>Ga0066862_10000045_pt1 | contig 41813 bp, 36 predicted proteins | sample ETN02SmetaG_FD_66431 | JGI IMG/M metagenome (GOLD analysis project Ga0066862, IMG submission 66431) | Marine microbial and viral communities from oxygen minimum zone, Eastern Pacific Ocean - ETNP2014F10-02SV255 | ecosystem: Environmental > Aquatic > Marine > Oceanic ... | reverse complement strand
TTGTTTTTGCTGCAGTCCCCTACTGCGTCGATCTCATCGGCGGCCCGTACATCACAACCGATCCAGGAGTCATCGAAGCCTTCAGGCCACCTCATGCCCGACGCGAATGATTCATCCGGGGGCCGGGGGTCGGCGCGGCATGGCGAAGATCAAGTCTGACGTAGGCAGCAGCGACAGAGGCAACGACGAACTCAGGGATATTGAAGTCAAGCTTGACTTCACCCCCAATGCGCTGTCTTCCCTCCTGTACAGGCAAGGCCAGACCCAGGTGCTGGTTTGCGTTACCAAGGCACCCTCCCTGCCCCGCTGGTTCCCAAGGGACTCGGACAGAGGATGGGTGCATGCGGAGTACTCCCTGCTACCAGGCTCCACTGACACCCGCTTCCGTCGCGAGAGGAGTGGGGCGAAGGGGCGGACAATGGAGATTGAGAGGCTCGTCGCCAGGTCACTGAGGGGTGCCGTGGACTTGGAAGAGCTAGGACCGATAGCACTCACGGTGGATTGCGATATACTGAATGCAGACGGAGGGACCCGATGCGCTTCGATAACCGCTGCAAACATGGGCCTCAGATTGGCTATCCGCCGACTAATCTCTTCCGGGGAATGCCTTCCCAAGGGGAAGCGCCCTACCCGTGAGGAGATTCGCAAGGGGGCCAGATCCCCTGAGCTCAGCGGGGATGAGCGGGCGTCACACGAATTGTCCGTGATGCCCGTCGACGTCGCGGCCCTAAGCGTTGGAATGGTCGGGGGGCGGGTAATGACTGACCTTGACTATGTCCTCGACAGCAATGCAGACGTGGACATGAACGTGGTCATGACCAGTTCCGGTGATTTCGTGGAGGTCCAAGGAACGGGCGAGGAGGCCACATACTCCAGGGGCGAGCTCAACTCTCTGATTGACGCTGCGGAGGCTGGGATCTCCAAACTCCATGGAATCCAGTCGAGTATCCTCTCAGATGCGAGTTGATGGTGGGACTGGCCGGACTTGAACCAGCGGCCTCCGCATCTTCAGTGCGGCGCTCTCCCAACTGAGCTACAGTCCCGTAGCGCCCTCGCCACTGTGGCAGCGACTTCAAGCCTTCCTAGGCCCACACGCCTAGAATAAGTCGTCCTCGTCTGCGCTTTCTTTGAAGGATATCATCCCTGAGCCCCCCTCCTTCTTGGTCTTAGAGGCAGCCTTTGCGGGGGCCTTCTTCGGTGCAGGCTTTTCGGCCTTCTTCGGTGCAGGCTTTTCGGCCTTCTTCGCCGGTGCAGCCACCTTTCCATCCATCTGGGCTTTGCGTTCTGCCGCAATGGCCTCCTCCCTCCGTTTCAGCTCCTCGGGATCGATTCCCTGCTGGGCAGCAAGCTTGGCCCTCCGCTCGTCGCGAGCACGGATCTCTAGTAGCCTCTGTCTAGCTTTGTCATAGTGCTGTAGCATGTACATCGCATCGTGCTCGAGCAGGGGGGAGTCTGAGATTATGGTAATGTCCATCCAATCCCCCTCCTCTGCAAGGTATTCTGCGAAGGGCTCGAACTTTAGGTCTGACTTCTTGATCTGGGTGTAGTGCAAGGCGTTCCCCATCCTGTGCTCCACTCCAGCGAAGTGGCAGTAGAAGGTGGAACCGCCGTAGGTTTTCCTGGCCTGGTCGAACAGTTCTGCGTAGTCCTCGCTTGTCCTCAGCCTGCCATGCCCACGAGCATGAATGTGCCCCATGTTGAGAACGGGAACTGTCCCCTCGACGTGGTTGCAGACTTCTAGAACCTCTTCAACGGTGCCCCACAGCTCCTGTCTGCCCGATGTCTCGATTCCAACAAGAGAGGGCTCAGCCTCGTGCACCCATGGGAATGCCGCATAGTCCTCCTCCTCCTCTGCAACCCCCCATACTTCTCGGACCCTGTCAACTACTCCTGCCATGACGTTTGCGACTTGCTCGTTAGCCGCCTCGCCGGGCTCGTATTCGCAGTACGGGCCGACGTGGAATGTCAGGTGCCTCGCGTTGATGATCTTCCCTGCCTGGAGACTCGTCTCCATCTTAGAGAGCGTCCGGTTCCTCTCCCGCTTGCTGCCCAGAAGCTCCGCATAGTAGGGTCCGTGCATATTCATCTCGAAATCGGATTTCCAGGAGAGTATCCCCGCTTGCCAGTACTGGTCGAAGTGCTGTGGCTGAATCGTCCTGACGGTCTGAACTTCCATTGCATCCAGGCCTAGAACGGTGATGTCGTCCATTCCCTCCACAATCGTACGGCCCTTGCAGGAGAGAGGGACTCCCGCTGGCCCAAGTTTGAGTGGCATCCCCTGGTCCTCGCGGGTCCGGCCGAACGGGTGCCCCTTCAAAAGGGGTTTCAGGTAGAGTGCCCGATAGACGTCCGGTCATGTCCAACAGACTTGGCAGCTCCCTCTATCCCCGACTCCCCTGGGCCAGAGAGGGGGAGCCCGCAGAGGAATCCCGCAAGCCACCTATCGAAGTCCATCTCACTCTCGATCTCAACCACTTCGTCTCCGAGGGAGTGTGCCACGCGTGCGACCATTTCTGATGGGTCAAATGAGCAGACGAGGGGAACCATGCCCCTATCCCTCACTTCCCCTAGAATCCATTCCGGCTCCGTCTCCTCAATCCGTGCAACGGCCTCTATGGCATCCGGGGTTAGGAAGAGCAGGTGGATTTGTCTGATCCTCTCAATCACGCGTCCCCACGCTTCCGCCATCCTATCCGGATCGTCAGGGACGCTGACAATCATCGCCGTCTTGCTGCCCTCCAACTCCGCGAAAGCCATCGAAGCACCCCATGCTCCCCTCATCTCCTCGTCCCCGAGCACGTCAGAGGATGAGACTAGTAGCCAATGTGCGGTTCCAAGACAGGTCCTCCAATCTATCGAACCGTGATCTAAGCCACCTCCGATGATGTCAATTTGATTGAAAATGAAATCAGTCTCCGCGCCCATCTCGCTAGCTGCCTCGAGGACCGAGGACGCCGCTTCTCCGCTATCTGGCCAGCCAAGGCAGACCATCTTGACCGGAACCGGGGGCATGGACCCCACTAGACGTACCCGTGAAGAGGGTTGTCTACCCCATCTTCCATCTTAGCAGAGCTATTGCCCCGCCCATTCCCAGTAGTTGCTGCCCCGCATCATGGTCAGTCGATGCCTGGATCACCTTGCCACTGGACCCCTCTACTTCCCGGGCAACGGCAGCCCATTCCGAAGGTCCGTCTTCCGAACGAAGGAGCCCTGCCTCGATGACAAGCGTCTCCACAGCGCCTTGTCCAGCAGCATCGGCCACCGGCCCTTTTCCGTACGTCACAGCTCCGTTGGTGGATACCCTCCTCAGGCCCTCCTCTATGGCACGAACCTGTTCCACCAGGGCGTGCCCCCCCAAGAGGGAATCAGCTAGGCCCTCTGCAAGGACCTCGTTCGCTGCCGATCTCCCACCTATGGTGGTCGGTGCGTTGACCATCTTGTTCTGGGCCCCCTGCTCTCTCAGATTCTTCTCGAATACCTCCCTCGCCATCCCCGGCCCGCATAGGACAAGGGGCATCTCGTCCGGGAAGACCATCCTGGTCTCCTTGGCTACCTTCTCGAAGAACTCCTTTCGCACCGCCGAAGAGTCACCTGTCCTCTTCCCGCCACCTCGTAGGTTGAACTGGGATACGTCCCGGATTCCATGCGCTGCGACCTCGAATATCAGCACCTCGTCATTCTCGACCACTATCAGGCCGGCCCTTGCTTTCCTACCGGAGGCGACGGCCTCGTTGATTAGCGAGGAATCGGCCCTTGAGAGTCCCCCCTCCCTGGTAACTTCGATATCATCCCCGGCGCCGATCACGTGCGTGTGATGGCTCCCTATGTCGATCCTGGCCTCCTTGATCACGCCGTGAACCCTGAGGTTGTCGGTGAAGGGCTGGAATGCGGTCTCGGATGCCTCCAGAACTATCCACATGGGCTTCCTCTCAGCGCTCTTGGCCCTACCGTCCTCCTTGGTTCCCGTTGTCGAGTCCCTTCTGTGGGAGAGCATCCCCACCATGCAGCCCGTCCCGCATACCTGGGATAGAACCCAGAGGTCGTCCTCGCTCTCGATCCTCAGCCTCAGACCCTCGTCCAGGCTCTTCACGCGACGCATTGCTCGACCCTCCGACACCCTCGATGAAGGGCTGCTCTTGAAACCTTCATCGGTAATCACCCCGGGCGAGAGTCATGAGGGGCCCGGCATTCTGGGGGGTAGCAGGGAGCCCCATTTCCCATTCGCTAACGCCCAGGCTCTTCTCAATAGTCGGAGATTGTCTGGGGATTGAGCAGGCCGAGCAGGTCTTCATCGAGGCGACGAGCATTTCCGAGTTCCAGTCACAGGCGTCTTCCCTAGAGGGGGAATTGTGGCTGTCGTGCACCGCCCCTCTGAAGCACTCCCCCCAGGACAGACTCGGTGTCACGGGCCCTACGGGGGTCAATGCGATCAACCAACTTAGGAGGTCCGGGGGAAAGTGGTCGGGCACTAGCACCGATGGCCGGGGTTTCGTCTCAGCCTGCAGGCATATTGGGATCGATCCAAAAGGGTCGGTACTTAGAATGAGAGGAGGTGGTTCAGCAGCACGCTCAATCGCCGCCGCTTGGTCGGCGCAAGGGGGCTCGATAATCCTCGAAGAAGGACGTAGGGAGCTGATTAGTGGCCCATGGGATGGTTGCATCGTTAGTCATCGTGACGCTGACTTGGCAATCGATCTGGACGTAGCGCCCGCCGGAGGCGACTCTGCAGAAATGGACGCAGAGATGCAGGTCTCAATTTCATATGGGGATGGTGCTCTCTCTGATGACTTTGCAGTGATCATGGTCACTGCCCAGCATATCGAGGCTTGGAAACTCCTCTTCGCCCCTTCAAGAGAGGAAGAAATGCCTAGTCTGGAAGAAGTCCTTTCCGCCCTCTGACATTATTCTTCGGAGTCCGAAGAACCGTGGTTCTCATCATATGCAACACAAGGAGTTAGCGCAATTAGGCCAACCATACAGAGAATCATGAGATAATCAATCGGCGACTCTGCAGGTGCTCCTTCTCCGGTAATCGAGAGATAAGCGGCGATTAACAAAGCAACCGCTACCATTGCACCACCATGCCAAGGACGCATCGACCCCACCTCCCTGCCCATTACGGCCGTTAGTAGGAATCCCAGAACTCCGATTACACCAACTACCAGCCCGCCCTGTGCGATTGTTTGCTGGGTAGAGTCTAGTGTCAAGGTATATTCATTTCCATCATTGTCATCTTCTGTGAGTTCGCCTTCCATAGCCATATCCGCTAATCCGACCATCCCGACCATCATGAACAGAGCGAAGACGATCCAAAGTATGCCCAGTCTTTGCAGCCTGGTCTCGTCATCTAGGCCCAGTGTCGGGTCACCGGTTGCCATTGCAGGCATGTATGCAATTGGGGCTATCATGACCATCATGAAACCAGCCCAGAACATCATCTCATTCTCGCCCATAGCCAAGCCCATCACGACCATCAATGCTGGAATTCCCAAGGTCACTCCCATCCTCGCATTTGGGACTGAAAGGAAGAGTGCCAAACCAGCACCCCCCATCATCACCAGAAAGACGTAGTCAATATTGTCATCTACTCCTCCCTCCACCGCCCAGTAGGCGAAAACAGCAAAAATACCCAACTGAGAAAGTGTCAGCAGGGATTTAGCAGAAAGGTCGATCGTTGGCATTTTGTACATGGCATTGTCATCCATGGCGTTCTTCGAAATTTCATTGTATATTACTGAGATAGTGGATTTGATTCACAAGGGGATGTTTCCGTGCTTCTTGGGGGGGACCAGCTCCCTCTTGGACAGGAGGGGCCTAAGGGCTTTGACCAAGGCCATCCTCGTCTGGGATGGCTCGATCACATCGTCCAGCCAGCCATGCCTCGCGGCGACATAGGGGTCTCCGAACTTTTCCTTGTACTCCTCCACCAACTCTGCATGTCTGTGCGAGCTGTCCCCCGAGCCGGCTAGCTCTGCCCTGTGGATGATCTTCACCGCACCCTCTGCCCCCATTACGGCGAGCTCGCCCGTAGGCCATGAAACGTTGTAGTCCGAGCCCAGGTGCTTGCAGCTCATGGCCAGGTAAGCCCCCCCGTAGGCCTTCCTGGTCACGACGGTCAGCTTCGGAACGGTGGCCTCCGCGTACGCGTAGAGCAACTTGGCCCCGTGCCTGATGATTCCGCCCCACTCCTGCACGGTTCCGGGCAGGAACCCGGGCACGTCGACGAACGTCACTATCGGGATGTTGTAGCAGTCGCAGGTCCTGATGAACCGGGCAGCCTTCACGGAGGCGTCTATGTCTAGGCAGCCCGCCAACACGGAGGGCTGGTTGCCCACAATCCCGATCGGTTGGCCGTCAAGCCTCGCGAACCCGATCACAACGTTCTCTGCATAGGTAGGGAAGAGCTCCATGAAGCGCTTGTCGTCAACGACTTGGCCGATTACCTTCCTCATGTCATAGGGCCTGTCTGAGTCTTGGGGGACCAGCTTCCCCATCCCCTTGCACTTCCGGGACCACTTGTCCCCCGTGCTCAGGACTGGAGGCTCCGCCAGCGTGTGGTCGGGCAAGAAGGAGAGGATCTCCGCTGCTAGGTCGAAGGCCCCGCTCTCGCTAGAGGCGACGAGGCACGCCACGCCACTCCTGCTGGCATGCTGTCTGGAGCCCCCTAGGGTCTCCTCGTCTAGGGCACCCTCGATTATCTCGGGGATGACGTAGGGGCTCCTCATGAACATCCTGCCCCGCCCCTCCCCTAGGATTACGAAGTCGGAGAGGCCCGCTGCCAGAGCACTGGTGCCAGATACCGTGCCTAGGACGATGGAAACCATCGGAACCCTTCCCGAGCAGGCCACCAGGATGTTCAGAAGCTCCCCTGTGGCTCCTAGGGACGTGACTCCCTCGTGGGCCCTCTGACCGTCCCCATCCCAAATCCCGACAATGGGCAATTGCGACTTCTCCGCGAACTCCGCTATCTTGGCGATCTTCTTCGCGTGCATCTCCCCCATTGTGCCTGAGAAGACCGAATAGTCCTGGGAGAAGCAGGCCACCCTCCTGCCGTCAATCATTCCATGGCCCGCGACAACCCCGTCCCCCAGTGGCGTGTGGAGGTGCATCCCATGGTCTCCCGAGCGATGCCTGACGAACGCGTCGATCTCAACGAAGCTCCCTTCGTCCAGTAGTCCTGCAATCCTCTCTCTCGCTGTTTGTGACCCGGAGTCCCTCAGGTCCCTTACCACCGCCCTGTCACCAGGGGTGCGCGACTCGCGCCTAATCGCGCCTAGTTCGTCGCTCGGTGTCGGTCCCGCCACGTACTGCCCAAGCACAAGCCGGTTCATCAGCAAACCGGCTGCTTATTCCCTTGAGAATGGGGGGTTTTCCCCGACCAGGTCCCTCTCCCATCCCCCGGAGACCGATCCCTTGCCGCCAACGGAGAGCAAATGGTGGAGCTTCACGAGGGCCGAACCCGGGGGACACAGGGACCCATTGCCGATAATTCCGATATCTTGTTGCTCCCTGCCCTTAGAGTATACGTTCATGTTCACCGGACCGTGGACTGTCTGAGCCACCACTACGACCACCCCCCCCTGGGCGATGTGGTCCTCTAGCATCACTCTGAGCTTCTTGTTCTCAAGGCTGTCATTCTCAGGATCAGAGATGGGTAGGTGCCCAAGGCCGGTGCCATGGAAAAGAACCGCGTCGAAGTCCGCGTCAATTGCTGCCTGGACCAGCTCAGGTTGGAGGTGCGGGTCTGAGATGAACTGGGCGATCCGAACAGATTCGTCGAACATTGCGGGCGAGATGGCCTCGACCCTCGCATCATGTGCCTCTGGAGCGTAGTCGACGACCGGGCCCTCCCTGCCGATGTCGATGTGGGCAACTGGATCCTGGTTGATTGCCTTGAACGCATCCCGCCTGGAGGAGTGGTACTTCCTGCACGCGCATCCCGGAAGGACCGTGCACCTGCCATCGGAGGAACCCGCATGGAGTATAACCACCGAGGAGTCACGGTAGCCCGAGGGCTGAGGCCCGTGGGCTGCCCAATGCACCGCTGCGATCAGGTTCTCCGATGCATCGGAGGAGCCCCTGTCCGGAGACCGCTGTGAACCCGTCAGGACGATCCTCCCAGGTGGCCTACCGCCCTGCCCGGACCATCCGTATGACATCGCCGCAGCCGATAGGTGCATGGTGTCCGTGCCATGGGTGATGACGCAGCCAACCGCCCCCTCGGCAAACGCCTCTTCCGTCGCTCGTAGCATTCTGTTCCAGTGCCTCGGGCGCAGATCGTCTGACCACATGTTCCCCAACTTCACAGCGCGAATCCTAGCTATCCCCCTGAGTTCCGGAACAGCATCCAGGAGCTCGTGGGGGTCGAATCTCGCCGTCACCGCTCCCGTGGCATAGTCAACCTTGCTCGCTATCGTCCCCCCGGTGTGGATCAGGTGAACCAGGGGGAGTGACTCGTCCTGCGGGATTTCTGGGGCCACGGGCTCCTCAATTTCCGGCATCTCGTCTAGGACTTCGAAGGAGTCGACATAGGATTCGGGGAATGACACGTTGTACCCGTTTTGCAGCTTCAGCGTCAGTAGCTTTGGGCCCGAGGCAGGCAGTGCCACGCCCACATACTCGGTCTTGCCCGACCAAGTCTTCACAACCAGCTTGACTGGACTTCCGGGCTTCGGCCAACCGTCCATGAAGCGCCTGAGGGTGACTACCCCATGAAGGAAGCGGAAAGCACACATGCCCTGCGGGACCGAGGAGGAGAACCGTTTGGTGCCGGGAGCGGGACTTGAACCCGCGACCTTCGGATGACTCAGGCATCTCGAAGGGGGCCTTCGGCGCGAACGTGCCTTACGGCTGCCCTATGAGTCCGACGCGCTACCAACTACGCCACCCCGGCATGCTCCGGTGGCGGGCGCCGCGCCCTTTTGGCTCTTGGGGGTGAGCAGGGATGCATCTCCCTCACCACGCGCAGGGTTGATGTGTCAGCCTACTCCGCCAGAGTCGAAAGACATGGTCGACGTCGACTCCGCCCTCAGGGCAAGCGCCTATTCAGGCAAGAAGGGCAGAGGGAGCAAGGGTTCCGACGAGAAAGTCAGCACCGAACTTGAGCCGTTCGACCCTTCGGCCCATGCCAGCAAGGAGAAGGCTGATGCCGTTTCGATGTGGATTGTGATAGTGTTCGGCCTCTCGGTCGCCGTGGGTATGCGCTACCTGATGATGCCAACGCTCGATGAGGCAGAGCAGATCATGTGGCTTCTACCGGTCCTGCTCGTGGGGCTCATCCAACCCCTCCACAGAGTGGTGGTCCCATCGCGGATTTATGAGAGATTCACTGGCGGAAACTGGTTCAGGGCCTCCTTCCTATACCTATTCACATGGCTAGCGCTGTCCTTCGCGTTGGTCAACCCACCTCTGGCTGACATCGCAGCACCACATCTCGCGGGGGACATAGACATCAAGTCCGAACCAGGAATTATGGACGACACCTCTTTCTCGAAGGGAACTTACCAGATACTGATCAGCGAGGATTCGGTCCCCATTACTGTGGGTCTGGCAGTCCGTGACAACGTCGATGCCGCAAACTCGACAATGACGATGAGGATTTACGAGATGGGCGAAGATGACTCTTTGGTCCTGATTAACGGGATTGTCTCGCAGCTCGCCTCATCGAGCCCATCGAGCCCATCGACCCTCTTCGAGTCCGTGGACGACGAAGAGTGGATGAGGGGCTTGAAGAAGAATACCCTCACTGGGAAATACAGTGGCCCAAAGCTCGCACCTAACAGCCAAGACATCGGAATGGCATGGGACATCTGCTCCGGGGGGTGTGGCCCGGGGACATATGTCATCGAGGTCGTACTAGTCGAGGCCGATTCGCGTGTCCCATGGGCCACTGGACAAAACACATGGTCGAAAGAGTACACTCTGAGCGTCCTGCAGGCTGCCTCTTAGCTACCGAGAAGGCCGCAAATCTTAGCAGCCATGGCATCCAATTGGAGGGCCTCGCCACCCCCTTCGACCATCCTGAAGTCGCACTCGGCCATGGCTTCAGTAACTTCCAGCTTCTGCCTCTCGTCTAGGAAGGGCGCGCTCCCAAGCTGCCTGTGGAGCTGGTTCACCAAGTCGGTCCCGGCCAGTCCGAACCTATCCAATATGCCTTTCATCCTGCGTCTTGCAGGTTGGAAACCATCCTCCTTGCATGCTAGGAAGAAGCCATGCAGCTCCTCGGGCGGGGCTGTCGCGGTCGTCTCGTAGACCAGCTCTCTGGTCACGCTGTTATCCAGGGAGGCTGCGACTTGGAGGGAGGTGATCGCCTTCCGCAGATCACCAAGGCTCACGCTGGCGATTGCGCCCGCCGCATCCTCGTGTAGGTCAACCCCTTCCATCTCCGCCACACTGACTACCATCTCAAGCACCTTATCGTCATCAAGAGGCCTGAATCTGAAGACCGCGCATCTCGACTGAATGGCTTCGACTATCTTGGAAGAGTAGTTGCAGGAAAGTATGAACCTGCATGTACTCGCATATTGCTCCATGATCCTCCTCAGGGCTCCTTGCGCATCTGGTGTTAGAGCATCAGCCTCGTCAAGGAATATCACCTTGAACGAGGAGCCCGGCATTGGTGCCGTTCTTGCGAACTGCTTTACCTTGGTTCGAATCGACTCCAGCTTCCGCTCGTCGCTGGCGTTCATCTCTAGCAAATTGCTCCTGAAGTCCTCTCCGAAGACATCACGAGCCAGGGCAAGGGCGGCCGTAGTCTTGCCAGTGCCCGGGGGCCCGGCGAACATCAGGTGGGGGAAACTCTTCGAGTTTGCATAAGCCCCCAGCCGTTCAACAATTGCCCTCTGCCCCTTGATGCCACTCACTGAACGCGGCCGATGACGCTCTACCCACAACTCGCTCATGTTGTTCACCTGCTACCCGAGAGTGGGCGTCCTTGAAGGTTGGGGGGTGTGACTCGGGGGACTCAGTAGCTCTCGTCAGAATCCGGGAAACTTCCCGACCTGACGTCCTCGATGTACTTGCCCACTGCACTATCGATTACATCGCCTATGTCCGCATACCGTCGAAGGAAGCGCGGTGAGAAGTCCTTCGTGATGCCCAGCATGTCGTGAAGCACCAGAACCTGGCCGTCACAATCTGGTCCCGCGCCAATCCCGATGGTCGGAATGTCCAGGGCCTGGCTGACTTCCTTTGCCAGTTCCGCAGGAATCTTTTCGAAGACCACCGAGAAGCAACCAGCATCCTGCAGGGCTAGGGCATCCTCAAGCAGCTTCTTTGCCTCATCATCCTCTTTGGCCCTGACGGAGTAGGTGCCGAACTTGTAAATCGACTGCGGGGTCAAACCGAGGTGCCCCATTACGGGGATTCCAGCCTTCAGAATCCTCTTCACTGAATCGACAATCTCCAAACCCCCCTCGAGTTTTACTGCGTGCCCGCCCGACTCCTTCATGATCCTGATGGCGCTCTTCAGGGCGAGCTTCGAATCCCCTTGGTAGCTTCCGAAGGGCATGTCCACGACAACCAGTGACCTGTCGACGCCATTCACTACGCACTGTGCGTGGTATATCATTTGGTCAAGGGTTATTGGAACGGTCGTGTCGTTTCCAGCCATCACGTTAGAAGCAGAATCTCCGACTAGAATCACATCGACACCAGCTCCGTCCACCAAGCGTGCCAGAGAGTAGTCATATGCCGTCAGCATGGTGATTTTCTCGGCAGATCTCTTCATTTCCTGGAGGGTGTTAGTCGTCACCTTCTTGGCTCGGCTCGAAACCATTGCACATCCCCCGGGACTGCATCGAGAACGATTTCAGCCTTCAACCACACGCCTGCATATTCAATCTTCGGGGGCGATTTCTTCGGCCATTTTCAGGAACTCGTCGATGTCGATAACACCGTCAGCGTTGGAATCTCCCCAGTGGAAGAAGTCACGCACCATCTGATTTCCTGGATTGTGCTTCGTGTGTGATATCACCAGTGCATCGTCATCGATTATCGCGCTCTCCAGTTCTATGTAACCAAGTGCCCTAATCGCACTGACGAACTCTCCAAGGTTGAGCTTGCCCGTGTCCTCGGTATCAGCTGCGTGGAAAGCGGCGTATTGGCGCCGCCTTTCCACTTCATCGGGATCTGTGAGCATCTTCGTCGACGTCTCCCAGGGTGTAATTTCGTCTTCCACACGCTTTTCTCCGTAGCTCTTGAAGATGATAATGCCTAGCACAATGGCGGCAATAGCGCCGAACAGGGACTTCGCACCCATGTACCAAAGGAGTACTCCCCCGCCTATGATCCCGAATAGTTGGATTAGCGGGTAAAGTGGCCACGGGGTCTTCCATTCAGGATCATACCATGCGTGAGACTCCGATGAGCTGCGTAGTACGATAACGCAGGCGTTTATGAGCATGAAAATCATGATCTTGAATCCAGAAGCCAATTCTGCAACGTCATGCACTGGCAGGAAGGTGATTGCAGCACCCATAGCAAGGCCAGTTCCAATGATCGCCCAGTGGGGAGTCTCGAACCTCCCATGGACATCTTCGAGGAATTGAGGTAGTAGCTTGTCCCTGGCCATGGCGAAGGGGAATCTGGAGGACGCCAATATTCCTGCCAGGGCCATCGAAGTCATGGTCACGACTGCTAGCACAGCCGCAATCGCACCCACAGTCTCCCCCCCCACATCTCTGGCAAAGACGTACACTGGGTCCTCGCTCGCATGACCATGGTCGCCCATGTACTCGGATGGGTCGACAGCCGCGGTCATCACCATGGTCACAGAAACATAGAGGAGGCAACTGAAAAAAAGAGACAGGAGGATCCCATAGGGCATGTTCCTCTCAGGGTTCTTAATTTCGCCACCAACAGCAGCAATCTTTGTCACCCCAGCATAGGAGACGAACACGAATGCAGAGGTGGATGCCACAGAATTCCAACCCCCACCGAATGAGTCTCGGGAAATTGCCCTACCCCAATCCATTTCTCCGGTCAAAACTGCCCAGAGGCACAGTGCAACCAGATAACCAGTCGATATCATCACAATCGGCGTCTGAATCTTCTTAATCCTCTTCACGCCCAAGATGTTGATTCCAACGATAATTGCCAGGAGGACCATTGCAGCCGATTCTATGTCAATTGAAATTCCAAGCAGATCCTCGATAACCCAAAGGTATGCTTTGAAACCAATCAAGGCGAATGCCGATTTTAGCATGAAGTTGGCCCATAGGCCAAGTCCTGCAATCGTTCCCATCAGTGGTCCAAAGGTCCTCTCCACGAATACGTATGACCCTCCCGATGCTGGCATCGCTGTGGATAGCTCTGACTTGGAAATGGCACCTGGTAGGATAATCAGTGCAGCCACCAGATATGCTAGCCACACCCCCCCTACGGGATGCGTCCCACCTCCCATTTCTAGCATGGCCAGAGCAGGGAGGACGAACAGGCCTGAACCAATCATCGCCGATAGCGAGATTATGACCACTGAGAAAAGTCCCAGTTTGCGCTCTAGGGTGTCTGAGACGATCTCTATGGGGGTGAGGACAATGCCCACCAGGTCCTTAGGACCATAGGTTCGCATGAACCACCCGCCCCAACCAACCCAGTTGAAGGTTCTCCCCCACCCAACAGGTTAGATACTGGGCCGCAGGCGACCGCCCATGAGTGACGAAGTAACCGAAAATACGGTAGCCTCCGTGCATTACACCGGAACCTTCCCGGACGGCGAGGAATTCGATAGCAGCCTCGAACGTGAGCCGCTAACATTCCTTGTTGGACACGGTCAAATGATCCCCGGGTTCGAACAGGAAATGCTAGGTGCGACCGTGGGCGAGGAGAGGGAGTTCACTCTGACTCCAGACAAGGCATACGGCGAGAGGGACGAGGATCTAGTCCAGACCGCTTCTCTGGACCAATTCCCCGATTCCGAGGGAGTAAAGGAGGGGATGATGGGAGTTGCTCAGACTGAGCATGGACAAATGCCGTTTACTGTTACTTCAGTTGAAGGGGACCAGGTTACCATAGATTACAACCACCAGATGGCAGGCAAGACTCTACGATTCACGGCCAAAGTAATCGAAGTCCGCACGGCAACAGACGATGAGCTGTCCCATGGCCATGCGCACGGGCCCGGTGGGCATCACCACTGAACGAGCTTGCCGAACCGTTATCGCCCCCTCTTCTCATGGGTGCCCAGAATGAGGAAGCAAGCTCTGGTGTTGGCCGCCCTGATGACCGCCTCCATGCTAAGTGGATGCCTAGGCGTGGGAAGCGACGACGGCCTCTTCGGGGGGGAGGAATCGAAGGAACCTCTACGACTTAACCACATCCAAATGAAAGGGACCCACAATTCGTATCACATTGAGCCCATGGTCTCCCCCACAAGAGAGTACATGTACACGCACCAGCCCCTCGACGTCCAAGCCACAGAGTTAGGGGTACGCCAGTTCGAGATCGACGTCTGGTGGGATCTCCGAGAAGGTCTTCGAGTCTATCACAACCAATACGACTCGGGTACGACGTGCCCGACCTTCGAGAACTGCCTGGTCACTCTGTTGTCATGGTCCGAGGAAAACCCAGGGCACCACCCAATCTTCATCTGGATCGAGCCAAAGGACTGGCCAGAGCAGGCCGCAGATGTCACCACAACGTTGGAGCTCTCCGGTATACTGGAGGACATCGAGCAGGAGATTTCCCAATTCTGGCCCCTGAACAAGACGATCACCCCCGATGATGTTCGAGGGGAAAGGGAGAACCTTCGTGAGGCCATAATGGAGGACGGCTGGCCAGTTATCGAGGAGAGCACGGGAAAGGCGATTTTCGTTCTGCTGGCCCATGGGGAAACCCGGGACCTTTACCTCGATTCCCACCCAAACCTTTCCGGGGCCAGGATGTTCACTCTTTCCGACGAGTCAAGCACTGAGGCCGCTATCTTCTCACTGACCGACCCAGTTGGCAGCGGCGACGAGATAACCCGACTTGTGAATGAGGGTTACATCGTCCGAAGCCGTGCTGACAGCGGAGGGGAGGAGGCTGACAACAACGACTCGACACGGCTGAATGCCGCACTATCTGTCGGGGCACACAGCATTTCCACTGACTACCCAGGGAAGGTCGATGGGATTGACTATTGGGTGGAGATCCCCAACGGCGAACCCAGTAGGTGCAATCCCATTGCCGCACCCGATTGGTGCTCTTCCACGGAAATCGAGTCACTATGACTTCTCGAACCTCTATGCCCTTGCGACAACCTTGAGCTCAATTGCTATGGCCGTAGGCAGGGCATCAACCGCAACGGTAGTTCTGGCAGGCAGGATTTCGGAGAAGTATTCTGCATACACCTCGTTGTACCCCGGGAAGTCCTTCTCCATGTCGACAAGGAAGACTAGTATGTCCACTATCTCGTCTAGTCCCGAGCCGTATTCCTCCAGTATCACTCTGACGTTGTCTATCACGGAATGGGTCTGAGCACGTATGTCGTATTCTAGCGGATTCCCATCCTCATCCATGATTGGTCCGCCTGGGATTTCGTTCCCTTCGGGAGTTCGTGGTCCCATACCGCTGACAAAGATGAGATTTCCCACCCTATGCAAGTGAGGGTACGCCCCCATTGCCGAGGGTCCCCCCTCTGCGATGAATGGGCCATTCTGGCTAGTCAGCTTACCCGCTGCCTTCTTGCCGACGACTGCACCAACCACTCCCCCTACGGGACCTCCCACGGCCACCCCTGCAGCGGCACCCAGCGCCCCTCCTGCCGAGTTCGCCAACGAGGATCCTATTTCGTCGTACACCTTCTCCACCACGTCAGCCGGCGCCGCGATGATTCCCGCGATGATACTCTCCTCCTTCTCCTGCGGGGTCAGGGCCTCGTCTTCTGTCATCACAACATCCCCTTGTCGAGGACACTGCGATCCCCATGGTAGTACTCCACGTCGTCCTCATCGAACTCCTTGTCCCCGATCGAACCGGAGGCAGGGGTCAGCACCACCACAGCCCCACCGGATCCATGGAGGGCTTCGTAGGCCAGCACCTCTCCTGTGTAGTTGTTGTGTTGCCCCATCGTGGCAGCCATCCACCATGCTGGCTTGTACGCCACTACCTTCTGCACCCTAATCTGCCCGTGAATCTCTCTAGAAAGCTGGCTCAGGTCCTCTAGCCTTCCGTCGGCGAAGAACTCGAGGATCTTGCGGTTCCACTCGTCGTCCTTCGGGCTGTGAATCCTGTCGTCTGATGGTTCTATGTGTTCGGTGAACATCCTATTCGAAAGGCTAGAGACCACTACGACTACGGCTTTCTTTGCCTGTTCCGCAAGCGCGTCACGCGCTGACTTGCCCAGAACTATCGTCTCTGCCCTGTTTGCGTACATGTTGCTCGAAACAATGCAGGCTGGAATCCTATTGTCCGGGTTAAGCAACTTTAGAGCCACCACCGAGCCTGTATCGATGGGAAAGCCATCGTATGCGATAGTCCTGGAATGAAGTCCCCTGGCCTCAGCAGCCTCGCGGAATGCCTCCGCGAAATCGACATCCATCCTGAATTTGTAGGGCATGCTCCCCAGGAAGTGGAAGTCGTCGTCAACGTGGACCCATTCTGGCTCCGGATGTGCCTGGATCTGATGCCCGATTATGCTGGGCCAAGTGGTGGAGTAGACGATTATCAGGTCCGCATCGCTATCCTCTATCCTCTTTCGACAGGTCTCGTAGGCCTCCCTGAGATTCCCATAACCCTCGTTCGCATCCGGAGACAGTAGGGGCTGTGGGTGAGGGGGGCAGTATACCCCAAACAGGATCTCTGGCTCTTCCATAAGATCACCTCAGAGGACAATTTCGCGGGTTGCTTCCTTGGGATCCCATGCGGCAACTAGGTTGCCGGTCCCAATCACCGACTGGTAGCCGTAGATCTCAGCTGGGAACTCCGGGTAACCCATTGCTGACATCATCCATGTTAGCCCTCCTGCCTCCGTCTCGGCAATCGTTTGCTCCGTAAACTCGGGCATGATGTCAATCAACTCCCTCATCTTCCCCTCTCGCATCAGGTCGACCAGCTTCATGTCCCAGACGTATTGGCTGTGGTTGTAGATGTGCTCCCTGCTCATGTCCTCCGGTAGGGGGGACTCGGTCACGAAGTGCCTGTGGGACAGGCTGTGGCTGCTTATCAGAACGACCTTCTTGCCGCTCTCTTCTATTGCCTTGGCACAAGCTACGCCCAGTGCTCCAGCTTGCTCGTTCATGACCTCGGCCGAATAGTAGTGGGCGTTCCTATTACTACTAATCGTAACTATTGGTTTGTCCCAGTCCGGGTTCAGCATATGGCAGGATGTGATGGTGCCGTAGTCAACCCTGAAGTCTTGGTTCCTCATCATCTTGGTGATGATGCCGGATTGCGATGCAGTATCGCACATTTTCTCCGCGAGCTCGACGTCCACGGAAATGTCGTAGTTGAACCGGAATATGTTCGGGAACACCGGGTCGACTGATTTTGACTTGAAATTAGGCAGCCCAAGGAAGTGCGTACCGATGTAAGTCTGCCAATGCGGAGTGAAAATCACCATAGTGTCGTAATCTATCGATTTTAACTTCCTCGCTAGCCTGTGGTACCCCCACCTCAGGGTTTCCCAGCCTCCCTCCGCAAAGGCCTCATTCTGGTCCGGGTTCTCTGCGTAGACAACGTGAGGAGGGTGCGGTGCTAGGCATCCTAGCACTATCTCTCCCTTCGCCATACATCCCCGAGTCCTCACATGCACATGAACTGCTCGTCAACTCCAGCAGACTTCATTGAGTAGTTTGATGACGGAGCATTGTGAAATGGGAAAGTCCACCTCTCTGGCCCGTTGCCGCTCCCAGTACGCTTGGTTTCGCACTGGCATGCTCTCCTCTGCGGACCTACAGGATCGAAGCCTTGTCCTTCATTTCGACCTCTGAGGGAGAAGCCTCCCTACTTACCCCATTGGCCGGGATGGTTCTTCTGGCGTCCCTCCTAAGATTTGCTCCGGAGGAAATTGGCGACCGAAACGAGTTAGTCGCCGGCACTGTTTTCGCACTGTTATTCGGGGTCCTGCCACAGGCCCTCTTTTTCACATGGATGATTGTGGTAGTCCTAGCATGGATTTCCCAATCAATCTACATCTGGAGACGGGAATACCCCTCCTTCCGATTGGGCATCTGGCTTGGCCTGGGCGGGGCCTCAGGACTATTCATGGGGGGATTCTTCTCTCATTACTTCCTTTGATTCGAAAATCAGGGAGCCCACTATCCAGCCCATTATCGCCAAAGAGGGTATCGAGCAGACTAGTGCCGAGTAGAGCAGGATACCATCAACGTACTCAATGGTAACTCTGACCTCGCCTACCCCCGTCTCCCCCTGGTGGCTGATCAAAACAAAGTGACCATCCGCAATCGTTGGAGTCGCAATTTCCTCTTCAAAAGACCCCCCTGCCTCCAGTGTCACCTTCTCGTCCATAGGTAGCATTTCCCATGCTATTTGGCCCATTTCTGCGTACTCCTCCACTTCGTCCCTGTGGATGACTAGGACCTCCACCGGCTCCTCGCCGACGTTCACCACCTTGACCTGTGCTGGATCCCAAAAGCTGTGGACCTCGATCACATCAAGATTAACGTCTCCCGGCCCAAGCCTGGACGTCGGCAGGTCGTCGTCAGTTCCGGGCCCGTCAACGATCAAGGAGCCCAGCAAGATAGTGCCGAGAACTGCAAATGCAAGGGAAACCCTCCAAACCTCCTTCGTAGGGGCCGCGGAAGACCACCCATTTTCGGGAATGGATCTAAGCACTGGTTGCATCCTATCGGTGAAAAGAGCACAAGCGACGCCAAGGATTAGGCCCGGAACAACATCCGAAATCCAATGGATCCCGAGATACTGGATGCTGAAAAGGTAGATTGGAACATTTGCGGCCACGAATAGGTCGAATTCTTTGTGCCTCCACTCGCTGATCTTTATTCCTAGCCGCCTTACGTGCAACCTATTGACTATCAGAAGTCCTACTGGTATACCTACATGCAGGCTCGGGATGCCATTGTCCAGAGGGTCCACCTCAGTGAAGAAGAACAACTCCCATTGGTTGTGATACAATAGGGCCTTCATGCCAGGGATGAAGGAAGACGTAACTTCCACATTGAAGAAGAGATAGAACGGGACGGCAAGAACGTAGATGATGAAGTAGTTCAGCACCGCCTTGTCCGCCATCACCTCGTCCTTACAGAGGATGTAGTACATCGGGCTGAACCAAATCAGGAACAAGTAAACGAACAGGTAGTGGAAGGATAGCAGGTCCGTCAATAGGGAATTCTCAAAGGTCTGCTGGATCCACAAGGTCACGTCCCCCTCGAACCCATGGATCATGTGAGTGAAGCCCCCAACACGAGGCTTGATCGCCTCGTTGTGCTGGTCAATGAAGGCCTTGAACAGGTACATCACCAGATAGATGGCGATGTGCCACTTGTACCCCTTCTCCTTGATTTCACGACCCAGATCGACCAATCGAACCCTCATCTCCGGCTCGTCCCTAGTCAGTACCCTCAGTAGTGGGAACGTTGCTAGCAACAGCAAACCCATCACTGTCTCGTATGGACCGAGGGGCCATGCCATGATTCAGTGCGACTGCGACCTAGTGATGAAACTTACAATCAATCACTGTCCTCTCCGGGAGTTACCGGTGCCAGCAATTCTATTTCGGGGAGGAAGCTGACTAGCATCAGGATCATGGAACCAGCTAGGATCCATTCGAACACCGCCGCTTGGCTTAGGTAGCTATTTTCCAGATTCACGCAACTATCACTCAGCATCTCCAACCGCTCCTCTAACGCATACATGTCTAACGAAAGGCCAGTGAACCTGTAGAATCGTTCCACCATCCCAACGAGTCCCGTTAGGCCCAGAATCGAGAACCCGACCCTTCTTGGGAGCATTTCCTCGAAGCGCGGGTCATCTTGCCCCATCCTGCGTGTTGATACGGTTGTAACAATGGACCAGAATACGCTTCCTATGAAAATCACATTGGCCTGCACGATATGCAATTCCAGATGCTCGTTCCATGGGGTGAAAGAGATCCAGAACAGGCAGAATCCCGCCAATACGGATGACGCCATTGCCGCCCTGTTCCAGGCAATCCATCTGCCCTCGACACCACCCGACTCCATCCACTTCTCCCTGAGGATTCCGATTTGCACCCCGAAGGAGAGCATCAGGATGCCGCATATTGCGTAGCCAAGGGTAAATGTAAGACCAGACCTTGGAGGGAGGTCCATGTCCGAAATGAACGGCAAGTAAGGCTCACAGCCATCTGAAATCCACAGCGAGTAAGTTACTAACGGAGTAAGCACAAGGGACGCTGCTAGTAACCCCAGGTTCCACCTCACAAATCGCCCCTCTAGCAACATGCTCATGTCCTGCCCATCCGAAGCCCTCACTTGAATGGCTCCCCAACCCATAAGTCAGGAAACATTTGGCCATTGCCGTGGACGGGGACGAACTATGGCTTACTCGATGCACCGACCTGGGATTTGAACCAAGGATCCGACATTACGCAGAGGGAACCAGGACATCTCAGGATGCAGCGGACCAACTGGGATGCGACGTCGCTCACATAGCCAAGTCAATCGTTTTCTCCGGGGAGGAAGGGGCAATCGTGGTAATCACCTCGGGGGCCAACCGAGTTGACCGAAAGAGGAAGCTGAAGCGGGTCCTGGGATACAAGCCGGGAATTGCACCTCCGGAATATGTATTGGAGAACACGGGATATGAGGTCGGGGGGGTGCCACCCTTCGGCCACACGAAGCCAGTCACAGTTCTGATGGATGAGGACCTATGTCAATTCGAAGTGGTCTGGGGGGCCGGGGGAACCGCCCAGACTGTTTTCCCAATTTCCCCCGCGGAACTGATATCGATATCAGGGGCAATAATTGCAGATGTCAAGCAATAGGTGGTCCATGCCAGTAGACGAGCTAATCAGGGTCGCATCATCCCTGAGGGATGATACCGGCGAACTCGCATCGGCAATCGTTGCAGAGGGTTATGCGGAATGTATTTACAATCCTCTGCTATATGCTTGGGATGTACACGAGGAGTACCTTCGAATGTCCGGAGGAGGGGGGGCTCGGACGATCCTGATGGGCATGAATCCGGGACCTCACGGGATGGGACAAATGGGCATCCCCTTCGCCGCAACGGCAGTCGTCCGCGATCTCCTAGGAATCTCCGGCATAGAGGTTGGCGAGCCCAGAACCCCACATCCAAAACGCCCGATCAACGGCCTCGACCACCCAAAGGAGGAAGTTTCCGGGACTCGCCTCTGGGGGGCCCTATCCGTTCGCTATGGCCCAGCCGAGCAGATTTTCCGGCACGTCTTCGTACTGAATCACTGCCCCCTGATGATTTTCTCAGGAGACCGGGCAACCAATACCACCCCTGACAAGATCAGCGGACCGCGGGTGGATGAACTGTTGGAGAGGTGTGACCAGCACCTGAGGGAGGTGGTGGAGGCGCTCGGGGCTAAGACTGTGATTGGAATTGGCAAGTATGCAGAGAAGAGGGCGAGGGAATGCCTCGGAGGATTGGGGACCGAGGTCACGACGTGCTGGCACCCATCTCCTGCTTCTCCTTTGGCCAATCGAAACGGTGGGTCTGATTGGAGGGAGAACATCAACTCCGTTCTTCCCTGATGGTTGTTTCTGCAACACTTAATTCACTAGACAACAGTTAAGTTTCCGAATGCATTGTCCACCTCCATGTCAGCGAAGACTACGCCCGAATACCTGTTTGATAACGCGGAGAATTTCCCAAACGAAGCCGCCATCTCCTCAAAGGACTCCAACGGCAACTGGGACACTACCACCTGGTCCCAGTTCAGGGACTATGCGATGGACCTCTCCAAGGCTCTAATGGCCCATGGTTTCCAAAAGGGCGACAAGCTCAGCATCTACTCCTACAATCGGAAGGAGTGGTACGCCGCTTATTCCGCTGCTAACATGTGCAATGGGGCTGCAGTAGGCGTGTATCACACATGCTCACCCGAGGAGGTAGAATGGGTCGTGGGCAACTCGGACTCGAAGATAGTCTTCGTCGGCAACAACCCGATGGATGGCGGGGACACTGCGAAGATGTGCTCACACCGACTGCACGAGGCACTCTCCTCCCTCGAAAAGGTGGAGGTAGTCGTGGTGATGAGCGGCGTAGATATGCCTGATCACCCCAAGGCCGTCTCCTGGGACGATTTCGTCTCTGCCGGAAGCCAGGTCGATGAGTCCGATGTGATGGAGAGGCTCGCTAGTATCCAACCAGACGACACGGCATCTTTGATCTACACCTCAGGAACCACCGGCAACCCGAAGGGAGTAGAGCTAACACACGACAACTTCGAGGCCCAACTCACGGGAGTATCTGCCATCGTCAAATTCAATCAGGGCGATGGTTACGTCTCTTGGCTCCCATGCGCACACGTGTTCGGCCAGGTAGCCGACAATCACATCTGGATTAGGGACGCTATGCACATGCGCGTGGTCAGTAGCCCACTGGAGTCGATAGACTACGCCAAGGAGGTCGAGCCATCCCTCTTCATCGGAGTCCCCCGGATTTACGAGAAGGTCTACTCGAATCTGGTAGCCGGGCTCGGAAGCAAGGTGAAGTGGCTAAGCCTACCGATCCTGAAGGGCATAGTCAGGAAGAAGGCAAAGCAGAAGATCGGCTTCTCAAACCTGAAGTACGCTATCACTGGGGCAGCCCCCATCAATCCCGACATACTCCACCTCTTCCAGAAGTTGGACATACCTCTTTTCGAGGGATACGGCATGACGGAGACAACGGCTGGCGCGACAATCGGATTCCATGACAACAACAAGATCGGAACTGTCGGCAAACCATTCGTCGGCGAGCTAAGGATCCACAACCCAAACGAGAAGGGGGACGGGGAGATACAGTTCCGTGGCCGACACATCATGAAGGGCTACTACAACAACCCCGAGGCGACTGCAGATACCACGACCGAAGACGGCTGGCTCAAGTCAGGAGACCTAGGTCGCGAGGATTCCCAGGGATACGTCAGCGTCACTGGACGGATTAAGGAGATCTACGTGAGCTCAGCAGGCAAGAACATCGCACCCCTCGTTATCGAGGAGACGATGAAGTCAATTCCGCTTGTTTCCCAATGCATGCTCATAGGAGACAACAGGAAGTACTGCAGCGCACTCTTCACGCTGGACGTCAGCGTGATTCTGAGGGACAAGCACGGGATGGACGGGGCAAAGGTCCCCAAGGACCCAGCGGAGCAGTTGGCAAAGCTGAAGGAGTTCGGGCATGACCTCAGCGAGTACACCGATAGCCCTGAGATATATGCGGAGCTCCAGGAACACGTCGACAGGCTCAACGGCCAGTTCTCAAATCCCGAGCAACTGAAGAAGTTCACGATTCTCCCCCGGGATCTTAGCGTCGACCATGGTGAGTTGACTCCCACCCTGAAGATCCGCAGGATACAGATCAGGGAGAACTGGGCCGACCAGATAGAGGCGATGTACTCCGGCGCATGATCGTTGGTGGTTGAAGTGGAGATAGGTGCCTGGTTGGCCCTTGCCGCGGTTTTCGGCCTAGGGGCCATGAGTCCGGGGCCTTCCTTGGCTGTCGTACTCCGAAACACAATGTCCGGTGGCAGGAGGCAGGGCGTTGCCACGGGAATAGGGCACGGAATCGGCTTCGGAATCTACGCCTTCCTAGCTGCGTTCGGTATTGCCAAGGCCCTTGCCCTCAACGATAACACCGAGGTCATTCTGAGGTGGGGAGGAACTGCAATTCTGGTCTGGCTGGGCGTGACCTTCCTGAGGCACGCCATGGCTGGTGCCCAGATCGGTTCGGAGGACGGCCACCCACCCTCAGGGCGTGCCGGTTTCGTCCAGGGTTTCCTCATCGCACTGCTGAATCCCAAGATTCTGGCATGGATGCTGGCCCTCTACACCCCGTTCATAGAGGCCGACTTCGCGATCGAGACACTCCTCGGGATGGGCTTACTGGGGATGGCCATAGACGGGACTTGGTACGTCACCGTTGCCACGGTTCTGACGACCGGGAACCGCGTTGAAGCCCTCCGGTCCAGGGCTCATCTGATCGACGGGGCCATGGGGGTCTTGATGTTCGCCTTCGCGACTCTCCTGGTTTCGGGGCTGCTCTAGTAGAAGCCCTCTCCGCTCATGACCATCAGCATGCAGAACCCGAATAAGAGTGCGAAAATCAGCATCGGAATCACGATTATGGATGCCAGAAGTCCCCACGAGAAGGAGTGGTGACCGGTAGTGAAACCTGCCACGGTCGCTCCGACGAAACCCAAACCCGCAGTCCAAAGGGACACCTCCTCTGGTGCGCCAAGAAGCCACCCGAACGTTTCGCCTATGATTAACGCCGCCACCCAAATTACAATTGGTGCTGCGAAGAGCCCCAACGCGAACTCGGCCGACTTCGACCTCTCTTTGGGAGGCGGTGTGTAAGATTCTATTCCAAGAGCTGAGGAGTCGCGAACCTGCTGAGCATCAACGCTCCCCGTTAGAAGGGGGGCTTCTACCCCGCTTTCCGAAGCAGCACCCCCATCCTCCTCCCCGGATATCCATATCGGCAGGGGCTTGTCCTCACTCACTCAGATACCTCCTCTACTTGCACCATTGGCAGGGAGTTCAAGATACTTTTCTGTTCCTCGTTGGAAAGGAGCGCCTGTCCCGATGCCGCTAGCTCCCTCCTAATCGGCTCCAGAATCGTCTTCTCCAGCTCCCCCCTGTAGAAAATGTTGAATGTGTCGAATGGGATTATCCTCAGGTCGGGGCTGACTATGTGCACGCATGTCTTCTTGATGCTCCTGAGGTCGAATGAATGGGCATCTATGAAATCCATGATGATTATCCTGAACACGTTCTCGTAGCTGAATTGAGAGGGCACCACCAGTTCAGGCAGGCAACACAGCAGCTCTGCGAGGGAATGACTGGCCGTCTGCGGGGAGTGGCCCGTGGAAAGGAGCTTGAAAACGGCCTCGTGAATTGCAGGGTCCTTCTCGAACACGATCGTTGACCGGGGCCCTGCCAGCAGGGTATCGTCATCTATGTACCTCGTTATTGGCACCGCATCCCCATCTACCTTCAACGCATATGCCATGGAAAGGCTGTCAGGGTGACACGGTACCGGCAACAGGTCATCTACGATGAAAGTGCTAGACTGCTCACCGATCCTCCTCCTGACCTCAGTCAATGTCAGGCGTTCCTTGGAAACCTCGTAGTCATCGGATCTCCCTGCTTCCTGGATCGGTTGGAAGGTTATGCCCCTGACGCATGGCTGGGAAAGTGCGAACTCGACAAGCCCCCCCATCTCGTCATCGTTGAGCCCCCTGCTCACGGTGGTAACCAGGGTCGTTGAGACGCGATTGGCATTGAGGTTCTCGAGGGCCTTTCGCTTCACTTCCCTGAGATCCGCCCCTCGTAGCCTCATCAGCGGCTCCCGCTCAAGGCTGTCGAACTGGAGGTAAATTTCGAACCCGGGCATGTAGTCAGCCAGGCGAGCAGCGAAGTCGGGCTCGTTGGCTATCCTGATTCCGTTGGTGTTCACCATGATGTGCTTGATCGGGCGGGCCTTCGCCTCGTCGAGAATCCGGAAGAAGTCGGGGTGCAGGGTGGGCTCGCCCCCCGAAATCTGAATCACGTCAGGCTCCCCTTCGTTTTCGACGACGACGTCCAGCATCTCCACCACATGCTCGAAGGTCCTGTAGTCCTGGTGCCTCTCCGGCCCCGAAGAAGCGTAGCATATCGGACAGCGGAGATTGCAGTGGTCAGTAATCTCGATCACCGTCAGGCAGGAGTGCTGCTCGTGGCTCGGGCAAAGCCCGCAGTCATACGGACAACCATACTTCAGAGGAGTATTCCACTTCTCTGGCATCTCGCTGGGCTTGACGAAAACCTCCCTGCAGCGCTTGTAGTAATCAGCGTCGTCGGCAATCAGGACCTCTTCCCTCTTCCCGCATGAGTAGCAGAGCTTGTCCATGAAAACCGAGTCATCACGGATGATGACCTTGCCATCAGAGCGTCTAAGACAGCTGGAGCAGACTGATGTCGCAGTATCGTAGAACAGGTAATCCCGAACCCTTCCGCTCATTCCACTCCCCCCGGTCCGCCCCATCTCCCAAATTGGCTTGAACTATCCCCTGCCCTCGCCCATTCCTCATCGGTCAACATCCCGGCCGTCAGATACCAAGCGAGTCCGATTACGCATGCAATCTGTATCGGAGAAAAATGCAGAATCTCCCAGTCGGCCGGCTTGATCCAGTCGACAACAAGCCTCCATGCCAGGTAGGACATCAGAAAGGCTCTGAACTGCCATCCAGAGGGAACTAATGAAGTCCTGCTCCTATGCCTAATGGCTAGGAAAAACGCCCAGATTGCAATTATCTCGTACAATTGCGTGGGATGCCTGAAAACCCCATCTCCCAGGTCAACGCCCCATGGCAGGGAAGTCTCGATTCCGAACGTTGAGTCTTCCAGTCCAGAAAGGAAGCAACCAACCCTACCCAGGCTCATTCCTAGGACCAGCGGGAGGACGTAGGCATCCCCGGTCCTCTCAGTTATCCCCATTGCCTTCTTGGCCAGTTCAATACCTGCCATTCCTCCAAGCAGCCCCCCGACCACGGTCTTGCCCCCAAGAAGCATCGTCGGCTCTTCGGTAACAGCGAAGAAGGAAACCTGGGGATGCTGGGCCCACGCCAGAATTTTTGCTCCAAGGAATGCTCCAAAGAGGCCCGCCACAATTAGGGGGTGGCGTTGCTCCGCGCTTACTGGCCCCCTGTCGGACGAGGAGGCCCAGATTGTTGCTGACAACCCGACTACGTAACCGAGGCCCTCGAAAAGAAAATGAGGGTGGACTCCGAGAATCATCACTGGATACTGCACAAGAAGCCCTCAGGATATCCTGTAGGGAAGCAGCATCAGCATTTGGATCAAGATTGCGAGAGCGCGGGCCTCCCTCTCCGGCTCTTCATCCGCGGTTTCGAATGGCGGGGCCAGTTTCTGCAACTCCCCCGAATCGAACCAGAAGGAGGAACAGCTGGGACAGCCATCCAGTTCCATGGGTTCCGTTTTGGTCCCATCTGGCTTTGTGAAAACGATCGTCCTAACCCTCATCATCGTCTCGCACCCCGGGCACCCAAGCTCCACATCCGAGCCCTCGTTCTCAAATTCTTCATGCATCTTCTCTAGATTCCCTATTGCAATCTTGGAATCGGCGGCCTCCGCACTAATCAGCATCCCATGGCAAGATTCGCAGCTATGGATGCCGTTTTCAGAGAATAGGCTTAGGCCGGGAGTCCCCGGGCCCGTTAGTTTGGAACCGTCCCTCGGGCATCTCATCCTATCACCATATCGCGCGCATCACAACATGACTTGAATGATGTGCCGGAAATTGCCGATATGCCCAATTCTTGGGGGCAACGCATTCTTGTGGCTGCGGCTCCTCGGATTGTTGTGGTCAGTGGTACCGAGGACAAGGCTCCAGTGGATTCTGCGGCCAGTGGAAATGGGAAAATGCCCCTACGGGTTATCACTGCGACCTCAATTTTTGATGGCCATGACGCTGCCATAGGGATATTTCGGAGAATCCTGCAGAGCCAGGGCTGCGAAGTCATTCACCTTGGTCACGATAGGGGTGCAGATGAGATAGCTCGTGCAGCCATCCAAGAGGATGCACATGCCGTCGCAGTCACCTCATACCAAGGTGGAGCCGTGGAGATGTTCGCCTACACCAAGCAGCTTCTTGATGAATCGGGATTTGGGCACGTTTTCCTTTTCGGTGGAGGCGGGGGGACAATTCTCCCAAACGAAATCGAACACCTTCAAGGCGAAGGGATAGCTAGAGTTTACTCTCCCGACGACGGACGTTCCATGGGCCTAGTTGGAATGGTCAGAGACGCGATGGAGCACGCTTCTGGCATCGATCTCCTGGACGAGTCGCGCTTTGAGCAGATATCGTCACCCGTCACAGCCGAGGACCATGGTTCGATATCTCGAATCCTCACCGTGGCCGAGAACATGGATGATGGCAAACTGAAAGACGTGCTCTCCAGGGCTAGGTCAAGGGATCCCGACCAAGAGTGCCCAGTGGTTGGGATCACTGGCACCGGCGGAGCCGGCAAGTCCAGCCTGATCGATGAGCTGATGCTACGGATCCGACGTGACAACCCCGATGCCAGAGTGGCCCTTCTTGCGACCGACCCGACAAGGAAGAAGACCGGCGGAGCCCTACTCGGTGACCGAATTCGCATGAATTCCCTGACAGACGCGGGCCTGTTCATGCGCTCGTTCGCTAGCAGGGACAGCGGTCGGGAGATAGCAGATTGCGTGGGGAACGCAATAGAGGTCTGCAAGGCAGTTGGCTTCGATATCGTAGTTGTCGAGACCAGCGGTATTGGTCAGGGGAACGATGCGATAACCGAAGTTGCAGACGTCTCCATATACGTCACAACCAGGGAGTACGGAGCCCCGAGCCAGCTAGAGAAGTTGGCAGCGCTCGATTTCGCAGACATAGTGGTCCTCAACAAGTTCGACAGGCCGGGCGCAGAGGACGCGCTCACGGAGATTCGTAAGCAGTTCCAGAGGAACAGCGAGGCATTCGATCAGGACCCGAAGTCAATGCCCGTGGTCCCAACGATAGCTAGCCAGTTTGCCGATGCTGGAGTGGATCAACTGTGGAAGGACCTGGCTTCTCTCCTAAACGGCCGATACGGAACCGAATTGGCAGCCTCAGAGCCACGCATGGGAGATGACGGGCTCCCTCACAGGGAGCCCCCGATACCGCCCGAGCGACAGGGCTACCTTGCCGAGGTGGCCTCTGCTGTGAGGGGGTACCACGAGAGAACCGAGGCGGCCAGTAGGCAAGTCAGGCTGGTCCAGCAGCTCGAGGCTTCTGCTTCGCAGATGCGGTCGTCGGGCAAGGGCGAAGCTGCCGATAGCCTGGAGTCAGAGGCCTCCGAGATTAGGGCACAGGCCCCGGAAGGAGCATGGGAGTCCCTGCAGCAGTTCGAGGAAATGGCCGAGGCATATCGCTCGGGGGAGGCAAGCTACTCGGTTAGGGGGAAGGACATCCCAGTGAAGACCACTCACGAGACCCTGTCGGGAACGCGGGTCCCCAGGGTCGCCCTGCCGACCACGGAGGACTGGGGGGACAGACTGGAGTGGATCAGAAAGGAGAACGCTCCGGGGCTATTCCCCTTCACAGGGGGTGTCTTCCCGTTCCGGAGGGAGGACGAACTACCAGTACGGATGTTTGCCGGCGAGGGCAGCGCGGAGAGGACCAACAAGCGATACAAGTTTCTCTCTAAGGACCAGAGCTTCAACCGACTCTCGGTAGCATTCGACTCTCCGAGCCTCTATGGTAACGACCCCCAGGCGAGGCTCGACATCTTCGGCAAGGTCTGCGAGTCGGGAGTCAGCATCAGCACCGTGGACGAGATGGAGAGGCTGTTCGAAGGCTTCGATCTTTGTGAACCCAACACATCTGTGAGCATGACCATCAATGGGAACTACTGGTGGCATCTTGCAGCTTTCTTCAACGTTGCAATCCGCCAGCAGATTGCAAAGTTCGCCAGTGAGAACGGACGGGATCCTTCGGAGCAAGAGGCCTCTGAGATCAGGTCCACCACCCTTTCAACAGTCAGAGGGACAGTTCAGGCTGACCAATTGAAGGAGGCGATGGGCCAGAATACGTTAGTCTTCAACTTGGACACCGCCCTGAGGATGATGGGCGACGTGGCCGAATTCTACGTAGAGAACGAAGTCAGGAACCACTACTTCGTCAGCATCAGCGGCTATCATATCGACGAAGCCGGCGCCAACCCCATTACCCAATCTGCATTGACGCTTTCAAACGGACTAACATACGTTGAGCTGTTCAAGGCAAGGGGTCTCGACGCCGACAAGTTCCTGCGGAACTTCTCCTGGTTCTTCTCAAACGGAATGGACCCCGAGTATGCCGTCATCGGAAGGGTATCCAGGAGGATATGGGCCATAGCAATGCGCGATCTGTACGGAGTCGGCGTCAGGGGCCAGAAGCTGAAGTACCACATCCAGAGCAGCGGTCGCTCCCTGCACTCCCAGGAGTTCACCTGGAACGATTACAGGACGACCCTTCAAGCACTATACGCATTGGCAGACAACGCGAACAGCCTTCACACAAACAGCCGTGACGAGGCATTCGGGACACCCACCGAGAGTACGGTGAGGGATGCCATGGCAATCCAGTTGATATTGGCCAAGGAGTACGGATGGCTCCGCAACGAGAACCCCCTCCAGGGGTCATTCGTAGCCGAATTCCTCACGGATGCCGTGGAGGGACAGGTGCTGGCCATCTTCGAGGAGATGCACAACAGGGGAGGGGTCCTAGGTGCATTGGAGGTCAACTTCCAGCGAAACAGGATTCAGGACGAGGGGATGCTTTACGAGCACAGGAAGCACACGGGCGAGACCCCGGTGGTCGGGGTGAACACGTTCACGGACGAGGGCTCATCTACACCATCGGCACAGGAATTTGACATCGAGGTCACTCGTTCCGATGAGGCTGAGAAAAGAATGGTCATCGAGAGGAACGAACAGTTCAGGGAATCCCACTCCGGACGGGCAGCAGAGGGCCTCGAGAGGCTCAAGACTACTGCTAGGGAGGGCGGAAACCTGTTCGAGGTAATGATGGACGTAGTCGAGCACTGCTCGGTCGGCCAAGTAACGAACGCGCTGTTCGATAGCGGCGGCAAATTCCGAAGAAATATGTAATCGAGGACACCACTCTCCGGCGTTTTCAAACGACCCGTTTAATCGTACCCGTAATCGCCCTACTGCCTCAACGTTCTTAACCCCAAATGGAACGACTGGCGATGTCGTCAGCCATTTATTGTCTGGCCACAAAGGTGAGGGGATGCATCTAACAAGAATCGAACTCGAGAACTTCAAGTCCTTCGGAGGGGAGATAACAATCCCCCTGGAGGAGGGTTTCACAGCCATCACTGGCCCCAATGGAAGTGGCAAATCAAACTGCGGGGACGCGATACAGTTTGTTCTGGGCCCGAAGTCAACCCGCACCCTGAGGGCCTCTAACGTATCCGAGCTAATCTTCAATGGAGGCAAGACAGGAAAGCCTTCCAAGCACATGTCCGCCACGCTGGTCTTCAGCAACGAGCCAGAGGTGGGGGGCCGACGCAGATTGAGATCCGACTCGGACGAAGTCTCCTTCACCAGATCAGTGCGACTCAATCGCAAGGGAGCCCCCATCTCGTCATTCAAGATCAACGGAGAGCCCTCCTCCGCTACCGAAATGAGGCGGATACTGGCAGAAGCGGGACTCAGGGGCGACGGATACAACATCGTACTGCAGGGTGACGTGACAAACCTGGCAACAATGACTCCCCACAAGAGGAGAGGCGTCCTCGAGCAGGTCGCTGGGGTCACTTCGTACGACGACGAGATCAGGAAGGCGAACACCCAGAGGAAGCACGTCGAGACCAACATCGAGACAATCGACATTTTCGAAGCGGACCAGAAGTCCCGCCTCAAGGAGCTCGAGAAGGAAAGGGAGCATGCACTCAAGTTCAGGCAGCTGAAGGAAGAGTCCGACTTGGCCCGCCTCACACTTGAGCAGTCACGCCACAGGAACAAAGAGGGAGATGTCGCTCTCCTCTCGGACGAGCTGGCGAACTACGCCGAGAGACTGAACGAGCTCTCCACGGAGTCCTCGACGGGCAGCGAGAGACTCGACGAGTTCGATCAAGAGCTGGTCGCCCTTGCCAACGAGTTGGATAGCGTCCTCGGCGGAGAGGCCAAGGAGATCCTCGATCAAATCAGACAGCATGAGATTGACGTCGAGACCGCCGGCGACAGGATAGGGGACCACAACCGGGCCATCGAAGGCGCGGAGAAGGAGATCAAGATCCTCGACCGAGAGAGGGCGGGCGCAGAATCTGCCAGAGCCTCCTCGGAGAACCAACTATCAGATCTGAAGCAGGCAGTCGAGGACTCCAAGGCCGCCCTGAAGAAAGCAGCAGAGGACGAGAAGGAGGCCCGCGAGGCTATCCAATCCGGTGACAAGCACGGCAGGGACCTCAACAGGGCACTGGGGAAGGCCACCGAGGCCGAGCAGACTTCGAATCAGAACTACGCCCAGGCCCAACTAGACTTCGACAGGGCCGACCAGAAGGCGCAGATTGCTTCCGAGAACCTAGCCGACATAGAACAGGCATTCGAAGCCGCCGAGCTGGAGCGAGACGATCAGGACCTGATGGGCGAAGACCTGCAAGAAGGCAGCCCCGAGATCAGCCGGGAGGCACTCGCCAACGAGATGATGTCACTACAGCGGCAGGAGAGATCCTTGGTCGATGACCGAGACAGGGCCGAGTCAAGGCTCAGAAACGCAGAGACCGATCTTGCCAAGTCCAGGGCGAGACAGGAAGCAAGGTCCAGCGCGCCCGGCTCGGCATTCACGCTAGCCGCACTTTCCAAGCTAAGGGAGAGCGGGGAGATCCATGGGATTCTTGGTACACTAGGGGAACTGGCAACGCCGAAGGACCCCGCCCACGAAGAAGCGCTCTCATTCGCATTCGGGGGTGGCCTGAGAAGCATCGTCGTGTCTTCCGATCATGTAGCATCCAAGTGCATTGCATGGCTCAGAAAGAACGGCGGGGGCCGTGCTACCTTCCTGCCTCTGAACAAACTCTCAGTTTCTAGGCCCCAGGGCAGGACCCTTCTGGTGGCTCGGAACCCCGGCGTGGTCGGCTTCGTCCACGACCTCCTAGATTACGACCAAAGCGTCGAGACGGCAGTCAGGTACGCAGGCAGGAACACCCTCGTCGTCGACTCGATGAACGTCGCCAGGGACAACATGGGAGGGGTGCGGATGGTAACCCTCGATGGTTCGGTTATAGAGAGCTCCGGGGCCATGACAGGGGGATCCTCCTCGAAGAAGGACCGCCCGAGATTCGATGGCTCCGCCGCTGGTGGCTCTGGAATCGAGCGATTGGAGATGGCCGTCCAGGAGGCTGACCTCCTATTCAGCACCGTAGACGGCGCCCTCAGGGAACTCCGTCGGAACCAACAGTCCCTGAGGGACCAGATCAACGGCCTGGACAACGATGACCACTCCGTAAAGGTGAGGAACTGGAAGGCGGACATGGAGAGGACCCAGAAGGCCGTCGACGATCTGAAGGCGAAGCTCAAGACAGCCAACAAGGAGCTGGAAGAATGTGAGTCAGAGAAGGCCCGCCTGTCAACGGCTTGCGACGAGGCGAGATCCAACTTGGAGAAAGCCTCGAAGGCCAGGAACGCAGCAACCGAGGCACTCCAGGACCACACCCCCGACCACCTGTCGGTAAAACTCAGGGATGCCGAACGGACCCGGACCGAGGCAGAGCGAACCCGAGTCATGTCGGACGCGTCGATTGAAACCTCGAAGCAGCAGCTCGGACTGCTAGCCGGCCGAGTAAAGGAGCTCGACAGACAGATACGGCTCCAGAGGGAAACCGTATCGCATTCCACCACCGAGATCAACAACCTCGAAGCATCGGTCAAGTCATCGCAGGGGGAGCTGGACGAACTCAAGGCCCAGGCCTCGCAGTTCGACGAGGAGCAGAAGCTGCTCAATGACCGGAGAGACGAAATCGTCGACGAGAGGGCAAGCCTGAGGGCCCATCTGGAAATGATATCGCAGGAGAAGCAGACCATCTCCGGCAGGATCGATGAACTCAGGGTCAATATCAAGCAGAAGCGCAAAGCAGTGGAGGAAATCGTGGCCGAACTCGAGGCCGCGGGAATCCCGATCCCACCCGCCGATACGTTCCTGCCAGCAGTCGCTGAGGCGGAGCGGAGCGTGCAGGGGCTCCAGCGCCGCCTCAGCGCCCTCGGGGACGTAAACATGCTAGCCATAGAGCAGTACGACACTGCGGCCTCGCGAATCGCCGACCTGATTGCGGACGGCAAACTGCTGAGAGAGCGCAGGGACCAGCTCTCCAAGATAGCAGACCAATTGGAGGACGAGCGCAAGTCGCGCCTCCTTACCGTTTTCGAACACGTCAACAACAACTTCAGCCGCGTCTACGAGATTCTGCAACCAACCGGCCGAGGTGCTCTGAAGCTGGAAAACGCCGACAACCCATTCGAGGGCGGCCTGGAGATGGCCTGCGTACCGCCCGGTAAGAGCCAGAGCACCAGACGCGCCGCCCTCTCAGGGGGGGAGAAGTCAATGGCGGCACTGGCCCTGATTTTCGCAATCCAGGACTACGAGCCGAGCCCATTCTACTACTTCGACGAGGTAGACCAGAACCTAGACCCATTCAACTCGGAGAAGATCGCCGCGCTTTGCAGGATGCGCAGCGGGATGGCGCAGTTCATCATGGTCACGCTGAGGAAGGTCAGCCTCACTCTGGCCGACCACCACATCGGGATAACCCACGCAGGAAACGGCTGCAGCCAGAGGATTACCGACTTCGACCGAGCAGCGGCACTGGACCTGAGCGACGAGATCGAGGCGGAGGAGAGGGCCAGGGTCGCATCGGATGCCGAGAAGGAGGCCATGCCCGAACTCCCAGAGCCATCAGACATGCCTCGAACCCCGGATCCCCTACCAGCACCCAGCAGCATCGGGGGACTCGCCGGGAGGGCCGGAGTGGACGTGAGCGAGGGCGAAGGTGAATCCTCGGTCGAAAACGCATCCCCGCTAGACGCCCTCCGAAACCGGACCGAGGGAGTTAGTGAGGACATCGAGGGCGAAGAGCCAATGACCACCGGCGAAGCAGAGCCGGACACGGCAACCCCCGGGATCGAAATCGAGCAGGAGGAGGCCAGTTGATCTTCGGGGAGCAGATGCGCGACGACGTCGTCTCCAGGCTACTCGACGGATCCCCCGATCTGGAGACCAGCAAGTTCCTCGATAGGCTGATGGAACTCTCCACCCTCCAAGAGGCAGAGCACCAGTTCCTGATCGAGCCCTTCGATCGTTCGGTGGCGCTGGTCTTCCAGATGTTCCAGTCCAGTGACTTGGATCCATGGGACGTCGACCTCTCCAGCTTCATAGAGATGTTCAACCAGCGGATTAAGACCGCAGCTGACATCGACCTACCCTCCTGTGGACGGCTCATCAGGATGGCATGGGCTATCCTCCGCAGCCAGTCGTCCACGCTGATCGAGCGCCAGGAAAGGGCGCTCGAGTTCGAGGAGGACGATTCATGGGACTTCGACGGTGGATGGGAGGCCGAGTTCGACGACGGGGACTACAACTTCTCCCTCGGGGTCATGACCGGCGCCGCTGACGACGTCCTGCCATCCATCTTCGAGGGTAGGATCCATCGCGAGGAAGGGCGTCCCGTAACCCTGGGGGAGCTACTCCTGGGTCTCCAAGACGCCGGCCGAATCGCCGAGGAGCAGCGTATCAGGGAGAGGATCGCCAAGGAGAGGAGGGAGGCCAACAAGAAGGCGAGGGCCAGGTTCAGCGGGAGCCTGCACGTCGAGGACCTCGAGGGCGACCTAAAGAGGACCTGGAACGCCCTGAAGTCTCGTGCCTCCCCCGATGGGTCCGTCCAACTGGCCGACGTCGCCGAGGACCTCAACCTGTCATCCCTGTCCCAAGGGGCAAACGAGGACGAGGCCAGAGCCGAGGCACAGGTCACGGCGTTCGTTTCCACCCTCTTCCTAACAAACAGGGGTTACATCGGACTGGACCAGGAGAAGGGCAACAATGGCCGTATCGTACTCAACGACCTGTGGTCGTCCGACTCGGACTATGACGAGCTAACCCACAGGCTACACCCGAAGTCCGTGATAGGAGCGGTTCAAAATGTCTGAGCCGCCGCTAACCACGATTCTCGAGGCCATCCTCTTCGGGGCCGGCCGTTCCATGTCCCTGCAGGAGCTCTCGGAGATGCTAGGCCATCCCAAGGGAGTGATCATGGTGGGGCTCACAAACCTCCGGAAGGAGATATCCCAGCGGGAGGACTGCGCACTCCAGCTCTCCGACGTCTCGGGGCGGTGGATATTCGAGGTGAGGCCAGAACTGTCTGCGCACCTCCCAGGGACCTTCAGGGCGGAGATACCCCAGCGGCTACTACCCGCGGCAGCACTTATCGCCTACCACCAGCCAATGGCCCAGTCACAGCTAGTTGACATGCTAGGCCAGAAGGCGTACGACCACGTCAGGGACCTCGCGGAGATGGGCCTGATAGACAGGCGCAGGGAAGGCCTCACGAGGCGGCTGACCACGACCCGGAGGTTCGCCGAGTACTTCGGCTGCCCCGAGGTGGAGTACAGGAAGGTCAGGGCATGGTTCCGCAAAGAGGCGGAGAAGCTCGGCCTAACAAGCGCCGAGATGGCAGCCTCCCTGGCCCCCGACGAGCAGATGACAATTTCCGAGTTCGCCGACGACGAGGTCCCGGAGGTCGAAGCGGGCGTGGACGACTGATCACTCCGCCCGGGAAGACATCCTATCGAACAACAGGGCGAACTCCAGAAGGACCAGCATCGGCCCCCCCACGAGGAACAGGGAAATCGGATCGGGAGGCGAAATCAGCGCCCCTATGAAGAGGAAGGAGAACCACAGGAACCCCCTGTTGTCCACGATGAGCTCCCTGTCGATGACGCCGGCCCTCAGGAGGGCCACCACCAGAACAGGGACCTGGAAGCCAATCACGGACGAGAAGTACAGCCCGGTCACAAAGCCAACCCACTCCTGTAGCTGCCATGTGGCCCTCAGGCCCGAGGATGCTGCGTCCTCGGCAAGGTACTCCAGGAGGAACGGGATGAGGATTTTATGAGCGTATACCGCACCAAGGCCGGCGAGGACTAAGGCGGCGAGGAGAATCAGTGCCAGGCTCCGCATCCGACCCGCGCGCGACCCACTGGTTGCCCCGACCCCTCTGATCGATGAGATGTCCATCGCCAAAGCAAGAAACAGCAAAGCAAACCCGATCTGGGCAGCAATCCTGAGCTGCAGGAGGATTATCTCGAGTGGCTGTAGGATGATCACCTCCACCCCATCGGGCACGAAACCCTCCGAGTCTAGCAGCCACTCGATGACTTGCTCTGCCAGGGGAAATCCCAGTACGAATCCAGCTCCGAAGATGGCCATGTAGAGGCGCCCCCTCCTCTCCGCTAATTCCAGGAGAGATCGAAGGCCCCCCTCGCCCAGGAAACCTTCCCCCTCCTGCTCCATGAGGTGCTTAGGCCCACCATGTGTGAATAATCGCTTGGTTTCTACAACTTCCTTAGAATCACAGTGAGCAGGTCCTGATCCTTCAGAAGGTGGTCCAAGCCAACCCTCTGCCAATCGAACTTTGCACTGGGCCCCTTGACCCTGGCATATCTGAACTTCCTGAGGAAGTCCCGATGCAATTTGGCGCACACGTCCCGAACCGTGGAGGTGTCCTTTACGATCAGCGGCTCTATGAGGTCCGCCTCCTGTCCCTGTGGCTTCAGGAATATCGACATGAAACTCAGATTGTCGAAGATGAAGTCCTTCATGTTCTCCAGTCCCTCGCCGGTCTTCGCAGAGACATTGAGCACCGGCCATCCTTCTGGGAGGACTTCGTGAGTCTTGGCCATGTCATCTTCGTTTGCCAGGTCAATTTTGTTCACAACAACCACCGAACGGCTGTAGATGCGATTGCCAGCTAGGGTGTCTACGATGTGATCGTCTGTGACATCGGTTCTCAGTGTAACCGTGGCAGACACGATTCCAAAACTTCGTACTATAGCTTGGATCTCCTCATCACTCAGGTTTGTCTGCTCGAGGGTGGATCTGACTTCTATGCCGCCCCTCTTCGTTCTCGTCACGAAGACCTGGGGCGGGCTCTGATTCAATCTCATGCCCGCCTTCCACAGCTCTTGGTCCAGGACGCCGAAGTGGGCCTTCTGGAAAGGGTCAATGACGTACAGGACCATGTCGGAGCCCCTGATAACGTTGAGGATCTCCCTTCCCCGGCCCTTTCCTTCCGAGGCTCCCTTGATCAGCCCTGGCAAATCCAGGATCTGGATCTTCGCACCCCTGTGCTCCATTATTCCGGGAATGCATGTCAATGTCGTGAATTCGAAGTTACCCGCATCCGACTCCACTTCCGTCAACTGTGAGATCAGACTAGATTTGCCGACACTTGGGAAGCCGACCAGTGCAACCGAGGCGTCACCCGATTTCTTCACCTCGAAGCCCTTGCTCCCGCCACTCGACCGAGAATGCGCCTGCGCCTTTTCCTTACGCTGCCTGAGGGCCGCGATCTTGGCCTTTAGCTTGCCAATGTGGCCCTGCGTCGCCTTGTTGTACTTGGTCTTCGAGATTTCATCCTCGAGGGATTTGATTTGCTCTTCAATCGTGGCCATGCCGATTCCTCACCCCTCAAGCATCCACTCTGGTTGCGTGGCCAAGCCCCACATTCTTGAATCCGGTGGCGATATATCGTCAGAATCCGCCAAGCGAGGGTTATTTGGAGGTCGGCAGCCCTTGGGTGCCATGGTCGATGTCATCCTGCAATTGGTGGACCGGGCCTCGTTCGGGAAAATCATGGAAATGACGGTCAAGGAATTGGCCACGGCCATGGACGAGCAGTCCCTCAGGGGGTCAAGGCCGGAGTCGGACTCCCGATTCCACAGGGATTTCGAAGTGGATATCGAGGGGGACGTACTGGAGTGGATCGATGGCTCGGCAGCCGAACTTGACATGGAATCCACCCCCCTATCTCAGACTGCCCCCTCATCGGAACTGGTACTGCTCTTGGCGAAGTGGTGCTCAACGGCAGAGTGGCGTTGTTGGGATGCCCGGCTCTTCCTATACGTCGAGCCGTTTCTTGGCAGGAACGTCGCCAGTGCAGATGAGTTCCTCCTCCCCTCGACGTGGTCGGAGTTCTCCGATTCGATGAGCCGGACGGACAGGGCATCATACTCCGAATCCGTGGTGCTGGACTGGATGGCCCGAAGGGAGTCCCTGGGCGAGACAATGGAACCCTCCGAAGATCCCCGGATCCTCCCAACAATGGAGTCTCACAAGTCTCTAAGCCTGTCGCTGTTCTCCCTAGTCGAGAAGCTGAGGGGGCCGGGTTACGAGCTACTGTTGGGCATGGAATACCTAGATCCCACCGAATGGCACCTGGGTGGTACGAGGATTTCCGAAGCTTCGGAGGGAAGAAATGACTGAGCTGCCAATCACGCCCCCTGCTCCTGAGGCTCCGCCCGGTCCGGGAGTAGTGGTACTGGGTAGGTTCCAACCCTTCCACCGTGGACATGCGATGATGATCGAGTCCGCGGAGAGCTGGCGCTCCTCGAACGAGGATGGCTTGCCGCTGATAATATCAATCGGGTCATCTAACCGGCCCGAATCCATGCGGAACCCGTGGTCAGTAGGTGAACGGAGGGAAATGGTCAGCGCTTGGCTAGGTGATCGGGGAATTTCCGCTGAGGTAGTTGCAATCCCGGACATCGAGGACCCCCCTAGCTGGGTCTCCCACGCGGAGAAGTACCACGGTGGGCCCGGGACCCTCTTCACCACCGACATGCAGACCGCAGGACTCTACCAATCATCTTGTTGGGACGTGATTACGGGTGAACTGGAGCACAGGGGGGACTTCGAGGGTTGGAGGGTCCGAGCGACCGCCCAGATGATGTCGACTGTCTCCGATAAGGATGCGGTAAGGTCCGTGCTGTCACCCTCAGTACCTGATTCCGTGATCGAGGTGTTACTACAAGAAGGCCTACTCAAGAGACTGGCCTTTTTGGGAGAGGGTGGGGAACCGGTGGGTTAGTGGGCGGTTAGTCCTCATCGAAGTCCTCGAACTCGTCGAACTCCTCTTGGCTCAGCTCGATGCCGGCAGCCTCGTCTATCTCCTCGTTGGCCTCCTCGAACTCGTCGAACTCGTCCTCGGTGATCTCGATGCCGGCAGCCTCGTCTATCTCCTCGTTGGCCTCCTCGTCTATCTCCTCGCTGGCCGCCTCTTCGGCTTCCTCCTCGAACTCCTCGAACTCTTCCTCGCTGGCCGCCTCTTCGGCTTCCTCCTCGAACTCCTCGAACTCTTCCTCGCTGGCCTCCTCTGCGATTTCCTCTTCGGGCTCCCCGATATCGTCTTCTGCGTCTCCGATTTGCTCGAGCCTCGCTTTGTACTTCTCCAGCTGTTCATCGTCTTCCTCGAGCCTAGACACGAGCTCGGCCTTGACCCCGCCGACTGTCAAATCGCGTTCATGCAGCAGTTCCTTGAGCTGTGACACGGTCATGGCATCGTAATCCTCGGGTACGCCTTCCTCCAATTCCTCTGATGCCTCGTCTTCTGCTTCCGATGCTTCGCCGACACCCTCCCCTTCGGACATCATGGCCTCGAATTCAGCCTCCTGCTTCCTCTTGTATGCCCTGAATCCAACTACGGATGCAACCAGCAAGACGACAACGGAGGTAACCCCTCCGCCTATCAGCACGGGGCTGATTGGCTTGTCGACGCAAGTTGTGCTTCCTTCATCTGGCTGGTGTTGGCCCGAGGGGCATTTCGTAAAGCTGGACGAACCTGGAGATGAAACGAAGTATCCCGATGGAGCATCAATGCAGGAGGGCTGGCCAGTCTCAGGCTGATAGGTCCCCTCTGGGCAGATATCCTGTTCGGTCGAACCAGAGGAATTGACGAAGTATCCAGCTTGGGCTTCCTGGCATCCGGCCATTCCAGACTGGTCCTGCCATGTCCCAGGTTCACAAGCGGTCTGATCACTCGAACCAGAGGAACTGACGAAGTATCCCGGCGAGGACTCGGTGCAGCCTGCCTGGCCTTCTGCAGACTGGTATGTCCCGGTCGGACAGGGGGTCGCACCAGACATCCCATCCAGGCTCACATAGTAGCCGGGCGCGGAACTATCGCATTCGAAGCTCCCGAACTCGGACTGGAATGTTCCTGTGGGGCACGGGATGGGATCTTTAGCCCCGGCATTCGGAGAATGGAAACCGGGTTCTGTGACATTACAGACGGTCATGCCGGTCCGGTTCTGCCACGTCCCTGGTTCACAGCGCGACTGCTCTGTTGCTCTGGTCGAGTTGACGTAATACCCTTGGCCAGCGAGCTCGCAGCTTCCCTGTGCCTGCCCAGGCTGGTAAGATCCAGCTTGGCAAGGTGACTGCACGGTCTGCCCTTCCTCGGGAACGAAGAACCCGGCGCCGGCATCGATACACTGCGTTGAGCCAACATCGGGCTGGTAAGTGCCTATTGGGCAGGGAGTGTGATCGGACTGCCCCGTCCCGGCAACGTAGTGACCGTCGCCTGCGTCAAGGCAGCTCACTTGCCCGGTGCTTGGCTGGTAAGAACCGGCGGGACATGGAGTCGGGGAGGGGGCTTCGGTCGTGTCGACGTAGTAGCCCTCTTCGGCTTCGGTGCATTCCGTCATCCCATGGGCGGCTTGGTAAGTTCCAGCAGAGCATGGGGTCTGGCTGCCCGCACCAGTTGTGGTCGTAGGGACGTGGAATCCGGGCGAGGCATCTATGCATGCATCGACTGTCATGGCTCCTTCGTCGGGGTTGTACTTGCCCGGCAAGCACTTCGTCTGGCTGGATGAGCCGATTGAGTCCACGTAGTAGCCTATGTCAGCAGTCATGCAACTCTGCCTAGCGGTGCTGGGCTGGTACTCCCCGAGTTGACAACTCTCCTGGGACGTCGCCGCCGATTGTTCCACGAAATGGCCCGGCGTCGCGTATATGCAACCGGTCTCCCCGGGGTCTGGCTGGTACGAACCAGGGGAGCAGGCAACTTGCGATGATGATCCCGGGGAGGCAGCGAAGTAACCCGCCTCGGCCTCCAAGCAGTCAGAAGAGACAACGGATCC
>Ga0066862_10000042_pt1 | contig 42990 bp, 34 predicted proteins | sample ETN02SmetaG_FD_66431 | JGI IMG/M metagenome (GOLD analysis project Ga0066862, IMG submission 66431) | Marine microbial and viral communities from oxygen minimum zone, Eastern Pacific Ocean - ETNP2014F10-02SV255 | ecosystem: Environmental > Aquatic > Marine > Oceanic ... | reverse complement strand
AAATATCATTCTCGATTTAACCAAAATGGGAACGGAGCATAAGCATCTTTTCCATCGGAACCAAAGACTCTCTCAAGTCGCCCTTGCTTCCACAATCTCCTCAACCATTTCCCAAAGGCCAGAGTGTCCATTCCGAATCGATCACCAAGCACTTCGAAGAGAAGAGATTCGGAAGTACTAGGCCTACCGTGTGTTCTCACAATAATCTCCAAAAGTGCCTGCAAAACTCTTTCTTCCAATGCATGTTCTGTACTAGCTCCTTCTAACGGTTCAAAGGGAGCGAACTCCTCCAATTCCTCTTTGAGAATATCTGCACTAGGAATTGGGCCCAAGGATACTCCTAATTTATCGAACTCTCCTTGGATATCCAAATCACCAATTTCTCGAATTGAGGCTGGGATTCTAGACGGATCAGGAGTTGGTCCAGGACGTTGAGGGGGTCCACCCCTAGAATCAGCTCTAGAACGATTCGCCCCCGAAATTTTAGAATCACTGGAATTTCTGAACGTGCCGTGAATTGGCACCAAGTATCCTGCGCCCTCACCAGAAATTCCGAGATCTTGTCGAATACTGTCTACCCAAGATGCGTTTCCTTCAATCAATACCTCAATGTCCGCTTCCAAATCTCGGAAACGAAATCTGACCGGGCCCTCTAGACGCATCTGTCTTCATCGGTAAAGCGAGGTCTTTCAATCAATCGAATATTCCTGACATCTAAAGCCATTCAATGAATGAATCAATTTCAAGCACATTCTAAATGAAGTTGAAACGTTTCGGATGGATATGGATTCAGAGGAGATGAACCAACTTCTTCAAGAAATCATACTTGATTATGGCCAAAAGGGACCCATTCATTCAGGTTTGAATAATGAAGAAATCAAATCTGCTCTCGGCCCCTTCACTTCAGAAGAACCAGGGGGAGTGTCTGCTGTTGAAAACGCAATACGGGCTTATCTCAAAACATCTGTACGCACTGATCACCCTGGATTCTTACGTGCTTTTTGGGGTGGTTCAGAACCAGCATCTGTGGTTGCATCCCTAGTGTCTGATATTCGAAATACTACAATGCATTCCTATGCCGTAGCCCCTTCAGCAACAATTATCGAAACTGAGATGATTAAAGCAATCTCTCAACTTGCAGGATTCCCCGGATTTGGAATATTCACTACCGGGGGGTCAAACAGTAACGAGATGGGGTTCCTTTGTGCTAGAGAAGATGCATTGCCAGGATCCTCAAAAAAAGGAATTGGAGGGGAACGTCTCTGTGCATTCTCTTCAGCAGAATCACATTACTCAGTTGATGCGGCTGCAAACATGATGGGGATTGGAACTGACTCTCTAATCAGAATTCCTTGTTTGAACGGGGCAATGGACCCTTCTGCCCTTAATGAAGCAATCATCGAAGCAAAGGATAGAGGGGATTGCCCATTTATTGTGCTATCTACTGCAGGGACTACTGTAAGGGGGGCCTTCGACGACCTTGATGCGATTTCAGATATTGCGCAAGCCCACGGAATTTGGCACCATGTAGATGCAGCTTGGGGCGGAGCAGTTCTTTTCTCAGAGAAATATAAATCCCTTCTCAAAGGAATAGAAAGGGCGGACTCATTTTCATTTGATGCTCACAAAATGCTTGGTTCTTCCATGGTTTGTTCAGCATTTATTGTTCAAGATGAAGCGATTCTCCCCCGTACCATGACACATACAAATCAAGGAGACTACCTTTTTGACGATCCAAATCGAGAATTAAGTCTTGGAAGAATTTCACCCCAATGTGGTCGTCGAGCTGATGCCTTGAAACTATGGCTGACATGGCTGGATTTAGGCACAAAGGGGTTAGGTGAACGGGTTGAATCTTGTCTTGATGTTTCAAATCATCTTGCAAATCTAGTGGCAGATCATCAAGATCTTACCCTTGTTTCTCATTCGTTCTCCAATGTATGTATTCGTTTTAATCCTCAAAATGGTGAAACAAAGGAAGAGGGAGATCTGCGAATTAGAACAGCACGAAACAATATGGAAAATTCTGGCAAAATTATGGTTCTAGATTCAGTCCTAGATGGACTTCTCGTTATTCGATTTGCAGCATCGCATCCAGGCGTGAATAAAGCCGCTGCTGAGCAATTTCTTTCTGATTTACTTGATGCTGATGAATAGTGTTCATTCGGATTCATCCATTGTAGAAAATCTTGAATTTTCTCGTACTGAAAGATCATTCTCACGTTGTTCAATGGTATTTCTAAGAACCAATCCATGGTACACCTTCAAACTTCTATTCCTAACCAATTCATTCACTTCCACCTCAAGTTCACCCAAACGTGTGGGATCATTTTCAATCTGAATTAGTGTATTGATTGTGTTAAATTTTCTTCGACGTGCAACGAAGAAGAAAACATAGACTGGAATAAGAGCAATTGGAATTACTAGTTCTCCAGTTAACACGGAAATAAACCAACTTAGAGAAATCTCGATTTCACCCTCATCAAATTCATCATCAAAAGTCAAACCACCATGATAGATAATGCCTGTCTGAAATCCAAAATACTGGTTCAAAGGTGTTTGATCAATATCTAGATGATTTGAATTCCTTTCTATTTCTATTTCATCTGGCCATCCATCGTTATCATTATCGTCATCTAGAACATCTGGAATGGTATCAAAATCTACATCGCTCGGTGTAGAATCTGCACTGAATGGGTCAAAGAGATTCAAACCGGTGGAAGCTGCCCTCTCCATCTCATTTCGGATTCCATCGCCATCTGCATCGTCATCGTACAAATCGGGGACATAATCACGATCAATATCGGAACAACCTTTCAGAATGACCTTGGATTGTCCTGGAGTAAAGGGGCAATCATCCGAATCCTCCAACCCAAAATGATTTGGATACCCATCTCCATCTGTATCCAGCCATGAATCATTTCGAGAAGGGAAGGCATCAGCGCCTTTGGAAACTGTCCAATTTGAATCAGGATTGCTGTATCCATCACCATCGGAATCTAGACACCCCAAACGGTCGAAAGTTGAATTACCCCAAACATCTGGACAATCATCACCATTTCCGTTTTCATCAAAATCATCACCATCTACGTTGCCGCTAGCACTTACTAAAGGGATTGAAGCAAGAAAAACAAAGCATGTTGCCCATAAAAACAAACGTCGCATGATTTCAGGAGGATGGTCAAAGACATGAAACAAACGGAAAAATGGTTCTAGTTATGCCGAAAATCTAAGTTGGAGGGAGAAATGCCAACATCATGATTAGAAGTTGGTTGGTGCTAATCCTCATCCTAATTGCCCCTTTGGCTGGATGTACTGGGAACTCAAATGATTACGAAATGCTTCCAGAATTCACAGTTCTGACTGAAGGAGAAAGCGTTTCTTATTCTAATTTCTCAAATCAACCATATGTTGTTGTCTTCTCGGCTCAATGGTGTGGAACTCCTTGTCACAACAATATGCATAATCTGAATCTAAGTGTGCCTGGTATCGAAGTATTGGTAGTCTCTACTGATATTGATGAAAACCCAAATGGCGTTACATTGACCATGTGGAAAGAAAGTGTAGATGAGTATGACGATAATAAAGAATTTAATCAGACATTAGAGTATACATTTTCTAGAGTAAATCCGTCTCAGAATTTCGCTACAGAAATGGGAATTGATGCACCAGGGACAGTAATTTTTGTGGATTCAAATGGATATGAAATGTTCAGACAAGTTGGATCATTTGGAGCTTACAATGACGAAGCAACATTGGACACAATCAAAGGACACTGGGATGAAGCTGTTCAAGGTTCGCAATGATGTCAATTAGTCGACAAATTCCTTAGAACTGTTTGAAGAATGCCTCCATTTCGATAATACTCTACTTCTACAGGAGTATCTAGACGTACCACTGCATCAAAAACAATCGAAGTCCCATCCGACTTATGAGCAGTTACAGGGATTGTACTGAGTGGAACCAAATCTTCGCTTGCAGGAATGTCGAATGTTTCAGAACCATCGAAACCATGGCTTCCTGCGGATTCACCATCCTTGAATGTCAATGGTAAAACCCCCATCCCTACAAGATTACTACGATGAATACGCTCAAAGGAAGTTGCAATCACTGCCTTGATTCCTAGAAGAAGGGTTCCTTTTGCTGCCCAATCCCGACTACTGCCGGTTCCATATTGTGCCCCTGCAAGAACAACTAGAGAAGTTCCTTCATCTTGGTACCTCATACTGGCATCGAAAACAGATGTGACATCGCCTGAGGGAAAGTGAGTGGTAAATCCTCCTTCGGTATCTGGAGCCACCTGATTTCGAATTCGGACATTTGCAAATGTACCTCTCATCATTACCTCGTGATTTCCTCGACGGCTACCGAAGGAATTGAAATCTCGTGGTTCAACCCCATTGGAAACCAAATATTCTCCAGCAGGACCTGACTTAGGAAAAGCCCCGGCGGGACTGATATGATCGGTAGTTACTGAATCTCCAAGCATAAGCAATACATGAGCTCCCATTACAGGATCTATTGGTAGTGGTTCCGGCTCTATCCCTTCAAAGAAAGAGGGGAGCCTAACATATGTTGAATCCTCTGCCCAAGGATACAACGGAGACCTAATACTCTCGATAGAATCCCATCGTGGTTCTTGCATTACATCTGCATAACGAATGCGGAACATCTCGGGTGATATGGATGAAGACACAACATCTCGGATTTCAGCATCACTAGGCCATATATCTGCAAGCATCACAGGAACTCCTTCGGAATCGATCCCAAGAGAATCTGTTTCAAAATCTATGTCCAATGTTCCAGCAAGGGCGTAAGCTACAACCAAGGGTGGGCTTGCTAGATAATTCGCCTTGACCTTCTGATGGACTCTGCCTTCAAAATTACGATTCCCGGATATTACTGAACCTACAATCAAATCGCCTTGATCGATTCCTCCCTCAATGTGTTCATCTAATGGTCCCGAATTTCCAATGCAGGTAGTACATCCGTAACCAACTACATTGAATCCCATTTCTGATAAATCAACAGACAATCCGGCTGCATCATAATATTCAGTCACTACTCTACTTCCAGGAGCAAGGCTGGGCTTGACCCACGGCTTCACTTTCAATCCACGAGATCTAGCATTCCTAGCCAACAAACCAGCGGCAAGCATGACACTGGGATTGGAAGTATTCGTGCAAGACGTAATTGCAGCAATCACAACATCGCCATGACCTAATTCGAATTCATCCCCATTTGGATCACTTACTTTCACAACTCGATTACTTTCCGACGTAGCTACTCCGTGACCCTGGTGCCCAATCTCTGCATTGAGGCTTTCACGCCAATGGCCCTTCATTGCTGAAAGATCAACTCTATCTTGAGGCCTCTTTGGTCCGGCTAATGCAGGTTCTACATCAGAAAGTTCGAGGTGAATAGAAGAAGTAAATTCGGGTGTTGAAGAATCTGTAGTCCAAAACATTCCTTGGGACTGAAGGTAGCTCTTTACATCAGCAATATGGGTCTCATCTCTACCAGATAATCGCATGTATTCCAACGTTACATCATCAACTGGGAAGAACCCACATGTCGCACCATATTCTGGAGCCATGTTGGCAATAGTAGCACGGTCAGGGAGTGAAAGATTGGAAAGTCCTGCTCCATGAAATTCTACGAATTTTCCTACTACACCATGTTCGCGCAACATCTCAACAATTCGAAGAGTCATGTCTGTGGCAGTGACTCCAGGTCTGAGTTCACCCCTTAATTCGAAACCAACTACTTCTGGCAACAACATGTAAATTGGTTGACCCAACATCACTGCCTCTGCTTCAATGCCACCAACACCCCATCCTAGAACTCCTAAGCCATTGATCATGGTCGTATGACTATCTGTTCCAACCAATGAATCCATTACCCAAATTCCTGCTTCTTCTCGAGCAACACTAGCCAACCATTCCAAATTCACCTGATGAACAATCCCTCTCCCTGGAGGAACCGCACGGAAGTTATCCAAAGATTGTTGACCCCACTTCAAGAATTGATATCTTTCCATATTTCGCTGATATTCAATTTCTAAATTGCGTTCTTGGGCGTCAGGGAATAAACCCGAAACATCTACCTGAACACTGTGATCAATGACTAGATCCACTGGTACCTGTGGATTGACTTTAGATGGGTCGCCCCCCAAAGCTACCATTGCATCTCTCAAGGCGGCTATATCGACGACTGCAGGGACTCCTGTGAAATCTTGTAGAATCACTCGACTTGGCATAAATGGGATTTCTGCAGGAGACTGGGTTGGAGACCAAGATGCAATCCGTTTGACGTCCTCCTCTGTTACTAGGAAACCGTCACACTTGCGCAATGCGGCCTCCAACAAAATTCGAATACTGTAAGGCAAAGAGGATAGAACCGTATGGCCACTTTCCTCCAAAGCATAGAGAGATGCAAATGATGCATTGGAACCATCACTTCTCTCAAACTTGCGAATCGCATCAAACGGATTTGAGGTAGTCATGGCACTCACCATCCCCAAGCAGAAGAGTGGCGCCCATCAATCTGACTCAAGAAATTACAACACTTTCCAATGTGACTGCATGAACTGGTGTAGATTCGGATTGACCACCTGTCTCGACTTGGCTAATACTCGTGATAAACGAGCATCCAGAAGTCACAGATCCGAAAACTGTGTGCTGACCATCGAGCCAGTTAGGAGTACTATCCTCAGGAATCAAGAAGAATTGACTTCCACCAGTGTTGGGATTGCTAGTCTTTGCCATGGAAATGGTACAAGGGAGGTGCAAAAGGCCATTATCGGCTTCATCAGGAACCGTATAACTAGTCGGATTCGGACATGGAGTTGCAGTTTCTGTCCCGTCACAAAAACCGTAGAATTCTGCAGCATGGCCGCCAGTTCCATCTCCATTGGTGTAATCACCACCCTGAATCATAAAATCATCAATTACTCGATGGAATGGTGTATTATCGAAATCGCCACGCTGTGCTAATTTGACGAAATTATCTACATGAACAGGTGCTGCATCTCTGTTTAAGTCAAGTATTACCACAACCGTTTGACTAGCTGTGGATCCTGCAGGAACATACGAAATTGTCATTTGAGCGATGTCTAAACCAGAAGACGTTGGCTGATCAGATTCTTTTCCAGAGTTGAATAAATCTGAAAGATTCAATCCTTCATCCATATAGCGCAATGAAACAAGCAATAACATTCCAACCACCACAATTGCAAAAATTCCGTACACTGTAGGCGCCCCATCATCAACAAGGCGGAAGCCACCCATTCCGATTCCTCGCTCATCCATCTCAGAGCGTACGCGATTCATTCTCCTACGTACATCCTTCCCTGCACCCTTATCCAATGCCTTCTCATAATGTCTTATCGACTTACGATAATCACCTGAACGACCTGATGCTGTTGCTTTAGATGCCTGTGCATCTGCTACCAAAGACCAGGTCTGGTGGACGTCCGCATCCTTAGAATTAGAGGCCCAAATTTCTCGAAGTGAACCTAGGGCAGCTGCATAATCGCCGGAATCGATAGACTCCTGAGCATTTGACCATCCTTCCTTGACTTCCTGTGGTGTCGCCATAAGGGGTGGGAAACGCCCAGCCTTCAAAACGGCAACGGATGAAGTAATTCTCTAGAACCTATGAATCGACTCTTAGCGGCCGAAAGGCTAAGTCATGCGCACCCTCGCACCGACACACCACAGGTGGTCGAAACCGAATGGATGCCATCGTCAATGATTTCACTTTAAACATAGCAACGGCAAATGGGACAGGATCCCAGTCAGCCAACCTTATCCTCCTACATTCCATGTTTGAGATGGGAGTCCCAGTTAGTGGAAAGAATCTATTCCCAAGCAATATTTCTGGACTGCCCACGTGGTATATTATTCGCGTTTCAGACGCAGGATATCAAGCACCAGGTAATCGAAATCACTTCCAAGTTGTGATGAACAAAGATACATGGTTTAAGGATGTAAATGGCGCTGAACCTGGCACGATTATCCTATACAATGAAGATGCAAAAATGCCTGTTGATAGAGATGATTGTCTTGTTTTCGGCATGCCCATGTCCAAAATGGCTAGAGGAATTAATCCAAAGATGGCAAAGCGAATCGCTAACATGTACTATGTAGGCATAATGCAGCATCTAGTAGGCATCGAACAAGAGGCATTAGAACGAGCAGTTAATCGCCAATTTAACGGTAAAGCATCTGCAGTAGAAGCGAATCTTCGGGCAATCGAAGAAGGAAGATTGTATGCTGCAGAGAACATTGAATGGGACCAACCATATACACTGGAAAATCGTGAGAAGGTCGAAGGACAATTCTTGGTTGACGGTAACGAGGCTGTTGCCCTAGGTTCTATCTATGGGGGGATTAACATGCTCTCATGGTACCCAATTACACCATCATCTTCCATTGCTGAAGGGATAATCCAATGGTTACCTGAATTAAGGAATACTGAAGATAATCTAGCAACATGTGCAGTAGTTCAGGCAGAGGATGAATTGGCGGCTGCAGGAATGGTAGTAGGAGCAGGATGGGCAGGAGGACGTGGAATGACATGTACATCTGGACCAGGAATTTCTCTAATGTCGGAATTTGTGGGACTTGCTTACTTCGCTGAGATCCCTGGAGTCATTTGGGATGTCAACAGAGCGGGCCCATCTACAGGATTACCCACCAGAACTCAGCAAGGGGATTTGAATCTCCTTAGAGAAGCTAGTCATGGAGATACTGAGCATATTGTTCTAATTCCAGGGACTGTCGAAGAATGCTTTGAATTTGGATGGAGAGCTTTCGATTATGCAGAGCGATTTCAGACTCTCATATTCGGTTTTTCGGATTTGGATTTGGGGATGAATAACTGGGTTTGTTCAGGTTTTGAATATCCTGATGAGCCAATGGATAGAGGCAAGGTTATCAGAACTCAGGAACAGATGGATGCAGTAGAAAACTATGGACGATATCGAGATGTCGACGGAGATGGAGTGCCCTACAGAACCTTACCAGGTTCTGGTTTAGATCCGATTCTTTACAGAGGAACTGGGCACGATGAAGATGGAGCTTATAGCGAAGATCCAGTGGTTTACCGTGAACTAATGAAGAGACTAAAACGCAAGACAGATAATGCAAGAGATATGCTTCCAGCACCTTTACTTCGTGAAGAAGATGAACTTGAGATCGGAATCATATACATGGGTTCGATGGAGAATACCATTCAGGAAATTGATGACTTAATGGAGGAAACAGGAATCAAAGTAAGTCAATGTAGAGTCCGGGCTCTACCTCTTCACTCCGAAATTGAAGCATTTGTTGAACGGCATGAGAAAGTCATCGTCCTTGAAATCAATAGAGATGGTCAGTTGTATGGGGTCTTAAGGAAAGAATTGCCAATTCACTTGGTCCCTAAGGTGATTAGTGTAGCATATTCTGATGGTCTTCCACCACGTGCAAAATTCTACGCCGACAGAATCCTACGTACACTAGAGGAGGCGAAAGAATGAGTGATGAAAAACCTGCAAGAGCAGTCAAACTCAATGTAATTCAACTTCCCAAAACAGATTATACAGGGGGTCCTTCTTCCCTTTGTCCGGGTTGCGGGCATGATCAGATCTCCAGCGTAGTAATACAATCATGTTGGGAAAACGGAATTGAACCACATCGCATTGCCAAGATGAGTGGAATTGGTTGTTCATCGAAGACGCCTGCTTACTTCTTAGGAAAATCACATGGATTCAACACAGTACACGGGAGGATGCCTTCCGTCACCACTGGAGCCAACATGATTAACAAGAATCTCGTATACCTTGGAGTCTCAGGAGATGGTGATTCAGCCAGTATTGGAATTGGTCAGTTCATCCATGCTATTCGACGAAATCTGAACATGGTATACATCATTGAAAATAACGGAGTCTATGGTTTAACCAAGGGCCAATATTCTGCCACTGTTGAAAAGGGATCTAAGAAACGCAAGGGAACCCCCAATGAACAACCTCCAATTGATTTGTGCAAGTTAGCCATAAATCTGGGTTGTGGGTTTGTTGCTCGTTCGTTCTCGGGTGCCAAAAAACAGTTGACCTCCCTAATGAAGGCCGCTTTGAGCCATAAGGGGATGGCCATCATCGACGTGATTTCCCCCTGCGTAACATTCGCAAACAATGACGAATCTTATCGTTCCTATGGATACGTCAAAGACAACGAAGAAGAACTTCATGGACTCGATTATATTCATCACTTTGAACCCATAGCAGAAGTCGATATTCCAGAAGGTGAATTTGAAGACGTCAAATTATTTGATGGTAGTACTTTGCGATTAGAAACAATCGACGAGAGCTATGATTATACTAATCCAACAGCAGCCTTGGCAGCATTGCATGATGCTGAAATGGAAAAGAGGCACATCACTGGGCTCCTACATCACAATACCGACTTACTAACTGCTGATGAAAATCAAGGACTTGTAGATATGGCATTGAGTGACCTTCCGAATGAAATGATGAGGCCCAGTAAAGAAAGGTATTCTGCAATGATGGCGAAATTCAGAATGTGAACTTGCCGCTGCTCTGATATACAGGACTTCGCTCGCCAAACATAGAGCCCCTTAGTGTAGTGGTCCATCATATGGCACTCTGGATGCCATGACCCTGGTTCGAATCCGGGAGGGGCTACTCAAGAAAACGCATCAAAAACTCAGATGTCCAAGATATTACAAGCACAATCATGAATGATGCAAGAGCCATTCTCCCCCATTTTTTTTTCTCGCGTTTTGGGGGAAAGGGGTCGATCCCCATCTCCATTGCCATGGACATTAGTTCAAGGTCTTCTTCAATGGTTTTTGGCTCATCGAATTTCATGTAATCACTCAAGGTTCAGCTGTTGGATCCCAACCACTCACGAAATTCTCTTCCAAAGAAGAAATTTCAGCCATCACTGGGGAAATATCTAGATTTAAAGCTGCTAAATTCTCTTCAATTCTATTCTTATTTGTAGATTTAGGAATTGTAATACATCCTTGATCGAGACACCACTTTATTGCTACTTGAGCGGGACTTGCGCCAATTTTCTTTGCTATTGAAGCCAACATCGGGTCATCCAACTTTTTTCCACGTGCTAAGGGAGAATATGCCTCTGGAATTGCGCCTATTGCTTCTGTGGCTGCTCTAAGACCAGGCCTCTGTAACCATGGATGAACTTCAAATTGATTCACTGAAGGTAAATATCGAGCATATGACCTCATATGATCAAGATGGTGTGCCCCATAATTACTCACTCCGATAGCTCTAACCAAACCAGTTTCAAGACATTTCTCCATCCCTTGCCATGTCGGTTTCCGGTGATACGGATCCTTGGGTGGTGCATGAACAAGGAAGAGATCCAAATATTCTAACCCAAGATTTTCGAGGCTCTCCTTGCAACGATGAATTGTCTCATCATAGCCAACTGCATGGAATCTTCTCAACTTTGAAGTCACAAATATTTCTGAGCGTTCTATTTCTGATTCAAGAATCGCTTCACCCACCTGTTTCTCATTATCATATGCTCTTGCAGTATCGATGTGGCGATATCCTGCATCCAACGCCCAACGAACTGCTTGCTTACAATCAGGTCCATTCGCCAGAAATACGCCAAGGCCGAATTGAGGTATTTCAGATTCGTAGGACTTAGAACCATCTGAGGTCATATGAGCGAGTGAGAGATGCGGCCCCATGGGTTCCGCTTGAAGAAATAGAACATGAAGTTCGCGCATCGATGGACTAGATGAATTGAAAGGAGAAACATCGACAAGAGGATTCATGTCGGATGGGAAGAATGAGCGATCTCCGCTGCTAATTCTCTTCATGGTCGTACTAATCGATATGATTGGGTTTACTCTAGTAATACCATTTTTGACCTATTTTATTCAAGATCTGGCCGAATCAGATGGATTCCTAGATATTGGTTCAAGGGATCGATGGGTAGGGATTGTACTTGCTTGCTACACCCTTGGTCAATTCCTATTCACTCCAATTCTTGGTTCACTTTCTGATAGATTTGGCCGACGTCCAATACTAATGTTTGGACTTATTTCAAACACTATTTTCCTAATTTCCTTTGGTCTTGCTTCGGCACTCTGGATGGCGGTTTTGGTTCGTTTTCTAGCCGGTGCTGGAAATGGTAATATTGCTGTTACAAGGGCATACATTGGCGACATTAGTACGTCTGAACAATTACCTGCAAGAATGGGAATGATTGGAGCCTCATTTGGACTTGGGTTCATGATTGGTCCCTTCATTGGTGGAATTCTAACCGATCCTGCAAGCACCTTTGCGGGACCTTTCGACACGCAATGGTGGATTGATCACCCATATTTCCTTCCATGCCTTTTCGCTGGATGTCTTTCAGCAATCTCATTTCTTCTAGCGATCAAAATGCTCCCTGAAAGCCTCTCAGAAGAAAAACGTAGAACTACTTCAGACAAAGGTGGTGGCTTAGCAAAGATTGTTCGTAACCTAGTGGGTATTCGAGACCTTTCCCCTACCATTAGACGTCTTGTGTTATTGAATTCCACATTCTTACTTGCTTTCACAATGATGCATGCTACATTTATTCTCTTTACTGGAATGGCAATTGAGAATGGTGGACTAGGTTATGATGAACGTATGAATGGTTACATTTTTGCCTATGTTGGCTTAATTGGAGTAATCGTTCAAGGTGGATTGATTAGACCTCTTACCAAAAGATTCGATATACGAAAAATAATGGTGACTGGAATTTTCCTAACAGCAATTGGTTTGGGATGGATTCCATATTTGCAACCAACTCCTCTTGCTATCGGATTGTTAGCCATGACCTTCATCGCCGCTGGTAATGGTCTCTTTCAACCAACTCAGTCTACCTTACTTACTATGGAAGCGAAAAACAGTACTCTAGATTTAGGTCGTGTAATGGGCGCTCAGGAAGGGTTTGGAGCACTCTCTCGGATTATAGGCCCAGTTCTTGCTGCATTCATTTGGGCTGAAACCGTTGATGGTTCAGGAATCTGGACATATCATACGGTTTTCCGTATAGCCGGGTTAATTGCAATTCTCGGAATAGTGATTCAGTGGGGAATGTCGCAGACTACTCTTTCAGATGATGAAGAATAAGGGCGCATTCATAGCCATCCTATGGAAAGACATGACATGGACGAAGCACCTGAAGGACTGGAAATCCCTCAGGGAAAAATTGCCAAACCTCGCAACTCAGTCTCTATCCTATTGACTAGAGATGGGGAAAATGGAGTAGAGGTTCTACTTGCACATAGGATTTCGACACTTCGAGCGTTCGCAGATTTCTGGTCACTACCTGGAGGGGGGATCAAAGATTTCGACCATGAAGCAGCTAAAAAAATAGAAATTCTAAACGATTTGGATGACGTTTGGGCAGGTACTCTTGCAGCAATACTACGAGAAACCGCTGAAGAAGTAGGATTAGCCATTGGTGAATCAACAGTCGAACGGGTTTCGATGTCCCTTAGACATTCAATAATCGAAGATCCTGAAACATGGTATGAAGCAGTAAATTCTCAATCGATTCCTGCATCCAATCATCTGATTAGCCACATAGGAGCCCGAACAACTCCTCCTTTTGCACCCCTAAGATTCTGTAATCAATTCATGCATGCACATCTTCCACCTGGATCTCCTGATGCTGAATTACTTGATGTTGGAAGTGAATTTGATGCTCTGGTTTGGATGACGCCAGAAAGGGCGATTCTATCTTGGGAATCGGGGGAAATGCTCACTGCTCCTCCGATTGTGACGTTGTTGAGGGATGTTGCTGACTCACTAAAGAAGAACAATCATGATATTTTTTCTGCAATAAATCAGTTATCTTCAGCACCCCCATCTGGAGAGCATCGAATCGAATTGGCTCCAGGTGTGGAATGTATCCCTATTCGGACACAAACACTCCCCCCTGCAACTCACACAAACTGCTTCATCTTGGGTGAGAGAGGGGGAAAGAGAATCATCGTGGACCCAGCTGCTAGAACTGAAGAAGGACTTGCTTACTTAGCACGTAGAATTACAGAATTAACAAATGATGGAGGGGAAATAATAGCCACAGTTTTCACGCATAGGCATCAAGATCATATTGGCGACCTTGCTCAGTTAAAAAGCATCTATCAAGCCCCTATTTGGGCAACGAAGGAAACCCTTGATTCTCTTCCAACTATCGAAACAAAGAAGATTCTTCAGCAGGATGATGTAATTTCTTTGGATGGCCCTTCAGGAACTACAAATTGGACCGTACATCTCACACCAGGTCATTGTCCTGGACATATTTGTCTAGCAACTGATCGATATGTTGTGAGTGGGGACCTTGCCGTAATGGTCGGCACCATACTTGTACCATCCTCTGATGGAGACATGGATGATTATATCGACAGTTTGCGACGGATTCGGGCCCTGAATTCTACAATGTTGTTTCCCGCTCATGGACCATTTACACATCGACCTGCTAAGTTGTTGGATCGTTACATCTCTCATAGAGAAGGACGGCATGCTAGAGTCCTTGAAGCACTCAATCAAGGCATCAGTAACATCCAAGAAATTGCGAATCAGGCTTACGCAGACACACCAGATGCTCATCCGATGCTAAAAGTGGATCAAACTATCTCACATCTAATATCACATGAAAGGGCAGGACGGATTAGAAAATCATTGGATGGATGGGAAATAAATGGATGAAAATATAGCGCCAGAATCCATAATCCTATCCGGAAAACCTTCTGAAATAGTAGACTCAGAATCATCCATTTTAACCCAAACAGAAGACCCTGATGTTCAACAATCCAAATCATGGGGTTGGTTCTTAATTGGTGTTATTGGCATACCAATACTTTGTGGAATATTAATTGCTATAGAACAGGAAATAGGTGCGGGATTTATAGAAAGTGGGGGGCGTTTTTCTCACGAGCACAGAGATGATAATGAAATCGATATTCAGGGTACGATCATTATCTCTGAACAAAATTATACTGTTTTTAGTTCGGAATACAATATACTAGTCAAAAGTGATGGAGAAACAAATAGCAGAATTGAAGAGATATACGTCGAATTTGGTGATGATGTTTGTGGGGGTGGCTACAGTTATGGAAATCCAGAAGATTGGAAAAATATGGACTGGTGCTCTGCTTATGATTTAGATGATAATATAATTTTGACGGAGAATATATTCTGGAGACAAAATGAAACTTACTTTGAATTCGCTTTTCATGAGAATATTACCTCATATGATGGATTTGAAGTCACTCATATGGGTGTCGATTATGCGCCAGACCCTTCGATTGAAAATACATTGATGATGATTCAGAATTTGATTCTCTTCTTGATTCCAGTACTAATTATTGGTTCGATTATTTGGGGATTCACTCGTGGAGACAGGATGTTTGCATGGGGCACTCTTACAGGTGTATTCTTAGCACCGGTAGCTTTCTTCATTCTCTTTCTGGTATTGGTAATTCTCGCTGTAGGATTAGATAGTCTTGGGATGGATTTCTGGTGAAGCGTTGCATTGCAGCACCAAACATTGCGAGAATCGGAAGTAATGAACTGAATCCTGGTACTCCAAGAAATTCACCTTCATTTTCAATATTCATTGGTGCTTCTTGCAATACAAATTGGTCACCAATTGAACCATCAATTCGATGATGTGTAAATGATATCTCTCTCGCATCTCCATCATACACCAATCGAGTCCAACCATAGGAACTATTCTCTCGAAAAGCACTCCAACTTGGTTGAGGTTCATCTAACTCTTCGTATGCTGAACGACCAGCAATCCCAATCACCAGATGAATTGGGGCATGTCCTCTTGCAAATCGATTATCGTGACCTTGATTCATGGGTTGTTCTGAGAAGACTGGCCATGTTCTTTCGTAGAAATGATCGTGTCCTGCAATAACCAAATCAACCCCCATATCAAAATATAGATCTTCCAGTGAGTCTCTTAATTCAACTTCTGAGCCGTGATAACTATTGCTAGAATACATTGGTTTGTGCCCATACACAATCACAAACGGTGTTTCTTCACGATTTACTGATGAAAGATCTTGTTCCAACCAATTATACTGGGTGCTGCCTTGATTATAATCGTGCTCGGTAGACATGAATACCATATGTACTCCAGAGTAATCTCTGCTATACCAGAAGATTTCGGACTCAATTTCTCCATCAGAATCAAATCGATGTTCGTAAGGAATGAATCCGTAACCTGGTTCATTCTCATGATTCCCAGCAGCTGTTAACCACGGAATTTTGGTCATGCTATCTTGCTGATAATTGAACCAATCATCCCAACTTGATTGCTCTCCATCTGCATACGAAATATCACCTGAAATCGTCACCAATTGGGCATTAATATCGGAAATTATCGCATCACTCACATCCATTGCCTCACTTGAATCACCATGATCAGCAATTGAAATCCACTCGAAATGATTGGCTGTCTGAACAATAGGTGTGAATGTGTACGTATTTGACCAAGAACCTCCATTTCCTACTCTATAGGTCACTTCCTCACCGGGAATCAAATCAGTCATGGTCGCCATATGGAAAGCCATGTCATGATTGTAACAGTAATCTGAACTTGATGCTGTAACACCATTCCATTCTACTTCTCCTGTTGAACGTCCCATTGTAGCCCAAATAACAGTCATAGAACTAGGGTCGCCAGTTTCTTGCAAATGGATTTGCTGTGGTTGAGTACTTCCTATCATTGTACCCGGGCATTCTTGAAGTGCTTCATTCAAACTTTGAGCATTAACCACGGGGGCGATTAGCAACAAAACAAGAAGAGTACAGAGTGCTCGCACGTTTCCCGGAGGCGTTCGTGTTTCTCAAGTCTTACCATATCTGCCTCAATGAGCGACATCATGATGCGATAGCCCCTACTATGGTGTTCATGGATGACCCTCTCGAATCCAACTCCTCGGAATTCAAATCGAGGATGATCGAAGGAGAAAATGGATGGTTTCTGCATGTACTTTCTTGGACTCCCAGAGATGAAAAAAAGGGTAGTAACAAACCAATAATCGTGATACCTGGATGGACTTCAGTAGTTGAGGGTTGGATACCACTACTGAAAGATTGGGTCCAACATCGACCTGTATACTATATCGAAACACGAGAAAAGAATTTTACTAAGAGTCCGGAAAATTATCGTGAACGTTTCAATGATTATTCAATTCGGACGCATGCAAAAGACATGGATGCAGTAGTTAGAAACCTCAACTTAGAGCCATCTAAATGTGATTGGTTCGCATCATCTCTTGGTTCGACAAGTGTCATTGAAGGACTGAAAACAGGAGATCTGGAAGTCAATACTGCATTCTTACTTGCACCTAATGCAGAATTTCGATTCCCATGGTGGATGGCAATCATGACGAGTATGCCATGGTGGTTCTATCCTCCAATGATGAGAATGATTGCAATTCCGTACATGAAATGGAAAGTCAAAGAACCAGGGCAAAAAATACGTTATACTCGTACTATGAAAAATGCTGATATGCGTCGATTGAAACTCTCAACAAAAGCAAATAGAGCATACTCAATTTGGCCAAATCTAGAGAAAGTAACTGCTCCAATAGCAATCTGTGTTGCAGAATCAGATTCTCTTCATGCCCACGATGATGCTCTAAAGATTGCAGAAATATTACCAAATGGTGACATTGTAGAAGTGCCCAGCAATCAGTTCGCTCACGAAGCTGATGTACGACCTATTATCGAAGATTGGATTAAGGGTATTGAAAGCGCCAATATTTAATCCAACAAGCGATATACACATGAACTAAATCAAACGCGGTTTAATCATGCGTGCGGTTCTATGGGTCATTCTAGGTACTCTCCTTTTCTATTCCGAGCTCGACGCGGGGCTCGGCCCCATATGTGAGTGATTGTTTTGAATTTCGCTTCTCTCAACTTGTGCAAGCCTTTGCTCAGCTCTCTTGACAATATTGGTTACGAAAAACCAACGCCAATTCAGGAGGAAGCAATTCCTTACTTGCTCGAAGGCAGAGATGTGTTGGGTTGTGCTCAAACCGGTACCGGAAAAACCGCTGCTTTCTCTCTACCAATCCTTCACATATTGGCTGAAAACCCTCGCAATGGCGCTCGAAAAATTCGCGCATTAATACTCTGCCCAACAAGAGAATTGGCAGCACAAATTCATGAGAATATCGAATTGTACGCTGCCAAACTAGATATTCGCAGTATGGTCATGTTCGGAGGAGTCAGTCAGAAACCGCAGGTGAGGAATTTGCGCCAAGGAGTCGACATATTGGTGGCAACACCAGGGAGGCTCCTCGACCTAATCAGCCAACGTTTCGTAGACCTCTCGAAGGTGGAGTTTCTCGTTCTAGACGAGGCCGACCGAATGCTCGATATGGGTTTCATTCGCTCCATTCAGAAGATTTTGACCCACGTTCCATCAAAGCGCCAAAGTCTTCTATTCAGCGCAACAATTCCACATTCAATCGTTTCATTATCCAATGATATGCTGTACGATCCGATAAGAATTGATATCACTCCGGAATCGGCAACCGTCGAGGCGATTAAACAATCTCTAATGTTTGTCATGAAATCCGACAAACGCTCACTCCTTACCCACATATTACTCGAAGAAAGTCCTGAAAAGATGCTTGTCTTCGGCCGAACTAAACACGGCTGCAACAAGATAGTTCGCCTCCTCGAAAAAGATGGCTTCGAAGCTCTCGCCATCCATGGAAACAAGGGCCAGGGCGCACGTGAGCGCGCCCTAGGTCGCTTCCGCAACGGCACCCTCCAAATTCTAGTCGCCACAGATGTCGCCAGTCGCGGCATCGATGTATCCGACATCAGTCATGTCATCAATTACGACCTACCCAACGTACCCGAGGTTTACGTTCATCGAATTGGCAGAACGGGGCGAGCAGGCCAAGGGGGCATCGCAATTGCATTCTGTGATGAGAATGAGGGCGAGTATCTTCGAGGTATCGAGAAATCAATTCGACAAAGTATACCAGTTAATGAGGAGCACCCATTCCATTCCGCCAGAGCCCAATCGAAGAAGGGCGATAAAGCACCCAAAAAGAAGCAAAATCAAGGTCGCCCCCGCCGAATTGGTGTAGGCAGCAATAGCAGCTGGAAATCATCGATTCGAAGCGGGAATAAATCCTCGGGAAGGGGCAGCAATAGCAGCAGGAAATCATCGAAGCAAGGCGGAAATAAACCCTCGGGAAGGAGTGGCAGTAGCAGCCGAAAATCAGCGAATAGAGGTGGAAATAAACCCCCTGGAAGAGGCGGACACAAGCGCTCTAGGGGGGGCAATCGCACAGGGAATCGTAACGGAGGAGGGAACCGAAATCGATCAGGCGGAGTCAATCGTAAGAGATAGTTTTTGAAAACTTTAGTCGAAATCAAGCGATAGGCACATGAACTAAATCAAACACCGTTTATTCATGCGTGCAGTTCTAGGGGTAATTCTAGGTACTCTTCTAATTTCTATCCCCACTGTATCCGCGGAGATTTACATCCCTGGACCAGAAGAAGATTCGATGATGGATCCGAATGAGATATACGAATACACACTACCGAATTGGATGGATGATGTGTGTCTCAACAATTTAGCGTGTCGTTATGAAACCACGGCAGACAAAAACATTGTACATACTTACTATGGAATAAATCAAGGAGCAACTCTCGCACTAAAGATAATTCAAGGAGAAGCACAGACATACAATATCAGTGTTTCAACCCAAGAGATCGTACCTGATGAATTAACAATTACAACCGGTTCAACTCTAGTTTTTACTGTTGCAAACGGAAGTAATACCTCCAACATTATCCTCCCTTGGAAAGAAGATAAACCGGAGGAACCTGAAACGACACCTGGATTCGGTTCAGAATTAATTGTAATGGCAGTGATGATTGCTATAATACTACGAAGAAATGAATGACTTCTCTAAGGTGTAAGTTCGAAATCGTCATCGTCATCACCAAATGGATCATCGGAATCTCCAGGTATTTCAGAAAGGCGGAAATGAGAATACAAGCCTTCAATAATCCCATAAGGCCAATCTGGATTTTCACTACCAAATCTCTCATTAATTATTCCGGCTTGACTGCCATGAACTCGAAGTGGCACACTCAATCGACGAAGTAAACCCTGTTGAAAACCCCCAAAGGAAATAGGAATACTAACTCCAAATCGATCCAACACATGAGATGATGTATTGGATTCAATATCTAATGGGTCCACAGCATCAACGATCTGATTAACAACTGAATCGAATCCAGCATCCGTTCCACCGTCGTGACATACCTCTTCGATTTTCTCCCATACACCACATGGATCAATACTTCCAGAAAGATGTTGTAGCCAAACAAAATGGCTCAAAGCAGAGAAAACTCGAGGGTCAAACGCCGCACGATCCCATAGAGCATACGGCCCCCGTACCCATTCGTCAGGATGAGGCAATAGACCGTATCGAAGGAAGGCTTCTCGAAGCCCCCCTAACCTTGTTGGATCTCGAACAACATGCGCATTTGCCAATGTCTCCTCGACTAAAATCCAATTCTCTTTTTCTTCACTTATAGTTTCTGAGTATTTCGTTCTATAGATTTTTGAATGCTCAGAAATCTTTCCTTCTACTGCCATCATTCTTTGAAGATGGGCTGTCCATGCGGAATCTACACAATGGTGAAAATATTCGTGATCAAAACCGAATAAAAAACAAAGATCTAGAGCTAAACCCTCTGCATTCACCACGCCATCTTCCTCCATCTGTCCAGCCACATTTGCAGCTAACGCAGCAAGACAATCGGATTCTACATGTATGCCCCAATCTTCATTTGGAAGCATGTTACCATCTGAAATTTTCATCATTGGACTATACCAAAAACACCGCAAACCTCTATCGTTCTCACCCATTGATTCAGGATTATCTGTTCCAGAATTCAATTTCAAAGAGGGAGATGTTGGAGTACCCATGGTCGGCACTGTAGGCTGCACGAATGGTGAGCAAATTTCACGGTTATTCAAGCGATTGCCTATTGAAGGGTCGATAGGCTGCTTAACTCGGCGGTCGCGATGCGTGAACACTCCTCGAGCTTTGATATCGCTCGAATGGTTTTGGAAATAAGAGCACATATAGGGGCACGAATCAGAAAATCATACCAACCACATTGGGAACAAGTAATGATTCGCTTAAATTCCAAAAATGAAGGAGCCTCAGACTTAGTAATCGTTAGAGGGCGACGCCTCTATCTTTCTGATCGAGATCGTCCAATGCCAATGAGTCCCTCTCCATTTGCCATGGTTCTAAGGAAGCATTTGGGCAACGGAAGACTAGTTGATGTTACACAACATGGATTCGATCGTATCATCACCCTACATATCGATACTGCAACAGGGATACATCGTCTAGTCATTGAGATGTTTCGAGATGGCAATGTAATTCTTCTAGACCCTGAAGGAATCATCATCCAACCACTTACATCTACAGAATATGCCTCTAGAACTCTGAAAAGAGGAGTAGCCTATGGATGGCCTCCTGCCCAAGTAGATCCTCGAGAACTTAGTTCAGATAATCTGGTCGAAATTCTAAATTCTAGTGATGCTGATCTTGTGCGAACATTGGCTGCAAAGGCAAATCTAGGAAGAGGGTATGCAAATGCAATCTGTTCTAGTACAGGTATAGAACCTAGCCTTCCAGCGAAGGAACTAAACGAATCTCAGCGTAATTTAATCCTCAAAGAACTATCCGATTTACTTTCTGGAATTGATGGAGACTCTGCCTTCTCGTGGGCAAAAGACACGGAATCCCTCGCCATTATCGAGAAGGGGGATACTCCTGGAGAGATTCCTCCGTTCCTAGAGATTGCGCCTGTAAATTTAGCGCATTTGCAAGATGATTTAAGAATAGAATTTTCATCAATTTCAGCAGCAGCAGATCGATGGTGGGGTGCGCATGATGCTGCGGCATATGCTAGAAGAGAAATGGAGAAAATGATTGAACTTGGAGAAGCAGAAGAAACTGTAGGAAGTCAACTTGGAAGGAGAGCAGAGCAACAAGAAGGAGCCATAGAATCTTTTCAAAAGAAAGCGGAAAAGGCTCAAACTAAAGCTCAATCAATAACGGATAATTTTACTCACGTGAATGAACTCATAGAACAAGTTAGATTAGCAGTTCAATCAAAAGGTTGGGAAGATGTAAAGACATCTGTTAAAGAAATTGAATGGATTGAATCGATTAATCCTGCAAATAGAACGATGATGGCATTCCTACCAAATCAGAATGGGGGGCCCGGCATTCGAATTGAGTTGTATGTTGAAGAAACCGTTCACCAAAATGCTCAACGATATTTCTCAGTTGCTAGGACATTAAAGGATAAATCAAAAGGAGCCGCAACAGCTCTAGAAGAAACCGAAAGGAAGCAACGCAAAGAAGAGAAAAAGCGAGCTAAAGACGAGGCTGCAGGTAGAGTTGGGAGAATAAAAAGATCCAAACGGATCTGGTTTGAACGTCATAGATGGGCTATGTTATCTGATGGGCGATTGATGGTAGGAGGGAGAGATGCTAGGGGGAACGATGCCGTTGTGAAAAAACACCTAGGCAAGGATGATCTCTATATCCATGCTGATTTGCATGGAGCTCCCTCATGTTCCCTAAGAATCACAGAAGGGTTTCAGATAGATTCAACTCCAAATCCAACATTACCAGAACACGTTCCTTCATTCAGGTTGACTCAATCTCCTGATTTCGGAGAACCTAGCAAAGAAGTTCTTGCAGAAGCAGCACAAATCGCAATCTGTTGGTCTCGTGCTTGGGGTTCAGGAGGAGGGGCTGCAACTGCATTCCATGTGCGTTCGACACAAGTTTCCAAGACTGCAGAAACTGGTGAATCATTAGGAAGGGGGGCTTTCGTAATTCGCGGTCAAAGGACATGGTATCGGAATATGCCAACAGAATTGACCCTTGGAGTGGTTGCAATCAATGGGATTCCATTGCCATTAGTTGGTACTCATTCTACAATCTCAAAAATCTGTCCAAAATGGATCCGAATGCAACCAGGGATAGAGAAAAAGGAATCCATTGCAAATCGAATCGCTAAGGCAACAGGGCTCGTACAAGACGATGTTCTGGGGTGCCTCCCCCCTGGTAATCTAAACATAGTCGAAGATCAAAACCTGATTTCAAAAAAATAATCAAGAGAGAATTTCAAGGAATCTACCTTTTTCTATTGCCTTTCGAATGCACCGAGCAATGCGCTGTCCAGTACTCATTCCTGTTTCATTGATGTCTGAGTAAGGGGAACCTCCTACAGCAACATTGCTGCCTGCAACAATTCTAGCACTAACTTCAAACACTCTAAATTCAAGTTTGTCTGTAACAATTGTTTCTAAACAGAAGGGGCCAATCATTCCCTTCTCACATCCTTCTAACTCCATTGAAGCGGCTACTGCACCTTCACCAAGTTTGAAGGCCTTTGGAAGAAGAGATTCACGGAGAACTGCGGGTGTATTTCCCGTCACTACAAATGATGGTTCGAGACCCATATCTCTCAAATCACTAAGACTTCCTAACTTGTAGAATTCGTCAACATTGGCTTCGTCACGTCGATCAATACTCATCAATTCTAATCGCCCTAAGGTTTGATTGGAATTCGAACCTATTCCTTCTACTTGATATCCATCATCTGGAATTGGATCGAAAAAGAATTGAAAATAGTATCTAGTTCCTAGAACATATTCCTGAATTGTAAACTCCTCCTCTAAATCCACATTTCTTCTGAAATCTCTGAAGTCTCGGGCGATAAAATAGCCCCTACCACCTTTCGCTCCGGCATACTTCACAATCACTGGACCATCGATGTCCTTTGGATCATCTATCACCTTGGGCATTTCACATCCTCCGGATTCAAGCCAGATTCGTTGCCTTTCACGACTTCCTTCCCATTCCAAGATGTTACGATTTCCAAAGGTAGGGACACCTAGTTCTTGGAATAAATTCGGTCCAAGATATTCAACCAATGAACCATGAGGAATCATTACCGCATTTCGTTCTCTAAGGAATTCACCGTAATCCATCAATTGCTTGTAGTTATCTAGAATCAACCATTCATCGGGTTCTGCTCCGGGAAATGCACTGTACATTTTTCGGCGTTCTTCCCCTACACATATCCCCAATGTGCGGAATCCTTCTTGACGAGCACCATGGAGAATCTGGAGCGAAGAATGTGAAGCCACTACTGCGATAGTGATTGCAGAGCAGTCATACGATTCCACCCACTCAGAAAGTGGAATTGCGCCTACTGCCATTAGGAACCGGTCAAGTATGTGGTTATTGACGATTGTCCAAGCAATGGAAATCAGCGATGAGTCGAAATGCATTACAAACCGAACCCACTGATGCAGTGCATGGGCGGAGGTTCCGGGGGACGTTCCAGTTATGGAGACTATCTCAATTTGGACGAACTTCTTTCGTTACAACGCGGCAATGATGTATCTTCTGATGAGATGCATTTTATCGTGGTTCACCAGACATTCGAACTCTGGTTCAAACAAGTTATTCGAGAATTGGCAGAATCAAGAGATACTCTAGCTTCACAACAAGTAGCTGAAGACAAAATTCCAGCAGTAGTCCATAGACTAGGGCGCGTTACAGAAATCTTCAAACTCATGGCTCACCAATGGACGGTGATGGAAACTCTATCTCCTCAAGATTTCCTAGTGTTCAGAGATGGTTTAGGAAGCGCGTCGGGATTTGAATCCTACCAAATGAGGGAACTTGAGATTCTTGTCGGTCTTTCTAACGAACAGAGAACCGGTGGAATGGATCCAATCGGCCGATTTAGGAAAATGGCAGATGAATCGGAGAGTGGAGCTAAAGCATTGAAACGATTGGAAGATCGGATGGATGAAGCCAGTCTTTGGGACACTGCTAGGTCATGGCTAGGAAGAACGCCAATCATGGGTTCTTCTCCAGGAGATGATGAAGATGGGAATGTTGTCCAATCATACGTTGAATCACATATTGCTGCACAAGTTCAACATGGAGAAGAAATGGCAGCAAGAATGGCAAAATGGGGAATGGGAGATTCTGAAGCCATGAAAGCACGTTTCGCATCAATTGCGCAAGGAGCTAGAGATTTTCTAATGCCAGATGGAGAGATCGACCGAGCACGGGCTGGCCTCCTATTCATTGAATCCTACCGTGAATTACCTTTGTTATCATGGCCACGAACCCTAATCGATCGAATGATTGAATTGGAAGAATCTATGGTGAAATGGAGGCACAGTCACGCACGAATGGTGGAACGAATAATCGGGCGCAGGATAGGAACAGGAGGTTCATCTGGAGTTGATTATCTTGATGCCACAACATCATATCGAGTATTCACAGATCTGTGGTCTGTTCGCACCATTTTGATTCGACCAGATCTTCGACCAAAACTGGTTAATCCCGGATTCTATGGTTTTGCTTGAACAAAACGAAAGTTCATCCCTCAGAGGCCTTCTACTAGTACCATGGGAAGGCCTGTGATTTGCGCCGTAGCGCGAACTCCAATAGGACGTTATAGAGGTGTTTTCTCTAGAATGAGTGCTGTTGAATTAGGCATTATCGCTGTTAAAGGAGTAATTCAAAGAGCAGGAATTGAACCTTCTAACGGGGTCATCGATGAAGTTCTAATGGGACAAGTTATCCAAGCAGGATCTGGACAAAATCCAGCTAGACAAGTAACATTGGGAGCAGATTTACCCGTCTCAACTCCTAGTGTAACAATCAACAAAGTATGTGGTTCAAGCCTAAAATCGGTCATGATTGCTTCTTCTTCAATTAGAGCAGGAGAACATAGAGCAGTAATTGCAGGAGGCATGGAAAGCATGACAAATGCGCCACATCTAATCAGAGGTTACCGTCGAGGAGAAGATGTGAATCCTGACGAATTGATTCATTCAATGGTTCACGATGGTTTGTGGGATGTCTACAATGACATGCACATGGGAAATACGGGTGAAATAATCGCAGAAGAATGTTCAATCTCTAGAACCGAAATGGATGAATTTGCAGTTAGTTCTCAACAGAGAGCTGCAACGGCAAGGGATAATGGATGGTTTGATTGGGAGATTGTTCCCGTTTCTGTACCCTCTCAAAGTGGAGAAATTGAAGGCCCTTTAATCGTCAGAAATGATGAAGGAATCAGGGGTGACAGTAGTACAGAAACTTTAGCCCAACTAAGAGCAGTTTTCCAAAAAGATGGAACCATAACTGCTGGAAATGCTTCAACATTGAATGATGGAGCAAGTGCTGTATTAGTAGCGGATGAAGACTTTGCACAGGAACAAGGATGGCCTATTCTTGCTAGAATCATTGACCAATGCACCAGTGGTGTTGAACCTAAACGCGTAATGTACGCTCCAATACCTGCAATCAATTCACTTCTTGAAAGAAATAATCTTGAAGCAATGGATGTAGATCTTTACGAGCATAACGAAGCATTTGCATCTGCATCATGTGCAGTTGCAAAAGAGATTGGTATCCCACTAGATAAATTCAATCTCAACGGTGGAGCGGTGTCCCTTGGTCATCCATTGGGTTCTTCAGGTACTCGCTGTCTGATAACTATGCTTGGGATACTACGGAGAATCAAGAAACGCAATGGCATCGTCACCCTTTGCTTGGGTGGGGGAAACGCAGTTGCAATGCTTATCGAACGTGTCGATTGAATGGACTTGAATAGGCGCAGTCCTTATTGCACACCCGAAGGTCGCAGGGCCGTTAGGTGATACAAGATGGTCAAGGCAAACCGTGAGCACACAAGATTCGAGAAGGCCAGAATCATCGGAGCAAGAGCCCTGCAAATCAGTATGGGTGCACCGATACATGTGAGCGAAGATGCTCTTCGAGAGCACTTCAGAACTGAACTTATTCAGTTGTATGGAGTCGAGGGAGCGAACACTCGTTTCGTTCTTGACCCACAGAAGATTGCTATACTAGAATACGAGAGTGATCTTCTTCCAATGGATGTTGAACCTCACGAATAGATTTCATTCCTCTTCGTTTGAACCTCTTCTTGACCAAAGTAGAGGGAATGTATGTTGTAAGGCTGGAAGCAATGCAGCGATACCCCCAAACAAAACCAACCACATAATCCATTTATTCTCTTCAAAGAGAGTAGGTTCCGAAAAAACAGGTGGAGTAGAGAAAAAACCATCGTAAAGCGGACGGTCTGAACCTACAATCAATTCAGCAGCTCCAGGATTACGGACAACCATCACCAATTTACCTGAATCACCAATGGAACTCGCTCTAGAACCATTCAATGAGATATATACTGTAGAATTTACATCTACATCAGTCTGACCTGCCACCACTGTATCAGATAAAAGTCCCAATGGAACATGATTGACTCCATCTACCACTAGAAAAACATCGACCCTTAGAGTGGGATCAGATACATTGAGATTCACTGAAATTACGCTATTCTCAATACTCCAATTTTCTATTCTGTTATCGGCAGGGGAAGACGAACGAGCCCCCCCCTCCGAAGTAATTTCTGCGACCAAATCAAACAGATCTTGGGTTTGGTTGGTTCCATTCAAAACCCATCTCCCATCAATTACTAAAGTTGGATATCCTTGTACTCCCTGATGAATTTTTGTCTCATTGCTAGCAATTACTGAAAGGGGATCAGTTATCGATGAATGATGATGTAAAGCAATTAGGCCTGGCCAAACATTCAGCATCTCGTTTAATTGAGTCTCAGCGGGTCGGCATGGACTACACCAAGTTGCAGTATGCAATTCGATAACCAAGGGCCCTCTACGAGCATTTTCTCCATCTCCTTCGGTGACATTTGAATTCAAATCCACTAACACTGCATCTATAATTCTGCCCGGAGAATCAATACCAAGAGAATCGTCTACATCGATAGGTTCCCCAAGTATCGAAGGGGGGAGAAGGAGAAGCGTCGCGAGTAAACAAATCAAAGAAAAATCGGAACGCATGACTAGGGGAGTCATCGGGCGTTGAAATACCCCTCACCCCTCCGATACTCATGGAGCCAAGGAAGATGCGATGGCATCATCTTCCAATGTTATTGATTCTAATTACAGCGGCCGTAATTGCAGTGGGTGGAACGATTCGGATCTACGACGCGGGAGAATCCTGCCCAGATTGGCCATTATGTTTCGGCAAATTAGGTTTTGATGTTTCAGCAGACGAGCAAGCAGCATGGTGGGCCGAGAATCCGGATGAAATTGATTCACGTGGAGAAAATCACCGTTATACGACATTTCAGATTTTCACTGAATGGTTTCACCGACTTCTTGCAGGCTCGATTTTAGGGCCGCTTGTAATACTACAATTTCTCATTGTGAGGAAGAAAAATCCATCCCTATCTATTGAGTCTAAACGACTCGCAACTCTATCATTAGCATTGGTAATTTGGCAGGGATTCATTGGATTTGTAACTGTGAAATGGGATAATGAACATTGGTCAGTAGCCCTACACTTATTTTCTGCATTAATTTTCACCCTTTCACTGATCGCCCTCGATATATCTTGGAGAAGAGATAGGGGGCATAATCTAAAAATTGAAACCGTGAACAAAACAATGAATCGGTTATCAATAGCAACTGTTGGTTCGTTGGTTGTTCTTTTGGTAGGAACATTCGTTTCCACTACTGAGGGGGCTAACCAAGCATGTGGAGTCTCGGGAATCCCATACTCATGGCCTCTTTGCTCTGGCACTCTTGGACTGTTTATCCAAGATATTCTCATTCAATCTCAAGCCATTCATCGTTGGCTTGTTCTCATCGTCCTTTGCATTCTCGCATGGTTATGGTGGACTCGATTCGATTGGGCTCCTGATGAGAGAATTCGAAAACTATCAAACATCGCAACATGGACCTTCATCAGCAACATGGCTCTAGGTGCTGCATATGTGATTACATGGACTAGTGAATCTGGATTTATTGAATGGTTATCTGTTATTCATTTACTATTGGCATCACTGACCTTCCTTATCTTCTCCTCTTCTTTGATTCTAATTCACCTACACGGGATTAACAATAACGAGGAAGAATGATGATTACTTGTATCACACTACCCAATGGTTCAATGCTCGGTTTTGACGGGGGATATTCGTGAGAGAGGCAGATACTACCGGAATTCGAGCTTATGTCGCTCTAATGAAGCCTCGAGTTCTCGTACTTCTGCAAATTACTGCACTATGTGCTGTTCTTATCCATGATGCACTAGAATGGAGATTAACTGGAGAATGGGATTTACTCCACACTGGGCAGATAATGTTCGTTGTAGTCATTGGAGGACTCCTTAGTGCGGGTGGTGCTAATTCGATCAATATGTGGTATGATAGAGATATCGATCCAGAGATGAGCCGAACGGATAGGAGGCCTGTTCCTTCAGGAGCAGTAAGTCCGAAAAATGCACTTTGGTTTGGAATCTCAATCTCAATACTTGGAGTTGCTTGGTTCATGGCAATGACCAACCCAGTTGCGGCATTTTGGTCGGGTTTTAGCGTTCTTTTCTATGTTCTAATCTATACGATGTGGTTGAAACGGACATCAACACAAAACATTGTGATTGGAGGAATCGCTGGAGCAACTCCTCCAATAATCGGATGGGCTGCCGCAATTCCAGCTAGCGAATTGAGTATTTCCAATCCATTTTTCCTTGGAGGGGAGGCACTTCCATGGTTAATGTTCGCGTTAATCTTCCTTTGGACTCCCCCTCATTTCTGGGCTTTGGCCCTATACAGATCGTCTGAATACGAGAAAGTAGGGGTGCCCATGATGCCTTGGGTAAAAGGGGCCGATCGGACTCTTTTGGAAATGAGAATATACGGATTGTTGCTAATTGCTATCTCTGCAGTTCCTTGGATGGATACCAATGCAGTTGGTACTGAAGGCGCAGTAGCATGGACTGCTATTGCGATGATTCTAGGGATCTGGTATTTCCGAACATTGCTAATGATTGATGGAAACGAAGATGTTGATGACAAGGGACGTATTCCATCTGCCTTCAATTCGTTTCGAACATCTCTCTACTACCTCGCTCTAATGTTCATCGGATTAGTAATCTGTGCACTGAATACTATTGCATCCTTGGTCTTCCTTGTAATTTTGGTTCTCATGATATTGAGAAACGAGGTCAAAGCCAATCAAGATGCTTAGAGCGGGGCATTGATACGAGAGTCATGCCTCTCTTGTTCATCGGGGGAGGCTGTCGTGGACGAGAAGGACCTGATTTACGATTGGAACATCATCCAAGATGACTTCGTAAGAGATGAAGCCACTCACCCTCACCCAATTTGGTTTGATGATGAAACTCTTCGCGATGGTCTGCAAAGTCCATCTGCTCGTAATCCTCGAATAAATGAGAAGATAGAATTACTTGACCACATGGAAACTCTCGGCATTCAAAAAGTAGATCTTGGACTCCCAGGTGCAGGTCCTTTCCACGTAGATCATATTGATGCCATGTTGAGTCACATCAGAAAAAACGACTATGATATCCGGCCAGGATGCGCTGTTCGAACTGTTGTTAGCGACATTGAACCAATGGTTGACCTGCAAGCAAAACACGAAATGCAAATCCAAGCTAGTGCCTTCCTTGGTACGAGCCCTATTCGCCAATACACCGAAAATTGGACAATGGAGAAAATTGTATCAACAGCAGAAAAAGCAATTTCATTTGCTGTAGACAATGATATTCCAGTCATGTTCGTAACGGAGGACACTACTAGATCGAAGCCTGAAGACATCAAGGAGGTCTACACTAGGGCATTGGAACTAGGGGCCGATCGACTTTGCGTGTGTGATACATGTGGACACGTCACACCCAACGGTGTCGAACAGTTGCTTCGATTTGTACAAGATGAAGTAATTCCGGATGCTGGATTCAAGCGAAGAGATATCGAAGTAAACTGGCATGGGCATCAAGATCGAGGACTTGGGGTTGCAAACAATATTGCCGCATACTATGCTGGTGCAGATGTGATTCATGGAACTGCCTTAGGAGTTGGAGAAAGAGCAGGCAATGCCCCAATAGATCAAACTCTAGTGAATCTCAAATTGATGGGAGCCATCGATAACGATCTTACTTCACTAAGCGAATACATGAGAAAGGCGAATGAGTATGTCGAAGTTGCACTGCCTCGTAATTATCCTGTTTTTGGTCAAGATGCATTTGAAACCGGAACAGGTGTACATGCAAGTGCTGTAGTCAAGGCAATGAAAAAGGGAGATGATTGGTTAGCAGATCGAATTTACAGCGGAGTACCTGCACAGGATTTTGGTCTAGAACAAATTATCAGAATAGGTCACATGTCTGGCCGTTCAAATATTGTATACTGGCTTGAGAAAAATGGATACCAAGCCGACGATAATCTTGTAGCTCATCTATTCGAAGTGGCAAAGTCACAAAGGCGTTTGATGACCGATGATGAAGTAAAAAATGTGGTTGAGCATTTTCGTGCTGCATAGCAAACCACTATGACGCTTCGGAACCCCTCAGAGTATATGCGCGGGACAGTGAGTACACTCACTGCACTGATGTTACTATCACTATTGGCACCAATCACTGCCTCCCAACCAATGATTCCACAATCGGAAGAAGTCTTCCATACTTATTCAGGTGCTGTGCAAAGGGCATTTTTCCAAGTTGAGGCTTTTGAAAATTCAATTTCAGAAGAACCACCAGAACAATGGTTGGTACTAACAACATTGATTCCAGAGATTATTGATCCTTGGATTGATTCAGGTATCGAAATAAAAAAGGCTCCTTTCCTTGAAGGTGCTTGGATTTGGAAATTTGAAAATCCCTCTAATGCTCCAAATATTCTCGCAAATTTGGAAGATGATGGACTTATTGAAAGAAGTCTACCTGAAAGGTTACGACAACATCAGCCTAGAGCAGTACTAAATGATCCTGAACTCGGTTCTCAATGGCACTTGAATAACACTGGACAAGGTGGAGGGACAATTGGCGAAGATGCAAATGTAAGCGCAGCTTGGGATATAGTAGATGGCAGTGGAGTAACAATTGCAATCATCGATGATGGTTTTGCTCATACACATAATGATTTATCTCCGGGTTACCAATCTTCACACTCCTATGATTATTGCAATAATGATGCAGACCCAACTCCATCCTCTGGAAATGGGCATGGAACCTCTGCTGCTGGAGTGGCAGGTGGTAGAGGAAACAACAACTACGGAGTTGCAGGAGCTGCATATGGAGCAGATTTGAGTGGATTGCTACTAATTGCATGCGGAACACCTGATTCAAACGAAGCATCGGCTCTGAGTCACGATGATCAAGATAATGATATCTACAGCAATTCGTGGGGACCGCCAGATACTGGAAATTACAAAATGGAGTGGACTGCGGGGCCACTTGTTATTGCTGCATTTGAATCTGATTTTTCTACAGGTAGAGGTGGTTTAGGAAATATAATTACTTGGGCTGGAGGCAATGGGCTTGCTAACAATGACAATTCCAACTATGATGGTTATGCAAATGTTCGACAAACAATTTCAATCGGTGCGATCACTAATTCTGGCACTCAATCTTGGTATTCTGAACCAGGGGCAAATATTCTGGTAGTTGCTCATTCTAATGGAGGTTCACTTGGAATTCATACAACAGATATTCCTGGCAGTGGAGGGTACAACAATTCGGGAGATATTAATCCCAGTTTCGGAGGCACTTCATCTGCCACTCCACTAGTCTCGGGGGTTGTTGGGTTAATTCTTGATGTGGATCCAACGCTGACGGCAAGAGATGTAATGGGAATCTTAGCAAATTCAGCAAGGAAAAATGATGCTGGAGACTCATCATGGAGCACAAATGCAGCAGGACATGATATTTCACATAAATACGGTTTTGGAGCAGTTGATGCACATGCCGCTGTCACATTGGCTGCAAATTGGACCAAGTTACAATCTGAAACCTCTTTTGGGACCTCGATTTCTAGCCCAGGGACGTCCATCCCAGACAATGGGGCACCGGTAACTGATACAATCACAGTAAATAGAGATCTCAAGATTGAACATGTGAACATCGTCGTCAATATCACTCATACTGGCCGAGGCGATTTAGAGACAATACTCACATCTCCAGATGGCACCGAATCAATTCTCACGGAGAAACATGGCGATTCTGGAGATCACTATACTGCATGGTCATTCGGTTCTGAACGTCATCTTGATGAATATGCTCTAGGAGATTGGACCCTTTCAATCGAAGATAAAGCAAACGGAGACACTGGAACATTTGTTGACTGGCACCTAGAATTCTATGGAGTCGATGAATATCGAGATTCTGATGGGGATGGGCTGACTGACGTAAATGAAACCAATATCCACAACACGAATCCATCCCTGGCAGACACTGATGGAGATGGATTAAATGATGGAGATGAAATCCTGAATGAATCCACTGATCCGAATAATTCAGACTCTGATGGAGATGGATTAGATGATGGTACAGAAGTACTAGTTCATTCAACTAATCCAAATCTCCAAGATACTGATGGCGATGGATTAACCGACGGTGAAGAAGTTCTTATCCATGGAAGTGATCCTCTAGTCGTTGATGTAGATGCCGATTCTGACTTTTATTACTGGTTTGGTGATTGTGATGATAATGATCCAAACATCAATCCAGGAAGACCAGAACTACTCAATGGCATTGACGATGACTGTGATTTACTTGTTGATGAAGGGTTTGAGATTCTAGATTCTGATGGGGATGGATTGACAGACCATGCTGAATACCATTCTCATACAACCGACCCAAACAATTCCGATACAGATGGAGACGGTCTTTCCGATGGTGATGAGGTATTGGTTCATTCAACCGATCCGTTAGTGGTCGATCAAGATGGGGATAGTGATGGATATTATTGGTTCCAAGATTGCGAGGACAATAATGCCTCAATACATCCCAATGCTATTGAAATTCTTGACGGAATCGATCAAGATTGTGATACTGAAATCGATGAAACATTCCTTACCGTCGATTCAGACAATGATGGTCTATATGATTACGATGAATTCCATGTTTATGGAACAGGAGTAAATAATAGCGATACAGATAATGATAGTTTAACTGATGGAGAGGAAGTTAACATTCATTCAACTGACCCACTGACTCCAGAAGTAGATGCTGATTCTGATGGAGTTTTATGGTTATTTGATTGCAATGACGGCAATTCCACTATTTATCCAGGTGCTACTGAACTATGGAATGGAATTGATGATGACTGTGATTCAATTGTTGATGAAAATGTAGACCGTCAAGCTGCTCTTACTCTACACCCTAATTCAAATTTCTTTGAGCATGTCATTACCAATAATTCGATGTCTCTTTCGTGGAGTGGCGCCCCTAATGGTGTAGAATTAAATGAGACTTGGTACAGAGATTCCCAAAATTTGAATGTGACTAGTTCAGAATTAAATGTTGCACAAATTGACTGTAATGATCCATTAGATGAATTTGAATCAACTGCTTGTGTACAAGGTCGGATTACTGTAGTTTACATTCTTCATCTGGAGGATTCAAATGTAACAATCGAACTAAGTTGGGCCGTACGTTTGATTGCAGAATCGCCACCTGAACCTGAACCTGAGCCTGAGCCTGAGCCTGAGCCAATCGATGATGAAGAAGAAAAAGAAGATGATGCAAATACAGATTCAGGGCAAAGTGATTACAATTCATTGAACGAACTCCCCATACCTAAAGAGACACTATTCATTATTTTTGGAATCCTAATTGTAATGTTAATTGTTATGTTAATGGTTAGAATCTCTAAACCACCACGGGAAGTTAAAGCTTGGAGTCCTCCTCCAATTCATGAAAGAAGAAAGATATCGATGTATGATAATCAAGTACCAAATGCTCCCAATTTCAATGACAGAAGGCGCTAATTTTCTATCAAGATTCTGCGGCCTCTTCCTCAGCAGTAACAGATGAAGGAGGAGAATTAATTTCAGCATGCCAACCACCATCGACATTTCCTGCAATCCACTCGCCTTCTACCTGAATCTCATCCACCTCAGTCTCCTCTCTCCATGGTGGGTCTCCGTCAGTTCCTGAAGGAACTAATTGGCGGTCATCATTCAACATCGATTCAACTGCTCTAATTCCTCTGTGAATTGGAAGTAGATGGCCGACAGGTGCTCCTGAATTGACATATGGATTCGTAGCCGTACAAATCAACAGGCCTCGGCTTGGAGAAAGGACATTTGCAATTGCACCAGGACGTTCAGGATCTGTGATTGTTGCTACAACTTCACCCTCTTCTACAAAACGTCCAGCAGGAGCGCGCATGTCTAGTAATCCTCCTTGATCCGAACGAATCCATGTAGAACCATGAGCAAGCAACCGGGCACTTGGTCTAGATGGCTGACCAGAAATCATAGAGAGTGAACGCATGACATTGAGAATCCCGTAAAGAGCAACTTGAACGGCTCCAGCTTCGGATGTATTCGCACCACCTCCTTCATACGTGGCATATCCAATTCCCATTTCATTGGCTGAACGACGAAAAGAGCCACGAGGACCCAATGAATCCAATATCACCTCAATTCCAAAACCACGTGCAACCACATTACTGGGGGCATCAGCTAAATCAGCACGAATTTGTGGCAAGTTTGTCCTTCCGCGAGCTGCTGTATGCAGATCAATAACGTAATCAGAGCCCAATATTACATTCTGGAAAATACGATTTGCGACCCGAGAGGTGGTATTCCCCGTTTCTGTACCCGGCGACTCACGATTCAAATCCCTACCATCCGGGAAATAGCGGCTCCTCATACGATAGCCTGGGAGGTTGACTACAGGTACTATGCGAATTGTCCCAGCTAATGAATTCGGATCTAGTAGCCTATCATCTCCACAGAAAGAAGAACCCAAAAGGTGAGTTAATGCCATTGGCCCCACTAACTCATCTCCATGAACTGCGCCAAGCAATGTGAGAACTGGCCCAGGTTTGGCGCCATGAATCACTGTAACACGAATAGGCCAAGGATCGCCCATAGAAGTCTCTAGAAGAGGAAAACGAATTGTCCTCATTTCGCCTGCTTTTGTTCGAGTTCTAGCGAAACGGTGAGTTTTCGGCTTCTTCTTAGAACTCAATGAACCCAGCGGGTTCTCCTTTTCTTCCAACGCCCTCTCTACCTTTGCACGACGGCTTCTTGGCAGTTGGTTGGAGACTTTGGTGGATGGCTTCTTGGACGCCGCTACCTTCTTCTTTCTACTCGCCAAGATTGATTCTCCAATCTGAGGGGGGATTTGCTGGTCTTTGAACACTGATGTCACTTTAACAAATAATATCTGAATTTACTATACCCCGAAACTCAAGGACCGTGGGAAGAGTGAAGAGATATGGACGAGCCGAAATCAGTTCAAGAGATACACGCACCGAATTCGATTTGCTTTGGTTGTGGGCCTGCGAATGAAGAAGGGTTGAGAATCCGTTCTTTCACACGTAATGATATAGAAAATGGCCTTAAAATGACGTTCAATACAGAGGAACATCATCAAGCATTTCCAGGAATGGTAAATGGGGGAATTATTGGAACTCTACTAGACTGCCACGGTAATTGGACCGCTGCAATAGCCATCATGACGTTGCACGGTGATTCTGAACCACCTTGCACAGTAACTGCGAATTATAGTGTTCAACTAAGGAGACCAACTCCTCATGGAACTGAACTCACCGTAACCAGTGAAGTCATTGATTTGCAAGAAGATCGGGCGTCAATCCGAATGGAAATGCACGCTGAAGACGTTCTTTGTGCTAGGGGAGAGGGGTTATTTGTAGCAGTCAAAGAAGGTCATCCAGCATACCATCGATGGAACTGAGGCAATGAAATGACCAACGAAAAACTGATTGAACTACAGAATCTAGTTCTTCCAGTGATGAAAATTTTGAATCTAATTAATCAAGAAGAAGAAGATCAACTAAGAGAGATTCCTCTTGGTTTGATTCGGAAAAATGCAACTAGGATGCATGCTGTGTGTCGATTTAATCCCGGGCCTAAAGGATATAAAAAAACAATTCATGATGTGAAGGAGGTAGCAATACATCCTGAAGCACTAAATGACAATTGGATCTACTATGCTCGATTTTTGATGTTTCATGAGTACCTACATGCTATTGGGAACATTCGACATGATTCTGTTTTCAGGGAACTAGAGGATCTTTGGCCAGATGATGATGCGAAAAACGCAGGTAAGGAATTCGGTAGATTTCTCCGTGCGAAGGCCGCAAAATGGTACTGGACTTGTCCAGAATGCAACAAAACACATCCTAGAACCAGAAAGAGTAACGGTAGATATCTTTGTCGAAAATGTAAGGTCACCCTCATCGATACACCTGCGGGACAATTCATCAAACCCAATGTGTAGGGAGTAACATGGAGGGGGGCTTTAGGGGACTCATTGGGATTCTTCCATTCGTCCTTCTAATTGGAATGATTCCGTTAGCAGAAGGAGAACTTGCTACAAATCAAACATTACTAAATGCAACCTGTATCGATGATTCAACATGTCAGTTAACCAATTCAATAACTGGAATTGACCAACTTACAGGAAATGAAAATGGAGCATCACCATTATCTCCTGAAGTTATTCGAATCGAATTCAAAATGTCACCTCCACAATCTTCTCATGCTTTGATTCCAATTACAATGGACGAATTAGTGGTTGATTTGACCATAGAGGAAGACCCAGGTGAATTTTTACGACCGGATCTCAATATTATACTAGCAATCGGGCCATCTTCCAACGAATGGACAATAGAAGGGCAACCTGGAACACCATTGACTACTGCCACAGAATATCGTTTAGAAGACGAACAAATCGATTTGACTTCAGGACGGATTCTTGCACCAAATGATGTAATTCAACTCACGTTATCATTTGAAATCGATAGGCCAGTAACTTGGAATCTAGGACTTCGTGGTTCAACTTATGTCGATATTCCCATTCAATGGTCATTGGATCAAGATGCAGTAGATGTGGATGAACCGAGTTCTTCTACTGAACCTAAATCGATTGAAATGGGTGATTTTGTAAACGGAGCTCTCATTGAAGAAGACATTGATTGCTTCACATTTAGTGTAGGAGAAAGGGCCTCGGAACTGAGAGTAGATATCATCTGGAGTCCTATGCCTTCTGAGATAGCAATTACCGGAGTTACACCAATTCTCGATACTCTAGATGGAAGAAAACAACCCTCGCCATCTATTCGAACAACACAGGAAGGAGATTCAATAGAGAGCATCCTAGTTTGGAATCTAGAAGACCATGCTGAATTGCGCCTATGTCTTTTCGGCGAAGATGCTCGATTTGGAGTCTATCGGTGGGCGGCTCAAGAAATTCTACCGGGAACCGGAGCAATGGAAGTAAGTGATTTCGAACTTGATGCTCGTTGGCCAACTGGAACCGGATGGATAGGTGAAACATCTCAGAGTCAACAAACTGAAGGAATTGGAGGAACTGGGACGATTATTTCAATTTGTATCGGAGGAATAATTGTGGCATGGATTCTGAAAATGCCAATTATCAACCCCTTAAATCGAAAATGGGGGATTCCTACTTCGATGATATTAATTGTAATCGGATCGAGTGCTGGGCCTCTCGCAGCAACAATATCCAGCCTACCTGATGAATCAGAACATAATCTAGATTATTGGATTGAAAGCAGACTCGATTTAGTTGCAGAATCAATAATCAAAAATGAACCCGATCTTGCCACAGGGTTTTTCGGGACAAAATCGGGTGATCAATTTGGAATTAGACTTCATATCGAGGCCATACACCCAACTGGGGATGGGCGTTGGCAAATTCAAACTGAAGACCTGAAAGATGTGGATTTAGATAGATTGATCTTCGACGCAATGCGCCGGCATTCACTTGATTCCGATCAAGAAATCATGTATATTCTTCGTGCTGGGAGGCTCTTAAGTTTGGACTTACTATTGCTTGAGGCCACTCTAATTTCCGATTCGATACCCATAGGGTCGATCCTTCATCTAAATTGGAAAATGACTGCATCTGTGGGAGAGGGGTCTATCTCAGAAAGGGTATGGACTACAAGGCCGAATTCAATAGATTTGAATGAATGGGATTATTTTACTACCCGACTACTTCCAGAACTAATCACTGTATCATATTGCGACTGTGGGTTAGATGCAATCGATCTTTCAATCAGGACTAGTGTAGCCCATACTCCTTCGATTACTCCATCTCTTAGAGGAGTTTCTGGAGCTCCTTCATTTCCACTATTTTCTGGTGCCATCATGGGTTTAGGATTCGGAACGCTGATGTTAATCGGTTTAATAACAAAGAACCAACAGAGAAAGGCCCAGAAAATAGTACTACAAATGAGTAAGAAGTAGTTATTCTTCTTCTGTCTCAAGACCGCCAATCATTTCCATCAGCATCGAACGTTCAGCATCATCAATGACGCCATCTTCTAAAGCAGCATCAATTGCTTGAAACTGCTCACTTGAAAATCCAAGAGGGGTCGCTGCATGATGAATCAGGATTCTCTCTGCTTCACTGACCTTTCCATCCGTTAATGCAGAGTTGATTGCTGCGATTGTTGCAATTCTAGATATTTCTGGATTAGTCAAATCTAGTGCCTTAGCAATTTCTGATAATTCACTTACTTCATCTTCAGTTAGAATGCCGTCACTGAAGGCTTGCTCATATGCAAATTGAAGGAAGGAACGATATTCCGATGGATGTAGAAGAACATCTCGAATCAAACTGTAATCCACTGATGGTTCTGTTTCGCCATTAAGCAGAGCAGCTGTCGCCCTTCGAGTCTCCTTGACCATCATATCCTTCAAACCATGTCCAATCCATGCGATGCCAAGACCTACTACGCCACCTGCAATCCATCTCATGGCACTTTCATCCAATAATTCACCTGGATGGAATAATCTGTGAAGTCCTATAGCTACTAGGAAGCAACCCCAGAAAATCTCTACCCAATCATTGACATCAGGTTCGTCTTCCAAGTTCAGAAGAACATTAGATGCCCTCTCACCATCGCCCATGAGGTACCTATTGGGTTCAGGCACTTAGGCTATGCGGAATACAAGGTGTCACTCGTCATGCTTTAGGACGGTGACGCCAACCAACAGGCATGGGCCGCCAAGACGAGGCTGTTGAGGTAGGTTCTCTCGGCCTTGATTCAAGAATAGTACAGCATTTGGAGCAACAAGGAATCAAACATCTGCATCCTCCGCAAGCCAAGGCAATAGGTCCAGCCCTAGATGGTAAAAACTTGCTATTAGCCACGCCTACAGCTAGCGGAAAATCTCTTATCGCCTATCTCGCGATAATTAAGAAACTGGAAAATTTAGGTTCTGGTTCTCGAGCCTTCTACATCGTTCCTCTAAAGGCCCTAGCTACTGAGAAAGTAGAGGAATTACGTGAATTAGCCAAGAAGGTAAATCTAAGCGTTGGATTAGCAATAGGAGATAGGGATGGTGAAACAGGATCAATTGAAGATGCAGATATTATCGTTTGTACATCTGAAAAATTAGATTCAGTATTGAGAAATAATCCTTCTTTTGCTGAAAAAGTTGGAATTGTGATCGCTGATGAATTTCATCTAATAAACGACCCTACAAGAGGACCTACCCTAGAAGTCCTACTAGCAAGATTAAGACATCTTAGACCCGATGCTCAACGGATTGCACTATCTGCAACCGTTGGAAATCCAAATGAGTTGGCAGAATGGTTGGATGCAGATTTAATTGAATCAAAATGGAGGCCTGTCAGGCTACAACAAGGAACCTTGACCGAATTAAAATTAGAGATTCACAGGACGATTGGCCCAGGAAATGACCCGAACCTTCCAGAACCTAGAACATTAGAGGGCAAGAAAACAAAAATCACAGATTCTATTCTTGAAGACACAATTGCAGATGGAGGACAAATGATTCTATTCGTCGGAACGAGGGCATCTGCTGAGAAGGAAGCAAGAGAATTAGGTGGAAAAAGAGCAAAGACACTTACCACAATTGAAGAATTAAAGGATGAGAGGGTAGAACTAGAGAAATTAGCAAATAAAATTTCAAAGGGAGATGATAGTTCTAGTCTTTCAGATCGTCTTTCCAATGCAATAAAAGGGGGAGTAGCATTCCATCATGCCGGACTTACAGGAAAGCACAGAAATATGATCGAACAAGCATTCAAAGATCGATTATTGAAGTGTATTTGTGCCACTCCCACACTAGCTGCAGGAGTGAACCTTCCAGCGAGACGTGTGGTTATTCGAGATTGGAATCGGTGGAAAAGTGGAGATTATACAACTATGGAAATCCAACAAATGTTGGGTCGAGCAGGACGACCCACTTTCGACGACCATGGCGAAGCATGGATAATGGTCAAAAATGAATCTCAACGAGAAAAGGTGGTAGACAATTACATCTTTGGATTTCCGGAAAAAATTGAGTCTCGCTTAGGGGATGCTCTGCTTTCTCATGTACTTTCATCGATAGCTACTGGTGGATTAACTGACCGAGATTCCATAGGTCAATTCTTCGAACAAACACTTCTAGCTAGACAAATTAGAACGAATATTCTAGAACGAATGATAGATGAAATGATTGATTGGCTTGTAGAAAAAGAAATGATTCTCCGCAAAGGAGAGAGTGATGCAGTAGTAACAAGAATCCAAGAAAGAATAGGCAATTCTGATGAGGAAGAGGATTGGGAAGATGATCTCCCTTCATGGGCTGCTGCTGCTGCTACCCTAGATGGACTTGAATGGAGTGAACCAGAAGAAGAAGCACTACCTAGGCGGAAGGGGCCAGCAATTTTCGGATTCAGTACTGCGGCTAAAATTAGAGATACTACTCCAATAGATATTGAAGAGAGTCCATCGATGACATACGCGGCTACCTCCTTTGGTGAAACTGTATCAAGACTCTATCTGGATCCTGTTTCTGGTCATATTCTTCGACGTGGCCTTAGAAGAGCTGTTAGGATTGTTCAAGGATTAGATGAGAACAGGCAACTGCATCCTAGAAGTCTAATTCATTTGGTTTCGTGCACACCTGATTTCCTATCCATGTGGGTTAAATCAAGAGAATCAGAAGAAATGGAAAGGTTTTCCGAGGCAATGAAATTCAATAAATTGCTAACTAATGAAGAATTGTCTGATGTTGAAATCCCGATAGATGTAGAAAATGAAAATATGAGGATTAAGGCACTGTGTGTCCTTGAAGAGTGGATGGATGAAAAAACATTGAGAGAAATTGAAACAGGGTTTGATGCACAACCTGGAGATGTCAGAACAAGAGTAGAATTGGCAGAATGGTTACTATATTCTTCTCGAAGAATGTTATCTTCAGATGAAGAAGTTCTAGGAGAAGCGTCTGAAGCATCTGCAATTGTGACGGAATTCATCTCAGAAACACAACGAAGAATTAGGTATGGATGTAAGTCAGATATTCTTGGACTGGTTAGGATTAGAAATGTTGGAAGAGTTAGAGCAAGAGAAATGAAAGGAATTGGAATTGAAACCATTTCTGATGTTTCAGAAATGGGGCCAAGAGATCGTTCAAAGTTGGAAGGAATTAGAGGTTGGAGCCCTCAACTGGTTGAGAATGTGATTGCTAACGCACAACGGATATTATCTCGAAATCAATGAAGGTGGGTTGAAGTCTAACCACTTGGAGCAGGGGCTGTGGAGCCGGCACAAATACCATGGTTCCCGGCATGGGGAATCGATTTTTACAAACCCATAGAGGATTCAAAAAAACTTGTAGAAACGTGGTTGGAAATTAGACCATCGGAAAGATGGGTGATGATTTCGGGAACAGTTGCTGCAAGTGAACGACATCTATGGTCAGTTTGGGCACAAAGTACCAGAAACGAAGAACAAGAGAGGATGGTTGCACGTACTATCGATGC
>Ga0066862_10000041_pt1 | contig 43930 bp, 49 predicted proteins | sample ETN02SmetaG_FD_66431 | JGI IMG/M metagenome (GOLD analysis project Ga0066862, IMG submission 66431) | Marine microbial and viral communities from oxygen minimum zone, Eastern Pacific Ocean - ETNP2014F10-02SV255 | ecosystem: Environmental > Aquatic > Marine > Oceanic ... | reverse complement strand
ATGGTGTCACAACATTGAGAGTAAGATTTAAACATATTAATTCAGCTGAGGGAAACACAGAGGGCCATTTAATAGATGCTGTAAAAATTATCAATAATTATTAGTGCATGATTAAAAGATTCTTAATTTTTTTATTTATATTTCTTGCTTGTACAGAAAATACAGAGACTTCAATTGATGAAGTTATTAACGAAAGTACTACTACAAGCACAATAGCTAAAGCGACTACAACAACTACAACAACTACAACAACAATTCCCAGAAACAACCTAATTACTATGCATGACCCATCAGAGAGGACTGAGAAATTTAATTCAAAATTTATTGATCTATTTCCAGGTTATGAGGGAGACTCAAAAGGAGATCTCTTAATTCAATTAGCAGTTAATCAATTACCTGATCCTTTTAGAACGATTATAAAAGAAGAAATAATTATATTAAATGGATGCCATCCTTATGGAAAAGCAATTTTTGGAAGGTGTGTTTACGGAGTTTTTGATCCGGGAGGTTACGATGAAAAAGGTAACCCTGGAAATGAATGGTCACTGTCAATATGGATTTCAGATAGAGGTATAGAGTCTGGACATTTGAAAGATATCTTACTCCATGAAGCAGCTCACGCTTATTCATTTTTAGATCTTCAAGAGTGTAAAGAACCAGGTGGTGAAAGTTATAGAAATTTAGCTCATAAAAAATTTGGTGGTGAAGAAAATTTAGCTGACATTTTTGTATATTTTTATGGTGGAAAATGGACACACTATATTGATTTAGAGTATTTATCTATTGAAAATCGGGATTGGATTAATGAAATGATTACTTATTGTGATTTATACAAGAGAGAAAAAAAATACTTAAAAAGATGAAGACGAGAAATAAATTTCTTGTTGTATCAATCTAAATAACATTTATCCTTACTAAATATGCATAATAATACATTCTGTATAGCCGTACTTGGTGCAGGCAACATTGGTTCTGCTGTATTGGCTCGCTTAAAGGAACTAGATAATAAGATATTGAATATTGAAATAAAAAAAGTTTTAGTTAAAGACAAATCGAAAGATAGAGAGATAGAGGAAGAAATTTTAACTAATAATTTTGAAGAAATATTGAATGACGACTCTATCGATTTAGTAATTGAAGTTTTAGGAGGGGTGGACCCAGGAAAGGGATACATTGAATCATTATTGAGCAAAGGAAAAGCTGTTATAACAGCTAATAAAGACATTATTGCAGATAGTGGCCCGGAACTGATTAAACTTGCTCAGGAAAATAATACCTGTTTATATTTCGAGGCAGCAGTTGCTGCTGGCATTCCGGTACTGAAACCACTTATTGAAAGCTTGAGAGGTGAGGAATTAACAAGAGTACTTGGAATAATTAATGGTACAAGCAACTATATATTGACATCAATGGAAGAAGGAAGTACTTACGAAGATGCTTTGTCTACTGCTCAAGAGCTTGGTTATGCGGAACCAGACCCAACAAACGATGTAGATGGCATAGATGCAAAATTTAAAGCTATGATTTTATCCCTACTTTGTTTTGGAGTTTCCCCTAATAATGAAGCAGTATTTACAGAGGGTATATCAAAAATTACAAAGGAAGATTTTGAATGGGCATCTAGGCTTGATAAAACTATTAAATTAGTAGCGCAGATTGATAAAAACAACGAAGGACTCAATGCACGTGTTCATCCAGTCTTAATAGATAAAAAACACCCGTTAGCATCAATACGGGGTGCTTTGAATGCTGTGGTTGTTGAAGGTGTTAATATTAATCAGCTTGTATTCTCTGGACCAGGAGCAGGTTCAGAACCAACTGCAAGTTCAATAATAGGAGATGTTTTAAGTGCTTGTCGTCACCTCAGCAGTAATCAGTCCAATTGGTATCCCTTAAGAGATTACAAAGGGGATAGCAAAAGTTTTGAGAATGTGAAATCAAGTATGTTTATAAGGCTTTCAGTCAAAGACCAACCAGGGGTATTAGCAAAGATTTCAGGCACTTTTGGAGAAAATAATGTAAGTATTGAAAGCGTAATCCAAGAAGGACGAGGTGAAACAGCTGAACTAGTTATCATCACACATGACGCAAAGGAAGAAAATCTCTCAACTTCTGTAGAAACTATAAGAGCTCTTTCTGTTGTAGATGATATAGATTCAATTATTCGAGTCTATAGCGGTTAAGTTGACAAAGTATAAATCAACTAGAGGCAGTGCTACTGAGATTTTATTTGAAGATGTTGTGCTTTCGGGTACTGCAGAAGATGGTGGGCTTTATATTCCAACCCAAGAAAAAATTGACCTTTCATCAATAGAAAGTATTTCATACGAATCTTTAGTTAAGGATATTTTTATTACTCTTGATAAGAATTCTGAGAAACTAGTAAATAGTAAGCCTTTGTATCAAGGATTTAAGGAAGAACCATCACCAAACCTCGTTGAACTTGATAAAGGAATATTCTTGATGGAGCTATTTCATGGGCCTACAGAATCTTTCAAAGATTATGCGTTACAGGTATTAGGCACTTTAGCTGATCAACAACTAAAGAAGACTGGGATGAAAGGCCTTGCTCTTGTTGCAACGAGTGGAGATACAGGAAGTGCCGCAATCCAAGGAGTAAAAGATTCAAATAATATTGACATTGTTGTTCTTCACCCTTACAACAAGGTTAGTGAGTATCAGAGAAAACAGATGACTACAGTTGATAGTCCAAACGTAATAAACCTTGCTGTCAAGGGAGATTATGATGACTGTCAAAAACTTGTAAAGGAATTATTGACAAAAGAGATTCCTGATAGGCGACTAGTATCATTAAATTCTATTAATTGGATTCGCGTTGTGGCACAGTCTTCATATTATGTATGGTTGTCAAAACAGATAGAGGGTTCATTTGATGTAGTTATTCCATCTGGAAATTTCGGGAATGCTTATTCAGCATACTTTGCAAAGAATAATGGTATCCCTATTGATAATATAATTTGTAGCACAAACAAAAATAATGTTCTTACAAGATTTATTCAAACAGGTAAATTGGAACCTTTTCAAACAATGGAATCTCTTGCCCCTAGTATGGATATACAATTACCATCCAGCCTTGAAAGACTGATTCATGACTTATTTCAAGATTCTTTTTTAACTCGAACTTTTTATGAAGATTTAAAGTCAAATGGGCATGCATCTTTGCCCGAAGATATAACTAAGAAACTACAAGCTACTTTTCAATCCGATTCTTTTGATGATGAAGAAATAAAATCAAATATGAAAAAAGTATCTGATTTATATGATTACACTTCTGATCCACATACTTCTACCTCAATTGCCCTTGCGCAGATGACAAAGAAGAGTAAACCGATTGTTTCTGTAGGAACCGCTTCCCCTGTAAAGTTCCAGAGTGTCGTTAATGAGGTATTCAATCTAGATAACGAAAGTTCTATAGAGCTTAAAGAAAGCTTTGATATCATTGATAATTCTCTTGATAAGTTAAAAGAAAAAATATTTTAATTAAATTATTTAAAATATTTTAAAAGTGTATATAATTAGATTGTCTTTCAGACAAAGAATTCAAATATCAATTCCAAACGGTTATATAAAGGAGTTAAATGTCAGCTAGAACACAATTACAGTCAAAGCCTGTAGCGGACCTCCGTGTCCTTGCAGAGTCTCTTGGCATAAATCATAAAGGCTTACAGAAAGCAAAGCTAATTGATGCCTTGCTTAAAAAGGGTGATGACGTTATCAGTCAACTTGAAAATTCTGATGAGTCTAAAGAGGAAGTTGTTGCAGAGGTAGTAGATAAGGGAGATTCATCAATAAAAAGTGGAGAAGAGAGGTCTGGACTTCTTGATATTCTTCCAGAAGGCTATGGTTTCATGAGGTGTAGCGGATATAAACCAAGTGAAGAAGATGTCTATGTCCCTGCGGGAGTAGTAAAAAAATTCAGGTTAAGGAGAGGGGACCTTGTTGAAGGACCAATAAGACCTCCTCGATCAAAAGAGAAATATCCTGCACTTCTTGAACCTAAAAAAGTTAATGATGGAGATCCGGAGCTTCTTGCAAGGAGACCTGACTTTAATAAATTGACCCCATTATTTCCAGATGAACGTTTGGTGCTTGAAATAGAGAGCAAACCTGAAAAAATTCTTCCTAGAATAATGGATTTAATTACACCTATAGGAAAAGGTCAGAGAGGTTTAATCGTTTCTCCACCTAAAGCAGGGAAAACTACAATACTAAAAGAGATTGCAAACTCTATAGCTGAAAATAATCCTGAGGTTCACTTAATGGTAGTTTTGGTTGATGAGAGACCCGAAGAAGTTACCGATATGCAGAGATCTGTAAAAGGAGAAGTTGTCTATTCAACATTTGATAGGCCGCCTGAGGAACATACTCAAGTATCAAAACTAGCTATTGAAAGAGCAAAAAGACTTGTTGAGGAAGGTAAGGATGTCGTTATTCTTTTAGATTCTATAACGAGGCTTGCAAGAGCACATAACCTTGCTACACCAGCAAGTGGAAGAATATTATCCGGAGGTGTTGATTCAACGGCTTTAACACCACCAAAGCAATTCTTTGGAGCAGCTAGGAATATTGAGGAAGGGGGGAGCTTAACAATCATAGGGACAGCACTTGTTGAGACTGGTTCAAAGATGGATGAAGTTATTTTTGAAGAATTCAAAGGAACTGGAAATATGGAGCTGAAGCTTGATAGGACCCTTGCAGATAAGAGAGTTTACCCTGCTATTGACGCAACACCTTCAGGGACAAGGGAAGAGCAGAGATTAGTCCCTTCTAAAGAGTTAGAGCAAGTATGGAAACTGAGAAGAGTTATGGTTGGTCTTGAGGGGGGAGCAGCTACAGAGTTATTAATTGATGGCTTAAGAAGTTCAAAAAATAATGGTGAATTTCTTAAGAAAGTAGAAAAACAACCGGTCTAAAGTTATAGTTATGAAGCAAGGAATACATCCAGATTATAGAGAAGTTGTCTTTCAAGATGAAGATGCAGGTTTCTCATTCTTAACTCGCTCAACTATTAAAACAAAAGAAACAATTGAGTGGGAAGATGGGAAAGAGTACCCTTTAGTAAAGTTAGATATTTCAAGTGCTAGCCACCCATTTTTTACTGGAAAGCAAAAACTTGTTGACTCTACAGGTAGAGTTGAAAGGTTTGAACAACGTTATAAGAAATCAGTTAATACAAATAAACAAACCGTAACAAGTCAATCAGCAGAAGAAGAATAACTTCTCTCCTAATACTTTATGTCTAAAGAACCTATATTTTATGGTGGCCAGGCAGTCATCGGAGGGGTGTTAATTAATAGCCCTAAAGGCTGGTCTCTTGCTGTTCGTGATAAGGAGGACAAAATTAAAAGATTTTATCAAGAAAGAATTCCCTTGGTTAAAAGAAATTCATTTTTTGGGGCACCACTAATTAGAGGAGTTGCCGCATTATTGGATTCACTTATTGTTGGGTATAGAGGCTTAGACTTATCAGACCAAATTGTGTACAACCAAGACAACAAACAAAGTTTCATAAATAAAATTATTAATTACCTAATTGTGGTCTTTGTGTTAGCTCTGTTTATTGCTGGCCCGAGACTATTGATCGACATTGGTGACTATAGTCAATCAGTAAAAGGATTGGGCGAAGGTATCCTAAGGGGATTAATACTCTTTTTATATATTTACTTTTTAGGCAAAACAAAAGAAGCTCAAGAACTTTTTCAATACCATGGGGCTGAGCATATGACAATTTCTGCATTTGAAGAAGAACGGGATTTAGAGACTGAAGTAATTAAGAAGTATCCAAAAGAACATATGCGCTGCGGAACTTCATTTTTATTTTTAATTATCTTTATAAGCCTACTTACCTTACCGTTCATACCAACACTAGGAATTGCAGGAACATTAATTAGTAGAATGTTGCACGTTTTATTAGTGGCAATGATTTCTTATGAAATACTCAAATTAAATTTTAAATTTGAAAGTTCTATTTTTTCAAAGGTATTTGGAATTCCTGGTCTCTGGGTTCAGAAGTTTACAACAAGAAAACCTTCAGAGGATCAAATAAAGGTAGCGCAGGTTGCAATGGCCAATGCAATTTTATTCTCTAGAGAAGATGAACCTTTTTTATTTGATAGAATTTTAAGTGAGACTATAGAGGTTACCAATGGATGACTCATTAAAAGGCAAGCTTGAGGGAATAGAGCAAGCATTAAAAGAGTTGGAAGTTGAACTATCTTCAGGAGACATAACTAAAGATCAAAATCTCTTTGCTGAGAAAGCAAAAAAGCACAGAGAACTCTCAATTATCACATCACTATTTAGTAAATGGAAAAATATAGATAAAGATATTATTGAGGCAAAAAATATGATGGAAGAGGAAAGTGACTTAGAGATGAAAAAGGAATTGGAAATACTAATTTCTGAATCTGAAACAAAAATAGATAAAATTGTATCGGAAATAAAACTTTCATTACTACCAAAAGACCCTATGGATGAAAAGGATGTTCTAGTTGAGATAAGACCTGGGGCAGGTGGAGAAGAGGCTTCAATTTGGGTTGGTGATTTATTCAAGATGTACACGAGATATAGTGAAAGGATGAATTGGGTCTTTGAAACTATTGAAATGACTGCTTCAGATATGGGAGGTTATTCTAAAGTAATATTTGCAATAAAATCTTCAGGAGCTTATTCAAATTTGAAATACGAAGCAGGTGCACACAGAGTTCAAAGAGTGCCCAAAACAGAATCTCAAGGAAGAGTACACACCTCTATAGCTACAGTTGCAGTTCTTCCCGAAGCCGAAGAAATTGATTTAACTATTGATCAATCTGATTTAAAAATTGATGTTTATAGATCAAGTGGGCCGGGGGGTCAAAGTGTTAACACTACTGATTCAGCTGTTAGGATAACCCATGTCCCTACGGGCCTAGTTGTAACAAGCCAAGATGAAAAATCTCAATTAAAGAATAAGAACCAAGCAATGAGAATTTTACGTGCGCGTCTATTGAAGGCAGAACAAGATAGAGCACATAGTGAGCGTGCAAAAGATAGAAAAGAGCAAGTAGGAAGTGGAGAGAGATCAGATAAAATTAGAACATACAACTATAAAGACAATAGAGTTACTGATCATAGAATTTCCTTAACGCTGAATAAACTAGATCAGATTCTTGATGGTGACTTGGAAGACTTTACCAGCGCACTAATTTCAGACAATGAAACGAAAAGGCTCATCGATATAGAAAGTGAGTAATATATAATGCAAGCAATACCTGATCACGAAAATTCTAGGTTAAAACAGTTAGCAATGACGGACTCCCTATCTAGTAATTTAAACATGAGTCTTTATGAAGCTTTGCTAGAAAGAAGAAAAAGGGGGGAGCCTTTGCAATATATAGAAGAAGAAGTGAGTTTTTATGGCATTCATATTGAAGTCAATCCGAATGTTTTGATTCCTAGGCCAGAAACAGAATTTTTTATAGAAAAAATTATTGATAGAGCTAAAGATCCTAAAAAGATTATAGATGTAGGAACTGGCTCTGGCTGCATAGGTCTTGCTTTAGCAAAACACTTTAATGATGCAGAAGTACATTTAACGGATATCTCTTTTGAGGCATTACAGGTTGCTAAAAAAAATTCATATAAGAACAAAATTGAAGTTTCAATTTATCAATCAAACCTACTTAAAGGAGTTAAGGATAGGGGTTTCAATTTAATTGTTGGGAACTTGCCGTACATACCTTCAAATGAGGTGGTAGACCTCCCAGCGGAAGTTTTAAATTATGAGCCCATTCTTGCATTAGATGGAGGCCAAGAAGGTCTAGATTGTATAGCCAAGCTTATAAAAGAAGCAAAAAATATATTAAGTACCAATGGGTTACTTGCTTTAGAGATAGACACTAGGTCCGGAGATAAGCTAAAAGAACTTACCATAGATTACACAAATGTAGAAATTGTATGTGACTTAACAGGAAGAGATAGATATGTTTTTGCAACAAAATGATTTGAGTTTAGCTGTTGATGCAATAGAAAAAGATGAAATAATAGGACTACCAACTGAGACGGTCTATGGTTTAGCAGTCAATCCATATTCTTCGAGTGCAGTCGAGAAGCTTTTTGCTTTGAAAGAAAGAGATGAAACAAAGCCTGTGTCATTATTGGTAGACTCTTATGCAACATTTTGTAATTTAGATATTGTTAGCGATTATGGTGAAGTGTTGCCTTTATACTGGCCAGGTCCACTTACAGTAATTGTAGAAACTAATGAGGAATTTGCCCACGGTGTTGGAACAAGGGGTCCATTGAGTATTGGGGTTAGAGTTCCTGACCACAAAACAGCAGTATCTTTATTAAAAGTAACAGGCCCGCTTGCTGTAACTAGTGCAAATCGTTCTGGAGAAAAAGAAGCAAAATCCCATATTGAGGCTGAAAGTATCTTTAAGAAGAGTCTTCCCTTTTACATTGAAGGAGATTCAATCCTGAAAGAGGCTTCTACTGTAGTAGATTTAAGAATATCAGGTGGAAAAATATTAAGACAGGGCTCTTTACTCTGGCCACCAAGTTACTGTTAATATATAGTTATGAGCAAAGGCGCATCTCAAAAAAATCTAAAGGAAATAGATAATACTATTGCATCTTTGATAGAGAAAGACTTAGAAAGACAAAATTCACATATACATTTAATTGCTTCTGAAAATTTTGCCTCTAAAGCCGTTATGGAAGCTTCAGGCTCCGTACTTACTAATAAGTATTCAGAAGGGTTTCCTGGAAGAAGATATTATGAAGGCTGTCAGGTTGTAGACGAAATAGAGCAACTTGCTATAGATAGAGCTTGTGATCTATTTGGATCTGAGCATGCAAATGTACAGCCTCATTCTGGTTCTTCAGCAAACCTGGCTGTATATCTTGCACTAATCAATCCTGGAGATACAGTGCTGGGTATGTCATTAGACCAAGGGGGGCATTTAACCCATGGTTCAGCAGTTAACTTTTCTGGAATATTGTATAATTTTATTTCTTATGGTTTAGATGAAGAGACAGAACTAATTGATATGGATAGTGTTGAAAGATTAGCAATTAAGCATAAACCAAAAATAATAATGGCAGGCTACTCATCTTACTCTCAGAATTTGGAGTACAAAAGATTCAGAGAAATTGCTGACAAAGTAGGAGCATATTTAATAGTAGATGCTGCTCACTTCATTGGTTTAGTTGCAGGGAAAGTAGTTGAAAACCCTACTCCATATGCAGATATCGTTACCGCTACTACTCACAAAGCATTGAGAGGTCCAAGGGGAGGTCTTATTTTATGTAAAGAAGAGTTTAGTAAGGTAATAGATAAGAATATTTTCCCTGGGGCACAAGGTGGTGCACTAAATAATCAAATAGCCGCTAAAGCAGTTTGTTTTGCAGAAGCTCAGACCAAAGAGTACGAAGCTTATGCAAAACAAATATTAAAAAACGCTCAGGCCCTATCTGTTTCATTTTCTAATGAAGGGTTGAGAGTAGTAAGTGGGGGGACTGAGAATCATCTTGTTTTAGTTGATACTAGAAGCGTAGATGATCAACTTACTGGCAAAGATGCAGGGATTTTGTTAGACCAGGTTGGAATAACGTTAAACAGAAATGCTGTTCCATTTGACCCTCGTTCTCCATTTATAACATCAGGGATAAGAATGGGGACACCCCCAGCAACTACTTGTGGGATGAAAGAGAATGAAATGACATTGGTAGGTCGTTTGATTTCAGATACTTTAAAGAATAGAGAAGATGCTAAAAAAGTTTCAGATCTAAAAGAAGAAATTCATAATTTAGCCCTAAGCTTCCAACCATATGGGAAATAAAAAGAAAAATAAACAGTTATTTGAAGTTAATTCAAAAAAAGAAAATATATCCGGCTGGGTGCTAACTACTTCCTTTGGTTCTTCTGTTATTAGTGGCTTGTTGGTTGGTCTCTTGGTCGAATACTTTGTTGAGATCAATCCTTACGGAGTTATTATTGGAATTATCTTAGGCTCTATTAATGGATATTATAGACTTTGGGTTTACTCAAAAAGGTTATCAGATGAACGTAGAAGTTAAATTAGTGTATAGGATGCTTAAGAGGTCAGTCCCTCTTTATGTTATTGTTTTATTTTTTTCCTATCTAAAATCAGATCAGGCATTTATTACTTCTCTAATTGCTAGCTTTACGGTCACATTTATATTTCTACTTAATGCCTATACACAATCTTATACTGCAGCAATCTCGATAAAGTTATATTATTTTTCTTCTCTATTTGGTTACTTCATCCGCGTGGGGCTTTCCATACTTATCTTGGTTTTGTTTAACATTGCATATCCTATGGATTTGGTAGTCTTAACTTTGAGCGTTAGTGTTTTGTTCCTAGGAATGCTTGGAATAGAAGCTTTTATGCTTTTAAAGAAAGATAGAGATTTGGATTGGATTGAATGATAGTAGCAGCTGAATCATGTGATATTATCAATGGGATTGTCTGTACCCCTACAAGTGTAAATGAACTTTTTGTTTTCAAACCTATTTTCTACATTGGAGAAATGGGAATTAGCAGGACGCACTTCTTAATTATTTTTGCAGCACTTCTTGTAGTAGCATTTTTATTTTTTGGATTAAGAAAAAAATCTGTAATTCCTTCACGTATTCAATCAATGGTTGAGTCCTTGGTCACCTTAGTTAGGGAGGATATAGCAATGAGTGTGATAGGGAAAGGAGGAGAGGCTTATGTTCCATATCTGCTTTCAATCTTTTTGTTTATTCTTGTAGGTAACCTTTTTGAAGTTACTCCTCTTATTAATTTTCCGATTACTTCCCGTATAGCAATACCTTTGCTTTTGTCTCTAATAACCTATGTCCTTTTCCTTGTTGCAGGGATAAGAAAGCAAGGAAAAGAGTATTTTACCCATTTGCTTTGGCCCCCAGGACTTCCTGTAGCATTAAAGCCCTTAGTCGGTTTCATTGAGTTTGTATCTACATTGGTAGTTCGTCCAGTCAGTTTAGCCATTCGACTATTCGCAAATCTCGTAGCGGGACACTTAATGTTAAGTTTGCTATTAGTTTCAGGTTACTTTTTTATATACCAAAATGGGGTTTGGCCTGTACCTGGGAAGATTCCAATAGGTCTTGCATGGTATACATTTGGTTTGGCTATTTATGGATTTGAGATAGTAGTTTCAATATTACAAGCATATATTTTTACGCTCTTGTCAGCAGTGTATATACAAACATCATTGCATCCGGAGCATTAAATAAAAGAAAAAAAATAGGAGGATAAATTATGGAGGAAGCAGCAGCTGAGATAGTTGTAAAAGGTTATGCCTTAATCGGTTATGGAGCAGCAGCAATTGGTCCCGGTGTTGGTATCGGAATCATAGTTGGTAATGCAGTTCAAGCTATGGCACGCCAGCCTGAAGCAGCAGGTATGGTAAGGACTACTATGTTCTTAGGTATAGCTTTTACAGAAGCATTAGCACTAATTGGTTTCGTCTTGTTCTTCTTGGTCTAGGAGTTAAAGATGAATATAAATATAGTTAATTTATTTGCAGAAGCTGAAGAGAGCTCATCAGGTTTAGAGTTGCTTTTACCGGCAACCTCTGAGCTTATTGCAGGAATTTTTGCTTTCGGTATTGTTTTCTTTTTCGTTTGGAAATGGGCATTACCCGCATTAAGTGAAACACTTGATGAACGATCAAATGCGATAGAAGGACAAATTTCTGAAGCAAAAAATACTAAATGGGAAGCTGACAAGACTAAGCAAGAGTATGAGAAACTTGTTTCCAATGCTGATAATGAGGTCAAAAAGATCCTTGATGAAGGAAAAGCTACTGCAGAGAAGCTAAAGGAAGGTATTTTGGAAGAAGCAAGACAAGAAGCTTCTGAAATAGTATCAAAAGCACGCTCAGATAGCGAAGCTGAAAAAGAGAGAATTGCTAGTGAGATAAAGTCTGAGGTAGCAGATTTGTCCCTTGCAATTTCAGAAAAAGTCGCTTCTTCTATGTCTAAAAAAGACCAAGAGAAGTTAATTGATGAGTTCATCAAAGATATGGAGTCTTCTGAATAATGAGTTCAAAAGCTTTTTCTAAGGGGATTGTTGAAATAATTGATTCATCAAAGAATAAAGATAGAGTTGAAAATGAGATCCTCTATGTTTTCGATACTTTATCAAGTCACAAAGAAGCTCTTGATGTATTCAGAAATTTTGGTATGCCCCAGGAGAAAAAGATAGAAGCAATGAATAAATTACTCGGAAAAAGAGTAGACCCTATGACTTTAGATTTAATTGCTCTCACCATATCTCAAGGCTATGGAGACAACTTAAAAGATATTTCTCGACATGTTGCAGAATTTCTTGCAGAGAAAAGGGGAGCAGCTGTTGCAGAGGTTGTATCAGCTATTGAATTAGATGAAGATACTAAGAAAAATATAAAGAAAGTATTAAAGAAGAAATTTGGAAGGAACGTAGAGCTTAAAATGCAAATCGATGAAGATGTATTAGGCGGATTAAGAGTTAGCGTTGGAGAACGTACTTTTGATGGCCTTGTTTCTACACGACTCTCAGAAGTCAAATCAGTGTTAGGAGGTAGGTAAGAGATGAGTGATTTATCTTTAGACCCAAAGGAAATTACAAAGTCGTTACAAGACAGTCTTAAAGGCTGGGAAAAAGAAGTAAAAGATGATTTAGTTGGCCATGTTCGAACAATTGCAGACGGAGTTGCAAGAGTAGTTGGTCTTGAAGATGTTATGGCTTCCGAGTTGTTAGAATTTCCAGGTGGTTTAATTGGAGTTGCTTTAAACCTAGAGGAAGACTCAATTGGTGTTGTGTTAATGGGTGATGCAACTGGTGTTGAAGAAGGAATGCCTGTTAAACAGACCGGAAAAGTGTTATCAATTGGAGTAGGCGATGCTTTCTTAGGTAGAGTTATAGACCCACTAGGAACCCCAATTGATGGGAAAGGACCAATTGAATACAGCGAAACGCGAAGACTTGAAGTCCAAGCCCCATCAGTGGTTGAGAGACAACCTGTATCTCAACCACTTCAAACAGGAATAAAAGCTATTGATTCGATGATTCCTATAGGAAGAGGACAAAGAGAATTAATTATTGGTGATAGGCAAATTGGTAAAACAGCAGTGGCTATAGATACAATTATTAACCAAAAAGATACTGATGTGAAGTGTATATATGTTGCTATTGGTCAGAAGTCATCAACTGTTGCAGAAGTGATAGAAAAACTAGAAGAAAATGGTGTAATGGAGAAAACAGTTGTAGTTAATGCTCCTGCATCAGCAGCTGCAGCTCTTCAAATGTATGCCCCATATGCTGGATCTGCCATTGGTCAGCACTGGATGTATAACGGCGAACATGCATTGATAGTTTTTGATGATTTATCAAAGCAGGCAGATGCATATCGACAAATTTCTCTACTTCTCAGAAGACCTCCCGGAAGAGAGGCGTATCCAGGAGATGTATTTTATCTTCACTCACGGCTACTAGAAAGATGTGCAAAACTTTCTGATGAATTGGGGGGAGGCTCTCTCACTGGGCTTCCAATTATTGAGACAAAAGCAGGAGATGTATCTGCATTCATCCCTACTAATGTTATCTCAATTACTGATGGTCAAATATATCTAGAAAGTGAAGCTTTTTACTCTGGAATACGTCCAGCTGTAAATCCTGGTACCTCTGTATCACGTGTAGGTGGTGCAGCACAAACAAAAGCGATGAAGAAGGTTGCTGGTCCTTTAAGGATTAACTTGGCTCAGTTTAGGGAATTAGAAGCATTTGCTGAGTTTGGTTCTGACCTTGATGAAGCTTCTCAGGCTCAATTAGATAGAGGTAGAAGAGTTGTTGAAATGTTAAAGCAGCCACAATACCAGCCTGTTACCGTTGAAGACCAGGTCGTTACCTTATTTGCTGTAACAGAGGGATACTTTGATAAGGTACCTGTTGATGAGATTCCTGAGGCAGAGTCTGGACTTTTAGAGTACATAAGAACAAGACATGGTGATTTGTTAGAAAATATTAAGATCTCAGGTGATTTACCAGAAGATGGACTGAAGGATGCAGTAGTTGCATTTGTTAAGACTATTACTAAAGGAGATGATAACTAGGTATGGCAAGTGCTGAATTACGAATAATTAATCGAAGAATCAAGAGTGTTAAGTCAACAAAGAAAATTACTCGTGCGATGGAACTTATCGCTTCTTCCAGGATAGTTAAAGCTCAGCAGAGAATGGAGTCATCAAACTCCTACATAGAGGTGCTTGATGAGATTGTTCAAGAGCTTGTGAATCTTGGTAGTATTGCTCAAGAGAATTCAGAACAGGAATCTAATAAGGTTGCTTTAATTGTAATTACTTCAGATAGAGGCTTAGCAGGTGCTTACAACTCTAATATATTGAAGCTGGCAGAGCAGAAGTATCAAGAGGTTGCAAGCAGCAATAAAGAAGTCGACCTCTATGCTATTGGAAAGAAAGCAAGTGGCTATTTTACTTATAGAAATATTGACCCCACAAGTAGTTATGAAGGCATTACAGATGAGCCAAAGTTTGAGAATGCATTTGAGGTCATGTCTTCAGTTATTGAATCTTATAACAATGGTGATCTAGCTGAAGTTCACATACTTTATACAAAATATGTTTCTGCACTGACACAAAATGCTATTGTAAAGCAGCTTCTACCTCTTGTGAAAGCAGAAGATAACTCAAATGAGCAAGAAGGAGAAAAGACAGGAGGGTATTCCTTCGAGCCTTCAGCAGAAGAAGTTTTAGAAGAGCTAATTCCAAAATATATGAATGCAACATTGTTTGGAGCATTATTGAATAGCTCAACTTCTGAGCATGCATCGAGAATGAGAGCAATGAAAGCTGCTACAGAGAATGCTGAAGATTTAGTTAAGGTTTTAACAAGACAAAGTAATCAAGCAAGACAAGCGGAAATCACAACTGAGATTTCTGAGATTGTTGGTGGCGCAGAGGCACTTGCTGAATAGAAAGTTATAGAAAGGGTTAAAGATGAGTGAAGAAAAAGGAAGAGTTTCTAAAATTGCGGGACCAGTAGTTGATGTTGCTTTCCCCCTAGATGCATTGCCAGAGTTAAATTATGCATTAGAGGTAGATGTAACAATAGAGGGTCAAAGTAATACTATTATACTTGAAGTTGCACAACACCTAGGTGAAGGTAAAATTCGTGCTATTTCAATGCAGGGAACTGATGGTTTGCAAAGAGGAGCAGAGGTAACAAATACTGGTGCTCCTATATCTGTTCCGGTTGGACCAGAAACACTTGGGCACATCTTTAATGTTTGGGGAGACGCTTTAGATGTAGATACCGATTCACTAAACATTAAAGAAAAGTGGCCAATTCATAGAACCCCTCCTCCTTTTGAAGAAGTTACTGCACAAAATGAAATGTTTGAAACTGGGATAAAGGTTATTGACTTACTAATGCCATATGTACAGGGTGGAAAGATTGGTTTATTCGGAGGTGCTGGTGTAGGAAAAACAGTTCTTATTCAAGAAATGATTAACAGAGTTGCTACTCACCATAGTGGTGTCTCTGTATTTGCTGGAGTTGGGGAAAGAACAAGAGAAGGCAATGACCTTTTTAGAGAGATGGAAGAGTCAGGAGTTATAGATAAAACTGCTCTTGTATTTGGACAAATGGATGAACCACCAGGAGTAAGATTAAGAGTTGCTCTTTCAGCTCTGACTATGGCTGAGTATTTTAGAGATGTAGAGCAACAAGATGTTCTGCTTTTCATTGACAATATCTTTCGTTTTAGTCAGGCAGGCTCAGAGGTTTCAACACTTTTAGGAAGGATGCCTTCAGCTGTTGGTTATCAGCCTACATTAGCTGATGAGATGGGTTTCCTTCAAGAGAGGATTACCTCATTAAAGGGGAGGTCTATTACATCTCTTCAGGCAGTTTATGTCCCTGCTGATGATATTACTGATCCAGCACCGCACACTGCTTTTGCTCACTTAGATGCTAGAACAGTACTATCTCGAGCAATTTCTGACCTAGGTATCTACCCTGCAGTAGATCCACTGGACTCTTCAAGTAGAATTCTTGATCCAAAAATAGTTGGAGATGAGCACTACACAACAGCACGTGAAGTTCAAAGAGTTCTTCAGAGATACAATGATTTACAAGATATCATTGCGATTCTTGGACTTGATGAATTGTCTGAAGAAGACAAGTTAATTGTTGGAAGAGCTAGAAGAATACAGAGATTCCTATCACAGCCAATGTATGTTGCTGAACAGTTTACAGGAATTGAAGGAAAATTTGTTTCTATCAAGGATTCAGTTGAGGCATTCAACACTATATTGAGTGGAGACCTTGATGATATTCCTGAACAAGCATTTTATATGACAGGTGGCTTAGATGAAGTGCATGAAAAGGCAAAGGAGCTTCAGAGCTCTTCTGCATAAAGATGTTAGTAGAAATAGTAAGTCCTGAGCAGAGTTTCTTTTCTGGAGAAGCATCAATAGTTATATCAAGAACTCCCGATGGAGAGATTGGTATCCTTGAAGGCCATGAGCCAACTGTAGCTACTCTTGTTCCAGGTGGACTAACAGTAGATTCTAATGGAACAAGAACAAGTTATGCAATATCAGGTGGAGTTCTACAGATAACCGGAGAGAAAGTGCTTGTATTAGGAGAAGCTATTGAAGAGGTTGAAGGCAATCATGAAGATGCTGTTCAAAAAGGCTTAGAAATGGTTTCTACAGAAACTACAGAATAACTAGCAGTGAAGTCGCTTCTTGCATTCCACGCACATCCAGATGATGAAGTTATGGGGACTGGCGTAACATTAGCAAAATATTCAGATGAAGGAGTAAGGACAGTAGTCGTTACTGCTACAGATGGATCTGAAGGCGAAGTAAGAAACTATGACAATTCTGAAGAAATAAAATCCAAACTGGCAGAAGTAAGAAAGAAAGAACTAGAAGCAAGTTTAGATACATTAGGAGTTAGTGATTATGAATGGATGGGATACAAAGACTCTGGAATGATGGGGGAGGACTCTAATAAAGATCCTGAATGTTTTTGGCAGCAAGATTATTTTGGGCCAGTGGGGAAATTAGTTCATATAATCAGGAAATATAGACCTGAAGCCATAATCACATACGATCCTTTTGGCGGATACGGACACCCTGACCATATCCAAGTCAACAGAATAGGAACTGCAGCATTCTTCGCATCAGGAGATATAGATAAGTTTCCTTTAAATGAAAATGAAGAATTATGGATTCCTGAAAGATTATATTTTACCTCATGGTCAAAAGCAAGAATTCAAGGTAGAAGAGAGCAGATGTATAATGCAGGGCTTATAACTAGGGACGAACTCAATAAATATAAAAATATAGGTGTTAGTGAGGAAGATATTGATGTTGAAGTAGATGGCAGGAAATATGTGCAGAAGAAAATTGATGCATGGAAATGTCATAGAACTCAGCTAGGAGATGACTGGTGGGCCTTTAATATTCCTGAGGACTATAGAGACGATTTTTTAGGAATAGAAAGTTTTATCTCAGTATTCAATAGGGGAAAATTTAAATCATCAACAGAGATAATTTAATTTATTCATAACTATTTATCCAGAACAGCTAGGATTTTCTTGAAATAATTTATAAATGGTGGAATGAAAAAAAGACCTTTTATTAATATAGTCCTCGCAATTTGGTTCCTCTATTTCTTTCTTGTCTCGATAAAGTTACTCGAGAAAGGAATTAAAACACTTGGTGCAGAATATACAGATCAATTATTTCAATCTGTCGAGAGTCCTTTTGCTGGCCTATTAGTAGGTATCTTGGCTACTGTTTTGGTTCAATCTTCATCAGTTACTACTGCAACAATAGTCGGCCTTGTTGGGAGTGGTTTATTAAGTTTGAATTATGCAATCCCAATGGTAATGGGAGCAAATATAGGGACTACTGTAACAAATACATTGGTTTCTTTTGGACATGTTAGAAGAGAGCAAGAGTTCAAAAGAGCTTTCGCAGCCTCTACGATGCATGACTTCTTTAATTTAATTGCAGTTTTAATTTTGTTCCCATTAGAGCTTGCTACAGGTTTTCTGAGAAAACTGGCCATAAGCACAACTGATATTATTGTATCAACAGGTTTCACAGTTACAAAACCAAGTAGCCCAATAAAAGCAGCCATCAAATCAGGATCAAACTTGATTGTGGACTCAATATCAAAAATTTCATTCATTGAGAATCTTCATATCCAGTCTGAAAGGATTTATGCAGGTCTATTAATCTCACTAGCAATACTATGTATTTTCTTTAGTTTGAAGAACATTGTTTCAAATATGAAATTACTGATGTTAAATAAGATTGAATTTGGTCTTGATAGAGCTTTAGCAAGAGGCGGGGGAATATTTGCTATTGCAGTAGGAGCCCTTATCACATTTTCTGTTCAAAGCTCAAGCATTACGACTTCTATACTTGTTCCAATTGTAGGTTCAGGAATTCTGGCAATCGAGAATGCATTTCCAATAACACTAGGTGCAAATATCGGTACAACAATTACGGCTGTTTTAGCAAGTTTTGCAGTTGAAGGTACAGAAGGATTAACTATAGCCTTGTGTCATGTCTTTTTTAACTTAACAAGTGTTGCATTACTATATCCATTTAAAGCTTTGCGCAACTTTCCAATTAAGCTTGCTATGCTTTTAAGTTCAGCAACAGCGAGAAGAAAGTATATAGCAATTATTTATGTTTTAGTAACTTTTGTGTTTCTTCCACTTTTAGGGATAGTATTATTTAATTAAGGAGAAAAAATGAATGATTATTCACTAGATTCAATTGATGCAAAATTAGCAGAGATGCTAACAAATAGTAGCCATATGTTTGACTTGTCAATGAACTGTTTATTAGGAAATACAAATTTAGATTCTGTAAAAGAAAATCTATACTCAACTGATAGCTTAATCAACGAACTTCACAAAGATGTTAGAAGAGAGCTGATAGTTCACTCTGCTGTAAATTCAAGAAAGCTCGATGTGCCACTGTTATTAGCTTATATGACTATGTCAAAAGACATAGAGAGGATAGGCGACTATTGCAAAAATATATTTGAAATTGCAGAGACTGGGAACTCTTTTACCAAAGGCGATGATCTTGACTATTTTCTTAGCGTAAGGGATAAAATTAGTGGTTTTATAGTTAGTCTTCAGACATGTCTTAGTTTAGATCAAGAATCTAAAGTTCAAGAGCTAATAAATTCAGGAGCAGAACTTGGGAAAGAAATTGATCAGAAAATAACCAGCTTGTTGGAAAAGAAGCTGGAGGTAGAGTTTCCAGTTGCTACTACTTTATTTTATAGATACCTGAAGAGAATTATCTTGCATATAGTTAACGCTTCTACTGCTATAATCATGCCTACAGATCAGATTGACTATATAGACGAATAAGCTTTGTTTAAGTAGAGACTTCCCAAGTTCCAAGAGACCTTATGAGCTTATCTAAATCTCCTTCTCCTTTAGAGGCTTTAGCAGCATCTATTTGGCCGTGTATCTCTTCAGTGTAAGTATCTCGTTCTATTTTTCGAAAAATTCCAACGGGGGTTGGACCGTAAGGCCCATGAGATAGTCTACTTAATGAGAAGGCTACGCTTGGATTTTTTTCCTGAACATCATGGACATAAATATCATCTGAACTTATATCAGCCTTATTAACAACTTCAGCTTTCCCATTCTTTAAAGTAACTGCAAGTTCATCTTCTGCTCCAAAAGTAACTGGTTTCCCATGAATAAGATTTATTCTATTTGCGACCTTCCCCTCTTTCGTAGTTAATTGTTCAAATGCTTTGTCATTGAAAACATTGCAATTCTGATAAATTTCTACAAATGCAGAACCTTTGTGGCTACTAGCCTCACGAAGGACATCTGCCGTTAAGTCTCTATCCATATCTATAGATCGTGCAACGAAACTTGCTTCTGCCCCAAGGGCTAGGCTCATTGGGTTAAGAGGCATTTCTACTGTCCCAAATGGTGAAGATTTTGTCTTCTTCCCCTCTTCACTGGTTGGTGAATATTGGCCTTTTGTTAGCCCATAAATCTGATTGTTGAATAATAAAATCTTTATATTTACATTTTTTCTTAATGCATGAATAAGATGATTTCCTCCTATTGAAAGAGCATCCCCATCTCCTGATACGACCCATACAGACAATTCCTCATTAGATACTGATATACCCGTTGCAACAGCTGGAGCCCTTCCATGTATAGAGTGAATTCCATATGTGTTCATATAATATGGAAAACGTGCAGCACATCCTATTCCAGATGCAAATACAATATTTTCTTTAGGAATTCCAAGTTCAGTCATGTAATTCTGAACAGAAGCAAGAATTGTATAGTCACCACATCCAGGGCACCACTTGACCTCTTGGTCGCTTTGGAAATCTGTCCTTTTGTATGTTACAGGTACTTTACTCATCAATTTTTTCCTTGATTTGTTCCTTCAACTCATCAGCTGTAAAAGGAACACCTTCAACTTTGTTAATACCTACTGCATCAATAAGGAAGCGTTCCCTAATTAATTTTAGAAGTTGTCCTGTATTGAGCTCAGGAATAATAATTTTCTTATATTTTTTGAGAACTTCACCTGTATTGTCTGGGAAAGGATTTAGATACATTAGGTTTGCGCTTGCAACTTTGACCCCATCGCTATTAAGCCTTCTTACAGCTTGAGTAATACTCCCATAAGTTGATCCCCAACCAAGAACTAAGGTATCAGATTTCTCCTCTCCCTCTACTTCTAAAGGTTCAATGTCATTGGCAATATTTGCAATCTTCCATGCTCGCATGTCAGTCATATATTGGTGATTTTCAGTCTCATAAGAAACATTTCCTGTTCCTTCTTCCTTTTCTAAGCCTCCAACTCTGTGTTCTAGACCAGGAACCCCAGGGACTCCCCAAGGACGTCCAAAAGTTTCCATATCTCTTAAGTAAGGATAGAATCCTTCATTAGTATTTACTGATTTTGTAAGGTTAGTACTGATTTCACTGATATCACTTACATCTGGCAATCTCCATGGTTCTGAACCTGTTGCAATATAGTTATCAGATAAAAGGATTACAGGCGTCATATACTTTAATGCTATTCTTGATGCCTCCATTGCTGCATCGAAGGCATGAGATGGGGTTCTTATCGCAATTACTGGTAGTGGTGACTCTCCATGCCTTCCATACAAAGCAAAGAGAAGATCAGATTGTTCAGGTTTTGTGGGCAAACCAGTTGATGGGCCTCCCCGTTGAACATCAATTATGATCATCGGCAACTCTGTTGCGACTGCTAAGCTAATAGTTTCACTCTTTAAAGCCAAGCCAGGTCCACTTGTTCCAGTTACAGCTAATTTTCCTGCGAATGATGACCCTACAGCTGCTGCAGCAGCACCAATCTCATCTTCGGCTTGAAATGTTATGACACCAAAGTTCTTATGTTTTGAAAGTTCATGGAGAATATCGGAGGCTGGAGTTATAGGGTAGCTGGCATAAAATAAATTAAGACTTGCTTTCTTAGCGGCTGTAATTAGCCCCCAGCTAAGTGAAATATTTCCATTGATGTTGGTATACTCACCTTTTGGTAAATCTGCTTTCTCTACCGTATAAGTGTGGTGGAAAGCTTCAACAGTTATGCCAAAGTTGTAACCAGTTTTAAGAGCTTTTATGTTAGCATCTGCAACTTCGGGAGATTCTTTAAATTTGTTCTCTATCCATGTTATTGAATCTTCAAGAGGTCTATTGAATACCCATGCTACAAGACCTAAAGCAACCATATTTTTTGACCTAAGAACACCTCTTCCTTTAATTTCAGAATCTTTTAGTGATTCCTGTGTAAGCTTTTCCATTGGAACTTCAAACACTCTATATCCATCCAGTTCTCCTGATGCTCTTGGGTCTGATGTATAACCAGCTTTTTCAAAGTTTTTTTCAAGGAATGCATCTGAATTAATTATTAACATACCATTAGGTGCCAAGTCATGTAGGTGAGCTTTTAGTGCAGCAGGATTCATAGCTACTAGTACATCAGGAGCATCTCCCGGGGTTAATATATCAAAATCAGCAATTTGTATTTGAAAAGAAGATATCCCAGCAATTGTTCCTTGAGGGGCTCTAATTTCAGCAGGGAAAGAAGGAAGTGTTGCTAGATCATTACCATATACTGCTGAGGTATCAGTAAACCTTGTACCAACAAGTTGCATCCCATCACCAGAATCTCCTGCAAACCTAATAGTTACCGATGGCAATTTTTCGTTAGTTAGGTTTTTCTTTGTAGTTTCTGATTCAGCTCCCATAATCTAAATTTTACTCCACTTATTGTTATTGTGATTTAATTTATTCATAATTGCCCCACTCTATCAATTGGCCAGTATCTATAAATTACCTCATAACAATCTTCCCACTCTATATTTCCTAGAATTCTAGAGTCACTTGTCGATACACTCCTATTATCTCCTAATACAAAAACCTGTTTAGAGCCAATTTCAACTTCTGTAAAGTCACTAGTGAGGTCTTGAGCCCATGTATCATTGATAATCTCACTGTTTATATATATAGTTCCATCTTTTGCAGAGATTTTCTCACCTGGAAGCCCTATGACCCTCTTAACTACATCAAACTTTTTTTCTTTGTTTTCATAAATAACTATATCTCCTCTTTTAGGTTTTTCTTTTGCCAACCTAGCAAATATATATTCTCCTGGAAATAGAGAAGGAGACATACTTTCTTCTTTTATTTCGTAGGCTCTGTAATTTTTTGACTCTTTTCTACCTATAAAATAAGCTATTAATAAGATTATTCTCCAAGACTTAAAAACTCGCACTATCTTTAAAAACCCTTTAATTATTTACTTATCTAATATTACCTTAAGGTAGATTAAGGAGAAAAATGAATTTATTGAAACCAAAAAGAATTGCTTATGCTCACTGCGATCTTCCATGTGGTGTTTATGACCCAGCACAGGCCCGTATAGAGGCGGAGTCTGTTTTGAATGCAGCTAAGAAATACCAAGATTCAGATGATGCTAGTTTTAAGCAAAGGTGTGTAACTATAAAAGAAGAAAGGGCAGAAGAAGTAAAACATCACCTATGGGTACTTTGGACTGACTATTTTAAACCTGAGCATTTAGAAAAACATCCGAATATTCATGATCTTTTTTGGAGTGCCACAAAGAAAGCAGGAGAGGCAAAAAAGACAGAAGATCCATCTGTAGGGGAAGATTTGCTTAAATTAATTGATGAAATTGATAAGGTTTTCAAAGCAACAAAAGCTAGCTAGTTGAACTTTTTAAAGAGAGGGTCTAACTTCTTGAGTGTCCCCCCAGTTTCAATATTATTGAAGCTCCATGTGTTATAACTCTTTGCAGGGATAGATTCTAAAACATCATTAGATGTTTTAGGCATATAAGGGTTTAAGAGTGTTGCTGAAGTATTGATTGCTGTAAGGGCAACACTCAATACTGTTCCTGCACGTTCAATATCATTTTTTACCAATATCCATGGTTCATTCTTGTTAAGGTAGGCATTTATACTTGAAACGAAACGCATCGAGGTTTGCAAACCATTTTTCAATTCGACATTTTCGATAAGTGATCCAACTTCTGAAAAAATTTGAACAGATCTATCTAGTAAATCTTTATCATTTTTTGTTAAGTTTTTCATTTCAGGGATAACATCAAAGTTTGAAATTACCAAAGAAAATACTCTGTTTACTAAATTCCCCCAAGTAGCAACAAGCTCTTCATTATTTCTTCTTTCCATATCTTCTTCTGTAACTTCTGTATCTGCATGCTCTGGCAGGACTGATGCTAAACAGTATCTCAATGCATCTGGATTCCACTCCTCTAGGTAATCATTAAGAGATTTTCCAACCCCTTTACTTGCTGATGCTTTTTCTCCTTGTATAAGTATGTACTGATTTGCTGGAACATTTGTAGGTAGGTTCAAACCACTATATCCGAAAAGCATTGCTGGCCATATCACAGCATGGAAGGGGATGTTATCTTTTCCTACAAAGTAATATGTTTCGGCATCATTGTTTTCCCACCAATCTCTCCAGGCATCGGGCTGATTATTATTTGCTGCCCATTCTTTAGATGCTGAGAGATAGCCTATGACTGCTTCAAACCACACATATATTTTCTTTCCTTCCCCTAGTTCATCTATAGGGATGTCTATGCCCCATTCAAGATCTCTAGTTATAGCACGATCAATAAGTCCTTCTGTAACAAAAGATTTAGACCAATTTATTACATGAGGTCTCCAGCCTTTCTTGTTCTCCAACCACGGAAGTAAGTTCTTCTCTAGTTCACTTAACTTTAGAAAAAAATGTTCAGTATCTCTGAATTCGGCAGGGGAGCCTGAGATTTTGCTTATAGGATTAATTAGTTCGTCGGGATCTAAAGTTGAACCACAATTGTCACATTGATCTCCACGAGCACCATCAGCTTTACAGTCTTTTTTAGGACATGTTCCCTCAACGTATCTATCGGGAAGAAACCTATTTTCTTTTGGGTCGTATGCTTGTTGAGTTGTTTTTTTATATATCAAGCCTTTCTCATGTAGTTTTAGAAAAATATCATGCACAACTTCTTTGTGGGTTTCTGTCATCGTAGTTGTATAGTTATCCCAAGAAATATCTAGCTTATCCCAATAAGATAAAAATTCATCATGGTATTTGTTTACAATATCTATAGGGGCTACACCTTCTTCATCTGCTCTTACCGTAATGGGAGTCCCATGAGCATCACTTCCTGATACCATAAGAACTTTATTACCAATTCCTCTATGATATCTTGCAAATATATCAGCGGGCAGATATGCACCACCAATATGACCAAGATGCCGTGATCCACTAGCATATGGCCAAGCAACAGATACAAGAATATTTTTCTTCATAAACAATAAGAATAGCTGTTTTTAATTTTCTCTAAGACAACTTTAGATATAAGATTATTAGTTGTGGATGTTGTACTATCATTTTTTGCTGGAATCGTTAGCTTTACTTTTTTTGTAGAAATATTAATTAAATCAATAAAAAACAAAAGACCGAATCTAATATTTTGGACTATTGCAATAGGTATGTATTCATTTGCAACGATTGCTTTAGCTTTAGGGCTTTATAGTGGCTGGACTCAATTTAGCTTTGCAGTATTTTATTTTTTCGGTGGAATTACGAATGTTCCCGCTTTCGGTCTAGGGAGTGCTTATTTAGTATTCAAAAAAGATAATGTGCACATAGCTTCAGGAATATATGTGCTCTTTATTTGTAGCGCAATCTATTCGATGGTAACCGCACCTGATATCAATTTATTAAATATTGAAGGAATACCTGAAGGGAGAGAGCTCTATGAGATTTCAGGTCCACGTTTATGGGCAATATTAGGAAACTCTATTGGTAGTTTAGCTCTTGTGGGAATAGCAATAGCAAGCATTGTAAAATATAGGATAATTAATCAAGATTTAGCCACTACTAACGTACTGATAGCTATTGGTGCATTTGCCCCTGCATTCTCTGGTGTTCTTTTAGCCTTTGGAGACGGTGCTTCTAAGGCTCTCTCACTATTAGTTGGTATATCTTTGATTTATTTAGGATACAAAATATCACAACGAATTGATTTCAGTAAAAAGGAATGATTGTTAAGTAGTATTTTGTATTAATTACCTAAAGTTTTCTTGCAATTCTAACATTAGAAATTAGTTCTATTAAAAAGAACGAAATACATCTAGCATTAAATAATATGGTTCAAGATTTTCAAATTTCAGAAAGAGTTAAGCTCAGTTGGTCTGACACGGCAGAGCTTGTAGGTAGTTCATCAGTTGACGAGGTGGGGTTAAGAGAAAGAGTTGCATCATTAGCAACAAGAAGCATAAAGAGAGACTCAAAACTTCAGGCTCTGAACATGATTGTATCAATGTGTGATTTAACAACTTTGGAGGGACAAGATACTGATGGAAAAGTTTCTCAAATGGTAGCAAAAGCCATAAGACCTGATCCGAATGATAGTAGTGTGCCTTCAGTTGCGGCAGTTTGTGTTTATCCTGGACTTGTAGAGACTGCAAAAAAAGAAACTTCCGGATCGGAAGTATTGGTTGCTTCTGTTTCTTCCTATTTCCCTAGTGGGCAGGCCCCTTTGGAGTCAAAAATACATGACACTAAATATGCCATAAGTAATGGAGCAGACGAAATAGATATTGTTATTAATCGTAAAGCATTTTTAGAAGGAGACTATAGAAGAGTATTTGATGAAATTTCTGCTCTCAAGGAAGTATGTGGAGAGGTACATCTAAAAACAATATTAGAAGTGGGAGAGCTAGGTACTTTCGACAACATACGAAAGGCAAGCATGATTGCTATGTCAGCTGGTTCAGACTTTATAAAGACATCTACTGGAAAAATAAGTGCAGGAGCATCAAGAGAGGCATGCTGTATTATGGCCAAAGCAGCATTAGACTATAGAAAGTTAACAGGAGCAATTATTGGTATTAAGGTTGCTGGCGGGATAAAAGACTCAAAGGATGCAATACGATATTTAGTTTTGATAAAAGAAGAAATAGGAGAAGAATGGCTAGACTCAACTTACTTTAGATTTGGGGCATCCAGCCTTCTTAATGATGTTTTGAGACAAATAAAAAAGCTCAAGACAGGTGCCTATCAAGATAGTTATTATTTTCCAAGGGGTTAGTTATGATAGAAAAATGGTCTTACTCTGATTCTGTTGAGTCTAGAGAAATAGTCAGCCTAGAGGATAAGTACGGACATTTTATTGATGGTTCTTTTGTTTCTCCTAAGAGTAAGAAATATTTTGATAGTATCTCTCCTTCAACTGAAGAACTCCTTTCACAAGTTTCATTTGGTGGGGAAGCTGATGTTGATAATGCAGTTTCTTCTGCTCGAGAAGGATTTAAGACTTGGCAGAAAGTTAAGCCTGTAGAGCGTTCTAAATATTTATTCAAGATTGCTCGATTGATTCAAGAAAGATCCAGGGAGTTTGCTGTTCTTGAATCGATGGATGGAGGTAAGCCTATAAAAGAATCTAGGGATGTGGATTTACCACAAGTTTCTGCTAATTTCTTTTATTTTGCTGGATGGGCTGACAAGCTAGATATTTCATGGGGTACTGATAAATTAAAACCTTATGGTGTTGCAGGACAAATTATCCCATGGAATTTCCCGCTATTGATGCTCGCATGGAAGGTTGCCCCTGCTTTAGCGACTGGGAATTCAGTGGTTTTAAAACCTGCAGAGACTACCCCTCTGACTGCTTTGCTTTTTGCAGAGATTTGTGCAGAAGCGGGGTTGCCAGACGGGGTATTCAATTTAGTGACAGGTAATGGTGAAACGGGTGCATTTATCGTTAATCATGAAGATATAGATAAAATTGCTTTCACAGGTTCTACAGGCGTAGGAAAGCAAATCCAGTCTACACTTGCTGGGACAGGGAAAGGCTTGACTTTAGAATTAGGGGGGAAAGCAGCAAATATTGTCTATGAAGATGCATCTATTGACCAAGCGGTTGAAGGTGTAGTAAATGGAATTTTCTTTAACCAAGGACATGTATGTTGTGCGGGGAGTAGGTTGCTTATCCAAGAGTCGATAGAGAATGAGTTTATAGAGAAACTTGAAAGAAGAATGCAACAATTGAGAGTTGGTAACCCTCTTGATAAGAATACTGATATAGGTGCAATTAATTCAAAACAACAATTAAATAAAATAACTGAACTAGTTGAGTCAGGTATTAATGATGGTGGCTCAATATATCAGACGGAATGTGAATTACCAGGTAACGGTTTTTGGTTTAAACCAACTTTGTTTACAAATGTACAACCTGCATACCGCATTGCAAGGGAGGAAATCTTTGGACCAGTTTTAACTACGATTACATTCAGAACCCCAGAAGAGGCTGTAGAAATTGCAAACAATACAGAGTATGGCCTATCTGCAGGAATTTGGTCCGAGAAAGGATCGAAAGTACTTTGGACAGCGGACAATTTAGATGCTGGCGTTATTTGGTCTAACACTTTTAACAAATTTGATCCCTCTTCTCCATTTGGCGGATATAAGGAGTCTGGTTTTGGAAGAGAAGGAGGGAGGCATGGTTTGCTTTCCTACCTGAAGGAAGAAAAATGAGTGAAGTAAGAAAAACATATAAAATGTTTGTTGGTAATTCATTTGTTCGTTCAGAGTCTGGAAGAACCTATTCTCTAGAGCAAAAAAATGAAGTAATTGAGCTACCCCAAGCTTCAAAGAAGGATGTACGAGATGCAGTCTCTTCAGCTAAGAAAGGGTATTCCTCTTGGTCTTCACTCACTCCATATAATAGAGCTCAAATACTCTATAGGCTCTCGGAGATGGTTGAGGGTAGAAAGGCATCGTATGTTCAAATCCTTAAAGAATCTGGAATTAGCACTAGTACAGCAAAAAAAGATATAGATAAAGCAATTGAAGTGTTGATATGGTATTCAGGGATCACTGATAAATGGGAACAATTAAGCGGGAATCTAAATCCTGTAGCTGGATCCTATTTCAATATCTCCCATCAAGAACCATTAGGGGTCAGCTTTATTTTTCCACGGGACAATCTATCTCTAAACTCACTATTGTTAAGTATTTTGCCTCCTTTATCTGTAGGATGTTCAGTTATATCTCTTTCTAGGGAGGCAGGTATTCTCGCAATAATGCTTGCAGAGGATGTACATAATTCCGACATGCCTTCTGGAGCATTAAATATTTTAACAGGGGATTATGAAGTTATATTAGGGGATGTAAGTAAACACGTAGAAATTAAAGGTATAGGAGTTAACTCAGTTTTCAACAACGATGACTATACAATAATTCAATCAAATGGCTCAGAGTCCGTAAAAAGAGTATTCAAATTTAATGAATCTATGAATCTCTTATCGTTGACCCCTTACCTAGAGACAAAAACAGTATGGCATCCAAAAGGAAAGTAAAATTGTCACAATCAAAATTTATTATTGTATTAACAATTGAATATATACCCTGTAAAACAGCCTTCCTTCTGGGTGGGCTGTTTTAATAAATAAAATGGTAACTGATATAGAAGGAATCAATCAGAGACTTGATTTCCTGAAAACGGCTAATTTTTTTAAAGAAGTAGAGGGTGAGTTTACGTCATTCGATTTAGATAAAGAAGAGCTCATTACAAGATTTCCTATTCAAGAACGTTTTTTTAATCCACTTGGTTACCTTCTTGGAGGCATGCTGGATTGCTTTATGGATGGAACTATGGGCCCTTTGTCTGCCCTACTCGGGACCAATGAAGTTACTAAGAGTTTTTCTGCAAAGTACATTAGGCCTACTGATAAAAATATTCACTTTGTAAAAGTGAGGGCTTGGAGAAGCAACACTGATGGAACTAGTTCTGTTTATAAGGCTGAACTCTTCCATGATAATGGAAATCTAGCTTCCTTATCTGAAGCTGTATTTGTAAAGATTAAGTAGAACTTATTTAATTGCTTTTATTCTAGTAAAGAAAAATGCAGAAACTACAACTATAGACACTCCAATCATTTGATTAATCGAAGTAATTTCATCAAGGAAAATATATCCAAATATAATAGAAAAAATAGGGATAATATTTACAGTTACAGAACTTGGTATAGCGCCGACATCATCCACAAGCTTATAGAAGCTCAGAAAAGCAAAACCGCTACTTCCTAAGCCTAAAAGTAGAATTGGGAAAAGAGATATAGAGACTGACGGGAGAGACCATGTAGAAAAAGGACCTAGTAGCAGTATTGAAAAGAAACTAGCCGATCTTAATAATATTGTTAGAGTCCCTACCGGAGTGTATCTCTTTAGTAAAGGTTGTATCATATTAATTGAAATTCCGTAGCATATTGAGGCTCCCAAAGCATAGAGAACTCCCTCTGTTGACCCTTCGAGGGAACTATTCTCTCCAAGACTAAGAACAATTATTCCGATAAAACCACTTGTAATCAATAGTTTTTGAATGAGAGTAACTTTCTCTTTGTATATAATTATTGCAATCAATGCAACGAAGACGGGTGTAGACCCATTAATTAATCCAGCCAATGCTGAAGTAATAGTTTTCTCAGCTAAAGCAAATAGATAGAAAGGAAGTGTCATATAAATTATGCCTAGAAATAAAAAATATTTGTAGTCTTCTTTTTCAACATTCGTCTTTTTTTTGTATATTAGATTTAATACAATAGCAGGAATGAGAATTCTATATAAAGCGATATCAAATTCTGAAAGTTCTTCAAGCCCATACTTAATCATCAAAAATGATGAGCCCCAAACGGCTGCAGTAAATAATAATTGGAAGTAATTTATTAATTTCATAAACTATTTGAATTATAGGGCTAGCTATTAATTGAAACGTTAAGTTCTTTAAATCCTCTTATCCCAAAAGCACCAGTTCTTTCAGGTTCCTCATCTAGAGTGAAATTTCTGCTTAGGATATGGTCAAATGAAACTTCAAGTTCCAATCTTGCTAAATGTGCACCGATACAAAAATGTATTCCCCCTCCCCAGCTACTATGATCTTTTTCATCTCTCTCAAAATTTAAATCTATAGGATTTTCAAATTGTTCCCCATCACGATTAGCAGACCCAAGTAAAATAGCTACTTTGGACTTTTTAGGTATCTTATATTCTCCAATCTCAGTATCTTCAAGAGCATATCTCTGAAAGAATTGGAGAGGACTGTCCCATCTGATTAGCTCTTCCACAACATCTTTTGTAGGTATATCTTTATTTTTTATTTCATCAAAGTCAATATTATTCGATAATAGGGCCCTTAAACCATTGCCTAAAGTATTCACGATTGCTTCATGCCCTGCATTTAGAAGAAGTATTATTGTACAAATAATTTGTTGATCTGTAAGGTACACATTATTTTCAGATACTTGTGAAAGTCTTGTAATCATATCATCTTTAGGGTTCGTCCTTCTATCATTCAACAATTCTAGAGAATAATTATAGAAGTCTCTTGCGGCATCCTCTGCCCCCTGAGCATCTTCCCTGCTTACTTCAAAGTCATACATTTTTACTATTCTGTGGGACCAGTCTAAGAACAAGTTATGATCTTCTTCTGGGACACCTAGTAATTCACCAATAATACTTATAGAGTATGGTTGTGCGTAATCTTTTAGTAGGTCGAATGATTCATTCCCTACTTTATTGAAGAGTTCTGAAGATTTTTTTTCCATGAAAGGAACAAGTTTCTGAACAGATCTAGGTAAGAAAGCTTTAGCTAGTAGCCCTCTCAACTTTCCATGTAATTCTCCTTCTAAGTTAAGTAAGGAGAATTCCTCAGATTTCCAAAAGTAGTCGTAGGTGGCATATTTGTCAGCCCTTTTATACCCAACATAAGTTAAAGGCTTTGTTGAAGTATCAGGAGAGTCTTCAAAACCTTCTATATGGTTAAATGTTGTTCCGAATACTTTACTAGCTTGTACTTTTCTTACATCTTTGTATCTAGTAATAAACAGTAAGCTATTGGCTTCATCCCAAAAAACAGGTGTTTGCTCTCTAAATTCCTTAAGTATGGGATAAGGATCGCTTATAAAATTATTATTTGTTGTTGGTAGGTGAAGTTCAGGTATATTCATAAACTAATGATAACTACTAAACTTTATCGTGTAATTCTGAATTCTGATTAAATTTATTTTATTATATAGTAAATGTATATATTCATATAGTGGAGTAACGGATTATAAAATGCCAGAAGTTGTTATTGATATAAAAGATTTAAAAGTTCAATATGCTGATACAGATACTCCTGCATTGAATGGGATAAATTTGTCTGTTGAGAAAGGTGAGTTTGTTGGAATTCTTGGGTCACATGGTGCTGGAAAAACAACACTATGTCTCTCAATCAACGGAATAGTTCCAAATATGATTACTGCTGACATGTATGGGAGCATCCAAGTAGCAGGAGAGGTACCCCCCAAAATTCCAGTCAGGGAATTAGCAACAAAAGTAGGGAGTGTATTCGATAATCCTGAATTTCAAATGAGCCAACTTTCAGTTTTTGAAGAAGTTGCTTTAGGTTTACAAAATCTTGGCGTGGATAAAGAGATTATCTTAGACAATATAGGTGGAGCACTTGAGATGGTGGGGTTAAAAGGTTTTGAGGAGAGATCCCCTTTTGAAATATCAGGTGGTCAGCAGCAACGCCTAGCTATGGCTTCCGCTCTATCCATGAAGCCAGAAATATTAGTATTGGATGAACCTACCTCGAATCTTGATCCAATAGGGAAAGAAGAGGTATTTACCGTTACAAGGAAAATTAACCAAGAAGAAGGACTAACTGTTGTAATTGCAGAACATGAAGTAGAAGTGATAGCAGAGTTTGCTGACAAAGTTGTTCTTCTTGAAAATGGCGAAATTACAAAGATGGGTACTCCTAACGATGTTTTTCCAGATTTAGTTAATAAACAAAGTGATAGTGGTGTCAGAGTTCCACAAGTCACCGAGTTTGCAAGCAAAGCTCCAAATAAATTTCAGGGCTCTTACCCAGTGACTTTGGATCAGGCAGTAGAAAGTTATAAAAAGTGAATAGCACAACTATAGTTTGTAATAGTCTTGGACATACATATCCAAATGGAGTTCAGGCAGTGTCAGGAGTTAATGTATCAATTACTCAAGGTGAGGTTATATCTGTAGTTGGTCAGAACGGTTCAGGAAAAACCACTTTAGTTAAACACTTTAATGGACTACTCAAACCTACTGATGGCAATGTTATGGTTGGAGAACTTGATACTCTAGAACATTCTGTAGGTGTTCTAGCTCAACAAGTAGGTTATGTTTTTCAGAATCCAAATCATCAAATTTTTGCTGCCTCAGTTTGGGATGAACTTTCTTTTGGTTTGAAAAATATTGGCCTGGAGGAAGAAATGATTGAAAAGAAAGTTAAGCAAATTGCAGAAGAGTTTTCTTTGACTGAATATCTTGATTTGAATCCTTATAGGCTTGGTTTTTCATTACGGAAAACAGTTGGAATGGCTTCAATAATTGCTATGGAGCCCAATGTTATAATATTGGATGAACCTACAACTGGCCAAGACTTTCTTGGGGTAAAAAATATCAGAGACTCTATACATAACCTAAAAAAAGAGGGGAAGACAGTTGTGGTTGTCTCGCATGATATGCCCTTAGTAGCAGAAGAGACTGATAGGGTTCTTGTAATGTGTGATACAGAACTAATTTTTGATGATAGTCCATCAAAACTCTTCGCCAACAATGAAGTATTAGATAAAACAAATCTAAAACCTCCGCAGATCTCTTCATTCACTACAAGTGTTGGAATATCAAAGTCAAACAATGCAATCTTGTCTGTTGATGACGCCTTAAAGGCAGTCTAAAAAATAGGAAATAATTTAATAAAATATAATAAAACCCAATAAATAAAAGAAAATTTTAGTTAAACACTCTGCAATCTTTAAACAATTTATATATTATGAGTTTATAGTAAGGATCTTTCATTGGGTGGAGGATAATTACAAGAGTAATCAATGTTTATAAGGAATCATTGATAAAAAAAATCCTTATCAATGTTTATTAGGCAAATCATTGATAAAAAACCTAATCAATGTTCATTAGGCTAAGCATTGATAAAAAACCTATAAAGAAATACAAAAGGAGGGCTTGTGAACGAAACTGATTCACAAAAACTTAGTAGTGCTACAGGCGGAGGAGTGCCATTAACATATGTCATTGCATTAGTACCAGTTGCTTCTGTTTTGAACGTTATTGGTGGAACTGTCGCAGGTGCACTTAAACTCCCTATATTCTTGGACATGATCGGGACAGCAGTTGTCGCTATGACAATTGGTCCTTGGTGGGGTTCATTGGTAGGTGTTATTACAAACCTAACAATGGGATTCATCACAGGTCCGGTATCAATACCATTTGCAGCATGCAATGTTGTTGGGGCTTTAGTGTGGGGATATGGAACAAGATGGGGATGGGCAAACGATAAGATTAAATTCTTTGGTCTTTCAGTCGCATCTGCCGTATTTGTTTCATTAATGGCTGCACCAATTGTAATATTCGTATTCGGTGGTGCTACAGGTCACGCATCAGATGTTCTTACTGCAGGATTACTTGCAGCAGGAAATGATATGTGGACTGCTGTATTTTCAAGTAACATAATCGTTTCTGCAGCTGATAAAATTCTATCGTCATTCTTGGCGCTAGCTATTATCGGTGCATTACCTACAAACTTGCAGGTAACAGGACCAATTATGAAAGCTGAAAGTATGGGCAAAGCCGTTTTGATAACTGCAGGTACGGTTGTAGGAGCAATCCTTACAGTCGTATCTATGAACTTGTAGAGGAAGGATAATATGAGAGAAGTTTCATCAAAAGATGGTCTTGGAGCTGGTATTGTCGGCCTTGGTGCCCTGTATATGGCTTATCCATATGCATCTTCAGAGATGGCAGGGGATGCTGCATTCGGCACGCTTTCGGGCATGTGCTTGGTTGCAGGGTTCTTGACTGTCTGTGCAGGAATTGCAGTTTTAAGACACAAGGATTAAAACAAAAGGTAGAAATTTTAGTGTTCAATAAAGTTGAGCAGGTAAAACATCTACCGATTAGATTTGGAGAAGTCGCCCGGTACGTAATAGTACCGGGCGATCCAAATCGTATTCCAATTATTTCAAAATATCTCGATAATGTAGAATATCAAGGACAAGTAAGAGAGTTCAACGCTTCGCGTGGTACCTATAAAGGTGTAGAAGTTTCAGTTGTATCTACAGGTATTGGGTGCCCGTCTACAGCTATTGCTGTTGAAGAGCTAGTTTATCTCGGAGCAGAAGTATTTATTAGGATTGGAACATCGGGATCGGTTGATGGTTCTGCGAAAAAAGGGGATATATTTATTGCTACTGCTGCAGTAAGGGATGATGGAACTTCAAAACAATATATGCCAATAGAGTTTCCTGCAGTTGCAGATCTAGGAGTAGTAAAAAATTTAATAAATGCATCTGAATCTTTTTCAGTACCTTCAAAAGTAGGGATATGTCAATCAAAAGATTCATTTTTTGGAGAAATAGACCCATCAAGGATGCCAATTTCTGAATATTTAGATTCAAAATGGAAAGCGTGGCAAGGTGGTTCAGTTGGTGCGTCTGAAATGGAGGCAGCTACATTATTTACACTTTCACAATTATTCGGAGTAGCTGCTGGAGCTATTCTTGCTATTGAAACTTCAGATGAAAAAACAATAGGAAAGATGACGAACATTGTCTTAGAAAGTATTTATTATATGGAAAAGGAGAAGAATCATGTCTAAAAAAGATGGAGTAGAAGAAGCTATCGGAGGACTTCTTGATGCCTATGATGATGATAAAGAAGCAATACAGTACCACGTTCAGTTAAAAAAAGGAGATATTTCAGATTTCGTAATACTTCCTGGTGATCCCGGAAGAGTTGAGTTTATTGCTGATCATTTCGATAAAGCAGAATTTGTAGCTGAAAATAGAGAATATAAAACTATGACTGGTGAATACAAAGGTAGACCAGTTACTGTTACTTCTACTGGTATTGGTTGTCCATCTACAGCAATAGCAATAGAAGAATTGACGAATGTTGGAGCAAGAACATTTGTTAGACTTGGTACCTCAGGAGCTATGCAGGAGTATACGAGGGTAGGAGAAAAAGTTATTGCAACAGGTGCAGTTAGGTATGAAGGCACCTCTGTTCAATATATGCCAATAGAGTTTCCTGCTGTTGCATCACATGACATGACGATGGCTTTGAAGGATTCAGCTATCAAAAATAATATTGCTTATCATTTGGGAATTGTTCAATCAAAAGATTCATTCTATGGGCAGCACAACCCTGAAAAAATGCCTATTGCAGAAGAACTTAGGCAAAAATGGGATGCTTGGGTTAAGGGAGGAGTCTTATGTTCAGAAATGGAAGCTGCAACAATTTTTGTTGTAGGGTCTTATAGGAAAGTTAGGACGGGAGCTGTTCTACTAGTGGCAGGAGATCAAGCTAGGGGAGAGTCTCTTTCTAAGGAAGAGTATAAGGACAATATGAGCGAATCCGTTAAAATGATTCTTGACTCTAGTTTAGATATAGAAGTGGAGGAGTAAATGGCACGAGTACCAGTAGGAGCATATGTACCCGGGGATACTTTTTTTCACAGGGGACACCCATTTGTAAAGTTTTACTGGGTTATTTCATTTGGTATTTTTTGTTTCTATAACAAAAATCCATATATTAACTACGCTCTAATTCTTGTTGGTTTAATATTTATTTTCTTAAGTAAAACTTTTCCAAGTTATCTTCGTGCTATGGTTCTTTTTGGTCCTGCTGCTTTTGCTATGATATTTTTGCAATCTGTAGTGCCTCCCGCAGTTTTTGATGATGCGACTTTCTTAGCAACTTTAGGACCGTTCTCACTTCATACAGAGTCGATAATTTATGGAATGCTTTTTAGTAGTAGGATTTTATGTATATGTACTTGGTCAATATTAATGCTTATGACTCTTCATCCTGGTGAGCTTTCATCTGCATTGCAACGTGCGAAAGTCCCTTATACGGTGAACTTTATGATTACGACAACTCTCCAGCTTATCCCTATCCTGCAGAGAGAGTTTGGAATTATTTTATCTGCTCAAAAATCAAGAGCAATGCAGGCTCAAGGTTTTAAGGCACTTCTTCCAAGTATCATTCCTGTATTTGCTGGTGCTATAGATAGAGTTCAGCAGCTATCAATGAGTCTTGAGACTAGAGCCTTTGGTTCAAGTAAAGAAAGAACCTTATTACGATATAAGCCATTCACTTCAAAAGAAATAATTTTGTCTTTATTAGCTATAGCACCAGTCGCAATTGTAGTTTATGGCAGAATCTTTATGAACTCCTTTATTCCTATAGATGGATTTACTCTATCTCCGGGTGTGGGAGTTTTTATAGTTGCATTTTGTGGAATTGCATTTCTAACTATTATCTTTGGAGCAACACTTGCAATAAGGCTTATCGGTAAAAGATAAGTTTGATGCAACTTACAAATCAAGAGTATATAAAAAAAAACTATTCTTATAATTTCTTTCTTTTAATGATTGATGCTTTAGGCTTTGGTGCAGCATACTCTATGATGATACCAACAGGATTTGTACCTGATGTAATCAATCAGCTTACAGATTTTTGGCTACTCACTCCGCTTATTATCTCTCTATTCTTTTTGGGAATTTTTTTCTCTCAATTTCTATCAAGTGCATTTAGAAAAAAAGAAACCTATGCAAAATCTGATGTAATTAAGTGGGCTTTAGCTGAACGAGTAGCGATTTTGCTACTATATTTTAGCTTATCCTCTAACCTGAGTAGTCAACTTCAAGTAAGGTATTTCTTTTTATTTTATGCAATTTTTATATTTAGTGCTGGAGCAATTCTTCCTTCATATTTTGATATGGTATCAAGGATATTATACAAACGTCGTCCACTATTCTTCGCTCTAAACCTTTCCCTTTCTTCTATCAGTGGTTTTATTCTTAGTAAATTTACTGAGAGTATTATTACTGAAACCTCAATTGTTAATGGCTATAGAGAAGCATTAATGATAGTAATTATTGTTACAACAGTTACATTGCCCTCTTTGTTACTTATTAGAGAGCCTAAGGAAAATCGTGAAAAGGTAAGTGAGGAGTTCTTTGTTGAAATAAGGAGAAAATTATTGGAATGGAGAAATATATATGATTCCAGTATTGAAATAAGATATTTTTGTATTGCTAATATGGTATGTGCTTTCCCAGAAGCAATCTCTCCATTTTACAGTATTTGGCTTCTTGACCATGGTTTTGATAAATCAATTTTAGCACAATGGGTTGCATTAATATTTGTTGGGCAGGGCTTTGGTAGCTTCGTGGTTCCAATAATAGGCAGGCTACGAGGTTTCAAGTTTACCTATATCCTTGCATTAGGATTTCATGTTATTGCAACTCTACTCTATTTAATTAATCCTCTAACCTTTCATTATTCAATCTTTCTATTTACGGGATTGGGGTTAGGTTGTTTTATGAATTCCTTGAGTAATATTGCTATAGAACTTGCTAACACAGGGGATGCAGGGAATATAAATGCATTATTGGGCATTTTTAGAATGCCAGGATTTGTTTTGCTCCCGTTACTTATTTCCTTCTTCATTTTAAAAATATCTATTAACTCTATTCTTGTAATGATATTGATTGCTTGTTTTTTATCACTTCTTATAGTCACTAAGAATATTAAAGATCCAATATATCTGAAAGTACGATTTTGGGAAAGTGACTCCTAGACCCTATCTTTCCAAAGCTTATAGAGGCCAACAACTAAAAAAACAGAAGATAGAAAAAGGTAGATGCTAAAAATAGATCCTACTGCAGCAATAACAACCAAGAAGAAACCTTCTTTTTGATTTTTTGTATATTCTGGGAATTTCTCAAAATATTTATCGAGAAAAGGTAGTTCATTTTTTAATCTTTTTTCATCAATCCAGAAAATTATAAATAGTGTAACAAGTATGATTAGAATGTTTATCTGGCTTTCAAGAGGTAAAGGTTCCATAAAGAAATAATTATACTATTTGAAAGAGGATTGCGTGCCGTTTCTTGTAACAGAATCACTTGCTTTATTTATACCCAATTGAAGGGCTTTCATTTTACTTAATCCTGAGCCAATTCCATAAGCAAATGCTCCAACAAAAGCATCTCCTGCACCAGTAGTATCAATTGCTTTTACATTTGGGGCAGGGACTCTGATCACATCATTTCCTTCAACTGTTGCTGCACCATCTTCCCCCAAGGTTATTATTAAGTTTGACTTTATTTCTGAAGAGAATCTTACAATGTCTTTATCATTGCTTGAATCTCCGCCCTTACTGATGATATTGAATTCAACTTCGTTGGGGATAAACCAATCTGAAACTTCCAGTAAGTTTTCATCAAGCTCTTGAGCAGGAGCAGGATTTAAAATAGTTTGGATACCTTTGCTTTTGCAATAATCGAATACTTTAAAGGTAACATATTGAGGAATTTCAAACTGCCCTACGACTACAGTAAGGCTTTCTATTCCTCTTATTCCAGCGATTGCTTTGTCTGCATCTAAGAGATCATTTGCTCCTGATATTACAATAATCCTATTAGTTCCATCTTTTTCTACCCAAATAGGAGCAACCCCACTAGACCCAGGTGCTCTCTGAATATAATCAATATTAACGTTAGACTTTTTGTAGTTATCTATGGTCATATCTGCATAAGCATCATCCCCCAAACAGGTAATCATATAGGTATTTGCACCAAGAATGCTCGCCATAATAGCTTGATTTGCCCCCTTGCCTCCAAAACCCATTTGAAAGCTTTTGCCAATGAGTGTTTCTCCACTATCTGGAACACGATCTGTGTACGCTATTTGGTCAATATTTGAGCTACCTACTATACATATCGTTGGAGAAGAATTCTTCATACCTGAATTATATTAATAGAAAATAAAATAGCCTAATTGATTATCAAAATGATATATTGATATAAATGAGTTCTTTCAAAGACAACCCAGTTGTTGAATCTGTAATTCCAGTTATCAATAAATCGGTATATGTAAATACTGATATTGAAAAAATAAATCAAGTAGCTTCATGGATGGCATATGAAGCATTTCCTTCAAGAAATAGCGGACAAGAATCTTACAAGAAATTTGAAGCAGAAGGCCATATAAAGTCTACTATGTTGATGTCTTGCATAAACTTTGCTTTCACTGATTTTGACACTCAGGTTAAATATGAAGCTGAGCATAATGGGATCATCCTTTCTGATAGTGAAGCAGTGATTCATCAAGTAAATAATGCAATCGCTTCAGGGCATGATATTTCTGACGGTGAAGTTATGGCAGGTCTATCATTAATAGATCTTGAAAATATCTTTGTAGGCAATATTGTAATGCCTATGTTAAAAGAACGTGTTGAGATACTTAATAATGTAGGTCGCAAACTTGTTGACTCTTATGAAGGCTCTTGGATTAAATTCATAAATTCATGTTCTCCTAATCTGTACCACAATGGGGAAGGGTTAGTAGAGAAATTAGTCACTGAATTTCCAAGGTTCAATGATGTTACTAACTTTGAGGGCAGTGAAGTTAAATTTTATAAACTTGCTCAATTGGGATATTGGGGGATTTATGCATCTTTGGGTAATACTGATTATTTTGAAATTCAAGATATTAACAGAATGAGTGCTTTTGCAGATTACATAGTTCCTGTCGCTCTTCGCCTATTTGGGATAATTAATTATGTAGATGAATTAGATAGCGCAATTAATAAGGGAATAGAAATTCCTGAATCTTCAACTAAAGAAGTAGAAATAAGAGCCCATTCTTTATATGCAACCGCAATTTTGACAGCTGAAATCAATAAACTTAGACCAGAAAGTGAAGCAATCATTATTCCTCAACTTGATTGGCGTTTATGGAAGACATACCATGCAACTCATTGGCCTCACCATTTAACAAAAACAATAATGTACTAGATTTAGTTTTTTTTCATTACAAAGTCTTTGAGTACTACATTTTCTGTTTCTTTTTCAATTACCTCTGCAATAACATATGAATCCTTGTCCCATGTATTAATAGTCAGTGTATTTCCAGGGGTAACCGGCCCACTGAACCTTGTAGAGACTTCGGCAACTTTATTTGGTTCATTTTCAAAAAAGGTATCGAGTATCTTTTTACACGTGATTCCATATGTACAAAGACCATGCAAAATTGGTCTATCAAAACCAGCTATCTTTGCAAATGAAGGGTCAACATGTAAAGGGTTGTTATCCTCTGAAGGTATTCGATAGAGGATAGCTTGATTGTCTAAGGTCTTGTACTCAATGACTTTATCTGGTCCGGTGTCGGGCATTGGTAATTTTTCTTTTTTTTCTGGCTTAATTCCAAAACCACCCTCTCCAATAAACAACATTATAGACTCTCCAGTAACTAGCTTTTCCCCATCAAGGTAAGAAGTTGCTTTTATAGTTACAGAGGCAAACTTTTTATAATCTTCAACTGCTACAATTTTTGCTTTAGTTAAAGCAGTACCTTCTGGTGGAATTTCTCTATGTAAGGTAAGCTTTTGCTCTCCATGCAATAAAGATGTCAAAGGCACATCCAGCCCTTCTGAGCCAATTATTGAAAAAACAGATTCCATAGGATAAATGCATGCAGCAAAAGAGGGGAGAACTTTTGGCATGGGTCCTATACTAAACTCTAAGTCTCCTTCATTTAAAGGATTATCATTTGCCCCTACGGCAATATTATATAGAAGTACTCTCTCCTGACTCCAAGAGCTCTCCACTTCTTCTAATTTTTTACTAAGTAACACTTCAGGATCTATAGGCATAATTTCATTCTATTGATAAAACACCATTTTTTTCAACTCTGTCTATGAATTTCTGGCTAATCATTAGTTCTTCGAAAATAGAATAAATAGAACTTTTTTTACTATCCTCATTTTTGTTAGTAAGTATATTATTACTTCTTGGTAAGTTTTCATAAAAAGAGCCTCTAGATAGTGGATGAGGATGTTCCCTAGCTTCATCTAGGTCTAGGACAGGAGTTACACAACAATCTGTATTTTCCAACATGTCCCCCCACTCATCTCTTGTTTTAGTTAAGAATACTCTAGTTAACTCATCAGTATGTTTAGGCCATAAATCATATTGCATATGTTCGTCTACCATACTTTCTGGTAAGCCTAAATGCTCTATTAATTGTTTATAAAACTTTTTCTCCAATGCTCCTACAGCTACATATTTATTATCTTTTGTCGCATAGCACCTATAGAATGGCGCACCCCCATCAAGTAAATTTTCTTCTCTTTCGTCCTTCCACATTCCTGAATCTTTTAATCCAAATATTAATGAACCTAAATAAGAAGCGCCTTCAAACATAGCAACATCGTAGGTTATGTTTTTTCTATTATTGTTTTTGACTTCATGAATTCCTAATAGACCTCCTACTACCGCAAACATAGTTCCAGAACCATAATCAGCTAATAAATTAATAGGAGGATTAGGAGGTGTATCTTGTTTTCCAAGCAAACTAAGTATTCCAGATAAAGCAAGATAATTTATATCATGCCCTGCAGTATGACTAATTGTCCCTTCCTGACCCCAACCAGTAAGTCTAATATATATAACTTCAGAATTGATACTGTGAACATCATTTGGGCCCAAACCTATTTTTTCCATTACATTCGGCCTATTACCTTCCAGTAGAATATCAATCCCTTTAAGTAGTTTATTTATAAGTTCTACTCCTTCAGAGTCTTTAAGGTCTACAGTGATGTTGATTCTATTCTTTAAGGAAGGGTCATTATTTGAAGCAAGAATATCAACAGAGTTAGGGTTATTCACTCTAATTACTTCTGCACCTAATTCAAGAAATGTATTAGCAGCTAATGGACCCGGACCAATAGATGCTATTTCAAGAACTCGAATACCGTCAAGTGGCTTCATTCAGTTAAACTATCTCTACAATTGTGCCATTAGCGGTACCCCCACCTTCACAAATAGCTTGGAGCCCGTACTTTAGATTTTGTCTTTTTAAATCATGAATTAGATTAATCATTAGTCTGGCTCCAGTCGCGCCCAAAGGGTGTCCTATAGCTATTGCTCCTCCATTCGCATTGACCTTTTCATAGTCAATTTCTGGAAACTCTTTTCTCCAGGATCCAACTACTGAGGAAAAAGCTTCATTTACTTCAACTAAGTCAATTTGTTCGGGTTTTAATTTTGCTCTTTCTAATACTTTTTTTGTTGCAGGGATAGGTCCACTTAGCATTAGAACAGGGTCTGTCCCAACCACAGACATAGCATTAATTTTGGCAATAGGATTTAACCCATGTTTGTTTACTGTTTCTTCAGATGCTAATAATAGTGCTGCTGCACCATCTGAAATTTGTGAAGAGTTTCCTGCAGTTATGACTCCGTCAGGGTCAAAGGCAGGTTCCAATCCTGATAGTATAGCTTCTGTAGTGTCAGGCCTGACTCCTTCATCTTTTTCTAGAATATCTGGTAACTTATGTATTTGTTTATCAAAGTAACCTTTTGCAGAAGCATTTAGTGCTCTTTGATGAGACAGGTACGATATATTATCTAGCTCTTCTCTATCTAGTTCCCATTTATTAGCCATCATTTCAGCAGAGAGACCTTGTGGGACTAGGCCAGGGTAGCGTTCATACATTTTAGGACCATAAGCAGTAGAAATCCCTTCAGGGCCATCATAACTGAAGGTAGAGCCCATTGGAACTCTTGACATCATCTCTACTCCGCATGCAATAGCTACATCATAAGAACCGGCGATTATACCCTGTGCGGAAAAATGTAAAGCTTGTTGAGATGACCCACACTGTCTATCTACAGTTGTTCCTGGTACAGTATCAGGAAGACCTGCAGCTAATGCTGCATTTCTTCCAACATTCCCAGTTTGCTCTCCAAGCTGAGATACACACCCTGCAATAACATCATCAACTTCACTTGGATCAATTGAATTTCTTCCCAATAATTTTTCAATTACAAGCCCTAAGATATCTACAGCATGTATCCCTTTAAGAGATCCGCCTCTTCTACCAATCGGAGTTCTAAGCCCATCAACAATAAATGCTGTTGTCATATTGATAATATTGCTTTTACACAATCTTCAGGGTTATCTTCTTGTAGAAAATGCCCAGCTCTTTCTATTGTTGTGTGGGGCATGTCTTTTGTTCCAGGAACAAGTTTTATAAATGCTTTATCAACACCTGCCATCACTGGGTCACTGTCGCTAAAGGCACAAAGGAAAGGTTTATCCCATTCTTTTAATTTTTCCCATGCATCCCTATTAACTTGAGAGCTGGGATCATCAGGGGTTACTGGGACAAGTGTAGGGAATTGTCTAGCAG
>Ga0066862_10000039_pt1 | contig 44215 bp, 31 predicted proteins | sample ETN02SmetaG_FD_66431 | JGI IMG/M metagenome (GOLD analysis project Ga0066862, IMG submission 66431) | Marine microbial and viral communities from oxygen minimum zone, Eastern Pacific Ocean - ETNP2014F10-02SV255 | ecosystem: Environmental > Aquatic > Marine > Oceanic ... | reverse complement strand
TAAACATTTTAACCACTTGTATTAACTGCTAAAGGTGCTAGGGAGTACATGGTTGAGCCAGAGCGTGTACTACATTCAGTAATGGTGATTGCATTTGAACGAAAGGGTGTAATCGATCAAGATTTGAAAATAATCAAAGCGGTTCAAACTGAATTAGAGTTATCCGATGAAGAAAAATTCGATGCATTGGATCATATTAAAAAATTCAGAGGGGATGGAGATTGGTCTGGAAAAAGAGATGCTGTAGTATCTGTTGCAATCGAAAGAATAGAAGACGCAATAGAAGAAAACTTGATACAAAATTCTAGCATTATAAATGCACTTACAAAATTAATTAATGTTACACTAGATGAACAAAAACCACCTGAGGATCCACTTGCCGCTTTTGAAGAAGAAGAAGAAGAAATACTCGATTCTTCTCTAAAATTTGGTCTTGAAGAGGAAAAAGAAGAAGAAGAAGAAATACTCGATTCTTCTCTAAAATTTGGTCTTGAAGAGGAAGTAATCCCTGTAGAACTAATAGAAGATGATGATAGTCAAGCACTTGAGGATATCGGAGGACTGGATGACGTTGGAGATGAGTTCGAAGAAGTTGATGATGATGAGGTTGATCCATTTGATTTAATTGGTGGAAGAGGCAATGCAAATTCCGGAAATGGTGAAAGCACATATAGAGATCCGTTGGATGAATTAATGGATGAAGTTGATGATGAAGAACTTCAAGTAGAAACAATAGAATTAGGCTCTAATGATTCAGAAGAAAGTGAAACAAAACCTGAAAAAGAACCTGTAGCATCAGATTCTCAAATTATTGAAATGTATAGAATGATGTTAGATACTGTATGGGTTGATGATGTAATTGATCCATCAGAAGTTGCATTACTTGCAAGAAAAAGAAAAGAATTAGACATTTCATTTGAAACACACATGGAACTAGTAAGAGAAATGTTGGAGGATTCTAATTGAATTCGATCTTTTGGACAGCTTTGGATATTGCTTGGTCTGATGGAAGTATGTCTAAAAAGGGTGCTTTGATTATTGAAAAATTAAATGATGCAATGGGATTAAAAACATCATTGAGAGAAGAAATTGAAGATGAATTTGCAAGAGTCGTTCTCGAAGGTAGAACCGAAAGAGGAGAAGGGACGGGTGATGCCAAATTAGAAATCTGGGTTAATGAGATTATTGAGGACTTAAATTCTGATGAATTAGAATCACAAATTATTTGCTTGAGTTCTAAAGCTGTAAAACAGGGACTTTCTAAAGAAAAATGGGTTTTGGGGATGAATTTCACTGATGAATTTAATCAATCAAATACTTTTGCAGAAGGAGTGTGGATGGAAAATGATTCCAAAAACGAATTTAAAGAATATTTGTCTATTCTTCAACCACTTGAAAATGATTTGAAGTCCAATTAAGGATGTATACTAGATGCTAAAATATCTTAAATATTATGTTCCTGCTCTAACTGGAGTATTCACCATATTATTTTTTATGATGGGTCAGAATTATCCAACTTATTTTTGTATAGGATGGTCATTGTTTCTTATCATTGGAGATTATATTTTACCCAGAGATAAGGAAATTCAAAAATTTACATATCCCACCATTTTAAATTTTTCAATCTATATAAATTTACCAATTTTATTTTGTTTAATCTTCTTAGTTGTATCCATTTTTAGTAACAATCCACCTAGTTGGTATATAGATGGGTTGAATTCGAATTTTAATATTGATTTCATTCAAATAAAAGAGTCTTTTACTTTAATAGATAAATTTTCTTTGCTTTTTCAAACCACTTTATCCATAGGTATACTTGGGACGGTTCCAGGCCATGAATTAACCCATAGAAAGAAAAATAAAATTGATATGTTTATAGGAAATTGGTTACTTGCTTTTTCTTGGGATTGTACTTTTGCTATCGAACATGTTTATGGGCATCATAAAGATGTATGCTTGGATGAAGATCCCTCCTCGGCTAAAAGGGGCGAAAATATTTATTTATTTGTTTTAAGAGCTGCTTTTGAAGAACAAATCAGTGGGTGGAAACTTGAAATGGAACGATTAAAAAGACGGAATTTTAATGTTTTAAGTTATCATAATAGAATGATTATCGGATATTTAAGAAGCTTAATCATAACATTATTGGCATTTATTTTTGGTGGAGTAATTGGAATGTTATGTTTTCTTTTATGTGCAGCATTAGCAAAAGTACTATTAGAGGCTATAAATTATATTGAGCATTATGGCTTAATTAGGGAAAAGGGGAAACCTGTAGGTATGCGGCATTCTTGGAACTCCAATCATTTACTAAGTAGTATTTATTTGTGTAATGTAACAAGACATTCTGATCATCATAGAGCTACAAATTTGAAATTTTGGGAACTTACTCCCACTCATAAAGATGCCCCTCTATTGCCTTATGGATATTTATCCATGTTATATTTGGTATTAATTACACCATTTTTATACAAAAAAATAATGGCAAAAGAATTGATAGACTGGGAACAAAATTATGCTAATGAATATGAACGAAATTACATTATGCAAGGAAATTAGTTAAGTTCTAAATCCCAAGTGATTTTTGCAACTCCTGAAAGTGTCGAAGCTACCGAACAATATTTATTCATAGTTTGTTCGATTAACCTTCTAATTAATTTCTCCCATTTTGGATCTGTATTTAATTTAAATTTTAAATTTATTTTAGTTACATAACGTGGATTTTCATCATTTCTTTCATAATCTATTCCGATAGAAAGTGAATCAAATTCTCTTTCTTTCATTCCTACTACTATTTCTGCCATACTACAGACTCCTACCATCTGAACCATTATCTGAACTGGTGATAAAGAATTTTCATTCTCCCAATCACATAACATTTCATTACCTCTAGTATCTGAACAAATAGCAATCGTTTCCTCTTTCCACGTGACATCTACGTGATACATAGTACAGTGGATATCGTTCAAGATTTTGAAGTTAACTTATAATTTGTAATGGGAGAATTGATGTAAGGCACTCCTGTCGGCTCATAATGAGAACATGGGTGGAAATGCAATAACAATGAATGAAGGGGAACTTGTAGTCCCTAATAATCCAATAATATATTTCATAGAAGGAGATGGGATTGGAATAGATATTTCTCCAGTAATGCAAACTGTTGTAGATGCTGCAGTAACTCGTGCTTATGAAGATGAAAAGCAAATTCACTGGAAAGAAGTATTAGCCGGAGAAAAAGCATACAATGCTACTGGTGAATGGTTACCTGAAGAAACAATAAATGCAATGAAAAATGGTTTAGTCTCAATTAAAGGGCCGTTAACTACTCCTGTTGGGGGAGGTATAAGGAGTCTAAATGTTGCATTAAGACAAAAATTAGACCTGTTTGCGTGTGTGCGGCCTGTAAGGTGGTATTCTGGAACTCCAAGTCCTGTAAAAGATCCTGCTGCAGTTGACATGATTATTTTTAGAGAAAATAGTGAAGATGTTTACGCTGGAATTGAATGGGAAGCTGGCTCTGATGAAGTAAAAAAAGTAATTGATTTTCTCCAAAATGAAATGGGAGTGACAAAAATAAGATTCCCTAATACAGCTGGAATTGGGGTGAAGCCCATTAGTGTAGAAGGCACTAGTAGAATTGTTCGTGCTGCAATAAATTATGCCATCGAACAAGATAAATCAAGTGTTACTATTGTTCACAAAGGAAATATCATGAAATTTACAGAAGGTGGATTTAGAGATTGGGGATATCAACTTGCAAAAGATGAATATGGTGCAACAGAAATAGATGGGGGCCCGTGGTGCACAATGACTAATCCAAATACGAATAATCAAATTATAATTAAAGATGTAATTGCTGATGCTATGCTACAACAAGTTTTAACACGCCCTAAAGAATATGGTGTACTTACAACAATGAATCTTAATGGAGATTATATTTCAGATGCCTTGGCTGCTCAAGTTGGAGGTATCGGAATTGCACCAGGTGCAAATATTAACTATGATACTGGTATTGCAATTTTTGAAGCAACACATGGTACAGCACCAAAATATACTGGATTGGACAAAGTAAATCCTGGTTCACTAATTCTTTCTGCTGAAATGATGCTAAGATATCTAGGATGGAGTGAAGCCGCAGATTTAATCATAAAAGGAATGGAGGGGGCTATTTCTGCTAAAACCGTCACTTATGATTTTGAACGTCTTATGAATGATGCAAAATTACTAAAATGCTCTGAGTTTGGTGAAGCAATTATTAGCCATATGTGAGAGTAATGGATATTTCAATAATACTAATGATTGCGCATGCAATAAGTGCATTAGTAATGCTAATATTATGTTTATTTCAATATAAATGGAAAAAATATGGGAAAATACTCAAAGGTATTGAACGTGAAAAATATTTGAAGAGGCATGAAGAGTTAGGTCAAAACTCATTGTTTTTTCTTTCTATTGTAATATTATTAGCAATTATTGGAAATTTGATTTCAGGATTAAATTCGGGTTTTTCTATTTTTAAATCTATTACTCCAAGATCTCCTCATGGAATTTTTGGATTTATTGGTGCTGCATTATTCTATTATTTGTGGAAATTAGGAATAACTATTCAAAAACAAAAAAATGCTAAGGAAAAATGGTCAAAAAATAAAATTAAACATGGGAGAGCTGCTGATATAATTATCATAATTGGTTGTATTCATGCATTTTTAGGATTTTTACAACTATTGAAAATAATTTAATTTCTACTACTCCAAATTTTTAACCAATGATTGATATTTTCATCTATGTCATTTTTATTTACTTTTCTTTGGATTACTTTTCCATGTTCTAAAGGAATAATTCTGCAGCCACAAGCATTATGATGGCCTCCTCCATTTTCATCAAAAGCCTGTGCTAATTTTGTTAAATTAAATACACCTTGATTACGATGTAAAAAGCTATTACAATAAAATGAAGCAGAAAGAGGGTAGCGGCTATGATCTCCTATTACTCCATCGGTATATCCATGAATAATTATACAAGCATCACATTCATCACCAAAAGTTGAAGTTACAAGATAACCATTTGTACGAAATCCAGTATCTTGCATTTTTACTATGGCAATTCTATCAATTACTTCTCCATTATCTAAGATTATTCTACGTAATTCAGTTTGTTCGTTCTTCATAAGTTTTATTCTAGAAACTACTTCTTCTTCTTGTAATATTTCTTCAACTGCTTTTCCAGATGAAAACCAAGTTAATAGTAAATGAACATAATCTAAATCTTCTAAACTAATTGTTTTAGAAAGCCATAAAATAGGATCATCTGAATTAAATTCGGAAAGGGAAATCTTTCCTGAATCTAATTTATCTACCATTTCCATAAAAGTTTCTAAATGGGATAAATCAATTTTTTCTGAACATAAATCAAAAGCCACACGAGCAGCTGAATCAACAGGGTACCATGCACATTTACCTCCTGATAATGTAAACTCTTCTAATTCTTTTTCAGATGGTTTATTTGTGCTGTGATGGTCTAAATATAATCCGCATTTTGGATGAAATGGTAAATCACAAATTGCAGTATTTATATCAATAATTTCGTCTAAATTACCATTCCTGATTTCTGCTGGATGTGAAAAAGTAGTTTTTGCATTAATGAAATAAGTCTTTAATATCGATGCTGCAATTAAACCATCTAAATCTCCATCGGCAATGATTTTATCAATTACTAACCCATCAAATAGACCCATTGAAAACAAGGTGAAATTAACTTGTTATTCAATTATATCATTAAAAAGTACAGTAAACACAAAAAACATCGGAGTTAACACATCAATTATGGAAACATCTTGTGGTGTTATTCTTGTTAATTTTGATTCTATATTAATCTTGCAATATCCGCAAGGACATTGGGACCTGCCAAAAGGGCATGTAGAAAGCAAAGATGATGACCACAAGGATACTGCTCTAAGAGAATTAAAGGAAGAAACTGGGATTTCTAACATTTCTTGGATAGATGGATTTTTGAAACGAACTGAATATTCGTTTAAAAATAAAGGAATAATCATCCAAAAAGAAGTTTGGTGGTTTTTGGCAAAAACATCTGAAATGGAAGTTAATCTTTCAGAAGAGCATCTTAATTATATGTGGTTAGATTGGGATTCTGCAATTAATCAAGCAACTCATGATTTGACAAAATCAGTCATCACTGCTGCTAAGGAATTCTTAAATTAATTATTCTATTTCAAACCTTGATTGTTGTTCTTCAATAATTTTTGATATCGATGTGTTTTTATCTCTTTTTTTTACAGGGATCCAAAGAAATTCCTCTTCATCTAATCTCTTAGAAATCCACCTTGAAAATACAAATAACCAATCTGAAAGGCGGTTAAAATATTCCTTAATAAATTCTCTAACCGATTTATCTCCTTCTTCATTAATCAATTGAATCAAATGGCGTTCGGCTCTCCTAACAACTGTTCTTGCTAAATGTAAATTAGCAATAGGTGCAACTCCCCCAGGAAGAATAAATGATTCTAATGGATCTAATTCTTTTTGCATCGAATCCATTTCCAATAATAATAAATCGCTTACTTCTTGTTCTAATAATTCTATTCCTTCAGGTATATTTTCTACTGGGCAGGCTAATTCTGCGCCAATATCAAATAATTCTTGCTGAATTCTTTTTACTCCTGAAGAAGAGATATATTGTACTTCTTTTACATTCTTTCTTTCTCCCCCATCAGAATGTTTTGTTGGCATCCTATTTATTTCCATCAAAACTATTCCTAAAATAGAATTTAATTCATCTAAAGTACCTACAACTTGTAATCTTGGATGGTCTTTTGGAACTCTCGATCCATCTACCAATGAAGTCTTGCCCTCATCGCCGGTTCCAGTGTAGACTCGATTGATGCGGACCATGCACGGGACTAACCCTCACATTTCAAAGGGATTGTTACAATTTAGGAAAATATTACAGATTTTTTGGATTTTAATTTAGATCCTAGTGCATAAATTCCAATTACATATATTGATAATTCTAGTACTATTAATCCCCAATATATTGGCCCTAATTCTTGATTAAGTAATTCTCGACCATATGGTTCTCCAAATTTCCCAATAAATGCTGCTTGGCTAATTATATTAGCACAAAACCACATAATCAAACTCATCCATATATAGGTACTTAATTTCCATTTTTCGTTATTGTTGATCTTCTTTACCTCCATCAATATATTATTGATTTAAGAATATAAAAAGGATTTGTATTATTGCATCATTTTAGGAGAAATTTTACTAAGTGCATCTTCAATTTCTAAAATCCATGCATCGTCTATTGATTCCTTTCCCCCTAATTCAAGTAATTTTTGATTCCATTTTTTATGTTCCTCATCATTTCCAAAATGGAAATGGATTAATGAAAGGGCACTATATGCCATTGCATTCAAATGTTCTTCATCCACATCCCATGCTCTTTCAAAGCAACTAATTGCCCCTCTCTCACCAAATACAATTCCTCTTCTTAATTGCCTTAATCCTGATTGTGACCAAGCTAAAGGCAGTTTACCAATCAATAATGTTCTAAATATTAAATAAATATTTAACAAAATTATTATTGAAATTAATATAAAGGCTGAAATTTGTTCAAAATTAGATAAGTTGTCCCATTCATTTGAGAATAATGAAATTATTCCTACTGCTAATAATAGTCCTGAAGATGGAGCAATTAGTACATCCATACGAGTTCTTACAGCATGAATCAATCCAATAACTACACCAATCCCTCCTAGGATTGTTAGAATCAATGGTTCAATAGTAGGTCCTACTTCTCTTTCTGCTTGCTCAGCAATAAATCCTAAAGAGCCTAAAATAACCAATAAAATCCCAAATTTTTGCGAATGCTCAGGAAATGGTTGATCTTTGCTCATCCAAATCAATATCAATCCCAATAATGTAGAGATACCCGCATAAATTAACGACATCAATCTCCCCTTGAAATAGTGGTCTTTGAATAATCACTTAATTACTTGTGATATTTTGTACCTTTGATTATTTGCATTGAACGATATACTTGCTCTACCAAAAATACTGCTGCCAATTCATGTGGAAATGTCATTTTTGATAATGAAACCTTAGAAAAATCATTATTGGGAAAGCCAATTGCTGGCCCTATTGCCAAATGTGTGTCTTCTGAATTTAACTTCCATGATTTTACCACATTTGAAAAATCTAAAGAGCTATATTCAATTCCATTTTGATCGAATAATATTAATTCTGCGTTTTTTACATTTTTTTCTAGTTTAACAAGATATTCTGTTGGAGATAAATTTTCTGAATGTTCAATAATTCTAATTGATTCTGATTCTAACCTTGTAGAATATTTTTTTATTAATGAATAAATAGATTTATCCTTAGGCTTACCATGAAGATGGATATAAATTCTGCCCATTACTTATTGCGATATAATCGAACATAATGATTTAATGCATCCCAACTCTTTCAAATAATGAATTAGAGGAGTGTGCAATGAAGTGGTGGCCTTTTGGTAAAACTCAAAAAAAAGACATGAAAAATGATAGTAAAATTCATGTTAAGGGTACTAGAATTTGGCTTCAAAATTTACAGGAAGTATGTGAAAAAAAATTTGATTCTCCACACGAGGGAAAAAGGTTGATTCGCGAAATGCAAATAGAATGGAAAGATGCTGCAAAACGAAAAGAGATTGATGAAGAATTAATTGAAGGTTTAGACAGAAGAGCATTTTATTTGTTAAAGGCTGATGAAAAAGAATGGAGCGAATTATTGGACAACTTAAAATTTTGGAGACCAGGATGGAAGGCTGATTAAATGCAAACGGACATATTTGAATTTATTGAAATTCAGCCTAATGAAGTATATCTTGGAAAAGATAACGGAGGATTGTTCTTTGCTGCGGAAAGACCGAAACATAACGTTAAAATTACATATCAATTTGCAATTTCAAAAGAATGTATTTCTGAAAAAGAATGGAATGACCTCTTTAAAAATAATGAAAAAATACCAGATTTTACTCAATTTAATCAGGAAAATATTAATCAATTTTTAAAAATTTTAAACGGGAGAAATAAAGATTACAAATTTCGATTACCAAGTGAAGCAGAATGGGAGATTGCAAAAAAACAATTGGGAAAAATTTCAGATTTCCCACATAAAAATGGTGAGCTTCTTGCCGATCAGCCACATGTAAGTTATTGGGGAGCCCCTTGTAATGGAAGTCCTTGGTTAGAAGAAAATCCAAAGGGTGCTGGATATGAAATGCAACTATCTAAACATCCAAAATTTGGATTGAAAAATTCAAAAGAAAACTCAAAGAGAGGGATTTCTCGCCATAAATATCATACAAAAAATATCAAATTTAGAATTGTAAAATTACCAAAAACTCATATTGACTCTTCTGAAAAAAAATTACCATTAGAATATGATAGAGTTGAGATAATTAAACGTGAAATTATCATTGCAATTATTATCGGCATTATTCCTTCATTCATTTGGGCTTTTTTTAATGCCGCCCCTGGATATATTGCTCGAGGTTTTGGAAACCTAATACTTGGTGGTGTGTTTTTTTCATTAATTACTGGTTTAATATATCGGCCTAGACATTCAACTTTAGAATATTTAGAAAATAAAATCATTTCAAAAAGTCCATACAGGAAAAAAATCAAAACTTTAATCTCTTTTGAGGATGAACTCCCCTAACTGCATCTTGAGCACAAACCGCAGCCATGTGAATTATGTGCCTCACTCCATCATATCTTGCGAGTACTTGTACAGGTTTTGCAAGTCCTTCAAGAATTGGCCCTGTCATCTCTGCATCACCCAATTCTGATAATAATTTATATGCAATATTTGCAGATGCCAAATTTGGGCAAATTAAAACATTTGCAGGGCCATCCAATGACATAAATCCATAATCTGATTGTATGTCTGAATTTAGGGCAGTATCTCCTTGCATTGGACCATCAATAATCAAAGTAGGATCTAATTCTCTAGCAAGAGTGATTGCTTCCTCTAATCTTTCAGTACGTTGTTTTTGACTTGAACCGAAATTCGAAAATGATAACATTGCAACCCTCGGATTAACTCCAAATCTTCTGGCAATTACTGCTGTTTGAACTGCTATTTCAGCTAAAGTCCGTGAATCTGGATAAACATTTACTGTTGCATCTGCCAAAAACATTAATTTTCCTTTGACAGACATCATATAACAACCTACCAAACAATGTGCAGATTCATCTCTACCAATAACTTGAATTGCAGGTTTTAAAACATCAGGATAATTTCTATCTAATCCTCCTAATAATCCATCAGCATCCTCACATGCAACCATTACCGAACCATAAAAAGGTCTACTTTTCAATAATCTTTGAGCATCTGCAAGCGTTACTCCTTTTCTACTTCTTTTTTCGAATAAATATTCAGAATATTTACCCAATCTATTATCACAAATTTTTGGATCAATTATCTCACAATGAAACTCAAGTGTTAATTCTCTCTTTACTTGTTCGATTTGTTCTCTATCACCCAAGAGAATAGGAATGCAAATATCTTCTCTAATACATTCAGATACTGCCATTAATACTTTGGGATTTTCTCCTTCTTGGAAAACTATTTTCTTTTTCTGTCCCTTAACTTCGTTGATTACCCCTCTCATTACATTGTGTGTTAATCCAAGTCTGGATTCAAGACTATCCCGATACAATTGGTAGTCAAAAATACCAGGACTAATCCCCGATATTCCTTCATCTACTGCAGCTTGTGCTACTGCAGATGCTTCCCAAATCAAAACTCTACGATCAAATGGTTTTGGAATAATATATTCTTTCCCAAAAGTTAGAGTTTTTCCCCCATATGCAAGTTGTACTTCTTCAGGAACTGGTTCCTTGGCTAATTTCGCTAATGCTTCAGTTGCTGCCATTTTCATACCTTGAGTAATATTTGTTGCCCGCACATCTAAAGCACCCCTGAAGATATATGGAAAACCTAATACATTGTTTACTTGATTAGGGAAATCAGATCTACCAGTAGCAATAATTGCATCATCTCGAACTGATTTAATTTCATGTGGCATTATTTCAGGAGTTGGATTTGCTAATGCGAAAACAATTGGTCTTTCAGCCATTGATAATACCATTTCTTTACTAACTACTCCTCCTTTTGATAATCCTAAAAATAAATCTGCTCCAACCATTGCTGTAGCAAGGTCACCATCATACAAATCTCTCGCATAAGATGCCTTATACTGATTTAATTCTCCTGTTTGCAATCTTGATTTTGTTAAAATACCTTTGGAATCACACATGACAATATTCAACGGATTTACACCTATTGCAACATAATGATTTGCACAAGCAATTGCACTTGCCCCAGCTCCAGCAATTACTACTTTAAGATCTGAAATTCTTTTTTGTTGTATCTCTGCTGCATTAATTAGTGCTGCCCCTGTAATTATTGCTGTCCCATGTTGATCATCATGCATTACTGGTATTGATGTTTGTTCACTAATTCTTTTTTCTATTTCAAAACATTCTGGCGCTTTAATATCTTCTAAATTAATACCTCCAAATGTTGGAGCTATATTACAAACAGTTTTGATAAATTCCTCTGGATCCGAAGTATCTACTTCTATATCAAAAACATCAATATCTGCAAATGTTTTGAATAAAAGTCCCTTACCTTCCATTACTGGTTTAGATGCTAAGGCTCCAATGTTCCCTAAACCTAATACTGCAGTACCATTAGAAATTACTGCTACAAGATTTCCTTTTGAAGTATATAGATATGAGTCTTCCGGGTTTTTTGCAATTTCTAAACAAGGATATGCAACCCCCGGAGAATAAGCAAGAGATAATTCTCTTGCTGTAGAATGTGGTTTTGTTGGAACAATTTTGATTTTACCCCTAGGTGATTCTGCATGATATTCTAAAGCACGCTTACGCAAACCTTCATCTTCTGAATTTGTTGATTTCATGCCCACACATGCAACTCAAAACTAATTGATTCTAATTGCTTTGTGTATTTATTCTCCTTATTTATCGATTAAAATATAATTCGAGATTCTCCGAAATTAATAAAACTATGATTTTTACCTTTAAAAGCGTTTGAGGCAAGATACCATTCCTTTCATAAGTGATTCAATTTTCGCATACCTATGATTAAGCCTGTGAATACTAGGTCTCTATATTTTAAAGCAATAATTTTTGTATTGATGATGTTATGTTATAGCATGTCTCCAATACTGACTACTTCAAGTGCACATCTTGGCCATCCCGGCCATGATAGTTCAAATTCTAATGCTAGTACTTGGGGTCTTTCTGGTTCTGAAGATACTGGTTGGATTACACTTGAAACGGAAGGTGCATCTCCTAGTAACAATCAACCTGGTTTTGCAAATTGGGAATTGAATTTCGCTCCTGGTGCTATTGTTTCTAATGTTAGTTTAGAAGTTGGAGTAGATGGAAGTAATGGAATGTATGCGATGAATCCTGAATTATATTCACCAAATACACAATATTCCTTTTTTGATTGGAGTGATAATGGAGGTTTTGGTTATCAAGAAGGTTTCATTAATGGAGAAATTCATAATGACAGAATGCAACCAAATAGTGATTTAGGAGCTATGTATAAAATACCCTCGGGTGCCGAAATTACTGATTTAGTTTTGGAAGCATTAAGTCCTGTAGATCCAGCTGTGTCATTATCACCAATAGAATTGTCAATCACTGATTGGGAAGTTGATCCAAATGATGGCAGATTATATATTGCTATTAATGACATTATTCTTCAATTAGATGATACAATTGAGCCAAAAGTAATTCATCTTCGTGAAATTGAAGCAGAAGCTTTAGTCACAGATATTTTTGTAGATTCTTTAGGTCAAAGATTAATGGTTACCTATGGTGGAAAAATAAATGTTTATTCACTTCAAGATGGAGTTTTAATTGGGGAATTACCAGTTGAACCGGTTATAGCAGGGGAACCCGCTCAAGGTTTTCTACATTCATTTGCTTCTGCTAATGACATTTATGGAGTTTCAGAACGTGGATTATTTAGATTAAACAGTGTGGGAAATAGTTGGAATATGGAACAAACTTCAGGAAATAATGAATGGCCTGAGGGAGTACCTACAGATATCGAATCTGTAAATGGAATAATGTATGTTTCAATTGAAGATGGTGGAGTCGCAAGATGGGATACTTCAAGTAATTCTGCTCTCGATGTATTAGAAGGAGAATCAAATAGCGTTCATGAAATGATTATATCTGGCGATGTAATTTATATTGCTACAAGAGATAATGGCGTATTACGTTGGAATTATGCACAAGATAGTTGGATTAGTTCTTGGACTGATGCTAATTGGTTAAATGATAATGATGTTAAAGATTTAGTGATATTAGATAATTATATCTTTATTCTACTAAATGATGATTTACATCAACATGATACTTCTATTGGAGTAATGACAAATGAATACAATTTGAATACAGAGTTAAACCTCGCTAGAAATGGTGAAAATATTATTCCTTGGCCTTCAAACGGTGTTCGTTCTCCTTCGACTTCAATTGCATTACTAAGCGATGGAAGTGGAGTTACGAGCGTTCTAGACCCTATGACTCCAGGTCTTTATTCACATAAAATGGACATAGTAAGTTCACCAAGTGGAACAAATATGAATTCTGTAATTCAAATCGGAAATAAGGTTTTTGTTGCTTCCAACGATATTATTGATGTTTTTGATTCCTCTATTTGGAAATGGGCAAACCCAATTACAAACTTAGGTGGTGAAATAGTTGCAATGACAACTGATGGCACATTTATGTATGTTGCTACAGAAGATTCTACTAACATTCAAGAATTAGATAGTGGTGGAAATTTAACTCGATTATGGGGTTCTGCAGATCTTACAGATGATACGATTATAGATATTACTTATGATAATACGGGATATATTGTTGCAACTCATCCAAATGGAGTTTCAGTAATTGATTTAACCACAAATAATGCAGATAATTATGAAAAGGATTACGGTCCAATTACAGATGTTGTTTCTGTTGACGGCATAGCATATTTAGGTACATTCAATGATGGTGTTCAAAGAATTGAGCTTGCAACTGGAACACAACTATCTCCGTGGAAATCAACTGGGCTCGATGAATTAGAGGATATTCCAGTGGCAGCTGGAAATGGCCTCATTTATGTTGGAGTTCCTGGTTTAGGAGTTACTATTTTTGACGAAATTAGTGGAGAAATTATAGAAATTTGGCAAGGTGGCAGTGGAGGAGATATTCCTGATAGTACTGTTAGGTCTTTACACATAGATGTTGATGGTTACGTATGGGTTGGCACTGATGACGGTGCTACTCGTTTCAATGGTCAACGTTTCAATGATTTAGATCATAGTGGACCAGGATGGAGTGATAGATACTACAGTTTTGATAGTGATAATGATTACGTTTGGGCCGCTATGGCAAGTAATGAAATCTGTAGATGGAATCGGCAAACACTCAATGGTGGAAATGATGCAAATTGTTGGAATGAAGATGATGGCTTACCTAGTGATGGACCTACTGGATGGCAAGATTATGTATCTGTAAGATTCATGGGAACAAATGAATTAATGGTTAGTACTTTGAATGGTGCTGCTTTATTTGATACCAACTCATATTCTGTAATTGAAGATTGGAATATTGATACTTCTTCGAGTGAAGCACCTATAGTTCAACATAATGGTGTTGTATATCTTGGACTTGAAGGTCAAGGAATCTCACGTTATGATACAAATACAAATTCATGGTTATCAAGTTGGAATGCAGCAACAGGTTCACTTCCAACTAATGATTTGACATACCTTGTATTAGATGATTCAAGATCTATGCTATGGGCTGGTGGTGAATTCGGATTAGCACAAATTGATATTCAAAATGGAAACTTATCTGATCAAATAGATCAAGATACTAATGGATTAAACGGAAATGAACCTCAAAAATTATTAATCCATGATGATATTCTCTATTACGTACCTGTTCTTTCTTCATGGGAATGGGCAGACATAGCAAAAATTGATCTTACTAACAACTCAGGAATAGATGTTATTGGAGTTGGAGAAGGACATGAGCTCGCAGGTGGAGATTGTTCAGATTGTGATGATGCTTACATCCATGGTGTAGACATAATTGGAGACACAATGATGCTTGGAGTTAGTGAAGCACAATATAATGGTGGAGGCATCGATTATGGTAGAATTTTGAGATATAATTTGACTAACGAAAGTTGGGATGAGCCAATTGAACCCGGTCAAGAAATTGGAAGAGTAACTGCTGTATATCTTGGTAATAGACTATATATCACCTATGGAGATTCTGTTAAAGAATTAGATAGTGGTGGAAATTTATTAGGAGAATGGCCAGATTTACTTGATGGTCCGGTTCGGGGAATCGTTCAATATAATGGTGAAATATTATTTGCAACTCAATCTGGTATTGCTCGTTATGATCCTCTTACTCAATTGTGGTTGGATACTTGGACCATTGAAAATGAAGGTTTGCATCCTAGTTCTCATGACGATGAGGAGATTTTAGAAATATATGTAGAAGGCACAGATTTATGGTATTCTTCTGGAATATATGAAGGTGGTTGGTGGAGTTCATCACCTACCTTACAAAGAATGTCAGGTAATGACGAAAATTCTGATGGAGTCATTGATGGAAATGATCACGATGTATGGGAGACTGCTAACACTCAAGGTTTACCGGAAGGAGATATTTGGTCAATAGAAGAGTGTAATGGAATTATGCATTTCGCAGTTAGATATAGCGGCGGTTGGGGCGGCGGCGGAGGAGTTGGTCGTTTCAATCTTGCTTTAGATAGTTGGGAAACTAATGTTTGGGAAAATAACAATGGCCTTGATGATGATGATGCTGTTGCTTTAGCATGTGATGACCAAGATGTTATTTATATTGGATATGAAGACGAAGGAAATGGTATTTCTAGATATGATTATTCAACATCTAATTGGCTAACGACATTAGATAATTCAGATGGTATTTCAGAAGATGCTGTGTGGTGGGATTCACTGTCTTGGGGCGGTGGGCAATTAGTAATTGGACATTCTTTTGAAGACAATTCTGGAGGAGGTGTCTCCATAATTTCAGCGAGTGGAAATTTGGTTACCCCAGGTACCACTTTGTCTCAAGGAACTGAGGCTTCTTCTGTTTTTAGAGTAAATAATGCACCTTTTGGTGCTGGTTTCATAATTGGTAGACCTGGAGGATCTGGGGGATACAGTAGTGTTGATTGGTTTGATGGAAATCAAATACAGAAAGGTTATTTTGATAGCATTTCTAATTTCCTAGATGGAAATATAAAAGAATTTGCAGGGAATTCTAATTACTTGTACATAGTTCCTGCTGATGATCGATTCGGTGAGGCTGGAAGTTCTATTTTAGAAGGTGAATATGGCCCTAATGGCACTGTAACTTGGAATCGTGGATGGGGATTTGGTTATGATACCATTAAAGATATATTATTTGAAGAAATTGATAATATCTTATGGGTTTCAACTCAAGGATTAGGATTATGGAGATTAGACCTTAATAATGGAAACTTTTCCCGTATTTCTGCAAGTTTATCCCCTGATATGGATGGTTTATCATTAGATAATAATCAATTAGCTATTGGTTTAACTGGAGCAGGTGCGAATGTCCCAGGTATCAATGTACTAAACACAAATACATTACAATGGGATCACGGTGATCTTTTACCAGGGCTTCCTAGTAATTATGTATTAGATGTGATAAAACATCAAGGTAAAACTTGGTTTGCTACAGTAAACGGAGTAGGTGTTTGGAATGATTCTACTTCACTATGGGAAAATTCACTAAGTGTAGCTAATGGATTGCCTAGCCCAATAATTGATAAAATGTATGTTCATTCATCTGGTGAAATTTGGATGGGTACTCCTGTAGGGGTTGTAAGATACGATCCAATCACTGAATCGTACATGCCAACAATAGATCGATTAAACGGACTTATTGGAAATAGAGTGAATGATATGTGGGAAGACAATGGTAAATTATTCCTTTCTCATAATGGAGCAGGGCCTACAAGGCCAGGAGCAAGTGCATTTAATTTGACAACAAATAATGTAGATTTAATTTACAAAGTTGATCAAATTCCAAGTAATACCATTACTGCTCTTTCTGTAGATTCTTGGGGCATTCATGTAGCCACAGATCAAGAGCCTCTTGTCCATTATAATTTTGCTAACAATCAATTTGAAGATGGTGCTTCAACATGGCAAATGGGTAATTGGCCAGCACTTGAAATGGCAAGTGATGGTAATGATGTATTTGTTCTTCTAGAAGGAGATTTAGTACGTATAGACGCTCAAGGAATTACGCATTCTGTAAGAAATACTTGGTCGCTTGATAATGAAGAGGGTGAACCTCTTGATTTGTTTGAATTATCTTTAGGGCCAAATGGATTGTTTGTAGTTGGTGAAGCTGGAATGTATGGTTGGAAATTACCAAACTATGCTCCTATGGATCAACTTATTGTTAGATATGCTGACCCTCTATCAATAAATATTGCAGGATTGAATCTTGATATTACAGATGAAACACACCCCGGAAATGAACTTGTATTAGCATCATCTGCATTAAGTCCGATATTTGTAGATGAATTTGGTATAGAGCCATTTGAAGAAGGTACAATGCCATATTCTGATTTACCACTTGTATTATCAAGTACTGTAGAAAATTCACCGACTTGGATACGTTCAATAGATATGAAATATAGAGGAGAATGGGATTTATCTGAAACAAACACTGAAATTGGAGCTGAATTACAAAAAGTATTGGATTTAGCGACTATGACAGTTAATGGAATGGATATCGAATTAAGATTAAAAACAACTCTTAATGGTTCAATTAAAGTCAGATTAACTTATGACTGGGAAAGAATCCAATCTCCTGTGGAAATTATTAATATTGAAGATAGAGATGATGATGGAGGAGGGGTTTTAACCGCTGAATGGACAGCTAGCCCTGATCCAGACTTTACTGAATATTCTCTTTATATTTTAGATTCTGGTGAAGTAAATGATGTTGAAGGATATCTTGCTGGAAATCCAGAACCTGATGCTACTTCTTCTGTATGGGGAATTACCAAATTAGATGTAGGAACTACAGGAGGAATTAGTGATTCTGCTAATTTATTAATCGATGGCGAAGAATATTATGGAGTAATAACAGTGACTTATGCTGATGGTTCTACTGGTGAGCCATCAAATGTTTTTGGTCCTGTGATGACTGATGATGATATACCTGCACCACCTATTTCTGGAATTGCTGAGCCAAATAGTGACCCAGATGCAGAAGATGGAGAATTGTTTGTAGAATGGACTCGATGTGGAGCATTAGATATTTCGCATACAAGAATACATATTTATTCACAAGCAATTACAAATGCTATTGGTTCAACAGATTATGTTGATGTGGATGATGATGTTGGAAATTCCACAATATTAGAATTAGAAGCAGGTCAAGCATACTGGCTTGCATTAACATGTGTTGATGATGCTGGTCAAGAAGATCTCATGAATGCATTAGTGATTGGTCCAGCAATTCCAACAGGTGGAATTGATGATGGTGTTCCTCCACCTAAAATCCTCGGAGTTAATGCCTTTGATACCCCTGATGATGAAGGTGGAAGAATTACAATAGAATGGGTTCCTTCAATTGCTGAAGATTGTGGATTAACTACAATTTATGCATTAGATGCTGAAGATTGGTTAGGATGGGATATAGATCCTAATACTGGTCAAAACATTGTAGTTGATGAACCTGTAACAGCAACAGAATTTTCAGTTGCTGCAATCTTAACTGATTGTTCTAAAGATAATGCAATAATTTCTTCTATTGAAGGAGCAGCACTAATTGATGGTAAAACATATTATTTCGCTGTTGTTGCTTCAGATACTTGGTTAAATGAAGATTTATTGAATGTAGATATTGTTTCAGCTGAACCATACAAACAACTTGATGTTGAAGCTTTACCTCCTGAAAGAGTTGGTTATCTTGAATCATGGGATGAACCAAATGATGATGGAACTGCAATTAGAGTTGCTTGGGAACCAACACAAGTAGATGATTTTGCTTACTATGTAATTTGGGCTAATAATCAGCCAATAAATAATTTAGATGATTTATGGAACACCATTGGTGATGATGAAATGAATTGTGGATGTACAAGATTTGATCAGCAATTTATTGGTGATTCCGATGAAATAATTGAAATAAAAGTTGACAAAGCAAGATATGGTGAAAATTCAAACTTAGTTGATGAAAATGCTAAACAAGACGATATTAAAGCAAATGAGATGTTATATGTTACAGTAACTGTACATGACATTAAAGGAAATGTGTGGCTAAATGATTTATTAGAAGTAGATGTAATCCCAATAAATAATTTAGATGATACAGTTCCTCCAGCAAAAATTTCAAATTTGAATGCAATAGATTGGCCTGATGATGATGGAACTGCAATTGGTGTTGAATTTGGGAAAAGTTCTGAAAGTGATGTCGAGCAATATGCAATTTATGCATCAACAGATTCGTTTTCATCTGTTGGATTTGGAGGTCCATTAGACCCTGTATTATTTACAGGAAGGAGTCCAGAACTTCCAATAAAGATTGACAGCTTATCTGATGGTAAGGCCATTATCTCTGAAATGGAAGTATATGTCAGTGTCATCCCAATTGATTCAGCAGGAAATTCAATTACAGAAAATTTAGAAGTAAGTTCTGCAATTTCAAAGGATAATCGTAATGATGATCCAGGAGCATATCTTCCTGATGTAGAAAATGTACGTGCAAATTGGATTCTTGATGGTGATGCAATACAAATAGAGTGGGATGCTCTATCTAATTCTGAATTAACACATCTAGAAATATATGCATCAAATGAAAATTGGGAAAATACAGATGAAGCTGTACTAATAATTTCGGTAGAAATTACAGATGAAATCTATATCATGAATAAATTTGAAGGAAATGAAATCGATAAATTTTCAGATTGGTATATCGGTGTTTCGGCGGCTGATGAAGTAACTCATCGTCATTTAGTACAAGTAAATCATGTGAATCCATATGGTACTGGTGCTGATGGAACTGATGGAGAATCAGGTGCTAACTTTTTACAAAATATAGGTCCTGAAATCATGATAAGTTTGGCATTGATTTTAGCTATATTAATTGTAGTCGTACTTATTGTTCGTGGAAGAAGGCCTAAGGGTGAAAATTGGCAATTTGAAGGCACTTGGGGAATTCAAAAAGAACAAGAGTCTCAATTATGGAATAATAATTCAGTTGCTCCTGAACAACCTGCGCAACAGCAACAACCTGCGCAACAGCAACAACCTGCGCAACAGCAACAACCTGCGCAACAGCAACAACCTGCGCAACAGCAACAACCTGCGCAACAGCAATATTCACAACAACCTGTACAACAATCAACAAATACAAATGTAAACGAATTGGTATCTGATTTAAATGAACAACCAAGTGGTTCTGATGTAGATACATCTTTCCTTGATGAACTATTGTGAAACATATGAATTCTGAAAAAATCTCAGTTTTCACCACACTTGGTTGGAATGGAAAACGGAAGTTCTTTGCTATTGATGAACATTTTAAAAGACTCGAACATCATGCTAACATTGCTAAGATAGGATTCGATGAAAATCTCAAAAATAGAATAAAAAATCAGATGATGGTTCAAGATTTTGAATTTATTAATTACAATTATTCAAACGAGCTTTGCAAGCCTCCAGGATTAATTACCATAAGATTAGGCAATAATGGAGATTTCTTGATTTCTGAGCGATCAAATGAATATAATATTAATTGCAAATTTATTAATGCAATCACAGTAAATGCTCCGGAAAATATCAAAGAAAATCATGGTGTTAAACTTGGAGAGCATTTACCTTATAGAAATGCATTTAAAATTGCAAAAGAAAATGATGGGAATGCTGCTTTACTTGTAAATGGTGATGCTGTAATCGATGGAGATAGAGCGACTCTAATGATATTAGATAAAGATGGGATTGCATGGGTTTCTTCTGAAAAATACGGTTCTATAAAATCTGTTACTGTTAAATTGATTAAAGATGAGTTATTAAAAAAAGGTATTCCCATCTCATTTGGGAAAATTACAACTGATTTGATTCTTCGTTCTAGTGATGCTATAATGCTTGGAACAGGTCTAGGCGTTACTAGAATTAATTCAATCGATAATAGAAAATTTCAATTTGCAAGTTCAATATTATTTGATAATGTTAAATCTGTGTTATCAAAATTAATGGATGAAAAATGGACAGATTTGAATACTGTTGATGCCGTATGAATTCAATTAAAGAAATTTCATGTTCTAATGATGAGTTCATTATTCTTGGATTAATGGAATTATTAAGAAAAAATAAGTTGATTGGTGAAAAAAATGAATATGGTGGACCCGATGAATTATTATTTCATTCGGGAGGCCCCGTTACAAAAAAATCAACAAGAAGTGTAATTATTGGACCCTCAAATTTTCGTTTCAAAACTAAGCAACCATCTAAAGAACTTTTACCTCAAAATAAAGATCTGGTAAATCCTCTTGAAGGCATCATAAAATTAGGGCCAAAACCTCCCGATTTAATTTGGGAAGTTGAAAAATGGTCCTCAGGAGAATGGAGTGTTATTAAATCGGTTAGTGGGTCATCTTTATCAAAAAGCCTTTCTAAATTAGAGCCGTTTCTTCCAAATTCAAATTCGAAACTTGGTACAATTTGTGGGGCTTTTGCATACGATTTATGTCAATGGACTCAACCTTGGCGTTTAATTAATCCACCTAATGAAAATTCATTGCTTGGTGTTCTTTTTTCAATAGAAAGATGGGTTATACACGATAGAGAAAAAAATATTCTTGAAATTGGTGGGGACTCAGAAGATCCTTGGATAAACAATGTGATTTCATTAATAGAATCTATCCCTAACATAAATAATTTGGAACCAGATTGGCCAAAAAAATCCCCAATTGTTGTCTCTGGGGAAAAATCTAATTTTACTGATGAGGAGCATATAAAAAATGTTAAAAAAGTACAAAAATCAATTAAATCAGGTGAATTATATCAATTAAACTTCGGTAGAAAATGGAGGGGGCCTCTTATTGAAGATCCTTGGAAATTACAATTAAGGTTAGCTATGAAAAATCCTGCACCGTGGTCTTGTTTTTTATATTCACAAGATTTAGAATTTTGTATTTGTTCATCAAGTCCAGAAATTTTAATTCAAGGAGATGGTACTACTTTTTCAACATCTCCAATTAAAGGAACAAAACAACGTGGAGAAACGGAACAAAAAGATTTGGACTTTATTGATGATTTAATTAATTGCCCAAAAGAACGTGCTGAACATCTAATGTTAGTTGATTTGGAACGTAATGATATGACAAAATTTTGTAAATTAGGTAGTGTTTATCGAGAGAAATTTCAAGTAGAGTCTTATGCACAAGTACATCATCTAGTAAGCGATATTAAAGGAGAAATTTCCGAAGAAAATAATGTATGGGATGCTTTAGAATCCATGTTCCCAGGCGGCAGTATTAGTGGTTGTCCAAAAACAGTAACAATTGCAGCAATTGATCAATTAGAGGGAGAACCTCGTTCTTTTTGGACTGGTTCTGTAGGTATTATTAATCACAAAAACAACTCTCTTGCATTGAACATATTGATTCGAACCCTTGAAGGTCACAAAATAAATTCCCAATGGTGTGGTATTATTCAGGCAGGAGGGGGATTAGTAATTGGTTCGAATCCAAAAAGTGAAGTTGAAGAAGCAAAATTAAAAGCTGCAGCACTTAGACAAATTACTGGATGGATTGATGATAATAAAACCACAAATTTTCCAAGTAAACCATTATCGAATTCAATTATTAAGGCTAATGAAAAAATAGATGCAAATGTAAAAATTGGTCAATTTTCTGTTTGGCCTGAAAAAATTAATTCAAAAAAAGTCGTTGCTTTTATTGATAATTTAGATTCTTTTTCCTGGAATATAATAAATGATTTAGCACTTAGTGGAGTAAATATATGTGTAATCCCTGGTAGAGAAAACAGCCCGGATTTTAATGAAATCATGGAAAAGGTTTCTCCTACTCATATAGTACTTGGACCTGGCCCAGGATCTCCACAAATCTCAAAACTTACAATGGAAATTGCTTCAAATGCTTTGGAAGGAAATTCACCACCACTATTGGGTATTTGTTTGGGACATCAGGCAATTGGGGTAGCAGCAGGGTGGGATTTATGTGAAAACCCTACTGGAGCAGTGCATGGTGAAGTACATATGATTGAAAATTTTAATTCATCTTTAATTAATTTTCAAAGGAAAATGACAAGGTATCATAGTTTAACATTAATGAATACAAATTCAAAAGAAAATAAATTAAAAGTTGTTGCTAAATTAAAGGGTTTACCAGATTCAATAATGGCTATTGAGCATGAAGATTTCCCAATATTTGGAGTGCAATTTCATCCTGAATCTGAAGAAAGTGAAGATAGAAGAAAGATTATTGAAAACTTCTTAGAATATTAATTTGATAGCGAGATTGAAGAAGTATACCGCATAGGATGGGTTGAGAGAGATGCCTACATGCAGACATTGTGGATTTACAGGAAATAGAATGAATTTTATTCATGGCAATGGCCCCAGAAAAGATGTTTGTGCAAATTGTGGAGTAAATTTAGGATTAACTACTAAAGAAGAAGCAACTAATCTATTTTCTAATGAAGTTGCAAATGCAAGAATGAATCTAGTTTCAAGAAGATGGGCACCTTTCTTCTGGATTGTTATTCTTTGGAATGCATGGTATTTCTTTTTGAGAGATGTAGATATTTGGAATTGGGTGATTTTTGGTTTTTTGATTTTAATTACTTTGACTTTACCGGTTTCTCTTTTAATTTCAAGTGCAAGCTATTCTGCGAAAATAGATGAAGTTACACCAGAATTCAAACGCCCTGATGGACATTAATTAATCTCCAGTAATAATCATAGTTAGTTGTTGCAAAGTAAGAACTGTTGCAGTAAATCCTAAAAGAAGTGTATCAGAACCTGAAATTGTGATAACTAATACAAGCACTTCTGCTAATAACCCTGCTGTTAATAATAATTTAATCGATTTTACTTTTTTAAATAAAAACCATTTAGATAATTCCTCTTCTGAAATTGCGCTATCAAATAATGTCATTTTTACTGTGGATCCTCTAATCATTCCAGATTTTAAAAGTTGTAATCTAAATTCTTCTTCGGCGGATGTTACTCCAGGCATTCTTCCTCCTGAAAATATATCTTTCATGCTAAATAAAATCCAAGTAGTTGAAATTATATCTACTCCTCCAGCCCAAATAGTACCAAATAATGCTAAATGAAGTAATAATTCATCTAAATCTTCTCCAGCGGTTGAACTTGTTCCCTCAATTAACAAATTAAGTACTGCCACAATGAAAAATAATAATGCTGGAATAATTACTAAACCAATCCACACTACTTTTGCTGCATCATGACGTGCTGCATCAACAATAAATTTCCCAGCAGAATCAGTAATCATTGAAGCTAATAAAAGACCTGTTAATATCCCAAAAAAGGACATTGTTGACAATAATTGATTATCAATAGATCTTGAATATTGAAATAATACTAAAGCAAAAAGGGAAATGAAAAAACCACAAAATGCTACCGATGTATGGTATTTAGGTTTAATTAATTTGAAAGAGAATTTCTTTTTCTTCCCATACATGCATAGTCCCCTATAATACTGAGATTGGGGGCCTTTGTAATAATTTACCCCTCATGCAATTATGATTTAGAATGAATTTTTATTATATCGCCATCATTTAATTCATGTTCAGCACCAATAATTCTAGATGTTTTGCCATCTACAGCTTTGATAAATCCCTCTCCTAAATCAGTATGTACTTCATAAGCTAATCCTTTTGCTGTTGTTCCCTTATCTACCAATAATGCATCTGGTAATATTTTTCCTTCTCCATCTGTCCATTTATTTTCATCTTGTACTGGATAAACTACTATTTTTTCTAAACTTTCAAAAATGATCTTATCAATTAATTTATTAAATCCTGAACCCCCAATTTTTATTAATGTTGATTTTATCTTTTCTAAGCCATTAATTTGATGTTCTGATAATTTTTCCATTCCAAGTTCTGTAATTTTAAAAACTTTAGAGCCATAATTATAATCGATTAAATTAGCATTAGTTGCTCTTCTTAATGCTAATTCAGTATCTGCCGATGTAGGATAAATAACACTATTCTTGTTTTCTATAAACTCTACTAATTTGTCTAAATCGCTTTTCTTTGCAATATCTGCTTTATTTGCAGCAACATATAATGGGAATATTGATTCTCTTAATTCTAATGCTAATCTATGTTTCTTACTATCATCCCAATCCCAAGGTGTTGCCGTATCTTCTTTATTTTTGAATTTATTAAATCCAATATTAATTTGTGATTCTTTTGCACCTATACCATTTAATGTTTGATACAAAAATGATACTAATCCTTTATCTCCATCAGATTGAGCTCTTCTAACACCTCTAACCCAGCCTTGATTAATAATTCCCAAAATCCAGGATGCTAGTTCAGAAATTAAAAATTCATGCTCTTCAATTGGATCACATGCTCCAACTCCAATAGGATTGCCGTCTAAATCTGTTGAACATGATGCATCAATTACTTGAATTAAGGCATCACATTGAGAAAGGTCCGATAAAAATTGGTTCCCTCTACCTTTTCCTTCATGAGCACCAGGAACTAATCCTGCAACATCAACTAATGTCACGGGTATTAACCGAATATCATTATTGCAAACACCTGTTCTAGGAGTACATTCTATTTGCTCTGTTTCTCGACCAGATTTTTCAAATTTTTCACGAAGTAATTTTGTTGGGCAATCATGTCTTGCTTGTACTAATGTAACTCCTACATTTGGATCAATTGTAGTAAATGGGTAATTTGCTATTTCAACATTTATTTGTGTTAATGCAGCAAACATAGTTGATTTGCCAACATTTGGCTTACCGACTAAACCTATTTTCATTCTATCGCCTATCCTATATTGTACATCACTTACTGATGTTAATCAATATTTTATTCTTCTGAATTTAAACGCTCTAAAATATCTTTTTTAGTACCGCTAGAATCTATTCCTCTTTCCTTGGCAATATCAACTAATTCTGATTTCTTTAATTTTGATAAATTAACCTCTTCTACATCTTCTGTTTTTGGTTCTATAATTTTAGCAGGCATCATATCTTTAGTAAATGCCAAACCAAGTTCAGGAAGATCTATCATTCCATCTTCATTAAGATCTAATGCACTTACTAATCTCTCAACTTCATGAGGGGGTAAATTTGCCAAACCTAATTTGTTTAATCCTTCTCTAAACTCAAAAGCACTTAAAGTCATACTAGAATCTTCATCTAATTGTTTAAAAATATCAAATATTTTTAGGTTATTTGTTTTCAAATAATCTGATAATTCCCAAAGAATATCATCAGCAGTATCTGTTGAAACACTAATATCAACTCCGTCAGTATCATGCAATCCTGCACTGACTCTTATCTTTGATTCACCAAGTTCTTCTTCTGGAACTTCTTCATTCACTAATATTTCAGTGTCTAATGATAATCCCTTTCCGAACAAGCCTCTAATTGTATATGTTCCAGACATTAATGAAAATTGAGTGACTCCGAACCCTTTACTTTTACTGGTTCCTAATGGTTGTCCTCTTGAACGAGTTAGAATAAATTGATGGGCTGCAACAAAGGTTCCAATAGTAAAGAAATAAAACATTACTGCAATCATTACATTTGTATCTTGTTGAGCCTTAACTGATGCTAAATATCCTGTTTCTTCTACGGCCTGATTGACAAAGTTAGTCATCACAGACATTAATGATGAACCTATTGCACCTATTACAACAAACCAAAATGCTAATTTCTGCCTACTTTTTTCATAATTTTCCAAACCCATGGATTCTGGGAGCATGGAACTTAAAACAGCAAAAGATGCTAACCCTCCTACGCCCCATAGGAGTAAATGATCCATACTAGCTCCAATTCCTGCTAAACTAGCATCTCCACCAAATGTACTTATTGATGCAAATAAACCACCTATTGCTCCCAAAGGAAGTAAAATCATAGAAACCATTGATGCTGCAGTGGATGTTGATTCAACCATTGATTCCCATCTACCTTTCATTGTAGCAACAATATTGAATGTCATTGCAAAGATTGGAACTAAAGCTAATGTACTCCATAAAGCCACCTGAATCGTAAGAATATTATCATCAGCTCCTAATCCTTGACCTGTATAACTTGTAAATGGAGTGAGTGTAAAGAAAATCAATACAACTCCTGTTACTGAAAGTAATTTACTCCAAAGGAGATTTCCTGTGTTTTTAGGAATTAGAAACGTCGCTATTGCCATAGACATTGGAACTAGCCACCATCCATGTAATGATTTAGAAATATTCCATGCCGTTTCTTCGCTACCTGATAAGAAATAACAAAGATTGCTGAATGTTCCATAAATTAAGGCTCCTAAAGAGAGTATTATTAACCAACTAGAAGTACTCATTTCTGAATTTTTATTATCATAAATTGTCATTAAATGTGCTGCTAAAACTCCCAGTGCTAACATTCCATATGCAGCAAAATATGCTGATGCGTTTGTAGTATGTGGTGCCAAAGAAGTGAAATTAATCACAACTAATCCCAAGGTAAATACAAACCAGAATAAAGAAAGCATTGATGCCCCGGCTTCACTAGTGATTTTACTACCCAACATTCTGTTTTGAATGTGAAACCCTGCGCCTATCAAAGTCATTCCAAGGAATCCCCAGAAAGTTGCTATATATGCTGCAGAGGATAATTTTTCTTGATCAAAATCTCCAAATGCTGACATTAATGCTGTAGAATCATAACCTAGCCATAAATTCAAAAACGTTAATGTTGATGCTATTGGCATCCACACTAATCCTAATGTCATCCAAGATGTTGCCGCTGAGCCTTTCTTTTTAGAAAATAAATCAACAAGACCAACTGGTGCTTTTTCCATCGAGAAAAATGCTACTTCTCTTAAAGTTCCTGATAAAGAACCTATGCCTCTTGAAATTCCTAAAAATAATCCGATTATAATTAAAAAATAAACTACTGTTCCGATTGCCATAATTATTCACTTACTCCCTAAAAACTTCTCCTACAAGTGATGCTAATACTGTTGCTATACTAACAAAAATACCTAACATAAACCACCATATTGCATTGGTTCCAAATAACCCTGAAAACGGCGAAAAATCACCAAATAAAGAAAAAGCCTGGGTAGAAATTGCTAGAATTCCAAGTACCAAAATTCCAACTATCGTTAGTACTACCCGTGAAGATTCTGGTTCTCCTAAACCTTGTATTACATCTGGAATATTTTCTTCTGCGCCCATGTTAACACCTTAAAGATGTGTTTGGCGAACAATAATAGCGTCATAAACATTGACCAAAGACTAGCACTAATTCGTCTCTAATGCCATTTTTTAAATTAATACGTATCAAATAAATTCCTAATTTTCGATCTACGATTTAACCCCACTCCAATCGGTACTGGAAGATTTTGATCACTATGTATTTCTTCTTTCCACCTAAGAATACATTTACACTTCAGATGGTTAAATTCCTCTAATGTTCCACTTACAGAATAGCGCTCTATTGCTGCTGCTACTTCTGAATCGCATTGACCACAATTATGAGCACCTCTAGGTTTTCCTGCAGCAGTTGGATGTACAATTAATCTAGAAATTATTTCACCATTTGGTTGTACATATTCATGAACTTCCCTAATTAATTCTACCAAGGACCATAACCAAGGGGGCCTATAATCTCCATTTCGATATAACCTATCAATTATTGTCCCTCTTTGGATATTCATGGGGTTAATAGATATTTCATCAGAATCATCTACTACAGATTTTACCCATTTTATACACTGTGTTAATGCTTCTCCTTCTGACATGAAAGGGGGTTTAAACATCAAATATGATTTGATTCTTAAATCATGATTTTTTAATTGCTCTACGGCCTTATGCCATGATTTTAACGTGAATCCTTTGTTGATATGGAAACGAAGTACTTCATCATCATAAGCTTCTAATCCAATTGCCACTGTAAAATTAGGATTGTGTTTTTTAGCCCAGGTGAGTTTTTCAGAAGTTAATTGTTCTGTTCTAGATTCAATAACAAGGTGTTTACCTAATTTATTAGTTTCAGTTAATACAAACTCTTGAAACTGAATGGGGATTTCCCTATCTTCTAATAAACTTCCCGATGTGTAAACTTTAATCATTTGAACTTCCGTAAAATCATTTAATTTTTCCTTGGAATAATTCCATTGTTCATGTAAATTTTCACTAGTTACGTCATCTCTAGTATCATTGAAATAACCACAAAAAGTACATCCTGAACTCCACCACCAATGACATCCTTTAGTTCTTAAAATAACTGTGGCGGCCTTACAAATTTCTCCGTCTTTAGTTAATTCAGGAGTAACATAAACCGTAGCTGGCTTGTTTGCATCCCAAGCCATTTTTCTTTCCAAATTATATGAATAGTTTTCTGGAGCTTTGATTAAATGATGTAATTTAACACCTGCTTTTTCAGAAGAAAGAAAGTTTACCATTATTACTCTCGTAATAGTTAATACATTTGAATCCCTCTATTCTTAAAAAATTATAAACTAATACTATTAATCATTCAAAGGGGAGAAGGTATACAAAACCTCTAGCATAGGAACTCCTTATGAGTAGTGTAACTATTACTACAGAAAATGAAAAGAGACTTACAAAAATGATTTCTCCTTTTCCAAATGACATGGATGAAGAAGGAAAGAGTGCCCTAAAAGGTTGGTATTTCTTTGATTGGGCAAATCAAGCTTATGCTTTGACTGTAATGACAGTGATTGCTCCTGCATTAATGGCTGGTTTGTATAACAAAGCTACTGGAACACAAACTGGTGATTCATTCTATGCCACAGTTCTCACACTTTCAATGTTATTTGTAATAGCGACTGCACCTGCATTAGGAGTTATTGCAGATCGAATGCCAATCAAAAAGAAGTTGTTGAAATGGTATACTATTGTCGGTGTCGCATTTACTGCATTAATGGGAGCTGCTCCTTACTTTGGCTCAGATGGATATATGGTTCTTGCCATAATGTTTACAATTGGTACAATAGGATTTACTGGTGGAAATGTCATCTATTACTCTTTCATGCCTTATTTAGGTAAAAGGGAAGATCAAGATAAAGTTTCAACTTGGGGATACATGTATGGATTCATGGGTGGTTCAATACTGCTTATTTTCCATCTCGTTATATTGTTAGGCGGATTTTGGGATTCTAACTTTACATTCGCTGTGGTCTTTGCAACCTCTGCTCTATGGTGGTGGGGATTTGGAGCATTAATGTTCAATTGGACTCCTGAACCAGAAATTTCCTCAGATTTAGAATGGGAAAGTTTGGGTAAAAACAACCTAGCGAGAGTGTTGGGGGCAGGGAAAATTGCATATGTTCAAGTTTACACAACAGCAAAAGAAATTCGAAAATTTAAGGTTCTTGCATTTTTCTTGTTGGCGTATTTACTGTTCTATGATGGAGTAAACACAATCGCCAGTATGGCAAGCGCATATGGAGAGGCTCAATTGAGACTTAATCCAAGTATGAATGTCATGTTACTTTTGACAGTCAATGTTGTCGCTATTCCAATGACATTTATTTTCGGTAAACTAGCTGAAAAGAAAGGTACAAAATTTGCATTAATGTTGGCACTAATTATCTATTGTTGTGTTGCTGTTGTAGCTGCTGGGTTTACTCCTCTCGAATTAGAGGGAGAAGATGATGCTAAGCGCTATGATTTCCAATTTGAGTGGAATGATGAAACAGGTCTGTACGAAATGAATACATTGTATGATAGGGGATATGAAGGATGGATTTCTGAAGAATCTGAAGGTGATGCTGCCTTCCGTGATGCCTTTCAAGAACACTTTCCTGAACCTGATTATTCAGTAGAAGATGCTGGAGAAAGCACGATAGGAACGGGATTAACAATTTGTTTATTTATCTTAGTTATAGTAGTACTATTGGGTGGTGGCATCAAGTTAATTCAAGATAAGAATTTGGGATTAATGGGTGTCTTCGCTGCCTTCCTTCTAGTGGGAGTTGGTATCTTTGGAGCATCGTTCCTTGCTGATCAAGCCTCAACCTCAGTAGAAGATGTAAAAACAATTACTGAAGATGATGCAATTGCACTCGTTGCTGCTTTTGATAATACAAATGATCATCGGTTCTCCATCATTATTCTTGGAGGGAATGTATCTGGTGCTTCTGAAGTTGGTGATACTCACCCAACCAACGTGGATCAAGGTGGACCTGTTGATTGGTGGGCCACAACACTACGCAGTAATGTATGGGCTCCACTCGGAATTAGTGTGTCTTTGCAATGGATTATTCTTGGACTATTTGTAGGATGCGCTATGGGTTCTGCTGGAGCGCAAGCCCGTTCTATGTTCTCAGTATTAACACCAAAAAGCCGGACATCAGAATTCTTTGGATTCTTTGGATTCCTAGGAAAATCTGCAGCAATGATTGGTACTGCCCTCTATGCTATTGCCAGTACAACATTTGATAGCCGGGTTGCAATTCTGTCAATTACTATTGTTATTCTTTTAGGTACATTCCTTACCAGTAGAGTAGATATTGAGGAAGGTATACGTGTAGCTGAAGAAGAAGATGCTCGTAATAATGCTCAAGAAACAGAATGAAGATACTAACGTATTGGTGTTAATTATGGCAAAAAAATTACGCGGATTCGTTTGGATTCAAACAATTCTTTCTATAATTATAATGCCCATAGGATTCATTATATGGGGTTTGGCTGCCACTCCAGGTATTTTTCTTTTTGAGGAAGTATCCAGTACTAGTATTTCATGGGAAAATTGGCAGAGAGCAATTGCTTTGGGAGCAACTTTAGGAATTGGTGCATTATTATGGTGTTTAACAGATCTATTGTTAATTGGAATATTAGGCATGATAATGCGGCCTCGACTTGAAGATGCAAAGGCGCCAACAGAGAGTTTGTTGACACTTCGGTGGGGATTTATTTCTGTATTCCATAGACTTGCATTACCTTCTCTACAGTGGATGGTCCCCTCTTTTGTTGCAAATATTTACTACAGTATGATGGGATGCAAATTAGGGAAGGGTGCTCAAATAAATTCGGCATATGTAAATGATTGCTTTATGGTAGAAATAGGAGAAAGATCTGTGATTGGAGGGGGAGCTTCAATAAATGGTCATTTGTTTGAAAGGGATGGTATCCATCTTTCAAAAGTTAGAATTGGGGCAAGAGTTGTAATTGGTTCCAGTTCCATGATTAATCCGGGATGTATTATCGGGGATGGATCAGTAGTTGCAAGTCATGCAGTGCTTCCAAAATTCACAAACATACCCCCTGGAGAAATATGGGGTGGTGTGCCTGCAAAATTTATTAAGAAAATAGAAAGATAGATTATTCTTCTTCTGCTAATTCTGCTGCCCTTGCTTCAATAGCTTCGGCCATACGTTCTTCGATTGCTCTTTGCATATGTTGAGATTGCCTTTCTGCTTCTACTGCTTTTTCAATCATAGTATATCTGTCTTTAATTGCTTTATTTAAATCTTCAAATAATGCCATATGATCAACATACCAATCATCTCTTGCTTTTAATTCTGTAACTGCAAGTCGTAAATCATTATCAAGTTCTTCGGAAATTCCAAATACTTTTGCAAGACGGTTCTTTTCTCTAATATATTTCTCTTCCATCTTTTCTAATTCTGGTTCCAAGAATTCTACTTGTTTACCTGCCTTAGCTCCGCGCATTTCAATTTCTCTTAATCTGTTATCTTTTTCTGTTAAAAGGGCTTCAATACCTTCTTTTTCGATCTCTCTATCTACGATCTCTTTTTCAAGTACTTCTATCTCTGCTTTTAGAGTTGTGATTTCTTGTTCTTGAGCAGAAAATGCATCATAAACCTTGAGAACTCTTTCGGTTTCTTGTCTCAATGCTTCTTCTAACTCTTTAATCCTTAATTCAGGTGTAATTGTACCAGTTGTTGTTTCGTCGGTCATGTATTATCCCTCTAAGTCTGTGAACACCCCAACAGTTCGACCATAATAACTCCGACGCTTGAGGGTTTGATTAATTTGCATTATCTAAAGGGTTTTCAATCAATCCAATTTCGCTTTCTAATGGCCCACATAACTTGATTGGTCCTGAATTATAAGGGCATTTTGTACAAATTTCTGATTTTTCAGGCGGTTGTCTTCTAATTTCATCCGGTTTTATTTGATTCATTGATGATTTTGCAATCCAATTTAATAATTCTTTGAGATTTTGTTGCTTAATTTCTTGTTCGGAATCATTCCAAGAAATTAATCTTCCTGAAGCCGCAACATAAATACTAGGGGGTAAAATTTTTCTCCCATCTTTACTATTTTTTTGAATTGAATCTAATACATGATTGTACAATGCTAGTTGAAAGCTATGGTTTTCTAAAGTCTCTTTTTCTGAAGAATTTAATTTAAACCGGTTTTCTATCTCCTCAACAGGAATTTGTAAAGGTGTTCCATTCAGGGAATCATATTGATTAAATCCGTATAAACTACCTTCTGTTTTAATATCAACGGCCATTAAAAATCTATTATTTGATTCGTCAGATAATGCCAAGACCAAGTCTATTCTTCCTGAAAATGAAATAGATGTTTGATCTATTTCTGATGTTTTTCTTGAACCGTAAGGAGTCCACAATTCAAGTTCTATTCCTTCTGATTTTAATGAAATGGTACATTCAAATGGCATTTCAGTAAGTAAACCATCAATTGAATAGCCTCCCACTTTTTTACCTGAGCATAATTTGCCTAATGGCCCATGTTCAAACAATTTAGATAATATTTCTAACCTCTCTTTAGTAACCTTCTCATCGGCATCTATTGGTAATAATTCATTAATAATCTCAGAAACTACATTATTATCAAGTAATTTTGAATTTTGTTTTCTTTTCCATGTCAAAGGCAAATCAAAATTGTTACTAATTGCAGGATTTCCAATTCCAACTTCGACTAATCTATGAAAAATGGTCCCAAAGTCTGCAGGATTTGGAAACTTGTTTTGCACATTAGTTTCGGTTTTAATATAAGGCAATAAAGACTCAGAATCAAGTCCTAAACTTGTGCTTAGCCAATGTCTTCTCTTGCATGATCCTGCTGCATCTAATTTATGTGGTGCTAATCTTAATGCTACACTTCTTGATAATTTATTTTCAAAATTTTGGAACTCTAATATCTCTGAATTCAATAAGTTTTGTTCTGTTTCCAACTTAGAAAATGGTGTGGTTTTCCCTATTTCATTTGAAAAACAATCTAAAGAATGGAAGATTGTGAGTGATTTAAGACCATTTTGGAAATATGAATTTTGAAATAATTCAGAAGGTTGTAGTGTTAAGGTGTTTCCAGGCTTAACCCATGGGTTATCTTCTGTATTCACCGAATTAGATGCAATTCCGGAAAATATCATTTCTCCAAGTGTTGGATTTTCTTGATTCGGTAATTTCATAACTATATTATTTGTTTCTGATATTTTTGCTATTGAGTTATTATTGCCTCCCACTAATATCAAATGCTTCTCTACTCTTGTTAAAGCCACATATAACAATCTACGATATTCTGCCTGAATTTGAGATTGTATCAAAAATTTTGAAAATTGCCACATTCCACTTTGGATTCCTTCTTTACTTGACCATGGTTTTAATTGTGAAGCCATTAACTCAGGAGTGACTACTAATCTATTACGTATGGTTGTAGTTAATGAATGGTGAGCATCATTAAACAATCCGCATAAGACCACTACCTTACATTGTAATCCCTTAGCAGCATGTATTGTCATTACTCTAATTGCACCTGAAAGAGGTAGTGTTTTTGCAGGAAGTTCGCCTCCCTCTTCTCTTAAATCTTCCAAGGCAGACATCAATAATGTGCCCGATCCTCCGACTTGAGAATATATTACACTAACAATTGAAATAAATTGTTCTGCTAATTGTCGTGCTTCAGATGAAGGGTAAATTGAAAGGATATCGGAAAAATCTAAAGTATCTTCTAATAATGTAATAAATTCTCTATTATGTGATAATAAATTCCAGCGAGCGTACATATTTTTATTTGATCCTTCTACTACAGATTCAATTAATAATTGAAATATATTTTCATCAGCATTTACTTTTTTAATTAATGTGTGAAGTTGTTTATCATTAAAACAAACTAATTCGGATCTTAACAATGCACTCATGAGAGTTGGATTATGAGGATTAACTGCGGCATTTAATAAATTATACAAGGCTTGAACTATTGGTTGTTTTAGTAATCCTTCTTGCCTATCTACAATTGCTGGAATGCCCCAATTGTTTAAACGTTCCATTAAATCTGGTATATGTTTTCTTTTTTGCACGAGTATCATAATATCTTCTGGTTCTAATTTTTCATCTGAGGGTATTTTTAGCCATTTATTTTCATCATCAGTGCCTAAAACTTTACAATCAGTTCCATGTATTAAAGCATGCAATCTTGCCGCAAGTAATTCGTGTTCTCTTTCAAATGACTTGGAATCATTATTTTCAACAAAGGGGTCTAATGGGATAATTAAATTATTTTTATCTTCATCCTTATTTTTTTGATTAACAGGAATTATCCATTCTAATTTTCCTTGTTCATTTTTCAAATCTTTTGATGGAATCAATGATTGTGCTCTAGCATGCCAATTACCACTAATATAATCATGTTCTTCTGAAAATAAATCTTCAAAAATTTCATTTAAAGTTAATAATAAATTCCCATCAGTCCTATAATTCATTGATAATTTCAAATATCCTTGTTCACGTTCAGTTTGTATATTATAATCTAAAATTTCATCATTATCTCCAAGAGAATATGTCAGCAAATTTTCATTACTTCCTTCCAATTTTTCTTCTAAGACGTCACCTGTTACAAACTGATTTGATTTTGTTTTGGAAAGTATTGGCCTAGGGTCTCTGCCAAAACCTTTTGAAACTCCTTGTTTTTCTCTTAAATCAATTAGTCGTTGTTCACTATTCATCTCAATTGTATTTATTTCTCTTATCATTTCAATTGTATTCAACATTACCGTCACTTGTGCTTGCCTAAATCTAAATATACTCTGTTTTAAATCTCCAACAACACAAATTGTAGGATCCCAAGGAGATTCTGGAGGCCTAGGTTCACTAGATTCCAATTTTCTCCTACCAAATAATCTACATAAGAGTCTAAACTGTTGTGGATTTGTATCTTGATATTCATCAATAATAAATGTCCTAAATCTTCTTCTTAATGACTTTACAATCTCAAGTCTATTTTCTAAATCGGTATAAACATCTGCATTTTCTGATGCTAATGATAATGCTTTTTCGATGTGGATATCTTCCCAAGGGTTTAATGGCAAATTATCTAATAAATCTATTACTCCTTCTGGATACCAAGTTCTACAAATATCGGGGCATCTGGCTAAAAGTAAATCTTCTGCTAATCTTTGAATATCTGAATAATCATGCATTTCCCTTGTTAGTTTTATTTTTTTCAAAATAGAATGGATTCCATGTTGAACTGTAAATAAATCTTCAAGTAAATTTATTTGAAGTGGTATTGAAGCAATTAATGATTTTTCGGGTAAATTTACATTTAATGGGAAGGATACTAATTCACTACCCCTTAATACTCCTTCTGGGTGTTGAGGAAATGCCAACGTTGGGTGAAATAGCCAGGCACAATAACCCATTCTTCTTAATTGAGAGAAATCATGTTCGTTTAGAAGTGCAGATATCTTTTTGCCTACCGTAACAATTTCCTTTTTTGCTCTATCATTATTTTTTTTACCTTTAACTGCTGAAACTGATTTTATTCCAGAAGGCCATTTTTCTGTATGATGATTGGGCAACATACCCTTAGGCATTGCAGAAGATTTTGATTTCATTTCCAAATAACTTTTTTCTGTTGTAATTATATACTCAAAATGTGAAAGCCATTGTAACTTTTCCCAATCATCGCTTGGAATTCCAGATCTTACTAAATCATCATATGCAGCGTAACGGCTATTTTCTATCAAGGCATCTGCTAAATCTAGTTCATTGCCAAAGTTAATACATCCATTTAACCAATCTAAAGCTAAGTTATATAATTCATCTATTCTTTTTAAACCTGGCCTGCTTATAGATAGTATCATTTGTTGAATATAATCTTTTATTGCTTCAGAATTTTCACCAACTCCAAGAGATAATTTCTTGATTTTTGATTCTGATTCTTCTACAAATAAAGACTGTTTCAATAATTCATTTAGCATTTTTTCAGCTATATATCTTCCACCTAATCCTGTTGATAATCTATTTCTTGCCTTGATGAATTTAGAATGTTCTGAAGTAATTCCTGCCTCAAAGGCATCATTTTCATTTCTTATTCTCCAAGCAGACTTTATTGCTAATTTAGATAATAATGGTCTTGCTTCATCACTTACATTTTCTTTGGTTGGAGTTTCATTTACTAGCCCCATCCAAGGTTTCAATAAAGAAGAGAAAAATGAATCTATTGTACCAATTGGTGCTTCATCTAACAACGAAAGCATTTGTTCAATTAACCCTTTACGATTAATTCTAGGGTCATCTTCATCTTGTTGTTTTTCAAATAATAATGCCCTTATTCTATGCCTTAATTCATCAGCTGCTTCATTAGTGAAAGTGATTGCAACACATTCAGAAGGGAGCAAACCTCTCCACTCTTCTAAATCAATTTGTTCTCTTTTAGGAGTTCTTAATGACCCAGGGCCATGTACAGGCCTTCTGGGTGATTGTGGAAGTAATGTTGTTGCTCTTTGGACATCATTTAGTAAATGTTCAATATACCTTAATGCCATTACTGTTGTTTTTCCTGTACCTGCTCCTGCAGCAATGGCTACATGTTTATCAATGTCTAAACCCAAACGTTGACTACGATTTAAATTATGTTTCAGTTTCAAAAATCTCCCCTCTTTTCTAATCCTACTCCACAAATTCTTCTTACACTACAATATTCACAATGTTTTCCAGGAGTTGGATGAACATTGCCATTTTTAGCAAAATTTGATGCTTTTAATGCCACTACTAATTTCCAATAAATCCATGCACGAAATGGGTTAGATTTTGCTGGTAAATTATCATCTGGAAATCTATACATTTCATGGGTATATTCAGTTAAGTCTCCCACCTCTAAAGAAGACAACTGAGTTCTAAATTCAGGATCTACTTCTAAACTATTAGTAGTAATATCTCCAACTTCAGTAATTCCAACTCCAATAACTAAATCTCCAGGATGTGCCAACTCCCACGCTCTTGCATATAATGCAAGTTGAAAATCTTCAAAAATTGCTTTCTTATGTTTTTCTCCTAATTTATCTTGACTTGGGCCTTCAACACTTTTTGTATCTCTAATTATAACCAATCTTCTAGGCGTCCAATTCTCCAATGAAAATGGCGCAGGAGTATTATCTCCTTCTTCATTAATTAACTTACCATTTTCAAAAGGAACTAAATCAATACGGTCAATCCATCCCCTAAGTAATAACTTATCTGGTGAAATTTCGGGAAGATAAATTGATGTGGGATTATTTTCACTTAAATTCCATTCAAAGGCAACATTAACACAATCTTTTAATTTTAATTCAGAAAGTAACATTTGACCTATTCTTCCTTTGGGTTTAATGGGTGGCATTTCATTATCTATCCAATCTTCAAATTCTGGTAATGTCATCCCTATGAAATCTCTTCTACGGTGTACTGACATAGCATCAGTACGCCAAATCCACGGAGTTTTTTGTGTAAGTATTTTAATGAACTCAGCCATTAAATGCTCTAAATTAAATGATTCATCTAAGATATTAATTAAAGAGAATTCACTTCTCTCTTTCCCAACTTCAAAACCTAATTGTGAACAAATTAATTCTGCAAATGATTCATGTAAAGTTATTCCTCTAACTCTGATGTCTAAATCTTCATTCATTATTTCATCTTTTGACAAATATAATTCTGATTCTAACCATCCTCTTCTTGGGCATTGAGTCCATTTGTTCAATTTACTAGCAGACCAAATGATTTTTTTAGAAATACTAATTTTTTCAGAATGCCCGCTTCTTTGATCCAATAATTTTATTCCTAATGGTTTAGATTCTAATGGCCTAGGGTCAATACTTGGAGTAAATCTATTCACGCTATGTTTTCTTCCGATTACTGGCCAAGAAGAATGTTCACGAGGTGTTTTTGCATCTTTCGGATATTTTTTTGGAGGGATTAATTTTAATTTATCACTTGAAACAAAATTCTCTCTTTCTTCCCATTTAAGATAGTCTGATTCTTCTTCTAAACCATGGGGTTCTCGCTTAATTCTATCCTCATACATTTGTTTTTCATGAATTATCAAAGGTGAGCTGGCATTCAATAATTGTATGTTTTTCCCTTCTAATATTCTACTAACCCCTGCTTTTTGTTTGTTCGATCTCAAAGTTGAACCTGTGTAAGAAGTAAATGAATGGTTATCTTTCCAAATTATTTTTTCCGGAGTAAATACAAATATTTCTTTATCTTTAATTAATTGTTTAGACCACGCATTTTCTGAATCATTCAACCAATCTGGAATCTCTTTAGAGTTGTTCTTTTTCTGATTTAACCATTCAGCAAAAGGAGTGCAAGGAAATGTCTTTGAGTCTATTGATGGATCTAACAAAATTATTTGTTTGCCGCTAAGCAAAATATGATTAAAATAATGCCTTGCTGCACGTATTTTTTCATCTGGATTTAATAATCCTGCTTCCCTTAATTCTTCAAAGTCTAGCCACGGGAAATAAGGCATTGATAAGTCCCAATCATCATTACCTAATCCAACTACTATTACTAAATCTGCATTACAACCAAGTGCGCTTTCTGGCGATAATATCCTTATTGAGTTATCTGAACAATTTATTTTAGATATTGATATTGAAGATATTAATTCCATCGACTCTTCTATCCAATTCACACCTTCAATAGGATGTTTTAATCCACAAGTTTTCTGAATATTTCTTAGATTATTGTGTAAATGAAGATACTTTTGTATTCCAACAACTGAAGAATCAGGCACATTAACATCCATCCAAGAATTCCAATCTAATTTTTGTACAACTTCAAAAAGCCACTCATCTCCTGTGGTTGCAGATACTAAAATTGGCAATTCTTTTTTAGAATCGCATCCAATTTTGTATTCATCTACATCTAATGCCTCTCTATCTGCTTTGTTGAGTAATGGGCGGATTAAATTTGCAATAGACAATACCCACCATTGGGTTTGCTCTCTTAGTTTTCTTTGGATTTTTTCATCTACAAATGGATTGTCAAATTTTTCTCTACTTAATGCATATAACCAATCATTTAGTGAGCCCCCCCCACCTAAAATATGGAAAGTCCGTGCAGTTTCTTCGAGTAATTTGCAATCAGCAACTGGGAAATATTCTTCATTTTCTGGGTGTTTATGGCTAAATAAATAATCATTTTTAAACATGTAATTATTTTGATTTGAAATCATTTTTAATTTATCGGATGACCAAGCATCTTGACCAAAACCTAATTTCATCAATTCACCAAGGCAATGCAATACACTGAGAAATAATTCTTCTGTTTCGTCTGAATTAATCTTAATTCCAATTGATTCAAATAACCTTGGCCATTTTTTCCTAGTCTCTTTTGGCCTCGGATCTACAATAATCACTTCATTATTAGAATCAAAATTATTACTGAATGTAGATATTATCCCATGTACAGCTTCATCCGTTTGTAAAGAATTGAACAAACCTAAATGGAAAATTTCTGGTTCTGCTTTTTCTGAATTGAATTCATGCTCTGGAATCCATTTAGGAACTGATTCCTTTGTTTTACAAACTTCAACATCGGCGAGAAATGCTCCGTGCTCACCCAAACGAAAACTGCCAGGATTACATAATTGATGGATTGGTTTAAATTTTGAAATGATTTGTAATAATTCTAATTTTGCATCACTTAAAGTAGGGCTCATGTCTTGAATAATAATCCCATCAATTTCACTTAAACTAAATAATTCTATATCATCATTCTTCTTTAATATTTTAATTATCTTTTTTAATCTTAAATGTGGATGTGTTCCAGACATTTGTTTCTCTACTTTTGAAAGTACTTTTTCATATTCGATTACTCCTGGGTCAGCCTCCCAATCTGAAGGTAAATTTCTTTCACAAACCTGCCGATGTAATTGATCTAGCATTCTTGTCTTTCCTCTTGACCAAGTAATTTTCAAATTAGAATGCAATCTTGGAAAACCTGCATTTCCAGCTACATTTACACAATTATTGTGGATTATTTCAAACAATATGCCATCATCATTTATTATTGTGGGCAATCTTAAATCAGAATGTAAATTATCAATTAATCTAGGTATTGTCAAATGAAGACTTGAATCAATTGGAATATTCTCTATTGAATTTAATGTTCTTAATGTTTGTTTTCTTGAATCTTCATTTGCATAAATTACTAAAATGCGTGGTGTTGGGGAATCGTCTGAATCGATCCACTTTGCTAATTTTAATTGGTGTTTAATCAACCAATCCGGTAGATTTTTTCCTGGATTTATATGTTCAATGGAAATTCTATTTTCTTTGATTTGGTTTTCCATTGTGCCACCTCCCCCCACTCTTCACGTCATGGTTCTTGAATCCTTTCTTTTTATTATTCATAAATAGTTTCATCAAGAAAGAAATTGAACCAAAAAATAATTATAAAACCTAATGTGTATACGAAAGTATATGAGCAATAGAAAGAGATGCGTAATTCTGATTATATTTAGTCTATTTATTTGTAATTTAACTATTATTTCGGCAAGTAATGAAACTGATGATGTTTCTGAACGTAATGTTCTTTTTGGCGGGATTGTAATTGACCCTAATGAAAATTTTAATAATTCAATTTATACAAAAGATGCTCCCTCAATAGCTCATATTTTCACAGCAACATGGTGCACTCCTTGTGTTGAAGTTGAACACGCAATAGAAGATGTTGCAAATGAAACTGATGTTGCAATGCTTACATTCCATAGGTTCGCGGGAGAAACAGAAGATCCCTTTGGAAGTGAAAATGCTGAAAATTGGTGGAAAGAATGGTTCAAAGAAGAGAGGCCTTTGCAACCTACAGCAATAATTAATGGAGGTGATTCATTAATTGGTGCAAGTCAAGGAAGTTATGACAACCTCTATGCAAAAGTAATGGAAAAACCACTTCTGAACACTTCTGAACAAAATACTTTACCAATGATTCATACTTGGTTTGATGCTAATTCCTCTAAACTTTCATGGGAAGTTCTTGACGTTGATCAGTGTAATGATGTGAAAATATTCGTAAATTTTGTAGAAGATGTTGCATATTTTCCAAACGGCTCTAATGGATTAGATAACTATACACATATTGTACACCATGTAAAAGAAATGCCAGGAGGAAGTGGAACTGCTGACTTAAGTGATACATTATCTGAAATAAATACTTATGATGGGGATGATTTGAAGCTTGTAATAACTTTCGGGTGTATGAACATCAGCACCGACTCTGATGATTCTGATTCTGATTCAGGAGATGAAGTAGATGAAAAGTCAACTAATCGTATTCCACATATTGGATTTATTCCAACCATCATGACTCTTGTACTAACATCAATGATTATTTCAAGAAGAAACCATTTTGAAAGCATTAATTGAATTTTCAATATCTTCATCGGTAATATGAATATGCGTAACAGCACGCAATAAATCATCACCCAATGCAAGAACATGTACATCATGTTCTGCTAATTTCTCTACAATTTCTTCTGCTGTAATATCTCCAAGCACATTTATGTAAACCATATTAGTTTGAACACCGTCTATATTTACAGAAAACATATCTATTTCATTAATTGCATTAGCTAATGTTTTTGCACGTTTATGATCTTCGGCTAATCTAGAAATATTATTTTCTAATGCATAAAGCCCCGCTGCAGCTATAACGCCTGCTTGCCTCATTCCACCTCCAAACATTTTGCGCCAACGATGAGCCAAAGAAATAAAATTAGAAGAGCCGACCAACACACTACCTACAGGAGCACCAAGACCTTTTGACAAACAAATAGAAATTGAATCGTAATCCCGAACTATACGAGCCGGATCTGCTCCAGTAGCAATCGCTGCATTGAATAATCGAGCACCATCCATATGTGCAGCACAATCATTGTCATGAGCAATTTTAGCAATTGCATCTAGAGTTTCTTGAGGATAACAAGTTCCACCACCTCTATTCGAGGTATTCTCTACACATACTAGAGAACCATTAGGAAAATGTCCAAGGCTGCCATCAGCTTTGCGAATCGCCTTCGAAACATCTTCAGGTGTCATAATTCCAAGTTCACCAGGAACTAGCGCTACCGAACATCCTGAGAGAGCAGCATAACCTCCTCCTTCGTATACGTAGATGTGGCTAGTACCCTCAGTAATTATCTCATCACCGGGATTAGTATGGGCACGAATAGCAATGGCATTCGACATAGTTCCAGAGGGGACAAAGAGTGCATCTTCTTTACCAAGTAAATCTGCAATCTTCTTTTGAAGTTGAATAATTGTTGGGTCATCTCCTAACACATCATCACCAACTTGGGCATTTTTAATGGCCTCACGCATCTCTAGAGTTGGCTTAGTTACAGTATCACTACGAAGGTCTACCATGACCTGTCGACGAAGAATTGATACTTAATGTCATAGTTATCAATAATTATTGAAAAAGTACAGTAAATGTGCTCAAAAAAAGTAGGTGTTTTTTACAACACGGCTAAAAAATGAAAACCCTCAAAACAAGGGCATTTAGGGGGTTTCTTACAAAACACTTGATAAACAATACTGTAACCGACACATAATCGGCTAAGCCGGTAAAAATAAAAATGGAC
>Ga0066862_10000034_pt1 | contig 46856 bp, 29 predicted proteins | sample ETN02SmetaG_FD_66431 | JGI IMG/M metagenome (GOLD analysis project Ga0066862, IMG submission 66431) | Marine microbial and viral communities from oxygen minimum zone, Eastern Pacific Ocean - ETNP2014F10-02SV255 | ecosystem: Environmental > Aquatic > Marine > Oceanic ... | reverse complement strand
TCAAGAGCTACTTCAGCTTGATTGGAAATTACAGTAGTTGCTATAGCAAATACAGATAATAGCGTAACGCCCATTATTAAAGCGCCAATTCCAACCGAAGCGCCCACATTTCAGCCCTCCGCTTTAACTTGACGACTGCTTCTCCAACTTTCTAATAAGGTAATAAATGTCAGTAATCCTCTATTTGGCAATGCATCTGTTAATGCAGAATCGGGATCACCAGGTTCTGCTAACTCAACTATTGAGAGTAATACAGTTCCTTCTGCATCAGTTAACAACTTTGAACTAATAGCTTTACGAGTAAATGATGCTGCTCCCATTCCTGTTAAATTGTCCAATAATAATGCTGCAAGCATATGTGGACCAACTGAGTTTCTTTCATTCAATTGTTCAGAGAGTCCACTTGGATTAGCCAAAAAGGGATTTAATGCAAGCGCTTGTGCTTCATATAACTCCATCAAAGATTCCATTTTTTTCTCAGTAGAATCTACATCAGGTGACACTTCCATTGAACCAGATTGTACTGTATCTCCATCTTCTGGAGTAGACTCCTCAGAATCTTCAGATGCTTCCTCAGAATCTTGATTATCTTCAGCAGAACTATCTTCATTGGATCCTGCACTTACTACTTGTGCAAGTTGAGGAATCATTTCAAGCAATCTGATTTCCATAGCTTTCATTGAATCTTCCACTGTATCCATTCTGGTAGCAACTAATCTCTCTATTGCCCCAGTATCTACCTGTGCTGCTGCTGCTGGCTGTGCCCTTGTAGGAAACGGTGAACTTCCCAGAGTAGGAGCGGAAATGGGGGAATTTCCTGCTGCTCCCGAACCAATCCTTACTTTGGATGGTTCTGCTGAGATCGTCCATGCTTCTTCGGGAGTTAAAACTCCTGCATCGGGTGTTGCCACTTCATCAATAGCTACATCTGAAAGTGCTTTTAGCCGCGCCATGTCATCTGCCATAGCAACAGCGTCCTGACCTCCCGGATTTCTTACAGCCATACAATCAAACCTCTCAATTCAAATTAATTACTTGTATCATTGCAGAAACTGCAACTCAACAAGTAATTGAAATTAAATCAATAAAGACCCTGGTGTTGTATCTGAAATTAGAATCACTTCGTAAGTAGAACCTCCACCTTCAACGTGAATCCAAAGTGTTAGTTCTCCATTAATTCCAACTTCAGTGAATGTGCAATCATCTCCAGCAACTCCACCATCGACAGTTACGTCAATAACATAAGCAGATCCTGGTGCAATATTTACTATTGAATCATCACCAACGGGGCCATCAGTTCCTTCAGGATTATCCATTGGGAATGTGTCTCCTGGTGAAAGCTCAGCATCTGCTGCATTTCCATCACCGAATGCACCTGCAGTAAATTGATATCCATCATTCGCTGGAGCATTATTATCAGTTCCATCTCCATCTGTGTCTACATTTGTACAAGCAATTTGCCATGCAATATTGTCTGTAGCTAATGTACCACTACCTGGTGCCGATTCGAAATAAAGCCTCATAGTAGTAGCAGAATTAACATAAGCACTGTTTATTGTGATTTTACCGCCAATTTCTCTTTGCGTATCGTCTCCAGTTTGTTGTGCATTTTGTTGTAATTTTTCACCTGTTTGAATAATTACAGCTGATGCTACAGCTGCAACCAAAATTAATGCAATAAATACAATCATTGCACCGATACCGATTGCTGCCAAATTATCTTTCTCTTCAATATTATTAATTTTCTTCATATCTCATCAACTCCTTAAACTACTGAATCTCCTTCTGTAACACTGTTGTAGGTAAGTGTCTCATAAGTTGTTCCTCCACCTTCAACAGAAATAATTAATGTGTGTTCTTCTCCAATTACTGGAGCACATTCAGCATTAGCTGGCGTATCTCCACCATCAGTTTCAGTTTTCAAATCAATCATGTAAACTTCTCCAGGTGATAATGTTGTATCTGCTTTTGCGGATCCATCAACATCTCTTGTATCGGAACCTGCTGATTCTATATCATCGTCAACTGTAGCAAAATCACCATAGATTGTGGTCATTCCAGTACCTGCGTTATCTGTACAAATTATTGTCCAAATAACATTTGTTTCATCTACAGGCTCACTTCCTGCTGCTAATTCAAACACCAAGGTAATGCATTTATCATTATCTTGTGCCGCAACATCAGCATCACAATCGGATTGATCTCCAACCCACACGGTGATTATGGAAACTTTTCCACCAATTTCTTCTCTAGTGTCATCACCAGTTTGCTGAGCATTTTGTTGTAATTTTTCACCCGTTTGGATAATTACCGCAGATGCTACAGCAGCAACCAGAATTAATGCAATAAATACAATCATTGCACCGATACCGATTGAGCCGGACACTTCATTTTCGTTCATTCTTATGCTTTCTCTTCTCATAGTATTCCCCCTATTGTTTTCTCCTTTTTTTATCTAGTATATCATGTTACTTGAATATTTTAATTCAATATGCATAGCAACATATTCAAATCGGATAAGATATTACACCATCATACTTCTCCCTTGACCAAAGTCAATAGCGATTGGCATACGTATATGTGCTGTTCCTCCTGAAGGTAAATGTCTGATTTTTGGCACTGATGCCGCAATAAATGAAGGTGGAAGCCATGGAGAAACTAAGACGTTATGTAAATCCTCCATGCCTTTATTTTCAACTCTTAAAGAAACATTAACTGTTCCTTGTCTAACTCTGTATCCTGTTGCAATACTTAATTTATTATCTAATATTTCCGTATCTCCAGATGGCATAACATTTGGTCTAACTGCAAATTTCAAAAATAAATAGCCATTTGGAGGTAGTCTGGGTATGTCAATCCATTTTGGATCTACACTCCAACCATCCGGTACAGGAGGAGATAATCTCATTGAGGGTAATGGCCTAGTGCTATCATTCAAAATATTAACAATCAATACTCCATTACTGGAGCCTTGGTTCCATTTTGTTGTAAGTGAAAGCCAAAAATTTCTGAATAAAAATGGATTAAGTGTGGCTGAAGTTCCTCCTACAAGGTCTTCAACAAGATATTCTACTTCTGTAGCTGCCATTGATACTTCTCCAATTTCTGCTGCTGCAGTTGCATTCCTCAACCCTGTGAGAATCTTTTCTAATTCTCCTCTAAGTATCTCTGGATCTCGTAATAACCTATGCAATAGTGCAATTGAACGTCTTAATCTTTGTACATCTTCTTCAATTGCCGATAAATTGGCTTCTGCAATATATAATGCTTTGTTGGCGGAAAGTACTTTTTGATCTTGTAAACTGATTTTTGCCTGTTGTACTTCAAATTCTGTCTCTACCAAACTTTTGTTATCTACTTCCGTAACTTGCCTAACTACGTTTGCTACAGCTTCACCCGTTGTCCTCATTAACTGATGAATTCTCATTGTTGCTTCTTGATTCATTCCTGATGCAGTAACATCTTCTCCCGTTTCCTCAAATTCCTCTACTTGTGCTTCCATTGGAACTACTGGCTCTTCGCCAATTGGTATTTCTTCTTCCTCATCTAGAGGTACTACTATCTCTTCATGAACCTCTTCTAGGATTTCTTCTTGAACTTCTTCTTGAGTTTCTGTTTGTTCAATCTGCTCTTCTGTGAACACGTCGTCAATTAATGACTCTTCTTGAGATGTATCCTCAATTTCTTCAGTCATCTTGTTCACCTCCTTCTGCTTGCTCAACTACTGCATCTAAATCGATATTTGCAATTTCATTTAGTAATCTTGCGGGATCTCCTAATGACCGTTCAATTGAACGTAGTCTTGCTTGAACTACTGTCAATCTACTATACACTTGCCCATACATTTTGTCAATGTATTTCAATACTGCACTAATTAGAATTGAAGTAAATCCAATAATTAAAATTAGAGATAAGATATTCAATATGTCTGCAGATAATAAGGGTGGGAAACCTAAGATTGACATTAAAAACCCAAGTAAAGGTAATGTAAAGATAATTGTTAATTGTTGTCTTGATTTCTTTAAGCGTTTGAAATGCTCAGTAAATAATGTCGTTTGACCTAACCTTGCCCTTTGGTAATCAGCATGAATTATCTGAAGTTCGTCTGAGGCAGAATATGCATTATACATTAACCATAAGATCACAGTAACCAATAAGAGTGGGCCTAACAATACCCATTCTGAAAGGTGGAATATCATCCCTAAGAGTGCTGCTCCAGTGTATGCACCCAATTGTTTCAATTTTTCTCTTTCTCTTCCGAGTTGAAATAACATGGCTGACGCAATAAATAATGCCATTACAATCCCTACACTAACAAATGGTGTAACTGGGCTCCAAGAGATAACAGAAGCATCCATAGCAACTATGTCATTCTCCACAATATTGCCTTCTGCTCCAGTAACGTCTAATGACACAATGCAATCTACTTTTTCACTTGTTTGCCACCATTCTAATCGGGAGGCATCTATGTCCCAAATTAATTCGACCTCTGACGATTGTGGTAGTATGGCTATAGGTTGAACTTTAGTAGATTCAGAATAAAGTTGGACTCTGCCGTTACAAATTAATTGTGCCTCCATATACGGCGTTAACGCTGTTCCTCCATTACGGATTATTGCCACAATTTGTCCACTTTCCCCTTCAACAATTCCTGTTGCATCCTCTTGGAATGTAACCGTTTTAACGAAGGGATCTGCAAAGTTAGCAAGAGTAATTACTACTTTGATTATTGTATTTGTTCCATCTGTAGGATGAGTTAGTTTTAAAGTTAAAGTATAACCGTCTCCAGGCAACACTCCTTCTACATTAGATGCATTAACTATAATCGATAATGCTGGATCTTGTATGAACCTTGATCTGTCTGCTAAGTCTATTGCATCTCCAAGCGATAAAGCAACAGCAGTACTAGACGTTACTTCTTCTGGCAATGTAAATGTCCAATCATAATCTTCGGTTTCTTCTAAATTTAATTCGGACACATTCAAAAATCGTTCAGATGAAATCAATTCTAAAATATAATTAGGTGTAGAGGGATATCCTACCACATTATATTCGTCAGCTGAGGGTACATGAGACCACGGAATTTGAAGTGTTGTGGCTTGACCAACAACTGAATATTCTTGATCTAAAATCCTTTCAATTACTAAATTTACTGAGTGTTCTCCGGCTCCAACGACATCTAAATCAACGGGTGAAACAATTAAATCAAGTGTCCCAGTTTCCCCTTGATACCAATCGGACCCTGTGGCTCTTACTTTAATCAAAATTGGAACTTTTTCACCTAAAGCGAGTGTGAATGCGGAAATAGGTGCTTGAGTAATTTGCCATTGGGTGTTTGTTAATTCAGCAGACACATTAACTACAATATCTGTATTTCCTGAATTTTTAAGGATTGCTGATATTTCTTTTTGGTCACCAGGTAAGAACTTTATTTCCTCCTGCCAATCCAGTAATTCTAAAGCGAAAAACGGCCTTATTGTCACTTCTTGAGTAATATTGGCTAATTCCGTTCCAGTTGAAGAGTTTTTTAAAGAAAACCATAATGTGAATTTGTCTCCACTATACAACATATTTTCATCGCTAATTGGGGGGACTTCTATTGTAAAACTGCCAGTATAACTTGAATCCACGGGAACATGTAATGCTAAAGGATCTAACGTAACATTCCAATCTGTTTCTAAATAAACTCCTACATTAACATGTTCAATCAGGTTTCCAAAATTTGAAACCCAATATGAAACTGACTCATTGTCTCCCGGGGTTACTTCAATTTCAGGCAAGGTGATTTGGAAATTATGCCATTCCTGTACATGTACGATGATTGTTCCATTCAAACTAATATCAGAACCGGAAACGATTTGTACTCCGATTTCATATGTTGTATCAAAAGAGGCTCCTTCCATAGTTGAAACTTCGAATCTAATGTCATGTGCTCTTCCGGACTTTAAAATAAATTGATTGCTACTCATAACGGTAACAGAAATGGGGTCATTTGGATCTACAGTGGTTATTATATCAAATTGGGATAATGTATTTCCTGTATTATTTACTTGCAATATTGTTATTTCACTACCAAGATAAGATACGTTTACATTTGCAATAGAGGGTGTTAATATTGCAGAAAATTGTTCGCCTACTTCAACAGGAGAATTATGAACTAATAGTGTGTCTCCTGTATCTGAATCTATTACTGTAAATACTACATTTTCAATATGACCTTCCAATGTTCCAGCAGGTGCTGTTACACTCATTGTGAAATTTGAAACATGAACTCCAGACAATGTTGGCCAATCGGACATTTCCGGTGAGATTGCAAAAGTACTGGTGCTTACTGTAGTTGACCAACCATCAGAAGCTGCCACTTCAATTGTATAATTTGCTAATCCATTCCCATTGTTTAATATGGACATATTAAATGATGATGCAATTCCAGGAAGTACGGTTTGTGTTTCTCTTTCAAGTATTTCCGCTGAATGGAATTTAGGTACAATGTAACTCACAGTTCTAGTTACTGGAGATGTGTCTACTACTAATCCTCCAGTATCTGAGATCTGGGCTGTAACTGGTACTTCTAAAGTTCCTGCAAGGGGTCCTAATCCATCAGATGTAGGCTGCAAAACCGCAAGTGCTGAAAATACAGGGTCTCCGTTAGGGTCCGTCAAAGGTGCTGCATGAGATTCTGGAGTTATGGTTGCATTCCACCTACTTGTTTCCTGTGTTCCTCCTATGCCATCCGCTGCTGTGAATGTTAAATCTCCTAGGCTCAATGTTGCTCCGGAGGTATCTTCTGGGTCATCAACTAAATTATGCCTTACTTCTATACCAAAATCTATTGCTTGGATTGTTTCTCCGAAAATCGCTTCACCTTCTGACAATACATGTTCTAATTGATCAATTGCGGGATCTACTGCAATAACTGGTTGAACTTCCACATCCGCATCACCAGTTACTGGAACTCCTAGTCCTCCTGATGCAATTGCTTGTACCCACACAATTAATTGTGTGCCTTGCATCAATTGATGTGCTGGATTAAGAGGGTTTGAAAGTGGAGGGGGTGAAACTTGTAAAATTATATTTTCACTATCTCCTGGATTTAATATTGATGTTTTTTCAGATAATAGTGTTAAGTCCCAATCTTCCGCAGAACTACCAAGTCCTGATGTTAAATCAAATGACGTAGGAGCGTTACCTACATTTTCAATTGTGAACAAAATTGGTGTTGAGTTTCCAGGTTTCACGGGTATAGCGGTGGGCATTGTAGGAGTTATTGAAGCCAACAGAAGATCTCCAGCCATTACTAAATTGTTAGCAGATAATTGATATCCGTCTGCACTAGTAATGTTAACAAATATCCTCGAAGAATTGGCTCTATCCTCATCGGCGGGTACTGCTATTATTACTGCTGTCGCTCCGCTTTCACCCGCGTTTAAATTTAAAATGGGTGGAACTGCTGGTGAGGCCCAACCTTTAGTATCCTCTACTGAAACTAAATAAGAATCTGTTACGTCACCAACATTAGTCACAAGATAAGTTAGCATAGTACTAGAACCTGGTACAACTGCTTGATCGGGAGCAGGTATTATTTTTGCTCTGAATTCACTAAAATTAACTATTCTTGCATCATTTAATGCTACATCTGTACCTATACCTGAAAATGTCAAGGTAGCGTTCATCCACCAACTACCTGTCATTGCAGAACTATCGAATGAAACTTGTAATGTCTGAGAATTTGCAGGATACTTAAGTGAGCCTGCTCCAAGAGGCACTCCTCCTGAACTATGTGTCTGCGTACTGCTGTCAAATAATGATTCCATGTTGACCTCAAAAGTTGCAGTCACTCCTACATTGCCCGCATTTCTTGCAATTACATCAAATGTTGTTGCGCCAAGTGCTAATCTTGGAGGTGGGAATGCAGCCACAGGTAGAGTGTCTCCTACGTATTCTCCATCCTCTAAATTATCTACATCAAATTCAAGTTTATTAAAATTATTTACTAGTGTATCTTCACCAACTGAAGCTTCTGTTAATGCGGCTTCATATCTCTGACCTGGCCCAATAATTGCAATTGAATGCGAAAATACGAAGGTTTGGAATTCGAAAGGATCTAAATCAACTGCGGTCCCTCCGGAATTAACTGCAACGGCTACAGCACCTGGTGCAGAAAAATAATTCAGATACAATGTTGATTGTCCTGCTGTGACTCCTTGGTTTGTAACATTGATACTAATTTGGTGTGTGTCTGTTGCAAGATATGTTGTACCTGAATTAACAACACCTCCTCCTAGAGTTGTTGTTACATCTACAACCATCATATCTGGAGTTGTGCTTCTTCCCACTTCAAAGGCACCTTTCGCATTTAATTCATCCGAAGTTACCAAGAACGGTTGTAATACCATTACAAGAGTAAATAATAATGCTATTACTTTTTTATTCATACGAAGTTCCTCCTCTAACTGGTTCTTCGAATCTAGAAACGATTATGTTCATTCCTCTCCTCTCTAAAATGTCTACAAGCTGATGGAGCATTTTATTATGTTCAATATCAGTAATGCCTAATCTTCGTCTTTCTTCCCATAACAGCAATTGTTCTGTTTTTGATAAATATCCGTCTTTGAGGTATAACTCAAGCGTACTTCGATAAGAATCTCTATTGCTAATTGCATATACTATTGTATTCCCTGGGATTCGATCTGCATAGGATTGTATTGAGTTTCCTAAAGAAAGTGCTTCGTCAAAAGAAATCTTTCTTTTGTCTACTTCAGTTTGGATGTCGCTTGCAATTTGTTGCAATTCATAATGTGTAGCGGCTTTCCTTATCTTCTTGAGATATCGTCTTGCGACACGGGTAAGCCTAGCGTTCGCCACGGCTCTTGCTATACTATAGGGATAATTAATCAATCGGCTGGGTCCCCTGTTTTTATGCATTATGAATAAACAATAATTCAATCAACATCAAGTTACCAAAATCATCAATAACTAAACAGATTAACGATACTCATGGCTGAAACACAAGATTTGCAAATTGGCGAGACCGCTCCCGATTTTACTACTTCTGATTCTAATGGAAACAATATTTGTTTAAGTGATTTAAATTCCAAAGGGATGTATGTTATATTATATTTCTATCCAAAAGATAGTACTCCTGGATGTACAATACAAGCTTGTGATTTTAGAGATAATATGCAAAGATTATCATCTAACAAAGTTGTAGTGTTGGGAGTGAGTAAAGATTCAGAAAAAAGCCACCAAAATTTTATTGATAAACAATCATTAAATTTCTCATTACTCATGGATGAAAATTTGGAAATCCACAACAAATATTTAGTCTGGAGAGAGAAAATGAATTATGGGAAAACATATATGGGGACTTCGAGATCAACATTTATTATTGAACCAAATGGTAAATTGAAATATGCAAAATATAATGTTAAAGCTAAAGGGCATGTTGAACGTATTATTGGCGAATTAAACTTAGAGGATTAATAATGAAAGAAAACGAGGAAATTAAACACAACATTATACAATTTCTCAAACTTTGTATAAATTATACAAACGATTCTCTTGAAAGAAAATCAAAGAGATTAGATGATTTAACTCCCGAAGATCTTGAAAATGCAACACAAGAAATTGAAAAATGGAAGAATTATAAGGAATTTACCGAATATACAATCAAGGAATTGTCAAATGGTGAATTAGACGAATGGATTAATAGATTAAATGATCCAGAATTCAAACCTGGACCAGAATAATTAAATCAACTACCTATTCAAAACCTCTAAAGAAACTACTCCGTTTGATAGTTTCATTTCCAACTCATCTCCTGTATTAATCTCAATACAAAGATCTTTAGACATTCCATAGGCATAAGGGAGGTTTAACAAAGAACAAGCAGGTAAAGTTAAGGGGCATACGTCATTGTTAATTATTGCTTTAGGTCCTTTTCCTGTGTAAATTAATCCCATCAATACAAAAGGGGCAACAGTTGAACCTGAACCTTTAGGATATATTAAAATTGTATTTTCAATGGAATACCCATCTAAAGGATGGCCAGGTTCTTCAATAATGCCCGTATCTCTGTTTACATATCCCAAATAGGTTATTGGAACATCAGTAACCAATGCCTTACCACTCACAAACCATTCATTCTGTGATGGGATTCCACTTCCTTCTGAAATTACCTCTCCCCTTTGCAATGTTTTATTTGTAGAAATTACTTCTTTTGCCTTAGTATCTAATGTTGGGCGAGTTCCTTTAGATAAATTTGGATCAAATGCATGTTGGACACAATCGAAAACCTTCATTACACTAGTTGGTATTCTATTCAGACCACTTGTCAAATAATGCTCTGCCTTCAATGAGTTAGTAAGAATATGATTGTACTTTATTCTATTATAGGGAGTGACTTCTGGACAAGTGTCCTTCAAAATTAATGCCCCTGCCTCTTCAAGAACATCTAGAGTTCCTTCTTGCTCCAATAATTTATGATTATGGCCACTTGTAAATACCCAAAGTCTTTGATTTGGTATTCTTTCGCCTAATTCCATTCTATTTCTTACTACGGCTGCAGTAGCCCTAACTTCTCCAACACTTGCTTGTGGGCAACCAATTACCACTAAATCAACCTGACCTGTTGGAGCCAAGTCCTCATAACGTCTCTTTAACTCCTCATTAGTGAAAATTAATTTCCCCTGTGGTGTCCAAGTATCATCCAAATCAGGTTTATTGGTAATATTCTCTGCCCATAACATCGGACATCCGTAATTTGCTGCTGCTGCTGTTAATGCTTTTTTTTGTTCAAATGAAACTTTTTTTGGTAAACCTGTAATGTATGGCATCATCCCCCATGGCAAACTCCATTCAGGTTGTATTTGCTTTCCAATCCAATCTCCAAGAACACTCCAATCTGCTATATTATCAAGTTCACAATCAACCACAACATGAATATTTGGTACTCTATTTTCTTTGATATGTAAACCCCACTTTGGAGCCCAACCTGTAAGTGCAGTAGATAATGCGGATAAACCACTCTCACGATTTGTAATAAGAGACGTGTATGAATTTGAAAAAGCAACTGCATTACTTTCTGCCCATGAGCCAATTCCTTCAACTTCTATTCCTCTATCATACGGCGTACAAGATAGTGTAGCATCAATTCCAAGTTTTGAATATGAATGTATGATTTCAAATTGATGTTCAAGGAAGTCTTTTGTTTGAATATCCATCTCTTCCATTTTTTCTTTATCGCACCCAGCACTATTCAATGTTGTTGGAATTTCAACCAAGGCATTATCATCACCTGCAAGATCTTCTAAGAATCTACGTAATCCATGGCCACCTGTAAGAGGAGATACGCCACTAACATGTGCATGAGAACATCTAAGGAATTCAGTTGCTCCTGCGGTTGAGGCTAAATCTACCACCAAACGTGCTGCTTTTTGTTTTGTTGAACCATTTCCTCCATCCAACATTTTTTTTAATTCCTGAGGAATTTTCATTTCTTATTCCTCCATTGAATCTCTATCTTTATTTCTAAATACTGGAATAGTTTGCATTTTGTGAGAATTTAACTTATTTAAGTTCAAATAAAGTTTTAACACTTCTTTCTGTCTTTTTGATAATTCTTCTTCAGAAGGACATTCCACTTCCTTCATAGCCCATTCGAGTTCATCATAAGTAGCACCCATTTGTTCTTCATCGGTTCTACCGTCTCCCCACAAACCATCTGTTGGGGCTGCATCTTGAATATCTTGGATAATACCCAATACATCTGCTAATGCATATACTTCAGATTTAAATAAATCAGCAATTGGCGAAATATCAACTCCGCCATCTCCATATTTAGTAAAGAAGCCCACTCCAAAATCTTCAACTTTATTACCAGTCCCTACTACAATCCCATTATTAGAACCTGCAATAGCATACAAAGTAGTCATTCTAATTCTTGCTCTTGTATTAGCTAATGCCAAATTGGAAAGTTTTTGGTTTTTTAAATCGTTTTTACTTAAAAAATCAAAGGTCCCTGTAAGATCTATCATATGGCTTTCTACATTTTCCCAATTAGACTTTAACCATTCAATATGATTATTTGCAAGATTATATTGAATCTCTTCTTGATGTATTGGCATATTTAATACGACTGTTCTTAATCCTGTTTTGGAACATAATGTTGAGGTTACAGCCGAATCTATTCCTCCTGAAACACCTACAACCAAAGTATTGATATTGTTGTCATTAGCATATTTTCTAATCCAATCTACAATGTCTTTACTTAAATTATTAAAATCTCCCACGATTTATTCCTCCATGGGAATCAATATCCTTCCAATTGATGCCATTCTCCATCTGGTGATTGATGCCACCATTTACCATCATCTGACTTTTGCCACCATTGACCATGTTCATCTTGCCACCAACCTTCTCCTTTGCCTTCTTTTGCTGCATCATAGGCTGCCCCATATGCATCTGTTTGGTATCTCGCTTCCGGCTGTTTTTGAGGTGGGGGTGTTGCTACAGGGGCTGGAGTTAAAATAGGTGCATTTTCTAAAACAGGTGGTACTTTTGAAGGTGAGCCAAAACTTTCTTCTTCATATTCAACCCAATCCTCATAATAATCGTCATCCCTTCCTTTACGTAGTACTACAAGCAATAAGATTAGAACTGCCACGATTAAACCAACAAAACTAACAACCAACATTGGATTCGTTCCTTCAAATACTGCATTTAAGCCTGTTGCTTTTGGAGGTAAAATATCAATAAACGGTCCGTCAAGTGTCTGCTCTTGCCACTCTACTCTTATGTGGTGTAACCCCTCAATAGTAGGCACCCATTCATATCTCAATTGAATTGGTTGTGAACCTAAAGGAATTGATTCGTTTTTACTAGCTATTGTTTTTGTTGCTCCTGAGGGAAGAACCTCATAAATTGTAAAATATATGTCTCCTTGAGCATCGCCCTCATTTCTTACAACTATAGTAATCTGAATTACTTCTTCTGAATTTTGTTCTCCTGCTGGGCTATATTGTATATCTGATGCACTTATGGCAACTATTGCATGCCTGTGGTGAATAGGTACTTCAGCTAAAGGTTCTGAAGCACTATTTCCTTCAACTTCTATTTGATTCCCTGCCATATCTGAACCTGTAATCCAAAATTGTAATGTAGATGGTTTGCTATAATGGGAATCTAATAACATTGCACCAATTTGAATTGTTCCACTTAAGGTCCCTGTCCCTGCAGAAGTTACAACGTCTAAGTCTTCAGAACCACCAACAACAGTAACTGAGGGGTTTTCATCAAAAATAACTCTCCAATTTAATTTTACATTGCTTGTATTGATATGGGTTTCTTTGAATGTTGCTTCAAATTCTATGCTGTACATGTCTTCGATTTCTAATTCAACATCAGTTCTAGGTTTAATCACTTCAATTATTGTTGGTGATTCACTATCTACTACTACAGAAACAGAAGATTGGCTTGTTTGATCAATATTAGATAAAGGTAAAGCAAACAATTCCCATTCCATCACATAACCACCATTTGCCTGAGGGGCAGTCATAGTTACACTAAATTCCCCGTTCTCCACAGTTGCTAAGATTGGTTGTAATCCCGAAATTATGATTTCAATATCCAATGACTCTGTAGGTAATGCATTAGTCCAATAAAACTGAACTTGTCCCGAAATTGTAATCTCACTTCCAGGATATACCCAAGCACATTTCAATGTGGGGTTCTGTGTACTTTGTGATACAGGACAATAGTCTTGATTTCCTGATGAAAATTCAAGTATTATCGTATCATAAGGTATCCAAATTTCAGCATTGAATTTCCATTTTAAATTTGGATATGATAAAATATCTTCATTTCCTCCCCTATCCATAACCATAATTTCAGGAGTTCTTATTTGCCCATTGTCCTCTATGGACCAAGCTAATGCAAAAGTCACTCTAAACTCTAACTCAGTTGAATAAGGCCCTACTGAACCTGATTCTGCAAACACATCACAAACCCCAATTACAATATAATCTGATTCAGTTCCACATTGTCTTGATTTGCCATCCCAGTGAATTTCTAATGCATCTGAAAGGTCTTCTTCATCACTTAATTTATCATCAAGATTCAAAGATATTACATCTATATCACTCAATCCGTTTGGCTCCATAAGAGGGAAGACCATTGTGTAATCAATCATAGGATGGCGAAAAGCATCATTAGAATCTATCGTCCATTCTGCTCCATCTCCATCCAATAATGGAGCGCCGTCTTCTTTCAATTGATATGTAAATAATTGTTGATCTTGAGCTGAAGATCCTCCCATCTCCAGAACATTTCCTGCAGCATCCGCACCCACTAAATATCCTGTGACAAGGTCTCCCTCGTTACCTAATAAATCACTAAATGTATAGTTAAAATTACCTTGAACACTAGTTAAATTATCAGGAGCAATGAGGGGGAATGGTTCGAATTCATCAGGATCCGGGTTTTCGTCATAATTTAGATCATTTACCCATTCCCTCCATAACATCAGCGTCAATGAAGGAGGTAAGATTGGTCTATCTGCTATTTCAAACGAGAGTTCTTGCATGTTACTTGGCTCTCTATGATCATATTGATCAATACTTGAATTCATTACAACAGGGGCTCGTGAATCTGTTTGGAAATCTCTGCTTAGTCCTATCGAAGTTAAATCCTCGCCACCTGGAACAAGTTGTTCTAAGGTTAATGAAAAAGAAAGTTGTTGTTCTGTAGGGGGTAATATCATTGTAATATTCATTAGATCACCATCTACTTCCTGTGTTTGCCCAACAACAAAATCATCTTGGAATAATTTCAAAATTAATAAATCACTTCTAGGAGCTTGGCCATCATCTAATCCCTCATAAGCTAATTTTGCACTAAATGTGACTACTGTACTTGCTTTAAGATAAGATAATTCTGAGGGAATCGCTACACCTAAATCATTTATTACATTCCATTCTGAAATATAATAATCATTTTCGATTCCATTAGCCTCTCCTAATCCAAATTTCTGAACCGCAGGTAAACTCTTGTAACCTTCAGGTGTTGAAACTCTTGAAGAAATAGTGACTAATTGTTCATCGTCCCAAAGAGGATTTAACCTAAATCTAAATGTTGCATCTACTTGCTGTGGGGAACTACTAACCAACTCTATTTCTGCTGATTCTGTTGGGTGTAATTCAATCAATTCATTTCCAACTTCACCATTTGTAGTAACTGTAGGCGCTCCTCCAAGTATAGGCCATTCCATAACTACACGATTGTTTATTCCCGCTATTTCGACCTGTACATTTTCTAAGACCTCTGTTGCTGAGCTATGTGTAGTAACTAATTCCAACCAATGTTCAGAAGCGGTCAATGTTGTTGATTCATTAACAAAATCAACTAATGTAGAAGTCATCCCACCCACAGAATCAATATTGGTAATTTGAAAACTTAATTTAGAAGAATAAGAGGTTGTAACTGGAATAGGAATTCCTAGAGTATTTCCTGTCCCTGATTGCACACTAGCAGTATAAGCATTTAATTCATCGAGGAATTGTGAATATGAATTGAATTGTAAATTAATTGGTTTATTATATCTAGCCAACAACCCGTCAATCATTAAATTACCACCTGATCCTGTGACATCTAATGTACAGTTAACAAAGTCTATTCCTTCTGCACGATAATTTACAACATCACCAGCCTGTAATGCTCCATTTAATGCATTCAATTTATCTTCACTAAATCTATAATTTACTCTCTCTGACGTTATAGGGCCATAATTTACTGCATCAACAAAATTATTGCCACAAAATAATTCCCACTGAACTCCGCCTACATCTTGATTGGAATCATCAGACCATAATTCAAATGAAAATGATTCGATTTCTGTATTTGCAGGTAACCAAAATGCTGTTTGTCCTGTAGTGTTGCTTACTAGATCCAAAGATTGGGTCATTGCACCATCTACAAATCTATTTTGCCAACCCCATGGCCCTAATTCATCTGTATCTAAACTCCAATCTATCCTTTCATCATCTGCAATATTTAATTTCAAATTTTCAGGTAATGAGGCATAATGTAATTCGACATCATACTCTTTGAGAATATATTGTGTTGAACCAGAATTAGGCGGCACGGAAATTCTAAATTGTATCATATGTGCTGGTGAGGGTAAATCTTGAGTGGAATCATCCAATTCTACTTCATACCATGTACCTCCATCGACTGATATTTCTAAAAATCCAGAAGTTATTCCAGAAGTAACATCAAAATCTAAATCCCAGCCTGCAATTGGTCTATGTGATTTAATCATTGCACTTGTAATTGTATTTGAAGATACTATTTCTGTTTTTTCAGCATCCCATGCATAATTCCCAGACCACGTTTCACTAGGATTGGATATGAATGTGTCCTTTATTTTTCCTTGTATATTGATTGATTCAATTTGGAAAGGGCCATTGTCTGAATTAACAAAGATTCTCAAAAGAGGATGTTCTTTCCAATCTATTGTCCCTAAATCTGCCCTGGTTGATTTAATATTTTCAAACCCAAGTATTGGTTCATTAGTGATGCCATCTAATACAGACCAACTTAATCCATATGTTCCTGATGTTTTTGCATTGATACTTGCCAATCCATATTGTCCTGGTTCAACCTCATAAACTGCTGATGCATGTGCTCCAAATGAGGGTGATGTCCAATTACCGGGTCCTGGAACTGTAACTTTTATGTCATCAATAAACCACCAATCACAACAAGTTCCTGAACCTCCTGCTTGCCTAAATCTAAACTTAAATCCAGACCAGAAAGCATCCGTTGGCAAAGTGTAAGTTACATCTGTGGCAGCATATCCTGGAAGACCAAGTTGTGCATTAAAATAAGGACAGGTGTTAGTAGGTTGACAATTTCCTGCTTGAATTTGAGTCCATTGTTGATTTGAGGACCAGTATTCAAAATACAAATGTTCCGTAGTGTCTGGATCCTCTCCACAATTAGATAATCCTTCTTTCATCCAAAAATAAACAAAACCATTTGATAATCCTGAAAGGTCCATCGTATTTGATTCAACATTAACTGCACCATTCCTCAACATCAAAGAACCACCAGTAGAACCATTTGTTCCACAAGCCAAATATCCTGTATTTCCTGAAGTTCCAAGGGTATTATCATTTACTAAACCTAGTAAAGAATTTGAAGTAGTCCATCCTTGGGGCAAATTACCTTGAAGGTTTTCAAAATCCCAGACATTTTCAACTCCAAAGGTAGTCAAATATGTGCCATTATAATTTACTCCATTGTAAGATGCATCATAATGTGACCAATCGGCTAAACTATTCCATTCTATTGAATCTTTATTTACTGAATGCCCAGCAGTCATTTCCATTTCAAGATTTGTAAAAGTATCACCCTTGGAAACATCTACTGTTAAATCATAAGAAGTTGTGAACGGCCAATCTATTGAAAGTTCAATGTCTTGACCTTCTCCAGCTTCTTTAGAAATTTTTTCTATATCTAAAAAATCTGAGGTTACTTCATTAGAAATCAATGGCAAATAACTAGTCAAAAAAAGTAAGGCTACTGCCGCAATCACACGGCCACGGTTGACGTGCATTAGTACTTGGAATCGCGTCATGTTTGTCAATGCATCGGTAGGCTACTTAGTAGCCTTAAATATGGTCATATTCAAAACAGATACTTGACTCGGCGAAACATGGTAGCACCCAATGCCGCGGGAGAATATAATTCTGTTGCGCTAGAAGAGTCCATCATGAAACGTTGGAATGAAGAACAAACATTTGCACGTTCAATTGAGTATCGAAGAGGGGGAGAACCATTCATTTTTCTAGAAGGGCCGCCCACTGCAAATGGACGTCCAGGAATTCATCATGTTGTCGCTAGGGCATACAAAGACTTGGTTTGTAGATGGAAAACTATGGAAGGTCATCTTGTAGAAAGAAAAGGTGGATGGGATACTCATGGGTTACCTGTAGAAATTGAAGTCCAGAAAAGATTAGATCTTATGAGCAATGAAGCCATAATGGAATTCGGAATGGAAAAATTCAATGAAGAATGTAAGAATTCTGTTTGGACATATGAAGATGCTTGGAGAAAAATGAGCGAACGTATGGCCTTTTGGGTTGATTTAGATAATCCCTATGTAACCTTACATAACAATTTTATCGAATCTTCTTGGTGGGCACTAAAACAAATGTTCGAAAAAGATTTGTTATATCGCGGTTACAAAGTTTTGCCATATTGCCCACAAACAGGTACCTCTTATTCGAGTCATGAAGTTGCTTTAGGATACAAAGAAGTTGAAGAACCCTCAGTATATGTTAAATTTAAACTTGAAGATGATGATGCTTCAATCTTAGCATGGACTACAACTCCATGGACGCTCCCTGGAAATGTGGGATTAGCAGTTGGCCCTGAAGTTACTTATTGTAGAGTTAGAATTAGTGAAGACGCTGGTAATTGGGAAGGAAGAGGTGGAAGCAATATAGGTGAGGAACTAATTCTTGCAAAAGATTTACTCAAAGAAGTAATGCGGCACCAAGTAGAAATTATTTCTGAATTTCCAGGATCTGAATTAGTAGGTAAAGCATATGTTCCACTATTCCCTGATGCAGTAGATAGAGGTGATAGTAAATCAGCTTGGACTGTAGTTTCTGCTGATTTCGTCACTACTAGTGATGGTACAGGAGTAGTTCACACCGCTGTAATGTATGGTGAAGACGATTATAATCTAGGGAGGGAAGTTGGATTCCCAGAAGTGCATACTGTAGGAATGGATGGAGCATTCGTTGAGGGCGTCCATCCCAAATTAGATGGGAAATATGTAAAGGATTGTGATGATTTAATTATCAATCTATTAACTGATTCAAATAAATTATACCGTGAAAAAATGTATACTCACGATTACCCTCATTGTTGGAGAACGGGACATCCTCTACTATACTATGGAATGGAATCCTGGTTTGTGAGAATGACTGCTGTAAAAGAACGATTGCTCGAATTTAATGATCAAGTTGAATGGGCACCAGATTGGGTCGGGGAAGGTAGATTTGGTGAATGGCTCAGAAATGTCAAAGATTGGGCCATATCTCGTGAGCGATTTTGGGGGACTCCATTGCCTGTTTGGAAGAGCGAAGAAGGTGAAATGAAATGCATCGGTTCAATTGAAGAATTACAAAAAGAAGTTTCTAAGGCCAATGCTGCTGGTATTGAAAATCCAGATTGCCCAGATGATGTTGATTTACATCGACCAATTGTTGATGATTTTGTATTGATTTCTGAAAAGGGATCTATAATGAAAAGGGAGCCTTTTGTCATGGACTGTTGGTTTGATTCTGGTTGTGCATTTTTTGCTCAGTGGCACTATCCCTTTGAAAATAAAGATAAGATTACAGATGCATTTCCTATTGATTATATCTGTGAAGGTGTAGACCAAACAAGAGGTTGGTTTTACACATTATTAGCTGTAAGTACAACTGTATTTGATTCAATATGTTACAAACGCTGTTTAAGTCTTGGATTGATTTTAGATAAAGACGGCAAGAAAATGTCAAAATCGAAAGGAAATGTAGTGGATCCTTGGGATCATTTCAACAAAGAGGGTGCTGATTCATCAAGATGGTATATGGTTACTGCAGGGGCACCATGGAATCCTTTGAAATTTGATCCTGATGGTGTTCGTGAAACATATGCCAAGTTTTTCTTGACACTTTGGAATGTGTACAAATTCCATGCTGATTATGCTGCACTTGATGGGTTTGATCCTGAACAACATGAATCTCCAATTGAAAAAAGACCAGAGTTAGATCGATGGATATTATCTCGGGCTACAACAGTAGCAAAAGAGTACCATAATCAATTTGTCAATTGGGATTTTCACAAAGCATGTAGGGATTTAGAAGATTTTGTGATTAACGATTTATCGAATTGGTATGTAAGAAGAAGTAGAAGAAGACTATGGGATGAAGCAACTAATGATGACAAACGTGCATGTCAACACACATTACATGAAGTCTTGACAATTGTCTGTAAATTAACTGCACCTGTTGCTCCATTTATGGTCGAAGAAATATATTCTAATCTTAATGGGGCTTCTGTTCATTTGGCTAATTGGCCAATTCAAGAAGAGGGTGCATTACCGCCTCAAGATTTAGAATTAGAATCAAAAATGGAATTAGTACGTTCACTTGCTGAAACAGGTAGAAGAATAAGAGTTAAAGCAAAAAGAAGGCAAAGACTTCCTTGCAATGAAGGTTGGATTGTTGGAGGACCTGATTTAGGAGTGTTTCATGAAATTCTTGCTGAAGAACTAAATGTAGAAAATATATCTACTGTTGACGATTTAGACAAATTCCAACAAGTAGAATTATTACCCAATCGAAAAATGCTAGGTAAGAAATGCAGACAAGAGTTACCTGCAGTTTTAGAGGCAATCTCTTCAGCAGATCCTGATTCAACTTGGGCAGAGATTCAATCCGGAACATGCACTCTTGCAGGATTTGAAATTACAGCAGAAGATATTGAACTAAGACGTGTTGAACGTAGTGGCTTTGCAGCAGAAACAATCACACATACAGAAAATGATGAAGACATGGATGTTAGTCTTGTATTAGATATGCAAATTTCACCTGAACTTGCTTCCAAGGGGTTAGCACGAGACATCATCAGAAGAATTCAACAAAAACGTAAGGATCTTGGTCTTGACATTGAAGAAAATATTGAATTAATTGTATGGTTAGATGAAGGAAATCCTAAACTTTTGGATGATGATTGGACACACCTTCAAAATGAAACAAGAGCAGGTGTTGCAACTCTAGAATTAGGAAAAGGGCCAAGTAATTCTGAAGAATTTGAAGTTGATGAATCTATGATTTATTTCAAAGTCAACTAATTATGTTATTTGCCTCATTAGGTGAAATGACTCCTGAACCTCTCATGTAAATTCTCTTGCTGATATGATCGACTAAGAACCAATAAATTGTGTCCTCATGGGGGATATCTAACTTGTCTCTGAATTCTTTTTTATCAAGATAAACGGTTATGGTTCTTTGACGGATATTACTATCCTTGATTGCTACTCTCATCAAAGTATCCAAACGCATCTGCCTGAACCAAGAAAGTTTTTGAATAACTGGAACTTCAAGAATATGATAAGAATTTTGAACATTACATTCTTCGAGAATCTCAATCATTTCATCGACAAGTGGTTGGTGCCATTTTTGAAACGCAACTATCACAAATAAATTCTTATCAGAAAAATCATCTGGAATAGTCACGCCCTCTTTATTGAGATTTTTTCCAAAAATGGAAGGGAACACTTCGGCCATATTAATTCGAGATTGATTACATTAACAAATCGATTGGTTTCAGAATGGCATAGGGCCATAAGTATCAGGCATCATAAGCTCAACTCCAAAAAGAGGGTCTGGGTCACTACTATCCATATAAGCAATAAATGAACCACCATCTGGAAGGATACCCATACTTGCAAAGTCAAATCGAATATCGTTTCCAGCACCGGAAGTAGAATCTAAATCGCCTAATCCAAGATGTGTTAACTGATCTGGAACTAGTGATTGGCTGAATTCTCTGACATGCCATGCCACATCAACATCAGGCCCATCTGAACTTTGAAACCTAACATTGAGAACAAATAAATCATGTTCTCCATTTGAATGAAATTCCCACTCCTCAATATCTGAAGCCATTTCCGAAATATTATACGATTGGTTTAACCAACTTTCACCGCCATCCCAGGACAATTGATGTTTGAGCACCATATTATCCCTCACCACACAATGTAATGCTCCACTAGAATCAAAGGCACAATATTCACTTGGTAATGAATTGCCTTCCATAGTTTCAGCTTTATACCAATCTAGATTTGTATCAAGAAATGCATCATCCCCATTAACAAAATAATCTGGGAAATATAATCCTCCAGAAGGTACTGGGAATGCTCTCATTTCTTTATGTGGTTTAGTATAATCCCACTCCATCCCTAAATCTGTAGCAGTTAAATTGACTTGCATCACATCTAAATTAGCATCTCTATCTGGGAAGGGAAAATAATCATAATTTAAACCATCAGTAGATATTTGTCCGCCAATATTCTGTACTTGATGCCAGAAATTAGAAATTACCAAACTGGCCCATGGCCCTGAACCATAAATTCCACCAGTAATTGGACCAATAACCTCTACTTGCCAAGACCTATCATAGAATGGTTCTGGAGTTCGATTAAAACACCAACTCCATTCCTCAGCTTCAGAGTCATAAAAGAATGCATAAAATTGGTCTGCTCCGCTTGAACTTGGATAGGGGAACCAACCCATAGAAATTATATCTCCATTTGTTGCTTGAACAATACTTCCTTCACCTAATCCTTCTTGTCCAGGTACAGTTGGTTTTGGTTCCAAACAACCAAATTGAGAAAATATAGAGGGAATGTATTCATCCCATGTATGGCCTCTATCTACACTCCAAGTAGGATATTCGCCTCCAAAATTCAAAATCAACCCTTCTTTTGTTGCTGCAAGATAATGCTCACAACAATTACCACCTTCTTCATTTCCAAAAACGGCCCAACTTAGGTTTGTTGTGGAATTAATCGCCAAATCAATTGAAGTGAAATTTCTTTCATCATCTAGCCCTGAATCAAATACTTTAAACTTTTCAAAAATAGATACTGCTAATGGCAAGTCTTCTTCTAATTCATCACCAAAACACCCTGCAATAATTGGCTGAATAATTACAAGCATTAGAAATGCTGCTGTGACCTTCTTCATCCCTAACACAAAATCACCTAAACTTACTAGTATAATAATAATTAAGTTATTTTCAATAACTCCTAGCTCCACCTTCTCCTGAATAATCATGTCCTGATGCTCTAAAATAATGTTGACTTGTACGATTAATAATTGGAAGTGTCAAAATACTTTCATCTGAAAGATCTATTTGGACAAAACCCATTGCTGCAGGACTTGGAACATAATCCTCTCCTGTTTGACTAATCACCAATTCAATAGTATGCCCTGCTGGTAATACAACATCCATTGGGAAAAACTCCATCATCGCAGTTACTGTTTGGAATGGAACCAAAGGAGATCCTTGTTTTCCACCTGCATGGAATCTTAAATCCATTACTGCATGGCCAAGGTGCATACCTGTTTCTCCATCTCTCATTTCAATAAACAAATGTCCATTATTGGAAGTCAACACTGTTGATTTTAGATGAAAAGTAGGCATACCAGCAATCAAAATATCTTCTTCAAATGGGCCTAATCCAAGTACTGTGGAGGAAGTAGTAGTGATTGTAGAACCGCCACTTATTTCCTCAAGGTCAGTTCCTGCTAAAAATTTCCTATATTCTGTATCTTCAGAAGGCCATGTATCTTCTACTCTCCAACCACCCATATTATCTTGCATTTCAACTGTAAGAAGTGGCTTTTCTCCTTCTGCTTTCAAATACCAATCAAACCATAATAACATCTCATCAGCCCAATCCCACCTTAAGGTATAAGGATATGCTTCTGCACCTCTTCCTGAAGATAATCCAGAATGACCACTTTCTCTATCTGGATAATCGTGACCCCATTGTCCTGCTAATGTTTTAACTTCAATTCCAACATTTTCTAATTGTTGATGAGCAGGAAATGCCATGTGAGGGTCTACATTCCAATCTTGCATTCCTTGAATAATATATACTGAGCCATTGTAATTTTCAAGTGCTCTTGTCAAAAAATGTCTTTCTTCCCAATAACTTGAACCCATCCAGCTTAAATCATCTCCACTAAGATAAGCACCAACTCCAGCATAATAACCTTCGATATATCCCTCACATCCAGTTTGTGAATCTTCAAGGTCTCCATCCAATCCAAATGAACCATAAACACCATTATGCATTATTGCACCTCTTGCTTCCATACTTCCATTGCGCCACATTAAATCTTGAACTCCGATTAATCCGGACATTGGTACAATTGTTTTAAGATATTCATTACCAAATGTGGCCGCTTCCCAAGGTGTGGATCCATCATAGGATTTACCTATTACTCCAACATTTCCACTTGCCCATGGTGCACTTCCAAGATATGTAATTGCTGCATCAATTCCGGCTTGTTCATCAACACCCATTAAATCCATACAATGTGTGCTTTCTCCAGTTCCAAAAACACTTACTTGAGCGACAGCATAACCGTGAGGAACATAATTTTCAATTAAAAATCTTCCAAGTCTATCTGCAGGGGTTAATGCATCTACATCTCCATCATTATAATAGGGGCCGATTTCTGCAATTGCTGGAACTTTACAATTATCTGTTAAATTATCTGCATCCCAATCACATCCTTCAATAATTGGTAACCATAATCCCAGATGTACAAGACAATCCGTTGGAACATTTGTAGCACAACCTCCATGAGATGCTGGAATATCTACTTCAATATAGACAGATCTAACTTCATCAACCTCATATGTGCCATTTATTGTAACTCTACTAAACACATCATCCATCTGATATTCTATGTCATATCTATCCCATACTGAAGGATATCCTGTCTCCTCAATTGTTTCAGATTCACTAGAATCTCCAAAACATCCCGAAGAAATTGGCAAGACCATTACAAGTATGATGAACCAACCATTACACTTGCGCATGGTTGCAGGTGATGCTAGGTCATAATTAATCGTTAAGTGGGCATGATTAAAGCAATCAGCGATTAGGGGTTATCATGCGGAAGTTAATTGCGTTGCTTCTTGTGTCAATGATGATGCCAAGTTTATCTGGTTGTTTCAGCGAACCAGAAGCAGAGGAAATCGTGTTGGAAAACCCATTTGATGATTTTCAAGATGAAATCCCAATTACAACAATTTATCATTTCCCAAATGGTACATGGATAAATGGTACTGACGACATATACTTTAATGGAAGTTTAGTTTTACAAGGAAACAATAGTCCATTTTTTGCTGAAGGAACATATTATTCAATAGGATATACTACATTTGAGCCTACTCTTGGCATAACTAGTAATGGTGCAATAATTTTTACAAATTATAGAGGTTCTGGAGATGGAACTCATCTAATTAGATCAATGGATCAAGGCCAAAATTGGGAAGATGTGGGACCATTTAATCCAATTTTCCCTGATACTGGTCAAGTTCCAAACAGTAATGATCCTTATGTTTATGTAGATAAATGGACTGATAGAATTGTCAAATTTGATATGCACGCTCTTACTGCAATGTTTGTTGAATATTCTGATGATGATGGAAATTCATGGAGCCCCCCCTATTCTGCTGAAGGATATTATTCTCCTCAAGATCACCAATCAATAGCATCAATGCCTGATGTAGAAGGTATAGGTTTTCATGAAACTATCTATGTTTTTTGTATTAACACTGGCTCTCCGGCATTAGGTCCACAATGTAGTCGAAGTTTGAATGGAGGAATGTCTTGGGATATTCAAAGACCTGGTTTCCCAATAGGTACCACACAATGTTCAGGATTACATGGACACCTAGCAGGTGGAAATGATGGTACGATTTACAGAGGAAACCCCTCATGTGATGGGCCCGCAGTATACCGAAGCATGGATGGAGGGTATTCATGGACAGAACATACAATTACAACAGAAATTGGAATGCAAGATGGTTGGCATTCACATGAGGTTGCAACAGCTGTAGACGAAGCAAACAATGTTTATGCTATGTGGATTTCTGAAGATCATATGCCATATGTATCTTATTCTCAAGATCACGGAGATACTTGGTCAGATCCTTGGATGGTAGCAGCACCAAATGTTACTGAGACCGGTTTTCCAACTATTTTTGCTGGTGATGAAGGGCGTGTTGTATTTGGATACATTGGCGAGGAAGTTGATGAAGGCGGATGGAATGGTTACATGGGAATTATCACTGACGCATTTAATGAACATCCACTAATCACAACCGTAGCTGTAAATCAACCAGATGATGCTCTTGACGAAGATGATGATTGTGGAGATAAACGATGTGGTGGTTTTGGTGATTTCATTGACATTGAAATTGATGATGAAGGAAGACCATGGATTGCATTAGCGCATAACCCTGCAGGACAAATAGGAATTACTGGAACATTAATGCATGGTCCAGCATTATACGGAGACTTGAAGCAATTAACTCCTCTTCCTGCTGGTGGAAGAGATACTTTGCCATAAAATCAATTTTTTTAATCGGTGTACTGTTATATTTGATTTTACACGCAAGGGCATGAGAAGAGCGGTTGCGCTAGTTATTGTTTTTATGATGACCTCTAGTTTAGCAGGCTGTTTCGGTGATGAAGAAGTAGAAATAATTGTTGAAACTTCTCCTTTTAGTTTTGATAGAGAAATTCCCTCCACTACTTGGTATCATTATTCTGGAGGAATAAATGCATTAAATGAATCAGCAGTAAGTGGTGCAAACATTACTGCAAATTTTACAGAAAATAATTATCCAATTTGGACAAATGCAAGTTATTTTGGAATTGGAATGAGCACTTTTGAACCAACCATTGGCATCACCTCTGCAGATAATCTATACATGTCTAGTTGGGGCAATGGAGTTGGTGGAGCCACCGCCGTAGTCAAATGTACTGGATTGATTGAAATGTCTAACCTTTCCGACTATTCCTGTGCTGACGTTTATGATCCTCCTATTCCAGTAGTTAGTAGTAATGATCCATATATCTATGTTGACAAATGGACTGACCGTATCATGAAATTCGACATGCATGCTTTGGCAGCTATGACTGTTGAATGGTCAGATGATGAAGGTGCATCTTGGAAACCTGTAACACTTACAACATCACCCTATTCTGTACAAGATCATCAAACCATCAGTTCTGCTCCTGGAGCACTTTTACATCCTACAACATGGATTTATTGTGTTAATGGAAATGCACCTGCACCACTTTGTTCATGGAGTGTAGATGGTGGGCATAATTGGAGTCCAGAAGAACCGGGTGCCCCATTAGATTGTAACAGTGGAGGACTAAGTGCTCATTTGGAAGGGGCTGAAAATGGAAATTTCTACAGAGGTCAAATCGGATGTGATGGTACTGGTTATTCAATATACAGATCTACAAATGGAGGGCTGACATGGACAGAACATCCACTGCCAACTGAAGAGTCTGGAACCGCAGACACCTGGAATGCTGAAGAAGCTCAAGTCGCAATTGATGATGAAAATAATGTACATGCAATGTGGATGGGCTTAGACAACATGCCATACTATGCATACTCACAGGACGATGGCGATTCATGGAGTGAAGCAATGATGATAGCGCCACCAATAGATCTTGTGGGAACTGGGTTCCCTGTTGTTACTGCAGGAGGAGGGGGAAGTGTAGCATTTGGATATGTAGGAGATTCTGGAGATGATACATGGAATGGCTATCTAACAGTGGCAACAGATGTATTTAGTGAGAACCCATTATTCACTACTGTACAAATCAATGCAGAAGGAGATCCTTTGGACACTACTGAAGATTGTGGATATAATAGATGTGGAGGTCTAGGAGATTTTCTTGACATGAGTGTTGATCAATATGGAAGGCCTTGGTTTGGATTATCACACAATAGTGCAGATATTGGAATTTTTGCAACAATTACTGAAGGACCAATACTAAGAGGAGTCTATGGACCATTGAAAGTTATGCCATCTGGCGGACCTGAAACATTAGCATAATTATTCAAAGTGTTTCACATACGCTAGGTCATGGGCAGAACCTCTAATTGCTATACTCTAACTTTGATTTTTATTTTGGGACTCTTGACTTCAACTCTTCCAGCACCTACAATAATACAGACAAGTTCAGCAGAATTACCTAATCACATCATTATAACAGAAATTTTGGTATCTCCCAATAATGTGGACTATGGAGGCACTGATTGGAATGGTGATGGTTATTATGGCACATACAGCGATATGTTTGTTGAATTACACAATCCAACTGATTCGGATGTAAACATCTCAAATTGGATTCTTGATGACTTAAAAAATGAAGGTTCGCCATCATGTTCAATTGGCTGGGACACTGTAATCCCTTCTGGTGGGTATATGGTCTTCTACAGAGAAGATACAGGGTTAGAATTTGATTTTTGGGCAGGTGACACAGTACATATCTCTGATTCATCAGGAAACTTACTAGATAGTTATTCGTTCCCAGCACAAGACTCTGACTGGGATACATCATATGCAAGAGATTCAGGGGGCAACTGGACAAAAATTGCTCCGCCTACTCCGGGAATTGCAAATGATGCCATTTGGCCTGAAGCAGAAGGTGGCCCAGGCCCAAATCACGCAATAGGGACATGTTATGCAAATACTGATGGGCTTTACCATGAGGGATCTTATGTTCTAAATGGTAGAATTGTAACAATGGAAGCTGAAAATAGCGTTATTCCCTATGGTAGCGTAATGGTCACTGATGGAATGATAGAAGCTGTATGGGAAGATGGGCAAATGCCATCAGATATTGATTTACAAAATATTCCAGTAGTAGAAACTGCAGGAACCATATATCCTGGAATTATTGATGCACATAATCACATTCACTACAACATGGTACCACTATGGGATTATTCATTAGATCATAGAAATGGAGATTTCTATGAAAATCGCTACCAATGGAGAAATAATCCTGCATATTCTACTGAAATTACTGGTGCAAAATCATTGGTTCAAGGATGGGATTATTGGGATTTAGAACATGAATCAATGAAATATGTGGAAGTTAGAGCAATTGTAGGAGGTACTACTGCAGTACAAGGAAACCCTACAGGAGATGATGATGAATTTGCTTCGATTTTAGCAAGAAATATCGAATACTATAATTTTGGCAAAGATTACATGCATACTAAAGTAACAGAATTAGAAGATGACTATGTCGGAAACCACATAAAAACGGGAAACCAATCTGGTGAATTAGATGCATGGTTCTTACATTTAGCTGAAGGAACTGATGAATCATCTAGAGCTGAATTTGACATATTGGTAAACAATGAATTATTGGTTGGCGAATTAATGCTAATCCATGGTACTGGCCTAGGTCAAGCAGAATTTGCTGCAATGGGAGCAGTTGGTGCTGATTTAGTATGGTCTCCAACATCTAATCTACTACTGTATGGAGACACAACGGATGTAGTAACAGCAAAAACAGAAGGTGTCAAGATTTCTCTTGCTCCTGATTGGTCACCCTCAGGAACAAAAAGCCCACTTCATGAATTAAAAACTGCAGATTGGTTAAATGAGAATAGATTCGGCAATATCTTTTCAGATTATGAATTAGTTCAAATGGTTACAAGTAATCCTGCAGATGGAATGAATTGGGGAGAAAATGTTGGTCGTATCAAAGCAGGTTTACATGCAGATTTAATGGTCGTTGATTCCTTTAGAATTGATCCATATCGTAACTTAATAGAATCTATTGACCCTGATGTGAAATTAACAATTGTTGGTGGTTTACCTATTTTTGGTGATGGATTCTTACTAACTCAACTTGGGGTTGATAGTGAATTAATACAAGGTGATGGATTTAGTAAATCTGTAGATGTAACATTTGAAGGTGTTTCTAAAGGTGGGCAATCATGGCAAAGTATTTCTGAGGATTTAGAAAAAGCAATGGAATTTGACATGAATGAGATGTATGATAATTTTAATTATGCAAGTTCGATGACATTTACAGAATTTGAAGACTGGTTTAATGGGAAATACCCCGGACTTTCTGGAGGGACACATTTAGACCCAGTATTTACCTTTGGAGATGATTATTATTTCGAGGTTCTAAACAATTCATTAGCATTTAATGACATTGGTCAAATTGACTTATGGTCTGCATATTATGATGTAGATTTAGATAATGACGGATACAGGCTAAATAAAGAAATCAATGATGTTGATTCTGATGAAGATGGATATTCAGATTGGACAGATGCATTTCCAGATGATCCTACTGAATGGTATGATTCTGACAGAGACGGAGTAGGGAATAACAATGACCCTTGTCCAAATGATGCTGAAGATGACAGCGATAATGATGGTGTATGTGCAGATTTAGATGATTTCCCATATGATGCTGATGAAACTACTGATACTGATGGTGATGGAATTGGAGATAATTCTGACCTTTGTCCTTCAGAAGATGCAACTAATGCGGATGATGACAATGATGGATGCATAGATGAATCTACAAGCAACAATGATGAAACAAATACTGATACTACCGCATGTAGTTTTGGACAAGTAAAGAAAGTGGATTGTAACAATTGTGTTTGTAGTAACTCTGGAGAATGGGCCTGTGAGGAGAAGGCATGTAGTCAAGCAACAGAAGTTGAAGGAGAATCAGAAGACCAAACCACAATAATTATCTTAATTATTGCACTAATATTTATCTCAATAATTAGTACAGTTTTATTCATTAACAATAAAAATAAGATTTCTGAATTTAATCAATGGGATTCTGAACCAATAGATGAAAAAAAGAACGTGAAATTACCTCCTATGGAACCTCCAAAAACTGATTGAGGCTAAGACAAATCCCACACTGGGCCATCTGGTGTATCTTTTACAGTTACTCCCATTTCTGAAAGGGCGTCTCTTATCCTATCTGCTTCTTCCCAATTCTTTTCAGAACGTGCTTGGGTTCTTTGAACTAATAATTCTTCGACATCAGAGGACATCTCCTCTTTACGCATGGTGACTTCCTCAGATTCTTCACCCATTACAGACATTTGATCACGTGTAGGTAATAATCCTAAGACTGTCCCTGCTTGTTGTTCAAATAATTCAAGAGCGTAAAAACCAACTGCTTGAATATCTTGAATATCTAAATCCGAATTTAATAATCGATTTACTTCTCTTACAATAGACATTGTTTTTGCTACAGCTTGCCTTGTGTTGAAATCATCGTCCATTGCTAAAGCAAATTCTTCTGCAAATTTCTCTATTAAACCAAGACTATGTGCCAAAGGTTCTGAGGATGATAACGTAGGTTCTGGCAAACGACGTAATTCATTTTCATCAATACCACCCCAACTATCTAAAACTAATTTATACGAATCTAAAAGTCGTTGGTGATTTACTCCTGCATCACTTAACAATTGATCATTCATATCAATTGGTGAACGATATTGAGCATTAATCAAAGCAAATCTTAATACAAGTGGGTCTACTCTTGATATTATGTCTCTAATTGTCCAGAAATTTCCTAAACTTTTACTCATTTTTTCTCCATCCATATTAACGAAGCCATTGTGTAACCAATAATTTACAACTGGTGATTGTCCTGTATGACATTCTCCTTGAAAGATTTCTGCTTCATGATGAGGGAATCTTAAATCATGGCCTCCACCATGTATGTCAAATTGTTCACCCAGATGATCCATACTCATTGCTGTACATTCAATATGCCAACCAGGCCTACCATCTCCCCACGGACTTTCCCAACTAGGTTCTCCAGGTTTAGCTAATTTCCACAATGCGAAATCTTTGTGGTCTTTCTTTCCATCTCCAGTATTTGAAACTCTACCTCCAGCCCCACCTAATACTGCATCAATATTCTGCCCTGTCAAAACTCCATATTTTTCCGGTGCTGATTCAACATGAAAATAAACTCCATCCTTTGTAACATATGCATGATTTTTAGAGATTAAGTCCTCAACTATCAAAATCATTTGTTCAACATATTCAGTACATCTTGGATACTCGTCTGCTCGCAAGATATTCAAAGCATCCATATCTTCAAAATAAGCATTAATGTTTTCTTCTACTAATTCTAAAAAATCTACTCCTTTTTCATTCGCTCTAGTAATTATTTTATCATCAATATCTGTAAAATTTTGAATATAATTCACATCATATCCTGATGATTCTAACCAACGGTGAACTACATCAAATGCAACATAGCATCTTGCATGACCTAAATGGCATAAATCATATACAGTCACACCACAAACATACATCGAAATATTTCCCGGATTTAGTGGTTTAAACAACACTTTTTGCTTGCGCCGAGTATCATATATCATCAGCGCCATATGAACTCCGAGTAAGACTACTAACTTCAAGATTGATGTTGTATTACAATATAAAAATTGATTTGATAGATCAATTTGGCACACTCCATGAGTGAACACTCGGATATTGTTTTGGTAACTGGAGCAAGTGGTTTTATAGGCGCACATGTAGTTAAATTATTATTACAAAAAGGGATTAAAACAAGAGCAATGATGAGAAATACAAATTTAAAAACAATTTTTCAAGAAGATGTAAATTTAGAAGTTGTTTATGGAGATTTATTTGATGTAGAATCCTTAAAAAAAGCAATCGTTGGATGTAAAAGAGTTATACATTGTGCGGCTAATTTACCCCTTGGGAAATTAGATCCGCAAACTGATGTAATTGATACCTCAGTAATAGGTGTAGAAAATCTATGCTCTGTCATGGATAATGTAAATACAATAATCCACACTTCATCTGTTGCAGCAATTCGTCCAACAAAATATCAAGAAGGGAAAACATATACTATTGATGATTGGTGTGATGATGCGTCATTAGAATCTAATCCTTACGGTTTTGCAAAAGCAGAAGGGGAAAAGAGAATGAGGGCATGGGCGGAAAGTAAAGATGTAAGACTAATTACAATACACCCTTCAATCGTTTTCGGACCAATATTACATCCTAAGCACATTGATGGTTCAATGTCTTATCTCAAACATTTTGCTAAAGGCCCTCCTTTTGTTTTAGATCTTCATATTAATTTTGTAGATGTAAGGGATGTCGCATTAGCACACGTTAATGCTCTAGAAAAAGGTGAAAATAAACGAAGATATTTGACTCATACAAGCGACATGTGGATGAAAGATATAGGACTTGTTTTAAAGAAAAGGATAAAGGGAAGATGGGCAACAAAAAAATTACCTAAAATATTAGCATACATCGTTGCAATTTTCCACCCGAAATTATCAATCAAACAATTAAAGGGATATTTGGGGTCAAAAGTTAGTTTTGACGTAGGAGATACATGGGATGCATTAGAAATTAAAACTCATAATCCAGAAGATACTATTGTAGAGAGTATAGAATCTATTCTTCATCGCTAGTTAGAATTTTGTCATTTGGTAATTTTAATTTGACGATAATTGCTGCTAGCAATGCAACAATTCCACCAACTAAACAAGCTGCTACCATGCCTTCAATGAATGATTCTCTAGCTGATTGAATGAGAAGAGCACCTTCCGAATTTCCTGCACTAAGCATGCTTTGGCCAATTTTAATCGCGGCTGGAAATGATTCTGAAATTACTCCTGATTGTGCAGAAAGTGAATCCGGAATTACAATTTTTGATTGATAAACTTCATTCAAGACACTACCGCCAATCGCAATACCAAGAGCCCCCCCAATTTCCCGACTAGCATCATTAGTTGCACTTCCAACACCACCTTTGGATTCAGGGATGGCCTCCATCACAACAACAGTAGAAGGAGCCATTGTCAACCCCATACCAAGGCCAAGAAGGAAGAATGTCGCTGCAATTTGCAGGTAATTCGTTTCAATAGTTACCATGGTAAACAAAAACAAACCAGTTGCCACCAAACAAAGACCTACTGAAATAACATTACTTCGACCAAACTTTGTAACTAAGCGATCGCTATTTGCTGCTGCTGGCATCAAACCGAGGGGCAAGGGGAAAAATCGAATCGCTGCTGAAAAGGGGGAGTGTCCTCGGACTAATTGAAAATGTAACATTTGCATGAACATAAATAAAAACATTACAAAGAAAACCATTGCTATAGAAATTAAACCGATTGAAAATCCCTGATTCTTGAAAAAATCCAACGGTAGTAATGGATACTCTGCCTTTTTCTGTGAATAGAAAAACATCAGACCTGATAAGATACTTACAGCAAAGGAAATCAATATGCTGTAATCTCCCCATCCACGACTGGGGCCCTCGATGATTCCAAACAATAGTGAAGCCAAAGTGAGTACTGAAAGAATAGCACCAAGCATATCCAATGGCCTTCCTTCCTTATCTTTAGAACGTGGTACTATGATAGCACCCACAATTAATGCAAATATGATAATAGGGACATTTACCAAAAAAACCATCTGCCAATCGTATATTTCTACAGCCCCTCCCCCTACAAGTAATCCAATGGGGGCTCCCACACCAGCCATTGCTGCCCAAATTCCGATAGCTTTACCTCGCTCTTCAGGGGGAAAGACAACCAAAACTACAGATAGTGTTGAAGGCATAACCAAAGCTGCTCCCAAACCCATAAATGCGCGTGCTATGATTACATCAGATGAAGAGTCCGCAAAAAATGCAGTCCAAGCAGATGCAGTTCCAACTATTATGAGGCCAATTTGCAAGGCACCCTTTCTTCCAAAACGATCACCGAGTGCACCCATTACAAGAAGTGTACCACCGAATACCAATACATATGCATCCATGATCCACTGTAATTCTGAATTGTCAGCGGATAAATCTATGGAAAGTTCAGGCAATGCCACATTTAATGTGACATTATTCAACATTACAATAACTAAACTAAGGCTCATTACCGCCAATATTTTCCAACGGTTTTTAGGAAATTTCGAATCCGCTTCCATAATTAATTTATTCGTATTAAACTAAGTAGATAAGTTTAATTATTCTACTTTAGCAAGGTTTTTCTGCATTTGATTCCACATTAATTCAGCAATATCCATTACTTCCATCTCTGATTCTATGGATTTCAAACCGTCTTCCATCATAGTAGAACAAAATGGACATCCTACTGCAAGAGTGCCACAACCCGTTGCTGCTGCTTCCTTAGCTCTAATTTGATTAACACGTTTGTCAGCATCTTCTTCCATCCACATTTGTGCACCTCCTGCTCCACAACAAAATGAATCTGTTCCGTGCCTCTCAAGTTCAACTACTTGGCCATTAAGAACATCTCTTGGTGCTTCTATTTCTCCTCCAATTCTACCAAGATAACATGGATCATGGAAAGCAACATCTTCATCAAATTCAACTTTGGGTAATTTCCCTTCTTCTTGTAATTGGGCCATAATCTGTGAATGATGGAATACCTCTAATTCTTCACCACCATAATCTTTGTATTCCTTTCCTAATGTATGGAAACAATGTGGACAAGATGCAATTATACGCTTGACTCCTAATTCTTGAAATGTCATCAGATTTGTTTCTGCTAACATTTGAAATAAATATTCATTACCAGATCTTCTAGCAGGGTCTCCAGTACAACCTTCTTGCATTCCTAAAATTCCAACATCAAGTCCAGCTTCTTTCAAAATTTGAATTGTTGATCTTGCAACATTTTTATTCTTTTCATCAAATGAAGCTGCACATCCTGCAAAATAGATATATTCCGCAGGTTCCCCAATTTTAACATCTAAATCTGCTGCCCAATCTCCTCTTTCATGTGCTCCAAAACCGTAAGGGTTGGAATTTACTTCAAGATTATCCATTGTTAATTGTAATTCTTCTGGAAATTCCATGGCTTCCATCATCAAATGTCTCCTTGTATCGGTTAACAATGGTACATGTTCAATATACACTGGACAAGCATCTACACAAGCATGACATGTAGTACAAGCCCAAATTGCATTGGAATCAAATCTAGCTATCATATTCTCTTCTACTTCTTCACCCGATAGTAAAGCAACATGGTGCTCATTTGCATAATCTCTGACATCATGAACTATTTGCATTGGATTTAGTGCCTTACCACTTTCATATGCTGGACAAACATCTTGACATCTTGCACATGTTGTACATGCCCAACCATCAATCAATTGCCTCCAAGTAAACTGATTATAACTGCTCACGCCAAATGATTCCAGATCTAATTCTTCCAATAATACTGCTTTTCCATCATCTCCTGTGGCTAATGGTTTCATTTTACCCATTGGCTCAAGGTCATGAAAGAACACATTTGGAAATGCCATGACAAGGTGCATATGCTTTGAGATTGGAATTAAAATTAGGAAGGAACAAATTGCAATCATATGAGCCCAATAAGAAGTTATTACAATTGTATCACTTAATTCCAATGATTTTACCCAAAATCCAATTGGCTCAGTAATACTTGAAGGTGATTCTCCAGACTCAATAATATAGGAAGTCGTTGTAATAATAAATATTAGAACTAAGATAAAATTACCTTCTAATTGAGATTTGTCCTTTAATTTCTCTGGAGTAAATACTACTCTTCTTAGTAAAGCAGCAACACATCCAATCATAGCAATAAAATAACCAAATTCAACCATTGCATTACGTGGCCCAAGTAAAAAACGTGGCATTAATTCATGTGAAAAATAACTAGCAGAAACTAAATCCAACATGTCTGTTGAAAGCATCAAAAAACCCCAAAACATCAAAACATGCATGGTTCCAACAACTTTGTCTTGTAATACTTTTTTTTGCCCTAACCAGCCAACTAATACTTCTTTTATTCTTAAACCCCAAGAATCAAACCTATTGTCTGGTGAACCAAGTAAAACTAATCGGATTGCCTTTTGTAATTGAAATGTGAAAAAGCCTCCAGAAAGTAATAATAAAACCAATAAAAATACCCAACCAGGTATAATTCCATACTCTAGTTTCAAAGGATGTACCATAATTCTACTCCCTGCTTACCCTTCGCGGAAACTGTTCAAGTCCTTGAAATAGTCGTAAAAAATACGAATAAAAGATATATCAATTAACTTGAACTATTCTCCGGACACATGCTCAAAGTCTCTGCACCGGGAAAATGTATCCTGCTCGGGGAGCATGCAGTGGTTTACGGGCATCCTGCTCTTGCTGTTTCAATAGATATGAGATTAAACGTCAACATTACTAAACAGAAGTTTGAATCTGAATCTCATATTATTGATGGTAAAATAATAAAATCTCAAAATCATCCACATATAACCACCGCATTAAATGAAATTTGGGGGGATGATTCTCAAATGCTTAACATAAATGTTTCAAGTGAAATACCACCTTCTGCAGGCCTTGGTTCATCAGCAGCATTGTCCGTAGCAATTGCTACAGGTCTAAAAAATGCAAAAAATTTGGAGATTGATTTAGAAGAAATTAGTTCAATCGCTCATAAATTAGAAGCAAATGCACAAGGCGGATTAGCAAGCCCTATGGACACATCAACTTCCACCCATGGCGGTTGTATTTTGTTAGCAAATCAAAAATTAGGAGGGAATTGGCTTTATTCTAGAACTCTTGGTGAGAAGAAATGGGAAATTCATTCATTTGAACTACATGAAAACATGAAAGATGCATCTCTCGTAATTGGTCACACAGGCATCCATGGTTCAACTGCTGACATGGTCATTGGAGTAAAGAAAAGACTAGATGAAAATCCTGAGTTAAAAAATGATCTTGATGCAATAAATGCCTTGACTAAACTTGGAGTAAATGCTATTGAAAATGGAGATCTTGAAGCACTTGGTGCGGTAATGAATCTAAATCATTCTCATTTACAAAACATTGGTGTTAGTTGTAATGAATTAGATGAGTTAGTTTCTGTAGCTAGAGAAACATCTCTCGGTGCAAAATTAACAGGTGCTGGGGGAGGTGGATGTATGATTGCATTAACAAGAAATCCAACAGAAACGGCGAGAGATATTGAATTAGCGGGTGGGAGAAGTTATATCTGTAAATTCGGTGTTGAAGGCGTGAAAATTGAAGGGAATGGGTTAGAATTTTAGTTTTGAAAAATTCACTATTTTATAAAGCCTTTATATAAGGAGGTTATTACGGCCGCACTATGAATGACGAAGACCGTTTGACAGTTGTTAACGTAGTTGCATCTACAAGAGTTGCTGAAGAGTTGGATTTACCAGATATTGCAGTCCAATTACATTGTGAATATGAACCAGAACAATTCCCTGGTGTAGTTTACAGAGTAAAAGAACCAAAACTTGCTATTCTGATGTTTAGATCAGGAAGAGCAGTTTGTACTGGTGGGAAAAATGAAGAAAATATTCATGAAGGTATTAAACGAATGATTGGAGATTTACGTGGTGCTGGAATAAAAACATGGGATACTTCTGATGTAGAAATTGAAGTTCAAAATATGGTTGCTACTTACGCACTACATTATCCTGAGGATTATGCTGGTAAAGCACGTATGGATGATCATACTTTGAAAATTAAAGAAGGAGATCCTCTAAAAGGACTTCCTAGAAAATTAAACTTGAATAATCTAACATTCCACCTTCCTTTTGACAAGGTAGAATATGAACCAGAACAATTCCCTGGATTGATTTACAGATTGGATTATCCAAAAGTAGTTTGCCTAATTTTTGGTAGTGGAAAAATGGTAATTACTGGTGCTCGTCATAAAGATGAAATCCTTGATGCAGTACAAATCATACAAGATGAATTAGCTGATTTATTATAAAATCACTAAATTTTGTTAATTTTACTTAGCCGTTTGATTCATAGACAATGCCGTGCCTGCCTTGGCTATGGGCAGGACCTCTTATATGAGATTAAGAACTCCATTATCAGTATTAATAATGATTTTAATAATGGTTATTGGAAGTTTTTCACCAGCATTAATTTCAGAATTATCCGATAATGAATCTAGTTACTATAACGTTAGAAGTTCTACTGGGAATATGATTGATGTTCCTGTTTGGATGGTTAATGATGAATGGATTTATGCGACTTCAATTGATGTTTCACCCGCATTGGCTGATACAGATTTAAGTGACCCTAGTGTAAATGTTGATCCCGTAACAGGAGATACAACACTCGTAGTAAGTGAAATTAGGTTAGAAACAATAGACAATATTGAAACTTTGGTATATGTTTTAACTGGTAATGGACATTATGAAGGTGATATTTTCATCCCTTCTGATATTGCTGCTACTTTAATTGAGGGTGTACCTTCTTGGTTAATTCCGGATATTAATGGAAATCTTGTTGCTGATTTAGTGATTGAAAGATTTGTAAGGGTTAGTGATTTAGCTGTTATTTATCAATCACAGACAATAGATGTTAATGTATTGAATATTCCCATATTAGGTTCTTATGCTGTAGGATTGATAACTTTGGAACAATCTTATTCTCCCCCTATGGAACAATATGATTTCCCCTTAGATGTTGGAAATAATTGGTTAATGAACCATACTGAAACCACAGTATGGTCAGGAAACAGTCCAGTATTCCCTCTCCCTCCTCCTCCACCACCCTATACTCATGAAGATAAATTTGAAGTTACGCAACAAGGTGATCCAAATGTTCCCTATGGTTGCACAAATAGTATAAGGATTCAACAAATTAACATGACTTCTGGTTTTGAAAAGGGATTCAATTGGTATTGTGAAGATGTGAGATATTTTGCATGGTCGCATGAAGAGATACTACTTGGAATGATTCAAGATTTGAGATTGAAAGATTATAATGAACAGTCAAGATCGGGTAACGGTTTTGTTTTAGATTGGCCATTCAAAGCATACCCTCCTGGGTTTGATGTTGATATTGATATTTATTCAAACTCAGCGTCACCTGAATATGGAGATTTTAGATTTGAAGCTGAAGGCATAGAAGAGAGCTTTTTTATCCTTCCTGGATCAACTGCTGATGTAAGTTTAATTGTAAATAACACTAGTGATGATTCCGATACGACCTATGATGTAGGAACGCATGGCCTAATTGCTTGGGATGGATATCAAGGACTGGGCGTTAAAACCCTAATTATTGACCCAAATGCAGAAGGAATTGACCTAGTTGCTCGTTCCTCTGGAATTGTTATTGAGAGAACTAGGGGGAGTGAAACCACTATATTGACTAGTGTAACAGGATATAGCGCACAAAGAGGAGATACCTTATCTCTTAGTTTCCCTATTCAAAACAGAGGGATTTCAGCTAGCATACCCACTACACTAGAAATCAATGGCCCTGGTGGCTCCAATTCATACAACATAGGTTCTTTGACTGCATATCAAGAACAAAGAATCACCATTAATTGGGATGTTCCTGATGATCAAGCATTTGGGTTTGTTTCATTTGGATTTATTATTGACCCCAATGATGTAAACGATGAAGTTGATGAGTCAAACAACGCAGGGGCAACACCACAAATTCGCATAGGTGCATCTCCTGTTGGTTTAGCCGATATTCCTCTGCCCGTGTATACTTACGAGAATTATACAATAGATGGAAGTGAAAGTAATGATCCTGATGGTGGAGATGTTAGTTGTGAGTTTGAAATAGAAACTGTTGACGGTGCTGGAAATACATGGTATCAAACAAGATCTAGTGAAGACTGTAAATTAACATATTATTGGACTGACGATGGTGCCTATTCAGTAAATATGACCGTAATTGATAATGAAGGAGATATGGTTATGATTCAACTAACTGCTGTAATTCTAAATCAAGCTCCATATCTTAATTTAATTTCAGATGTTAATACTATTTATGTTGGAGAAACTGTAACAATAAATGCAGATAATAGTGGAGATGTAGATACGATTCTTCCCCCTGATGTAGCAGAGGTAGATATTGTATGGGATTATACAGGGGATGGTAATTATGATTCTTGTGAACAAGGTGCTTTCAAATTTAATTGTACATTGACTCCTGAAATTGAAGGTGATGTAACAATTACAGCAACAGTAACTGATGATGATGGAGAAAGTACTACAACTTCAATAATAATAGGTGTACTAAACATTCCTCCTGAAATTTCAAATGTTCAAGCGAAAATTGATGGTGAAGATGTACTAAAAGATGATAGATCATTTTGGGTTGTAAATGAAGATCAACTTGTCAATTTACATGGAACTGGTTTTGATTCTCCAAATGATATTGAAGGTTTAACTTGGACTTGGAGTTCAATAAATATGGAAGATAATTCTGTGGCTTGGCAAGTACAAGATTCAGGAAGTACCTCTGAAATACTGGTTTATTGGGAATTATCTGGAGAATATACCATATCTCTTGATGTTTTTGATGACAATTCTGCAAGAAGCCCCGAAGAAGTTAGATGGATTAAAATTAACAATGTTGAACCTATTGTTGAAATAACATCTACAGGGAATTCAATAGGTGAAAGTATGCCATTAACTCTTACTGGAGAGGCAAGTGACACACCTAGCGACATTGAGTCTTTAGTTATCTGTTGGGATGTTGATCCATCTGACAATTCAGATAACAATGGTTCTGCAAGTGATGATTGTGATTACGAAGGAAATGAAATGACTCATTCATGGGGGAAAGCAGGCACATATACTGTCATCTTTCATGCTGTTGATGATGATGGTTCAAGGTCAATAAAACAATTAGAAATTGAAGTTACAAATCAACCAGCACGTGCAATTATTAATTCAAATTCAGAATCAATATATATTGGAGATCAAATTTTCCTTGATGGAAGTAAATCTACTGATTCTCCAGAAGACAAAGGAAGTCTAGCATATTTATGGGATAAAGACATTAATCAAGATAGTAATGGTGATGGAATTAAAGATAATGACATTGATTACCAAGGTGCCAATTTTACTCCAGAATTTTTAATTGAAGGCACATATATTGTTCAATTGACTGTAAAAGATGAAGATGGTTGTCCAGCAGGTGAAACGAGATGTGTTGCTCAAATCACAATTGAAGTCAAGAAGCATGGTGGTATTGGAGGTGTTGCAGCTAGTTTTGAAGATAAGTTAGGTATTGGAATAGAGATTCAAGCACTAATTTTCATACTTATTTGTCTAATACCGGTACTTTTATTTGCCAAAGGCAGGAGACAGAATAACATTTCAACTAAAGAATCATGGCAAGAAATGGAACTTGGTATGGGCTACAGTGCATCAATGCCAAATGCTGCACCTGTTACTGCACAATTTGGATTAGAAAACACAGAACCTGCACCTCAAACAACTCAAGTAAATACAGGTCCACCAATTCCTGCAACAGGTTTACCAGAGGGATGGACGATGGAACAATGGTCGTATTATGGTTCTGCATGGCTTTCTGAGCAAGAAAAAAATATGAATCAGCCTACTCCTCAAGTAACTAATGTTCTCCAACAAGAACCTCTTAATTCACAGGATGACTCTGTTTTTAATATTTTATCAAATAATGACGTAAATACTCAACCTAAATTAGATCCGTTATCTGCTTTTGAAGATGATGATTTAGATTTCTAATCCGAAAAAGAAATTAATGGTTAAAAACCATCAATTTTTCTAAATTCATACCTGATATTTAAGTTCAATCAAAATAAGGAGGGACAGATAGCGATGGTTAAGAAGATCTGGCATTTTATTGGATTACCTGATCCTGAAGAAAATATCGAACGTAAAAAAGTAGTTAATACTCCAAAAGCAAGTAGAATCACTAGTACCGTAGAAAATGAAAAAACCGAGGAAAAAAAAATAGATACACAAACAACATTACCAACGCACAAAATCAATTGGGATGGCCCACTTACTCCAAAAGGTGAACCATTTCATGATCTTGGAATTAATGTTATTTCAAAAAATAATAGTTTACCATCTAAAGCATTAAGATATGTTACTCCAAATTCGATGAACAGGCTACCACTAGATTCAATGGCTAGTAGATTATTTCAAGGTGATGTTGTAATTGTAGATTTATCTGTAATGGTGCATATGGAAAGCCAACAACGTGCTTGCAGACAAAGCCTTCGACAACTTTCAAGTGAACGGAGAATTCCAATTTTCTCTTTAGACAATAAAGATAATTTGCTAATGATGCCTGGGAGAAATATTCAAATTGATGTTTCAAAATATGATTTGATTTAAATTTCAAGTACTTTTTTTAATTTCTCAATTGCTGTTGATGCTAAGCCTAAAACTGTGATTTTTTCTCCGTTTGTAACTTTTGCATATTTTGACATTTGTCCATCCAAATCATATCCTCCTGCTTTACCATGCCATGAATTTGAATGTAATAATTCAAACAATATTTCTTCATCAAGTTCTTCAATTTCCACTGTAGAAACATCGGTCCAAATATAACCAAACCAATCACCAAATACGATTTCTGGGTTTCTTTCAAATTCTAATTCTAACGATTTATGAATTATTAATCCAGTAGAACTCCAAACTTTATGTCTTCTTCCTGATAACCTCTTTAACATACTAGCAGCTTCTAATTTGTCATTTGCTTTACCAAAAACTTGTTCGAAAGAATCAGGATCTTCAACAAGTGTATCAGAAACCAAAGTAATAATATTTTCCAAATCAATTACCTTTTCATCAAAATTTAATTTTTCTAATCTCCCCAAAGAGATTTCTAAAAGTGCATTTTGCAGTTTCATTTTTGCAATTGAAAATACTGTTTCCTTCAATGTAGGATTTTTTGGTTCAATCTCATCTTCAATCAAAGGCGCACAAACTAATTTAACATCTGTTTTACTTTCAGAAATTAATTTCTCCAATAATATAGACCTTCTCTTTGATGCTGATGCTAACCAAACTCCCCTCATGCCCATTGATTATCCGTCATGTAACACATCAATAAGTAATCTGTACTTTTTAGTTCAATTAATGAATAGTTAGTTTCATGTGTAGGAATCTCGTGGTTTGGTCAGTGGCGGAGACTCTTGAACAGAATACCAACAGAAATTAGTGGCCTTGACGAGATGATGCAAGGAGGAATTCCTGAAGGTCATATCGTGCTTGTTGCTGGAGCGAGTGGTTCAATGAAATCTAGTGTTGCATTTGGAATGCTATACAATGCAGTAATGCAAGGACCAACGTCTGGAATTTATGTCACTCTTGAACAAAGTAAGGAAAGTTTGAGAGGGCACATGGCAAACATGGGAATGGATGTTGATGATAACCGTGTTAGAAACAGAATTGCAATTATTGATTTAGTCGACTTAAGAGTAAAATTAGATGAACAAGGAATGGGTGGAAAAGTAGATTGGATGGGGCAACTCATAAGGCAATTGAAAAATTACCGAGACAATATTGGATTTGAAGTATTAGTTTTCGATAGTTTAGGTGCATTCTTTACATTAACAAAAATGGAAAACCCAAGAGATGAAATATTTAGATTATTTGAAGCAGTCAGGAGAATGGGATTAACATCACTATTCATTTGTGAAATGACTGGAGTAGATAAAAAACAATTCGGAGAATATGGAGTAGAAGATTATCTTTCTGATGGTGTAATTCATTTAACTATGGAAAGAAATGGTGACCACATCAGTAGAAAATTAGCAATTGTAAAAATGCGACATACTGCTCATGCTCTTGGCTATCTACCTTTCAAATGGAATCCAGATGACCAAAAGTTTTCAATAAATTGAAATCATTCAACTGTAACTGATTTTGCTAGGTTTCTTGGACGATCAACATTACAACCTCTTTCTTCTGCAATATTAAGTGAAAGTAATTGACAAATAATATTGTAAAGTAATGGTTGTAATAAATCGTGAGTCCTAGGAACCTTAATTACCAAATCGGCATGAGAATCTGCTAACTCATCTTCTTGATGTGTAATGAATATGACCTTGGCACCTCTAGATGCTACTTCTCTTGCATTTCCAAGCAATTTTTTATGGCTAGAACCTTCTGAAGCAATTACAACTATTGGTGTTCCTTCTTCTACCAATGCTAAGGGTCCATGTTTTAATTCTCCAGCCGCATAACCTTCTGCATGAATATAAGAAATCTCTTTTAATTTTAGTGCACCTTCTAAAGCAATAGGATATGATGTGTTTCTTCCAAGGAAGAATGCATGATTTTTGCCAACAAAAAACTGTTGTGCTTCCCATAATTTTGTTTTGATGTTTTGATCATTTAACATACGTTCCATCGAAGTTGGAAGCTTTCGTGCATGTCTATCAAAATAACTTAAATCTTCTCTATGGAAATTTTTACTGTCTTGTCCTAATTTCATAGCCACTAACAATCCACCTAATACTTGCCCTGTAAATGCTTTTGTAGATGCGACTCCAATCTCAGGCCCTGCCCTAATTCCTATCATTGTATCCACATTTCTAGCTATTGTACTACTTTCTACGTTTACAATTCCCAACGTAGGGTATCCTCTTTCATGGGCTGCTTGAATAGCAGCTAAAGTATCTGCTGTTTCCCCAGATTGGCTAATTCCAATAACTAATGACTTAGGACCTGAAGGTGCACCATAACGGAATTCATGAGCATGGTCAAGAATTACTGGTATCTTTGATAATTGCTCAATATAATAACGTGCTAAAAGACCTGCATTATATGCAGTTCCACAACCTACAATTCTTAGTACTCTTGGATTAAAAGGAATTGGAACTCCCTTTATTTTATCTCTAGACAACCTTCCTCTTAGACAATCTCTTACGACTCGAGGTTGCTCATAAATTTCTTTGAGCATAAATGTAGGATATCCTCCCAGTTCAGCATCTCCTAGTTTCCATTCTAATTTTTTAGGATCTTTTTCTACTTTTTCTCCATCAACATTATAGATTTGAACTCCAGCATTGTTGATTAATCCCCAATCACCTTCATCAAGATAATGTACATTTTCTGTTAATCCAACTACACAAGATACATCGCTTGCTAACAATCCTTTTTCCCCATCATGTGATATTATTAATGGTGCAAATTTTCTTGCAAATAAAATAAAATCTTTACGACCCTTTATCACAACAGCAAGAGCGAATGAACCTTCTAATTTCTCAAGGACTGTTTTCCAACAAGATATGAATTCCTCCTCTTTTGCTTTAGCCATATTAATTCCAGAATTTTTTATTTCGTTTGATAAAAGATGTGCAACAATTTCTGAATCTGTTTCAGAACCAAATTGAAGATTTTCATCAATAGATCTTAATTCCTTTCTTAATTCTACTTCGTTTTCTATTATACCATTATGTACAACAGCCACATCTAATTTAGGAGACATATGAGGATGTGCATTTTCTACTGTAGGTGGTCCGTGTGTTGCCCACCTAGTGTGTGCAATTCCACATTCTGAATCTGGTAAATCAACTACTAATGGTTCTAAATTAGATAATTCTCCAACTGCCCTTTTACGAATAAATTCTTTTCCATTGACTATACATATTCCAGAAGAATCATAACCGCGATATTCCATTCTTTTTAATCCGTGCATTAATAATTTGCTAGTCTTTTTGTCTCCAATGATTCCAAAAATCCCACACATCTTAAGCACCTCTTATCAATCTAGTTCCAGTTTCATATTCTCCATCTAATTTTGTTCTTCTTCCAACTAATACTTGAGAGCCTAACATTGTTCCTGGTGCACATATAACCCCTTGTTCAAGCATACATGCTTCACCTGTTACCAACCCGAGGCGGCGAATCTGGTAATGTGTGTTTCTAACAATTTTCTGGACTGAAGCCGCATCTACCTCTACATTTGATTTTAGCGAAGTTGCTGGCCCAATTATTGAATGATGTATTGAACAATTTGAATCAATCTGTACATCGCGCATTATTAATGATGAACGTATCCTAGTAAATGGCCCTATGCGACACCCAGATGAAATTGATGTTGAACCAGTAATTACAGCTAGTGGTCCAATCTCACAATTTTCTGCAATATGAACGGGTCCTTGAATCACACAACCAGGATGAATTATAGTGCCCTTGCCTATCTGTACATCTCCATTAATTGTCGAACAATCTGTAATTTCTGCACCATCCGAAATTAAACGTTCCATCTTTTCCAATAAAAAACGATTTAACTTATTCAAATCCCAAGGGTGATCTACATCATGCCAATTTTCAGTTCTTACTGATTCTATTTTTAATCCCTCTTTAATTTGTTTTGAAATAGAGGTTGATAATTCTGTTTGACCTTCCTCAAAATC
>Ga0066862_10000032_pt1 | contig 47894 bp, 34 predicted proteins | sample ETN02SmetaG_FD_66431 | JGI IMG/M metagenome (GOLD analysis project Ga0066862, IMG submission 66431) | Marine microbial and viral communities from oxygen minimum zone, Eastern Pacific Ocean - ETNP2014F10-02SV255 | ecosystem: Environmental > Aquatic > Marine > Oceanic ... | reverse complement strand
CGAGAAATTGGAAAAACTCTGAAGGAAAGTGCTGGTTCCGTACAAGAGGCAATCGACACTTGTCTATTCTTCCAATCAGAAGGAAGGCGACTTTACGGACAGACTGTTAACAGTGAATTACCCGACAAAGAGTTGTTTACATATCGGCGACCACTAGGTGTTTGTGGAATAATTAATGCTTGTAATTTCCCTGCAGCAGTTCCTTTTTGGAAAATGATCCCTGCAATTATGTGTGGAAATACATGCGTTTGGAAATCGCCTCAAGATGCCCCACTTCTATCCTTTGCTCTTGCTCGAATAATGCATGAATCGGGATTACCTGATGGTGTAATCAATCTTATTCATGGCAAAGGTAGTGGAGCAGGACAACATCTTGTAGATGCAGTAGATGAAGGATTAGTCAACAAGATTTCTTTCACCGGTTCTACCTCTGTTGGTAAAATGATAGGCGAAGTCTGTGGACGAAATTTGGTCTCCTGTTCTCTTGAATTAGGTGGGAAAAATCCGCTTGTTGTAATGCCATCTGCTAACATCGAGAATGCTGTATCAGGGGCATATTGGGCCGCTTTCGGAACTGCAGGTCAAAGATGTACTAGTCTCGGGAATCTCATTATTCACGAAAGTATCTATGATGAATTCATGACAAAATTCATGGAAAAGGTCGAAACAACAAGAATCGGCGATTCTCTGAATCACGATGACGTGTTATATGGTCCGATGTTATCAGAAAAATACGCGAATGATTTCCTTGAGGGAGTAGAAATGTGTAATGCATCTGGAGCTAAACATATTCATGGAAAGGGACGGATAACATCCAACTCTGCTCCAACAAATTTCCTCGCTGTTGCTGATGACGGAGTATACATGTGGCCACATGTGTATGTCGATGTCACCGAAGACATGGAATGTTTCCATGAGGAAATATTTGGCCCACTAGTTACTATTGTTAAAGCAAGAGACTTTGATCATGCTCTTCATCTAGCAAATGCGTCTCCATATGGATTGTCTTCTGCCATTTACACCAATGACCGATTAGAAGCATATCGATTCAAGACTGGTATCAAAGCAGGAATGACTGGTATCAATAATTCAACTACTGGAGCAGAAGCACATCTTCCATTCGGTGGGGTAAAAGGATCAGGTAACGGAACTAGAGAATCGGGAATTTGGGTTATTGAAGCCTACTCATATTGGCACGCAGTAAATGATGAACTTAGTGGGAAGTTGCAACTTGCACAAATGGATGTCCATGAAATTGAAATTGAAGAGGCAGAAGCAGACTACGGGTCACTAGCATAATGCAATCTGAAAACAATGCAATTGCTTATCACCTCTCTCTATACCCTTGGAGTTGGGGATGCAGATGGGTGAACCAGTCAAACTCCCTATGAAGAAGGGTCTAGGGCAGACAGATAGGACCGATGCTTGGTGGAAAGGGCCTACTGCAATGGCTGCATACTTGGGATTCATGCTTGCTTATGCAACATGGCGTGGCTTCATGGAAGCTGATTTCTGGTTCTTCTCAGAATTTGGGTTATCAGGCGGTGTGGGTCATGGTAATGGGACAATGGCGATTGAGAATAATGGGAATCATGTCTTGAGTCCTCTTTTTAGTCCCTTAATTATCCCAGGAGAGCAATCTTGGGTCCCCTCGCAATTACAATGGATGAGTCCAGCAATGTTCATTCTCATCTTCCCCGCTGGATTTAGAGGAACTTGTTATTATTATCGAAAGGCATACTACCGTGCATTCTTCCAACAACCTACTGGATGCGCTGTTTCCAAACCGTGGAATGAATATTCTGGGGAAACGCGCCTTCTAGTGATTCAAAATCTACATCGATACTTCATGTATGCTGCTCTTGCTTATCTTCCAATCCTATCATACGATGTTTGGTTATCTATCAACTTCCATACCGTTGATTCTCATACTTACGGAATTACAGTCGGAACCATTGTACTATTACTAAACGTGATGCTCCTAACTGGATATACTCTCGGATGTCATGCATTTAGGCATGTTATCGGAGGAGGATCAAATGATTGGACATCTTCGGGATTAAAACGACTACAGCATAAATTATGGCTTTTCTCTACTCGATTAAATGAACACCACAAAGATTGGGCATTGTACAGCCTTTTCTGGGTCATGTTTGCTGATTTCTACATCTGGGCATGTACTGATCCAATGTTTGGATGGAATGATGTGGTTTTATTCGGAGGGATTTGAATGGAAGACTATGAAATCCATGAGCATGATGTGGTCGTAATTGGCGCAGGAGGTGCTGGCCTTCGTGCTGCAATCGAAGCAAGCGCTTCAGGTGCTAATGTTGCCATGATTTGCAAATCCATGTTAGGAAAAGCACACACTGTAATGGCAGAAGGAGGAGCTGCTGCTGCATTAGCTAACAAAGACCACCGCGATTCTTGGGAAATTCACTTTCGAGACACAATGAAGGGTGGCAAGTATCTTGGTGATTGGAGAATGGCACAAATCCATGCCCAGCAAGCACCTGACCGGATTCGGGAATTAGAACAATGGGGGGCTGTCTTCGATAGAACTCCTAAGGGACTTACGAGTCAACGAAATTTCGGAGGACATACCTATCCAAGATTGGCTCACATAGGAGATGCTACCGGACTTGAACTCATTCGAACTCTTCAACAAAAAGGCATACACACCGGAATGGAAGTGTTCATGGAATTTACAGTTCGAAGACTCTTCAAAACTGATGGTAGAATCAGTGGTTGTTTTGCATATAATCGAACAGATGGTTCCCTTCACTTATTCAAAGCTAAGACAATTATTCTCGCAACTGGAGGGATTACTCGTTGTTGGGAAGTTTGCTCTGGATCATGGGAATACACTGGAGAAGGACATGCACTTGCCTATTGGGCAGGAGCCGAGATGGGGGACATGGAATTTGTCCAATTTCATCCAACTGGAATGATTTGGCCACCTTCAGTAAAAGGAATTCTTGTGACCGAAGGTGTTCGTGGAGAAGGAGGAATGCTTACTAATTCAGAAGGCAATAGATTCATGTTTGATTATGTTCCTGAAATGTATCGTGATGAATTTGCAGATACAGAAGAAGAGGCACTAGCATGGGTCGATGAAGTAGTATCAGGAAAGTTAGCAACAAAGAGAAGACCCCCTGAACTACTCACTCGTGATGTTGTTGCTAAGGCAATCAATAGTGAAAGAGATGCTGGACGAGCTTCAGAACATGGTGGAGCCTATCTGAACATCTCTTGGAGAGATCCTGAAGAAGTCAAGAAAAAACTCCCAGGGATGTATCATCAATTCATGGAACTTGCAGCGGTTGATATCACCAAACAAGCAATGGAAGTTGGGCCAACAGCACACTATGTAATGGGTGGAGTGAAAGTGGATCCATATACTCAAGAAACAACAATTCCCGGCCTTTTTGCTGCAGGAGAAGCCGCTACTGGATTGCATGGTGCGAATCGGCTAGGAGGGAACTCCCTCTCAGATCTCATTGTTTTTGGCAAGATCGCTGGTGAACAAGCATCGATAGCAGCAGAAGAGATCGAATCGTTCTGTGAAATTGATAAATCAGAAATTGAAGAAGTAATTGCTGAAACTCTTGAACCACTCAATCGTGCAGAAGGAGAAAATCCTGCTAAAGTGGTTGAAGATTTACGAGAAATGATGCAAAATAAAGTTGGAATTATTCGAACAAAAAACCTACTTGAAGAAGCATTAATTGATCTGGATGAACTAGAAAAAAGATCACATGAAACCAGTACTGGGGGCGGTAGGACCTACAATCCTGGTTGGCATCAAGCTCTAGAGATAGGCGCGATGATTGATGTTAGTAGAATGTGTACCCTAGCTGCACTAAGACGAGAAGAAAGTCGCGGAGGACATACTCGAGAGGACTTTCCTCTTCCTGATCACAAACACTGGGGGAAAATCAATAGCGTGATAATTAAGGGAACAGATGGTTCGATGTCTATCGATTATACGAACTATCCATCCATACCTGATGATTTGAAAAGACTTCTAGATGCCGATGACTTACACGAGGAAGAATAACATGAGTGAAAATGTAACCTTCAGAGTTTTTCGGGGCTCACCTGATAGTGATGGAGACCCATTTGGAGAACTCGTAGATTACACTGTTCCACTTGATGAAGGAATGGTTGTACTTGACGTAATACATAGAATTCAGGCTGAAGATGCCCCTGATTTAGCATGCAGATGGAATTGTAAAGCAGGAAAATGTGGATCTTGTAGTGCAGAAATAAATGGAAAGCCGCAATTGATGTGCATGACCAGAATGGAAGATGTTTTTGAAGAAATGGACGATGAAAACGAACCTATTCTCGTAAAACCAATGCAATCATTCCCTCTAGTTCGTGATTTAGTTACTGATACATCGTGGGCTTACAAAATGGATAAGCGAATCAAACCAATCAATGGCCCTGATGATCCTGATTGGGTATTCCATCAACAAGAAGCAGATCGAATTCAAGAATTTAGGTCATGTATCGAATGCATGTTATGTGTCAATACATGTCACGTTCTTCGAGAACATCAAAAATTCGATGAATTTGCAGGACCTCGTTTCTTCGTTAGACTTGCCAATCTAGAAATGCACCCTCTAGATACAGAAAGTAGAATTCCTGAAATCAAAGAAGACTTTGGACTCGGATATTGTAACATTACCAAATGTTGTACAGAAGTTTGCCCGGCTGGAATTAATATTACAGACAACGCAATTATTCCTCTAAAGGAACGAATTGTGACAGAATATTATGACCCAATAGCAATAATTGCTAAGAAAATTGGCCTCAAAAAATAATCTATTCTGATTCATTGGTTCCTTCTTCAGGCAATACTCCAAGATCCCTAGTTAGTAATGAACAGTAAAGGAAACCTACTCCAAAAAATTCAAACATCAAATGTGGTGTAATTGTTGGAGAATCATTCACTTGAGGAACAAAATTGAATGCAAAAATAGAAATTGTACTCAATATAAGACAAAATAAGCTAATCCTGGAACTACTTCTCAATGAATTCAATAACGGGTAGAACAATGTATAGGCCATTACAGCAAAAATCGTATGTATGTCAGACATTAATATTCCAAATAATTCCATTCTTTCGATATTGGTAATTGCTGCAAGAAGGTAACAAGCCATTGAAATGGAAAAAATTGGTAATGCAGAATCACTTAATGATTCATTGAATAGATTTCTTTTCCACGTATTCCATGCAACACAGATGAGATTGACAAACACAAATAGAACCAACATCAAAAAAATAAATAATTCATATGAATCTGATTCAATGCCCATTAGTAGACGATGGATTTCCAATCCAATTGGAGTAATAATGAAAATGGCTAACACAATTTCAATTCTAGAATAAGGTAATATTCCATTTTTATCTATCTGTCTAAGCAATAATTCTCTCAAGATAATAAAAGTAGATAATACAAAGAAACACATTAGAAAATACGTCAACATAGTTGGATCTTGTCCACTTGATTCCAATACAAATTTCGTTGACTCTGAAAGTTGACGAGGATATCTACCTTGGGAGTAGAGGAAAATAGAAACCGGAACAAAATACGTCAACAAATGCACAATAGAAAGCGAAATCAACAACTTCGAGATGCTAATTCTAGAAAATGGGCGAGTGATACGTACATTATCGCCCATGATTAATGATAAAAAAATCAAAGAAAAAGGGTTTACGCACCAAATCGAGGGTTTCCGACGATTGGTACGAGATCTATTCTGGGCCCATTTGGACTTCTAGGAGTAGGTTAGCAGAGCTGCTCAAAGGCGCTCGATGCCGACCTTGCTTACATTGGCCTTCCAGACATGTGTGCCTTTGAGCCAAGCAGGGGCGCTAGCAGGCTTTGGCACCTGCTTTCTCTCGCCATTAAACACATGCACCTTGTCAGTTCCGCGTTCGCGCAACTTAATGCTACTGTGTCCCTTGTTGGCTGCCTTTAGGGCCGCCTGGCGGGGCTGCTTGTTGTGGTACACCGTGCTGGTGTCCTTCCCGTTCTCCATTAGTACGAAGTATTTCTTCTCACTCATTGAGTTTCACCTCAAACCTTACTGCTTTCCTTCTAGGTTATGAATATTTTCCCGGAAAACGTGATACGTCTCCAAATTTTGGGGGAAAAGGCGTTTTCGGAGGTGCTTAGACGTGTGTCGAATGGGTCTTAGACCTCTGCACCTGCTAGAGTTTTGGTGTTCTGGACACCCTCAATTTGACGGATCTCTTCAACCACAAACTGTGCAATTGCAGACATGTTATCAGCTACTACTTTGGCAATCAAATCATAATCACCAAACAACAACGTAGAATCTGCAACCTGATCAAAACGGCCAATTGATTCGTAGACTGAGAATTCGAAACCGGGCTCAACATTGATGAGCACATACCCAGTCGCCATGGCTCTCCAAAGTAGATTCTAGAATTGAACCCTTCCCCTAGATGCTATTTTGAAAAAAAAAGCCTCTTTAGAAATATAACAAAAAAAAGATTAAAATTTCTCATGCATCTTTTCTGGTAGAGGTTCATCTTCTGATTCTACTTGATTCGCATCAAGAATACCTCCAATCTCCCACGGAGACAATGAAATTGTATCTTTCTCACGTGCAACCCACAATAGTGCACATGTAATTAATGTCAATAATATAAATATGCTAATTACTATTGGAAACAATCCCGCAATAGAGGATTTCTCTAATTCTGGTTCTTCTTCAATTATATCTGGTAATTGTATAGTTATATTTCCACTAATATTTATGGGGTTTTCAGAATCCCAAACATCGTATCTATTCATTCCATCTAAACATACGATTGTTGCATTTACATTCTCCATCGGACGACTAGGGACCCATTCAACAGAGATTTTCCCCTGCAAATCTGGATTCTGTTCTAGATGTAATAGCGAAGAATTACCTGATTGTACATCTATTGAACAAATTACTTCGTTCAAATCATCAGCATCTCTAACTTCTAATTCAATAAACAATTTCTCTCCAACATCGGCTTCATTGGGCCAACTAACATTTAGAATCGAGGGGGGAGGGAAAATAATTCGCACATCTTCTGTCCACCCCGTTACTAAGCCATCAATATCTGAAAGAATAATTACAATGCTTGCATCTCCTTCTATGAGATCAGGGGGTAGATCGACCACATATACATGTGGTGAAATTGAACAAGAATCAGGCACAGATGCAGCTTGGAAAAGAGATTCGCTCCATCCAGATTGACGAAGGGAGGGAGATATCTGGAGAAGCGACCTATGCTCATCAATTGGTACTACCAAAAACATAGATTCTCCTCGAACTAACTCTGTACCATTTTGTAATGGGATCATTTGACCATTTGCACACAATACTACCCCAGTTACAGAAGGGGGGCGCGTTTCAATTGGTATTGTAAGATCCAATATGGAAAGGCCCGCATCTGAATCTATGACTGAAATTCTAATCAATAGGTTACCAGCAGATAAGCCAGGGCTTGGAGGGAGTAATTGAACGTCAATAGGATTACCATCGCCTAATACCGAAAAAGGGACTGTTTGGGGAGCTTGATTGGGCCAACTATACTCTATTTGCCCTATAATTGTAGATAATGGAGAATCAGGATCATTTACAGATACCAAGACTGATTCATTACCAACACCAAAACCAAGCATCGAATTGTTTCCATCTCTCTGGAAAGTGGCTTCAATTGATGGATTAAGATTCTCTACCAAGATTGATCTGGTTGTGAGAATGTTTCCTTCCGAATCTGCTAAACGTGCAAGGAAAGGAGATAAGGGTTCATCTAAATCTAATTCAAATAAAGCCTTGTAGCATTGGAATCGAGAAGAATTCTCCTTTGGTAGAATCTGGAAAGAGGATAATTCTCCTCTCTCAAACAAGAAGGTTGGTGCCTCATTGGTTGGATCATGATCTACATCTTCGACACAAGCTCGAACTGGAGTAGAAACTCCCCTAAACATTCCATAAGGTGTCCCTGAAGGGAGAGTAGTATCACCTGTCCATGTCGGATCATCTGCTCCTAAAATATGAATTCCATACCAAATTGAAGGTGAGTCAATTATCTCAATAATCGCTGACTCATTTGATTCAACAGAAAGGCCATCGATATCAATAATTCTTACAAAAATATCGTAGAAACCCAATGATACATGCCCTGGGATATCGAAGAATATTGTCCACCTATTGCCATTTCCACTAGTTCCATTTCCTTCGAAAATAATAGATTGATTTGTTCCGTTAATAGTGAAAAATGCAGACTCTACTCCAAACTCATCACTAGAATCTAGCCAACATGAAACTGTGCTACCTCTTGCCGCAATTGATGAAGAACAGTCAATTAAATCAATGGATGGTGGACCATTAACCTCGATAATTGTGGATGCAATATTATTTTCAATCATACGTTCTGTAAGAATATGAGACTGGACAAATGTTGTGGAATTTTGTTCAATTCCATTATTTGCAATATAGCGTGCTTGAAGTTCAACAAATCCAGTAGTTTCAGTTATTGTTGGAACACTCACTATTGCTACAGAACCATTCTGATTCCCACTAGGGATGGAGATACTAATGTTGGAAAGAACTCTATTTCCTACTCTCTCCCTAATCTCCAACCATCCATTTGCAGGAGAGATTCCAATATTGGCCAATTCAACATGAACATCAAATTGAGTGTTTACAGATGGACGGTTTTCTACTGAAACATTACGAATTTCAATATCATGAAGACGATCAGAAAAAGGAGACATCTTTGGATCTCCTACAATTACGCCCATCCAAGACAAATAACTATTCGAGGCAGTATATGCTTCCCCTAAGTTGTAGCCTGAAGCATAATAACTAGTCAATAAATCAGGATAAGAAACAGCAGTAAGATATGGCTCGTACACATACCCCTTTACTCCTGAAACTCCATCCTCTAGTAAGTCGGCTACCAAACTTTGTCCATATGATGTCTCCAATGTAAACGAGCGACCTGAGGTCGAAACTGCTGTTTCTGCAATTGAACCATCTAACCAGTCCATATGTGGACGTATAATCTGAAGATTCGTCGTATCGAAATGAACGGTACCATCGCGACTAATGTTCAGTATCTCAACTTCGTAAGAAACACGGAAAGACGTGGCATTCTCATGAGGTCTAAATCGCATCGTCCGTTGAACCCATGAAGGAGTAATCGAAGATGAGTCAGAATAATTTTCAGATAGCAGAGTATTATTTCCATCAAATGCCTCAACTTTCAATCTCCAATCAGCATTTATCTCCCCTATTGATTGACCATATCCTGAAACTATCCATGCATGACCTGACTTTTCTTCACCTATAGTCAAATTCGTCGAAAGGATGTTGGGTTGTTGACTTATTGAAGAGAATGCTGGACAATCTAGAGCAACCTCACCATTTACCAATGTAATATCAGATGTATTGAGGGCTTCTGTCCAAATCTGGACTTCATCAATCAATCCAGCCCAATGTGTATTCCCTGCTCTATTTACTCCAAATTTGTAAAGATCAATCTCATCAATTGCACCGGTGGGAAGAGTAATGTTTCTGATTAAAACACCATCCATGTACTGCATCAAACGATCGCCTTCCTTCGCAACCACGAAGTGAACCCACTCACTGGCAGAAACTGGGCCGAAGTCATATCTCGTATTGTGATATAACTGCCATACTCCTGGTGTTGAACCACTAGTCATGATTTGAAAGGAATCGAAGTCCCCGCCTACATCGTTTACAGCTACTACAGATGCATATCCTGGTTGGCCAGTATGGTTTGCCTTAGCCCACAATGATACTGTGAAATTGCCTAATCTATCGTCTACATCTACATGAAGTTCATCATCGACTCCATCGAGATGGATGCAATTACCTAGTAGACAAGATTGCCATGTTGGTGAACCAGACATTGTTAGGTTCGCATCTCCAACCATATCTTCGACTATGGAACCATTTCCGGCCTCAAAATCCCAATGATGTGCTAGTATATCGCTACGAACAGGGGTGCTCATTGCTCGAGTAAACGCTGAAGCTGGTATGGTCTGCTTCGATTGATTTGGACCTTCCCATGAGAGAATGTGACCTGCCCAACCCCCTTGCTCAAAGAACTCTGAACGAAATCGATGTTCGCCTTGATCAAGATAGACTGTTGAACTTACTTCACGCATAGAGTGTACGCCCGAATTGTTGACCACGAGAGCATCATCTATCCAAATCATGGTCCCATCATCCGCATTGGAATAGATTGTCCAATTCCCTGACTCGGGGATAGTCATTACACCAGTATGTCGTGCAGAAAAGTAATCTTGAAATCTTGAATCCAAACCAGGCCATGGTGAATTAACTGATGATTGATCGATATTTGATTCAGAACGAATATGGTTAGCAGTTCGATTAGTCAAGTCTGGCATGAAAGAAGAGTTGTACGACAACCCCTGATTATCAAAATATTCAGCAAGTAATCCAAACGTTTCTTCTCCATTGCTTGCCGAACAAGGAGAGGAAGAAATCTCTAGAACTGCTGCACCATTTCCATTCCTCTTAACTGAATCATCCCAAGACCATTCTATCGTCTCATCAGAAGAGACGATGGTTGTAGATGCCTCCCATGAACGAATCCCAGAAGTTGTCGAACCATCTGGATTATCCAATCCACTGTCTGAAAGTTGGTCACCCCCCCAAGAATCGTCGTTACTGCCCCAACCTGCGTACATGATGACCTCGTCCACATTGGTAAGATAAGTCGAATTTTGATTGAATTCACTTGGAAGGCCAAGCGTCCCATTGACCATCGAATTCGTTCGATAGAGAGCATCATTCCAATACTTGTAACCTGAACCATTACGATTGGTTGCTAAATCTAGAACTGTATTGCCTCTAGAACCCAAACTATTGTTGGCTTTTTCAATTAGAGAAAGTGCAGTATCAACATCATATCCAGTCAATCGAGTTACAATATAGAACCCCTGTTCTGAACGACGAAACTCTGGAACGGGGTCTGAGGAATACGCTGCATATTCGTCCCCATTTTCATTTGACCATGGGCCATAATTATGTTCACCCCAATAATTGCCATGAATTAATGATCCAAATTGCCCTGAGTCAATCAAAGCTAGTTCTGAATCAAATGATGCTCGAACATTTGTTCCACCATTAACTCGCAATGGAGTTCCTTTGGTAGTGACCAAATAATTTAGATCTCCAAAAAGGCCTCTTTGTTGAATCATTTCTCTAATTGGATCTGCAAAAAATGTATCAAATTCATTGGCATTTATTGTCTCGCCTGTAGGTGTGCTTTCATTAGTTAATAGAAAGACACGTTCAGGTGGAATTCCTCGTGCTGAGGCAAATGCATTTCCAATCAAAACACTTTCAGTGCTACGATTGTTGATTATTACTGCAACATCACTATAATTCACAAAATTTGTATGATTGAAGTCTCCTGGGATCGCTACCATTTCCCCCTTAATCGAATTTGAAAAATTTGGATGATTCGTGGTTTGCACTACCGTATCTCCACTTTGAATAGACAACCATGGTGCACTAATCAACATCGCGAGAATTAGAACGACACGAAGCCCGCGCATCACTTAGCAGAGGTCCCATCTTGGTGTTGAATGAATCGGGTCCGAATTTACTCAAATGTTATTTTCAATGAAAGGACTATAACAAACAGCCCGGTGGCATCGACATCATGGACACGCTTATCGTACGCGATTGCAAACATGCTCAACTGCGTATCCTTATCGGAGATGTTCTCAAAACTGAATGTGATATCTTAATCACTGGTGCAAACAATAGACTCTCAGGAAGAGAAGGCATAGATGCTCAAATCCATACTGCTGCAGGTGAGGAACTAAGAGAAGCTTGCTCTCAAATCGCTCGTGGGCAAAGGGCATTAAATTTGCAACCTTGTTCAGTTGGTTCAGCTGTTACTACAGAACCATTCAATCTTCCTGTTCAAGAGTTAATCCATGTTGTGGGCCCTGATTGTCGACGGCCTAATCAAGACCTGAATCGAAGGGATCTATTGGACAAAGCCTACAAATCCATGTTTGAACAAATTGCTGCTTCTGAAATTAGAGGGGTTGTTGCCTTAGCACCTATCTCGATGGATGTCTTCTCATATCCTCATCGTGAAGGTGCTCGAAAAACAATGGAAATCATTCTTGCCGTACTTGATGGAGATGAGGACCCTGGAATTGAAAGAATGCTACTAGTAACAGATGATTCAAATTTCATTAACAACATGAAGACAGTATATCGAGAAACTGAAGATCAGTTTCCAGGTTCCGATTTAACTCGTGCATTCCGGCGTGGATTAATCCAGTAAACCTGCACAAGCCGGGAATCGAACCCGGGTTACGAGGTTGGGAACCTCGTATCATAACCACTAGATCACTTATGCGGAACTAAGGGGACAAGAGGTGTTTCTTGACCTCATCGCTTAGAAAAATCCTGGTGAATCACTAGTATCACCAATGTGTGTTTTAATTGCATCATTTATCGTTAATCGGCCAACTGCAACTGCTCGTGCAAGATTGCTAGGAATTGTTGCCCTTCCTCCTGATTCTTTTCTACTTCGCCGTTGAATGTCTCTAATCTCACCATTTGTAGGGCGAACTCTTTGCTTTTCTTTGATATCATGTCCAGGAAGTTGAGCAATCCGTAATGCGGCGGATGAATGAGCATGACGGGGGACGCCGATTGAAGTTCTTGATTCATCGACCTTCTGAACCAATAAACCTCTAACAATACAGGTATTAATGATCCTGTTTGCAATTGTCTTTGAACCATTTCCTACTCGAATAATCAATGACTGGTGTTCTATTGCTTGAGCGATATGAATAATTCTATTCACAGCATCATCGACTCCCTCAAGTTGAGCTTTACCAAGAAATAAACCATCGCCAACCCATGCAATCCCAGGTCTAGGTCCTGGATCTACTCCAAATGTGAGTGTTCTAATGGTACCTTGATGACTCAAACGATGGACTGCCTGCTCTACTGAATGCTGAAATGTGTCTAAAGTTGCAGATATCCCTCGAGAATCTCCACTCAAAACTACTTCAGTTGGAGTTCCCATCCATACCGTTACATCCGAAGGTACTGAATCCGAAGCAAGAATCTGGATGCAACGAATTTCTCGTCTCTTCAACTCAGATAACAAATGATATGCAAGACGATAATCAGCAGTACGTACAGCGATGTATCCCACGTGATATTATGTACACACGGGAGGGTTTTGAATATCGGGGTTCAAAAAACACATTCGGTGTCGTTTCAAATAATAAAAAAATGGACTCAAACTCCTCTTTGGGACCGAAGAGATTAGGCTTGGTACATTGCGCGACGAACGATGGTGAAGGGAGCGCAATACGAACGAGAACTTCGCCATGTACTAGCTGGCATCCCTGAGGGTGTCCGAGCAGTTACTCGTTCCTGTTCGGAATCAGAAAGAGCTCAGGCTCGACTTGTAATTGAAAGACCATTTCTAGTTGTAAGAGCAGCGGGAAGTGGAATTGAAGGAAGTGGTGATCTTCTTGCACTGCGTGGAGATATTTGTTTTCCAATAGAAGTCAAATCAAGTAAAGAAAAAAAATTGTATCTTAACGGACGATTAGCAGACCAATATTCTGCATTGGAAGATATTGGTAAAAAGTGTGGATTAATGCCCCTATACGCATATCGACTCAAAGGAGTAAGAGGGGATTCATGGAGAATCTTTAGAATTGATTGTGGTGATTTAGAAGGTAGGCTATCCATTTTAGCTCGAAGAATTCCTTCATGTCCATTGACTAGTAATGGCAGACCGCATCTAATTTGGGATCAAGGAATGCCACTTCATCGATTCCTATCATTGGTTTGTAAAGAAACAGAAACAAGAAAACCAGCATTCGATTCAATACAAGAACGTTCTTTATCTGAAATTGAAAGTTATGATTCAGAACCAGAAACGCCTACTTGGATGAAGGGTTTCATTCGTTGAGATTTGCTGCCGGAGAACCTAACTGTTCCTCCATTGCATCAATTCTATCACTAATTTCAACTACGTCTATCTGAACTTGTTCTAAAGAAGCCTGTTGAAGTAAACGTACTATGGAATCTAGATCCCTAACCATAGAATCTATCTTTCGACGAGTAGAAGGAGAACCCGTATTCTCTTCTTCCATGATGCATGACACTAGGTAAGAGGTAAGAAACCAGCGGTGATAAATCAATGGAGCATTCAAATGGAGTGCAAGATAGCAAATGCTGTGAAGAGTATAGTGGAGACTCTCAGTTTGAGGGATTGGATAATTCTGATAATTGGAGCAATGGCACTGTTGAATGGTTCCTATTTCTTCGCAGTCATTTTACTCAATGTCTTCATACTAATGATTCTGGAGAAAAAAGGAATTCTCGAAAAATGGAATGCTACGAAGGTTCTAGGATTTATTCTAATGTTTAGAACAAATCGAGGACAAGAAGTACTAGAAAAAATATCTCGACCTAGGAGATTATGGCGATGGTTTGGAGAGATTTCACTTTGGATTTGTATTTGCATAGTATTACTTACATCACTTCTACTAATTCTAACTGCATTCTCAACATTCACAACTACTGGAATCGAATCAATACAAACATCTGATGTCTTGCTTATTCCAGGTGTTTCTTATGGAATCCCTCTATTTTGGCCACTAGTTTCTCTTATTATTGCTTTAGTAATACACGAATATGGGCATGGAATCCAAATGAGAGCACATGGGATGAGAGTCAAGAGTTTTGGATTGCTTATTGCTTCATTGATTCCAATTGGTGCTTTTGCTGAACCAGAAGTTAGTGAAATTATGAAAGCGCCAAAAAGAGAGCGGATGAGAATTTACGCAGCAGGCCCATCTGTAAATTTATTTATGGCAGCATTGCTTACTTTTGTTTTAGCTGTTGGAATCAGTGGAGTTGATCCTGCGATTCAAGGAGCGTATGGCCCGGCTATTGTAGTGGATGGACCTGCAAATCAGGCTGGATTAGGACCTTATGACCTCATTGTGGGAGTTAACGAAACAGAAATTTCCAATGCTGAAGATTTACTTCTAATATTGAATTCATCAAAAGCAAATGATGTTCTTCAATTTCATATCAGACCTTACAATGATGGCGAATGGACAGAAGAAGAAACAATTGAAATTACGTTAGGTGATAAATTCGAACATTATCTTTCAAACAATTTTTCAGAAGAAGACCTAGCAATGGTAGGAATCGAACCCGGTGATGCATTCATTGGAGTCACCACCGACGGTTACGGACGACAAGCAATCAGAAGCACCGATTATGCAAGACAAGAATTGATGGGGCCGTTCTATCCGGATTTGCCATTGAATCGCGTAATATATGAATCAATAACGCATCCACTTGACTTACTAGTAACTCCTTTTTCTTTCGATGGGCAATTAATGCTAGAAGAAGAAGAAAAAATGCTTGTTTGGAATAATCATGAAAAACATTTTGTTGATGCAATCTTCTGGTTATTTTGGATTAATTTCCTATTAGGTTTTGCAAATTTAATCCCTGTGATTCCCTTTGATGGTGGGCATATCATGAGAGATTCTATTCTGGTAATTATCACTTGGTCATCCGATAAATTAGGGATTTTTCACCCTCAAAGGGCTAAGATTTTTGCAAATAAAACTGCAAATATTGCTTCACTCCTCTTCGTGGGAATATTCCTGATTCCGATTCTTTTCAGGCTCTTGATTTGAATGTTCAAATTCAGGAGAAGAAGCAATGAGATAACTCATGCTTTTCTCTATAATCATCACACTTCCAAGTAATATTGTAACAGCTAAAAAGAGGTTGGTCCACGCATCAGAAGTAACTTCTGCAGAATTACTTGATGCAGCAAGTTTGACAATTCCAAACCATGGAATCTCGGGGCCTGCAATTCCAGACACCCAATCTGAACGGACAGCAGTTACAGGTTTTCCAAATTCATCTCTTAATCCAAAATAATGTGGTCCTGATCCACTAGATCCTGTAGCAATAAGTTGGTCTACAGTACAGCCATTTGTCCTTGGATTATCTCCTGATGTAAGATATCCTTCATGCGCGGGAATCCAATTCTGAATCACTAAATATCCATGAGATTGGCAAGAATAACCAGTAAGATTCAAACTAATTGAAGATACGTTCAAAGTTGATGTTCCGCGTACATCCCAAGTAAGAATACATGCGCCAATCGAACCATCAGAAGCGATTAATTGTTCATCCAATTCACCTTCAAAACAAGTGCCATCAGATTGTGTGTTATTGGTTTCATTAGCAGAAACAAACAATATTGCCCGATGAATTACTGGAGTATCATTACCCCCATTCTTTCTGTAGATTATTACATCACCAGGCATTCCGTGATTGGAAAAACCCTCGAAACGACTCCCGGATTCTACTGCTTCAACATATGTAATCACATCTCTTTTATCTGAATCAGTAACTAGGATGATATCTCCTGGATCTATAGTTCCTATATGGGAATTTTCGTCCATCATCATTGATTGGGATTCAACAACAACCATTGGGGGAGAAGAGCCTGTCATCAAAACAAGCGAGCCGTACAATACTAGAATCATTCCAGCAGCAAGAAGGATCTCTCGAATCCATCCATAGCTGTTGGACATCGATTCTCCTCACTCCTCTTCCGTTGACAATTTCAACGAAACCGTTGGAATGGTAGACCAAAGTAATGCCCCCAATAGAATGAGCAAAACAATGGTCATTGAATCAAAAGAAATCGGTTCTACGAGAAGACTTCCTTCTGAACCAAGCATTCCTTTGAACCAAGCAAGAACATTGATTGAATAGTCACGTGGGCCATCGATTGACATTCGAGCAATACCAAAAAATGAATTCCATAAAAGTAGAATAATCCCTGTAATTCCACCTACAATCAACGATTTGTGAACATTAGGGGATGCAAAACCTTCCACCCCAGTATTTTCAGATAATTTGGTTCTTTCAGCATTCCACCATGAAGCCATTCCTGATTCTTCAGTCACAAAATTTGTGGCTGCTGATTCAAATACGCGACCTGCTCGGATTCCATGGGCCTTGTAATGTGCTAGCAACTTACCTTGATGGATACTTCCGAGTAATGATGCGGCTTCTTCTGCTTCTTTTCGTCTTTTCTGGATTTCAGCTCTAGATTCTAATTCTAATATTTCTCGGAGGAGTGTTAATTGTTCATTATACCTAAAGAATTCAGGACCAACAACTCCCAGTAATATTAGGCCACCAATTGCCAAAAACCATGAAAGTCCAATGAGGTCTGGCATTTCAGTAACACCATCCATCATCATAAAGAAAACGATTGACCAAAGGAATGCTCCAAGGCCAACCATCGAGAGAATAAATAGAATACTAAGATGTTGATCTCTACGCTCTTCCCACCAACGACTGAATACGTTGCCACTCTGCTTCCTGTCTCGACGAGCCATGATAACCAACCTTTCCTGTAGGTTCAATTGTATTCTACTTTCGCATATATTAGCGATATTTTACTTCAATAATGTTTGACGAGACGACGCCATGTTGATATGTCGATTCAGTAAGAGTCGAATTACCACCGGAGGTTAGGCAATGGGACGAACTCCAATATTTGTTCTTTTTCTGCTTATCTCCATGTCACTTTCGCCACTCGTCTCCGCAGTAACAACAGAAACTCAATTCGCTGATGGAACAACTACATTCAGTCATAGTTACACTAGTGCAACTGGAGGAGATGCACAGACACCTGGAATTACGCTCCCATATGGGGCGGCAGTTACTCAAGCCAGTTTTTCCATTGAAGGGACTGCACAGAACACACAATGGGAAAATCGTACTACGGACAGTGAATTTGGAGGTGCTGGGACTACCACAGCATCATTCACAGGTACATACTTCTCTAGTTGGTATAGGAATAATTTGAAAGTAGGGAATGACGAAATGACTCTCAATACTCAAGAAACCACCAGTTCAAACAATCTAGCTGCTTCTAGGGATTGGGATAGTGCTTCATCTTCATATCACAATACTTCTGGAAGATTTGCTTCAAATGGGGATCAAGGGTACATTAGCCCTACAGTCAGCGGAAATGCAATGACTGTACCAAATAGTATGAGTTGGAACTACCCTGGAGCCTTAGTAAAGGTAGGTGATACCTTGTTCTCAAGCAATTATGGTTCAAGTACGGTGTATCAAACACCTGCAATAAATTCTTACAACTCATCTTCGTTAAATGTTGTAAATCGAGTAACTACACAATTCAATAGTTGCAATAGTCAAGCTCTCTACTCACTTTACGACTTAGCAGCAGATGGAAACGATACTGTTTGGGCAATTTCATACAATTATCGATTAATTACAAAATGGACAGTTACTGATTCTACATGGAGTTGTGTTGGGGGGTGGACAATGTCCAGTTCTACTTCATATCCTGTAGGAATTGCAATAGATCAAGAAAGCGATTCTCTAAAAGTTCTAGTTCGTTCAAGTTCGGGATCATTAACTTACAACCTATGGAATGTTTCAAGATCTAATCCTACTACTGCGAATTCTATCACTTATCTTGGGACGAGTACTACAATTTCAGGTACAGTATCCGGGCTTGCAGTCAACTATCCTAGGATTTTGATTAATTCTTATCGGACTTCTTCGTCTACTCATTTTGTTTTACATAGCGCTGGGGCTTGGGTTGATTTTCAAAGTTCAATCACTCTGAACAGTAAAGGCCATTATGGAATTGCAGATGATGGAGAAGGAAATGTTCTCTACTCTTGTTTTTACTCAGCCATTACAAGTTATTGTCCTACTACAACCAGCCGAACTGTCTTAAAGTCGGGAATTGGGGCTACTTTTGAACATAGATCTTCGTCTCAATCAAGTAGTATAGCAATAGGATCAACAACAAATTTGGCTTCTTCAATCAGTGCAATTACACTAAACGGACTAATCACATACGAACCTAGTGGAACTTCTGTAGAAATCGAAGTTAGTGTGGATGGTGGAAACTCTTGGAAAGCAGCAACTCTAGGGAATCAAATTACATTCGCAAATGCTGGAAACCAAGTCAAATGGAGAGCCTATCTCAACGGTACCAACAACAGTATCTCCCCAATTATAGATAAAGTTCAACTAACATATGTCTCAAGCTTCGCTTCAAGTGGTTACATTAGAGGTTACAAATATCTAGGCACTACAGGAACTGCTCCAGTTGCTGCAAAAGTATGGTGGAATTCAACAACTCCCGGTAATTCATATTTCAATATGTATTTTCAAATCGGACAGCAATACAGCGTTAATACTCCTGGGCAAACAATTTCTTTTTCGGGGAGTAGTTCATACATCTATTTCTACATCTATTTCTATTCAGGATCAGGCAACGCTAATACTCCCACTTTAGATGATTTCAGCATTCAAATTTTCAGTCAAGCACCTCAAAATGTAAAGATGGATATTGGAGATGATGGAACAGATGAATGGTCCCATACTGGGACCCTTTTAGGAGTAGTCGATGCAAGTAACGCAAACCTACTAAATTCAATTAATAACGAAATACCTGGAACAGGAGTAGGTACTATCACCATTCCAATCAGTCTTTCATCCACTGCTCCTGGTTTAGTGAAAATTAACTCATTCGAACTCTCATATACCATGCAAACAGTCAACTTAGACATCATTTGGGATCAAGGGATGGTTCTACACGAACGTAGCCAAGCATACGAAGTTGTGACTAGACACGTCATCGGCGAGGGGGCATCTGGAATTACAGATGCCACTCTAGATTTTGTCGCTTCTCCTAGTTCAGAATCGCCATCACTGACGTGGTCTCAAACTGGAACTCTGATGGATGATGATCCAGCAGATTGGATTATTCCTATTCAACCAGGTCAAGAAGGGGGCACATACACCACAAACAACAATGGGATTTTTGAAATCCATTGGAGATTCCGAGTTACCAGTGAATTCCCTGAAAATAACAACAACAATGTAGGATTTAGAGTCACATGTACCGATGATCAAGGATCCACTCCAGCCATGTTATCAGAAACAGGAAACACTGGAATCAGAGTAAATCAGACATATGGCCTAGGTTGGTTAGGCGTCAGAGATGTAGAAGGAATTACAACTAGTCAAAATCTAACTGATGGAGCATGGGTTTCAGCTGGTGAAACTATCTTTTTCCAAGGCCAAATGTGGTTCTTAGATACAGAAGACACTCCCCTCAATTCTGTTTTCGATGTTCAAATTGCACAAAAGGGAGATCAGGGAGACTTTGTTCAATCTTCCTGGAAGGATCAAAACAACCCTGATGGGTCTTTCTTCATCAGTCTAACCGTTCCTGAAATCGATATTCCGGACGGGATTACTTACGAAGTTCAAACATATAATGAAAGAGACCCCACTTTAGTTTCATCTCCAAGTTCTGACTCGCGACGAACCTTCTACATTGATGCAACATCTCCTGAAATTACGCATAATAGTCCTAAACAAGACGATTATGTAGCAGCCAGATATGATCAATCCATTGTAATTGATGTCGAAGATGGAGTAGGAGATCCCACTGAACTTACCCTACATTATTGGGTGGAAGCAGATCATGACCTCAATCGAAATGGAATCGCAGATGCTGACGAATATATGAATCGCACCATGGTTAACACAACATCCGCAGATAACAAGAGATTCTTCACGACTATTGATGATAGTAGAAATCCTAACCTTGCTTCCGTTTCATACTATGTAACTGGAAATGACCCCGCTGGTAATTTACTAGACTCAGGAGAAGGCCCTGGGTTCTCATCTGATCTTGCTACATATCGAACAAGAAAAGATATGGAATCCGTTTTCACCGGAATTCACTGGTCAGGCCATAATGACGGCGACGCAATTTTCGCTGGCACTGAACAAGTAATTAGTGCTGGATTAGTTGACGCAAATGGAATAATTGATTTTGAAATAATTAGTCTAATTTTCGACTTTGAAGGACCAGATCCTGAAAGAGACCGCCAAACTATTTCCTTTTCTGGAAGAAACAATTCTTTCTGGAGTGATTCGGATTACATCGATATTCTGCCAGATAGTCAAACTACTGTAATTAGTAACGATACAGGCTTACCTTGGATTCTAGTTGACTTCCGTTTCAAGATGTCGTGGGAATGGCCAGATGAAGAAATTAGTGATTTGGCATTTGAATACAAACAATTGGGTGCAAATATGCGCCGAATTGAATTTATTGACCGTACATTCTACGTAGAAAACGACTTGATTCTTGACCCTACCAGTTACTCAATCACTGATGTAATGCATCCACGTGTTGGACCCATAGATAGTTCCACTTCAATTAGACCAGATGACCGTATTCAATGGACTGGGAGGGTAGTGTACGAGGATTCTCAAACGCCTCCACCAAATAATCTAGGAATTGTGGTCGAAGTTTTCGATGGGGTGCAAATGTGGTCTGATGGAAGTCTAACTGAAAATGGAGATTACATGGTGGAAGTTCCACTGAGCGCAGCTACAACTCTCGCTTCTGCGGAAACTAGGACTTTCTTGACTGGAATCACCGGCATTCCTGGACGAGGTGAAGACATGACTAGAGATTCTGTTTCCACTACTTTGCAACTAAGTGTTGACCATACTCCACCTAGAGTAATTCATAGAATCCTTCCAATCGACATTATCGATATAGGCACTCAAGCAGATCTTACTGCAGTTAATGTTGCTTTTCTTGGAACCGAAGAATGTGTCAATGACCCTTCCGAACAGCGATGTTCTGATTTAGCACAAGCCCCTCAAAAAGTACACTGGATTATGAGGGATGGCACTACCACAATTGCTGCTGGATACTCAATTCTTTCAATGGAATTACAAGAGGACCTTCTCCTTTGGACTGGAACTGTTGATCTTACTAGTGAAGGACTAGTAACGCCCCGAACGGGATATATTGTAGGATTCTACCTTACAGGGGAAGATTCAGCAGGAAATACATTCCCACAAACTAGCAATAGTGAGAGCGATCCTGTAAGAGAACCAAGTTATTTGGATAATGATCTCGAACTAGCATGGGTGACACTTGGGGCAGATAAGAGTCCTGAATTAAGAGCAGTCCGAATCGAAGTAGGACAACAACGTGTTAGTGTAGGTACAGATGTAGAAATCAGAGCATTCCTAACAAACCTCGGGGGTTCCCTGAATTCATCTTTCGATGTCTCATTTTATGAAGGAGATTCTACTGAACCATTCAATACACAACGAATTGATCGAATAGAGAGTGGAGATACAATCTATATCGATACAATTTGGGATGCTCAAAAAGGTATAGAACGGATTCGAATTGTTGTTGATTCTAGTAATGAGATAGAAGAGATAGATGAACAGGATAATGCTATTTCTGTAGGCATCGATGTTGCATACGGTTGGGGGCTAGGTTGGATTGAACAAGCTCGACAGAACCCTCTAACTATTCTGCTTATTGCAATTGCAATTATTGTTGTTCCAACTGTGACCTTTGTTAGTATTCGTCAAATGAATAAAGATGGCATAGATGACGAATTTGTAGATTTGCTATTCGAAGATGATGATTTTGATGAGGATGAGGATGACGATGAGGATGGATGGGAATAATTGAATTCCTATGCTCTAAACATTCGAAATCAATCATAACATAACTATAATTTCATTCGGTACTGAGGCTTATTCATGCTCCTCGCAGTCACTGGTCGCAATGCTGCTGGAAAAACCACCATAGTGGAATGGTTTGTGGAACAAGGATGGGATGGATGTTCATGTTCAGATTCAATAAGACATTGGCTAAGAGAAAATGGGAAGGAAATTAATCGTGAAAATCTAACCCAAGGGGGGAGAACTCTTCGTTCCAAAGGTGGCCCAGGAATTTTAGCAGAATTACTTCTTGAAAGAATCTCTGCAGAACAGCCTACCATCATTGACTCAATTAGAACTCCTGACGAAGTTCACGCCTTACGAAAAAGGGAGGGGTTTTTGCTAATCGAAGTCAATGTACCAGTAGATTTGAGATGGGAAAGGATGCAAAAACGAGCCAGGGGTGGAGATCCAGAAAATTACCAAGATTTTCTCGCTCAAGAAAAAACGGAAGCAGTAGCAGAGAACCCATCTGGACAGGCACTTGTCGCAACAGCAGAATTAGCAGACATTCTCATCATCAATGATGGAACTAGAGAAGAACTAGGTAAATCGCTAAAAATTCTACTCTCAACAATTGAATCACGATAATGATGCAGAGCGAGCTATTACTCCGGCCTCATTCATCATTGAAAGAGACCTCTCAAAATCTTCGACCCATCGTTCAGGAATTTCAATATCTTTTGGAAAAACAACTTCGATAACACCTGCTTGAATCAACGAACGTGCACAACGAGTACATGGTGGCCATGTTACATATGCAACACAATCCTTCAAAGAAATTCCAATTCGTGCTGCATGCATTATTGCGTTCTCTTCAGCATGACAAATAAGTGGATATTTCATTTCTCGATCTTCTAGACGTTCCATAGAATCTTCAATTCCCCTTGGGAATCCATTGAACCCAGTGGAACGGATCTCTCGATCTGAACCAACTACTACACAACCAACTTTTGTTGAGGGGTCCTTACTCCAGTCACTAATATGCAATGCTAAATCGATAAATCGACGATCCCACTTCTCGCTCATGGCTTCACCTAATCGATCTCTGGACTCGCTCGCTTATGGTTTCATGGGAATATCGCGATCCCCAACAACATCTCCATCCTGCCATCTAATTGTGGTCAATGCCTCATCGGTATCTTGTCCCAGAATTGAGAGAATTCTCCCAATCAAATGGACACTTCCAAAACTCCATACTGTTCCAGTAACTCCATCGAAAACTGAATGAGATGATGAATCTATAGCTTCATCGATAGCTGTTGAAAGGGCCACTTGAATATCGGGCCTAACCTGAATTCTAGCAGAAGGATTTTGCAATTTTATTTCAGCGGCCAGATCGTCGCAAGAAACAGCCGCAAGACGGCCATTAGGGGGCTCTGTAACCACTACCATTGGATTCCCCATTTCAGAAATTAACTCTACAATTGGATGTACAAAAACAGACAAATCTTTCTGATGAGTAGCGCCAATTAGTATTGCAGAAGGAGAGAATTTACGCCCACTATTTTCCTCTCTTATTTTCCTGATTTTAAATTCATCAACCATTTTCGTTAATCCACTTGGATTGTGGGCACAATCTAGTAGCATTTCTACATCTTTTGGGCCGGTAATTTCTTGCATCCTTCCGGGCCAAAATGTTCGTTCCATTACATCATGCAAAGCAGGAACTAAAGGTGGATCCATTACAAATTGTGCAGCACTATGCCCCAACATTGCATTATCCATTTGCATAGTCATAGAACCATCATACAATCCAAAGGGAATATTTTCTTCATCTCCACTTATTATTCTTCTAAATGGCTCATTTGCATTTTCAAAACTAACCAAAGCCAGTCGATCTCCTCTCCACCAATATCCGCAACCCCAACTAGTTGCTTCTTCAATAGCCATCATAACTGAAGAATCATATGGCCATCTTGCAATCATTTTTGCTCCCGGGCGTGCAATTGCAGATTTTTCTCTAGCGATCAATTCTAATGTATCACCCAATACGTCAGTGTGCTCTAAGGAAATCTCAGTTAAAATTGTACAATCAGCATAACAGCATCTTGTGGCATCCAAACGTCCACCAAGACCTGCTTCAATTACTGCACGTTTCACATTCAATGCACGAAAACAAATCATAGCCGAGAGAAACAACGTCTCAAAATATGATGGTTCTAGAACTGGTTCCTCTCTAGACATTACCCTAACTGCATGTATTGCCTTATCCAGTTGTTTGGGTGCAACGGGACGTCCATCAATTCGAATCCTTTCCTCAACACGACAGAGATGAGGTGAAGTGAACAAACCTGTCTTAGTCCCTGAAAACGTTAGAGTATTTGCAAGAAATACTGAAGTGGTTCCTTTACCATTTGACCCTGCCACGTGGATGCATGGAAAAGACATCTGAGGCATTCCTAAACGAGTTAACATTGCATATGTTATCGCTAATCCTGGGCGCATTCCAATACTTCTACGAGTTTCAAGCCATTCACGAGGTGTGAGTTCGACCTCAAAATCCTCTGACTGCCTATCTGTGCCCATTGGATGTCCATATACTGAAATGTAATTTGAAGTTCCCTACCAATATGGCGAAGGCTGAAGTGCCCCTAATGGAGGAATTGAAGGGTCAATGGACATCCATGTTTGGAATGGCAGGGATGTTCACAATTACAATATATCTTGCAACCTTAATTCAACCATTTTACGATCGGGATGAATTTCGTGCATTCGGTCCTGGTTCCGAGACCAAAGCTGGATTTATCCTTATAGAAGGGGTATTCATTCTCATATTTACCTTTACAATAATCTGGCTTGCAAAGAAAAATATGCAGAAATTTATTCAATTTGGAATTCTATTCGTACTTTGGATTGCATTATCGTATTCGTTAGTTCCGATGGCACATTTAGCTCTTCCAGCCGATGAACTTACTGCAACAACAACCGAAACCGATTCAGGTGCACACATTCTTCAAGGATTGAGTGATGTTGAACACTTAATTCTCTATGATGGAAATAATCTCATTTCAGTGGAAGAAGCAATAGGAGGAGATGGAGCATATGCTGGAGGCACAGTGAATTGGTCAACAAATGTCTCTAATTTACACGGTGAAATACCATCTCCTAATCCTTTCTTCACACCATCTACTAACGATTTTGTAATGTGTGACTCAACACAATGGATTAGAATTGATTCGAATGATGGAACGATTCTAGAAAGATTCGATGATGATTGTAACCTTGGATTTGTGGATTCAGGAGGATTACCTTGGCATATTGTCAGAAGTAGTCTGATGAAAATTGACCCATTCAAACCAATAGAAGAAGTCAACAGTTCTAGGAACTCAGGCTGGGAATGGTTGATGCCGATGGGATTTGATCCAAACAATATTCTTACTTCAGAGCATATTGGAGAAAACCACATGCTTATCGTTTCAAGTCGTTGGGCAGGAGTCTTTGAAATTCCAAACGATTCTCATGGCGAAGGATTCAATGCACCCTATATTGAGACTGTATGGAATTATTCTCTTCCTGAAGGAAATATGTTCACAGCAGCGACTTACGGCAGTGATACCAATGAAATTAAAAATGAAACTGCAAATGAATTTAGTCTCTATTTAGGACGAATAGATGGAGTAGTTAATGGATTCAGAGTTCATTCCAATGGAACCGTCGTTGCGAACGACGCTGTAAGTTTCGAAGAGGAATTTGAAGGGCCAATCAGAGGTTTATTGTTAGAAGATTGCTGTAATGGAGGTGTGAACGATTTGTGGGTCCTAGATGGGGAAGATCTGAGGGTTTTCATGGGGAGTTCGAAAATTGATCGGACTCGAACCACTACAATCGCTGGAGATGAAATGGTAGATATGGCAATTCAATATCGTTCTCACTCAGATTACAATATCATGAAAGAAGGAGTGATTTTGTTCGACACTAATTCAAGTTCAATCGATGAACCATTGAAAATGGTAGTTTGGAGCCTATCTGAGGCGGCACCTTTCGAAGTTGCAGGAATTGGAGTAAGTTGGGCAGACTTGATTGCATTTGTATTTAGCATCGTTCTGATGGGGGCAATTATCCTATGGCCTGAATGGTATGTAGTAAACACCACTGGTATCCTTGTTGGAGCAGGTGTGAGTGTAATGTTAGGAATTTCATTTGTTCCATGGATAGTAATTATCTTCATGATTGCAATGGCATTTTATGACCATTGGGCAGTAAATGGTAGCAAACATATGCTTACTCTTGCTGACACCATGATTGATCTAAAACTTCCAATTCTATTGGTAGCCCCTAAGGACAAAGAGTATTCATTCCTTAATGCAGATGAAGGAACAATGGTAGAAAGAGATAGGAAAAGTCAGATTTCAAAGGAATCTATCGAAACTAGTGATTTAACCTTCAAGCCTGAAAAAGAACCAAAGAAAACCTCAGATGCTATGTTCATGGGATTAGGAGATGTAATCTTCCCAGGAATTTTGGTAATTTCTGCCATGAGTTGGTTACCCAATGAAATTGGATTCGCTGGATTGCACGGACCAACAACAGTGGCATTTGGTACCTTGATTGGTGGATTGATAGGTTACATGATTCTAATGACTCAGGTTGCAAGAGGAAAACCTCAAGCAGGTTTACCATTACTAAATGGTGGGTCAATTCTAGGATACCTACTCACAACTATAGTGATTCTTGGATTCGATGCGTTGGCATTCAATATCACCCTCTTTTGATGCGAACCGTTGAAGCGAAGTGCCCCCTCCTAGGTCCGTTCATATGCTCGAGATGCGAATGTTCAGAGAACTGGCCGAGGTTATTCGGGCAGATCATGATCGCAGAGGACTTTCTCACGATTTAATCAATCAAGTCATTACATTGGATCAAGAATGGAAGGACCTTCGTTACAGAGCAGATCAGATTCGAAAACAAAGAAATGAAGCTGCGAGAGAAATAGCTGCTGCAAAGAAAACTGGAGATGCAGAAGAAGCAGATAGGATTCTTGCTCAAGTGTCTAACCTTGGGGCACAAATTGAAGAATTGGGTTCAAAGGCAGATGAGACTGAAGAAAAAAGAGATCGAATCCGCATGAAAATTCCCAACATTCTACATGAGAGTGTTCCCAAAGGTGATGATGATGGGGGAAATACACCTCATTCTATACATGGAGAGGTGCCTAAATTCAATTTTGAACCTAAAGTCCACAATGATCTCATCGAAGAAAACTTATGGGTAGATTTAGGCAGAGCAGCTAAAGTAACTGGATCGAGGTTTTACTATCTCAAAGGAGACCTTGCACGCCTAGAATTGGCCTTGCAACAATATGCAATAGAATTTCTAGTGAATCGGGGTTATACATTAGTCCAACCTCCCGTTATGATGAATCGAAAGTCATACGAGGGTGTTACTGATCTGAGTGATTTTGAGACTGTAATGTACGATATTCAACCAGATGGATATTATGCAATTGCAACAAGTGAACATCCTCTAACTGCGATGTTCATGGACGAAATCATTGAACCGGCATTACTGCCTCTCAAAATGGTTGGAGTTAGTCCTTGTTTTAGGCGTGAAGTAGGAGCGCATGGATTATCCGACAAAGGAATTTGGCGTGTACATCAATTCACCAAGGTTGAACAAATAATAATCTGCAAACCAGAGGAATCATGGAGTCACCATGAAGATCTTCTACAGAATTGTATTGACTTATGGAATGAATTAGGGCTTCATTACCGTGTAGTCAACATTTGTACTGGTGATATGGGAACTGTTGCTGCCAAAAAATATGATCTAGAGGCTTGGTTACCGGGTGTTAGTAATTACAAAGAAGTGGTTTCATGTTCTAATTGTACAGATTATCAAGCCAATCGACTAAGAATGAGGTTCAGAACTTCAGAAGGTAACTCTTCTGTCCATACATTAAATTCTACAGCAGTTGCAACCTCTAGAGCTCTAGTTGCAATTATGGAACAATTCCAAGAAGGTGACGGAAGAGTGCGAATTCCTGCGGTTCTACAACCATGGTTCAAAGAACAAACACACCTTGAAAAATGCAATTGGTAAATTTAATTTCTAATTGGAAAATTCGATTAACAAAAAATAAAATTCAATTGAAATTATTCATTTTCAGTATCTAAATCTAAAAGGACTGCTCCAGCATCCACTTGATCTCCAGGAGCATAATGGATTGCTGTAACTATTCCTGGAAGGTCGGCAAGGATTCGGTGTTCCATCTTCATTGCCTCCAAAACCATTAGTGGTTGACCTTCAGAAACTGATGCCCCTTCAGGCACCAATACTTCCAGAACCTTTCCAGGCATTGGGGCAGTTAATTCCCCTTCGCTATTCCCAGATGCAGATGCTCCTGGTTCAATTACTTCAAAGACCAATACAGATCCATCAAGATGCACCCACCATTTGTCTCCAACCTTAGTACAGAAAGCAACTTGCTCTACTCCGTTTCTATGGATGACCAATCTATTGGGACGTGGGTCTAAACTAATTGATATCTCAGATGAATCAATTGCAGCACCATCTGATTCGATAGAAATTGGGACAACTGGAGAACCACTTACCTGGATTTTCCATATCTTTCCATCAGAATCCTGGAGATCTACCATAAAATCACCTCAAGGAAATCTCCTAGACAATAGTAAAAATGGATCATTTGATGTTGTTCGACCACTATCTTCCATAGAGGATTTTGCATGATTTCTATGGAGACCCATGAATTCTGCTGATGCGGCAAGAACAGCTGCTGTTGAATTGGAATTTTCAGTATTCCAACCATCAGGGTAATGAATATCTATGAAATTTGTAGTGGTTTCTCCAGCGATAAAAGATTCATGACGCATTATATCAATTAGGAAACCAACATTGGTTGTGGCTCCAAGAATAACAAATGATTGTAATGCTCTTTCCATTCTTCGAATTGCTTGATCTCGACTAGATCCGTGTACAATCAACTTTGCGAGCATAGGGTCAAAATCAATTCTTGCTTCATCTCCTTGGCGGACACCTGTATCTAGCCTAACACCTGGTCCCTCAGGTGGACGGAATACCGCAAGTGGCCCTGTTGCCGGAAGGAATCCAAGAGACGGATCTTCTGCATATATCCTGACTTCTATTGCATGCCCTCTTATCGATAAATCAGTTTGATTGAATGGTAATGGAAGACCGGCTGCAACACGAATTTGCTGTTCCACTAAATCAATTCCAGAAATACATTCTGTGACTGGATGCTCCACTTGGAGTCTAGTATTCATTTCTAAAAAATAGAATGAACCATCCGAAGATAGAAGGAATTCGACTGTTCCTGCTCCCGAATAAGATACTGCCTGAGCCGCTGAAACGGCTGCTGCACCCATAGCCTCCCTAGTTTTTGAATCAAGAATTGGAGAGGGAGCTTCCTCTACTACCTTCTGATGACGACGTTGAATACTACATTCTCTTTCAAACAAATGGAGTGTATTTCCATGATTATCTGCAAGAATTTGTACTTCAATATGCCTTGAATTTTCCAGAAGACGTTCGATGTATACAGTTCCATCTCCAAAGGCAGTTTCGGCCTCTCTTTGAGCGGCTGTAAATTCTTGTTGAAGGCGTTTAGGCTCACGAACAACACGCATTCCTTTACCTCCTCCTCCAGCACTAGCTTTCAACAAGAGAGGATACCCTACAGAAGTCGCTGCATCAACTAATGAGTCAATTGTATTGTTTTCATTATCTCCTACCAATATTTCTCTTCCAGGAATTACTGGTACAGATGCATCCTCCATACGACGTCGTGCTGTTACTTTGTCTCCCATCGAATTAATCGCATCAGGTGAGGGACCTATCCAAATCAATCCTGCAGAGGTTACAGATTTTGCAAAATCTGCTCTCTCTGAAAGAAATCCATAACCTGGATGTATTGCATCAGCACCACATGTTTTCGCAGCCTCGATTATTGCATCACTATTGAGATATGTATCGGCTAAACTAGTACCTGGCAAATTGACTACCCGATCTGCCATCTCTGAATGTAATGACCCTATATCTGAATTAGACTGAATTGCTATACCTTCTATTCCCATCTCCTGGCACGCTCGAATAATTCGGCATGCAATTTCACCCCTATTTGCAACAAGAACAGATGAAATAGGCGTTGGAGCCGACTTCATCCATTCTGGCTCAGCCATTCAATCACTCCTGATCTGGTTTCCAATCAGCAGGCCTCTTTTCCAAAAAGGAAGCAAGTCCTTCTTGACCTTCTCGCGAAGCTCGCATCTCACTTGTCTTATCTAATGTCCAAAGCCGTAATTCCGCATCTGAACCAATCCAACGATCGAAAGTCAATGCCAATCGTTTCGCCTCACTAACTGCCATTGGCCCAGTAGTCAATATCTCTGAAATTACGGCATCAACTGCTGTTAAAGCATCTTCAAGACTATCTTCGATTTGGTTAACCATTCCTATTCGAAGGGCTTCTTCTGACCCTATACGAGATGCCAACATCGCAAGTCGTCTAAATTGGGCACTTCCCAGTCTTCGATACACATATGGGCCAATTACTGCCGGTAAAATTCCTAATTTCCCTTCAGATAAGGCAATCCTCGTCTTGGGTTCTACAATGACATGATCCATACAAGAAATCAACCCTGCACCACCTCCTAATGCAACACCTTGAACAACTCCAATTGTGAAACATGGATGAGACCATAGAGAATTGAATAATCGATCTAAACGTTCGGAATCTATACGGTTCTCTTCAGAACTTTTTGCACCTGCGTCTCTCATCATATTGATATCTGCTCCGGCACAAAAATGTCTACCGTCTCCATTCAAAACTAATACTCTTAGATTTTCATTTCCTTCTGAATCCTTCAATTCACCTAACGTAGAAACGGACCTACTAGATGTCCAATCAAAGATTTCAATTAATTCAGAAATTAATTGAATATTTAGAGCATTAAACACATCAGGTCGGGAAAGAGTGATTCTTGCAATAGGGCCATCGATTTTTAATTTACATAATTCAGTTTCAGGCTGATTATTGGTTACAGACTTCATATTATCACATTCTGAATATACCATAATTCGTATCAGGTAATGGGGCATTGAGACTAGAACTAATACAGAGCCCTAGGATGTCGCGAGTGTCTCTAGGATCAATAATTCCATCATCCCATAATCTAGCGGTTGAATAGTATGGACTTCCCTCAGTCTCATATTTCTGCAATGTTGGCTCTTCAAATGCCTTCAATTCCACTTCATCCATTGGTTCTAATCCCTCTCGAATTCTCTGGTCTTGCTTTACAGTACTGAGAACCTGTGCTGCCTGAGGCCCCCCCATTACGGATATTCTCGCATTGGGCCATGTAAACAAAAATCGTGGATCATACGCTCTACCACACATGCCATAATTTCCTGCACCATGGGAACCACCAATAATCACTGTAAATTTAGGAACTGGAACACATGAAACTGCGGTTACTAACTTTGCTCCATCTTTCGCGATCCCACCTGCTTCGTAATCTTTGCCAACCATAAAGCCAGTAATATTCTGTAAGAAAACTAGAGGGACACCACGTTGGCCACAAAGTTCAACGAAATGTGCTCCCTTCAAAGAAGATTCAGAAAACAAAATTCCATTGTTTGCTACAATTCCTACTGGATATCCATGAATCCGAGCAAAACCACAAACTAAAGAGGTCCCATAACGTGGTTTGAATTCATGAAATCGAGAACCGTCAACTACTCTAGAAATCACTTCTCGGACATCATATGGGGTCCTGTTATCTTCTGGAATAATGCCAAGAAGATCCTCAATATCATGTCGAGGAGGTTCAGGATCAATGGTATCTAGACGAGTCTTTTGTGTAGGATTTAGATTTTCTACTATGTTCCTAACCATCCGCAATGCTTCAGGCTCATCTTCAGCAAAATGATCTGCAACACCAGATAGTCGAGTATGAACATCTGCCCCTCCTAACTCTTCAGCAGTAACTTCCTCTCCAGTTGCAGCCTTAACTAAAGGAGGCCCTGCTAGGAAGATTGTACCGTTACCTTTGACGATGATTGATTCATCAGACATAGCAGGAACATATGCACCTCCAGCAGTACAAGAACCACATACTGCAGCAATTTGTGGAATACCTTTTCCAGACATAATTGCTTGATTTCGAAATATTCTACCGAAGTGGCCTTTGTCTGGAAATACTTCATCTTGCATTGGAAGAAATGCCCCTCCACTGTCTACAAGATAGATACACGGTATGTTGTTCTCTTCAGCTATTTCTTGTGCACGTATGTGCTTCTTAACAGTCATTGGATAATATGATCCTCCTTTCACAGTTGCATCATTTGCAACAAACATACATTCTCGGCCATGTATTACTCCAATACCAGCAACAAGTCCAGCCGATGATGCCTTTCCATCATACAAACCATGAGCAGCCAATGGGGAGATTTCCAAAAAGGCGGTTCCAGGATCACATATGGATTGAATTCGCTCTCTAGCTAATGCTTTTCCTCGATTTCGATGGCGCTCAACATATTTTTCACCACCACCCTTCTCAACCTTCTGTAATTCGTCCTTCAAAGTAAGGACCAGTCCCTTATTATGAGCAATTCTTTGCATAAATTTCTCGTCGGACCGATTAACCCTAGTGGGAAGGACATCCATGAGGCTCAGACCTATCCAGTACGAGGCCGGCCTTGAATGAAGCGGGGAATCAGACGCCAAGAGCCATGCGGAATGCATCTCTTAGACCAGGAGCCAAACCCACCGTCATCAATGCAAGAGCCATCAAAATTCTAAGATGCCGATATCGATTCTCCCACCGTTGAAGTGAATAAAACCACCACACTACTAGACCAATTACACACTTTAATACCGTGAATCCATATGCAGAACCAAAGAATTCGATTACTGCACTAGATAAGACATGTTTCTCAATATAACCATATTCTACTAATCCAATACCTGTAGCAATTCCATCAACCGCCTGACCGTACATAGCAAGAAGCACTATTGGAGATGCAAGAATCGCTTTCCATGTCAGAGATTCCATGTCATCATGTAATTGCGTCCTTTCTTTCTCATAATCAACTAATGATAAACCAGAAGGAAGTAAACCTGGAATTGAGATGCCCCGATTCTTCATTAGTTGCAGATTCGGACGACCAACAAACAAAAACACTGGAATCAGAACTAATGCCGGCACTATTAGGGTCCAGAAAAGGACTTCTGGGTGGAAAATTTCTACCGCACCAGATTCTAAAATTGCTGATCGGTCAATTGTTAGAAGAATTGAATGCTGTCCAGAAGTCTCCAATCCAATCATCATGCGAATGTAAGAATGAAGACAACCATACAATACCATACAACCACCAATTCCAACTTGGAATAAACCCTGTTCAATAGATGACCAACGCTCCATGAATGGGTGAGAAAGTATGGCAACGATGATTCCAATAGCACCGAAAATAGCAACCGGCCAGAGATTGAGATAATCTTCCATAGGGGTGTCTAATCTTCCCTCCTGTAGAGATGCGAGAAATAGAATAGTTTGGAACAAAATCAATGAAATTGATGTACCAGTGACCCAAACACGATCATCTTCCTGGTTTCCAGATTTAGCAGCGATAGAGGCTAGAAAACCAGCAGAAACTACCCAAATTGCACCTTGAAAATGGATTCCTGGTGAAACAAACCAGGGTTGAAGATTTGTTCCAAAAAGACTTGCGTCCTCAACTACTTCTCCAAGAGAAGCCCAAACTATCCAAGGGAAAATTGCAAAAATTGTACACTCGGTAACGCTTATTCCAACTCTTCTAAGAAGTGCCGCAATAGATACGACAGACAGTATGAGGGTGATATTGTATGAAAGCGTATTCACTTGATTGTAAGAACCGTCAGCTAAACTCTCAGCTCGAATTGGATCAAGGAAATACTCTTGGAAAACAGAATCTAGGAAATTACCCTGCATCATTGATTCTGAAATAACTGCTAATGCAACGATAGAAATTATTACTCCTAGAGAAAAAATGGACAATCTTTCCCACCATGAGAAACTCTCGTCGTCGAGATACGGACTAGAACGGAATGGGTCCACAAACATACGACAAGCATCCAAGTGATGACCGTTGCGCTCAAATCATTCTTCTTCACTAGAAGATTCAGAAAGTCGAGTGATTAAATCTGCTTTCTTCCCACCAACCGGAAGGCCCGCTGCTTTACAACGTTCCTTCAATTCAGCAACGGATAAAGAGCTAAAATCTTCATCCGCTTCATTATTCGGTTCATCTGCAACCATTGGAGAATGGACCTCTCTGAAAACGATGGTTTGAACCCCTACATGATCTCTCAATGTACGAATTAATCCAAACTTCGTATAAGCCCAATTCTGATCGTAGGACACATACTCGGGGAGAGTAATGGTTAGATCATCGCCATCGAAAGAACACTCAAAGCCATCTCTGCCAGTGTTTGTTTCCAACAATGTAGTTACCTTCTCAGCACGATCTGTAACTTCCTTGATGATTTTGTATTTGTAGCGAAGAGTCACACCAGCTAATGCATGATTGAAATCAATACTAGCACGACCTGAACGGAAGGACTTCAAAATCCCGGTTCTGCCACCAATTTCAACCATCCCACCAATCTGTAGGTTTTCAGCATCTTTAACAGAGCGTGAAAGTTGTTGTAAACTCATTACCTCTACAGCACTTGCATCACGTTCACCATATGCATCCGCGGGAGGTATGTCAAACTCGTAATCTGTATCGACCTTAGCATCCTCAAGATGTGATTCAAAACCCTTGATTAGACGTCCATCTCCAATCACGGTAATTAGTGCCGAATATTTTTGATTGGCTTCATGTCTATCGTGTTCTTGGGCTACTGCCTCTCGAGTAGTTTCGATTAAGTCTCCCGAATCTGCATTATACAAGTCATAATCAATGTGGACAATGGAACCGGTCTCCATACATATTACCTCCTTGAAGGACAACCGCGCGACCTACTCCACCCTTATGAGCGTGGCCCTTACTTCAATCTGATAAATCACTCAGATTCATCAGAATCATTCCGGCGGACTCTCGTTAAAGTAAGACTAGAACCAAGAACTATCATGGCCCATCCAATCCACACCATATGACTTCCAGGAAGGTCATAAACCGTTAGACGTATTCGATCTACATCCTCCAGTTCTCCCATCATCGCCTGAGTCATTATTTGATTCATTTGAGTTAAATCAAGAATCAAGATTGTCTCACCACTCCAATGTACTATTCTATCTATTTCAGAACGTGGCCGAATTGCCCCATCGGCGGAATCAAACCTCAAAACACCTGGTTCAACTGAACCAAGAAAATCCCCATTTAGATCAAACACTTCGATTTGAATGCCAAAAAAACCATCTCCAATTGAAAAACGTTCATCATATTCAGGGTCTTCAGGACCTGTAGTCAAAATGTCTGTCATTTTGAAAATGTAATCTCCATGTCGAACCTGTTCATCTCTAATCAAAGTAATTTGATGTGAAGGATCAACACGATCAACCAAGGTAGTTGTAAGAACATGACCAATCAGAAGGAAAAGGATTCCGGCATGAGCCATGTGCGACCCTAATACTCGAAATGATGGTGATTTTCTTTCACCTCTTGTTTTTCTTTTACCTCTTTTAGATATTTGTCGGATTGTTGATGCTAAATCAGCTATCGAAGGAGGTGCTGCGAAAATCAACCAAACCAAAAGAAAACGGCTAATATGGCCTCTATTAATTGACTGAGTCAGCAATTGATCTGAATTTCCCGGGAGAGGGAAAATTTCCATCCCATAAATTGCTACAGAAATTGAAAATAATATTCCCATTGAAAGTATTGCTCCCCGTTGGAATTTCGATGCACTTCTTAGAGAGTAAATTAGCAAAGCTGCAGATAATAATCCAATCAAAATCGATCCAAAGGCTTCGTGAGCTTCTGGAGATGAACCATCGATTTCGGCCAATAATAAGAGCCAGGTTAAGACAAGAAAAGATCCTCCTCCTGCTAGTGGAACATGCAGGGCTAGTTTGGAGAGGGAAGGGGATTCACCCTCACTATCTTCCTCGGAACCTAATAGCCATGGTAAAAGCAACAAGAACATCCCAATCCCTGCTTGAATCGAATCAAGATGCCACGACCAACGCGAAAACAACAAGATTGTGACGCCTATTGATGGCCACAATAGTGATTGATCTCGGTCATGTAACATCAAGAAAATTGATGGCAATAATAGAATCGCTACTGAAAGTGAACCAGAGTGAATTAGGATTGAAAGCACTCCTATAACTATCAAAAATCCTAGAATTGGCCGAGACGTCAACAAAATCTCATGACCTGAAATCAATACCTTCTCTGCTTGATGGCGACCAAGCCAATATGTTGCAGAGGAAATGAATACAAGCATCACAATAAACTGAAGCACCACTTCAGCGCCTTCTGCACCAGAATCCCATAATGAAAGAACTCTGATGTATGCATCATTGGCCAACACCTCTCCATTTTGTGAAGCAACAAAAGCATGGACTGAGGCCCATGCTCCATTTGCACGGGTGACTAATGTCGAATGCATAGCTAAAGCTCCAGTCATTAATCCAAGAGCAGGAGCCCAAACAATTGCAGATTCTCGATCTTTCACTTTTGGAGACATTCGTAAATGAACAATAAGTAGAGTACATAGCCATGGAAGCAAAGATGCAGTTTCAACAGGGTCCCAAGCCCAATAGCCCCCCCAATCCAAGACAGTATAAGCCCACAACCCACCTAAACCAATTCCTAAAGTTCCAGAAACGAAGGCTGCTCGAGCTAAAGGCAATTGTTCCTGATGAATCAAAGAAGGATTTTTTCCATTTAACATTCCTTCCAATGCTACAGAGCCAACAGCAAGACAAAATGCGTAGAATGCAAAAACAATTGGAGGATGAATAACCATCAAATCAGTTTGTAGAAAGACGTTGAGTTCTGACCTATCTACTGAATTATCCAATGAAAATGGTTTGAGCATGAAGGCTATAATGAATAAGAAAAATATCAGACAATGAAGAACGCCGGCAGTTCCGATCGTTTTCTTTACTTCATTTTCTGAAGAAATGTGTCTCCACCACAACCTAACGAGTACTAACATGGCAATCCATAGCAATAATGGCCCTGAACGTCCAGCCCATACTGCTGAAATGCGATAATGAATCGGAAGATTGGAAGAACCATTTATTCGAACAGTACGCAATGCGTCAAAATCGATTAAAAACGCAAAAATAAGAATTATGAATGGTAAAGCCTGTAATCCGAGTATAGTAAATTCATTTGGATGAGAAGTACGATGAATTACTGTATGGTAGAATGCAATTAATGTCGCAATCGATGGTACTCCAAGAAGAAGTAAGTCCAACCACATTGCCAGTCCCGATGGGGGACCGATGCCCCCCGCTCAATAGGGCATCGGTATACAGTTACCAACCGTAGTGCTTAGCCCGACTGTAACCAAATGCCAACATTGCAGGAATAATCCTTCGGAAAAATAAACTCGGTCTTCGTAATAACAAGCGAAGAACAACCATTGCTTTCCCCGAAACTCCCATGTTAGACATCTCTTCAGGAAAACAGCGAGCCATAATTGACATGTCTTGTTCAGAAAGAGAATAAAGTGCGCTTTTCCCTCTCAAAATCTTCTCATATGGAGGGAATTCAGACTTCCATTTCTGGGAATAACTGCCTAATACACTAGCAGTAACATCGTTCTTCGATATTGCATCTGCAGCAGTAATCGCAGCAAATTGAGCAGATTTCAATGCTAAATGTGAACCCCCTTCAAACAAGGGAGAGGTAAATCCAGCAGCATCTCCTATCAAGAGAATCCCATCTGAATGTGTTCGCTTATGGGGGCCCGAAATTGGTATTGTTCCTCCAAAGCCACGAATTTTGCGTCCATCATCTCTCCATGGAGGATTTGCGATTTCAAGTTGATTAAATTCGGGCATATCAGAAATAAAACGATCTAATTCTTTCACGGCTCCACTCTTGTCCTCTGTAACTAACCCAACATTAGCACGTCCATCACATTTAGGAATCATCCACAGATACCCTTTCTCAACATATTCTGGCCAAATGTAAAAATCAAGATAATCGTCAGTTGGAACTTCAAGCATTTCATACTGCATTCCTGCAATTACTTTGGGTCGCTGGTTGAGGTCCAATACTTTTGAACAAACACCTGCTACTCCAGATGCATCAATTACAATTCTAGCCCTAATAGGAAATGCATCTCCTTTACCATCACAAAGATGGCCCACAAATCGGCCATCTTCCTCAATTCTCTCCATTGTTTGTAGCTTGTTACCTAGAAATAATTTGGCTCCAAAATCGACTGCTTGGTCCATCAACCATTGCTCAAAAAGATGTTTTTCTAATACATACCCTTTTTCTGTTAGACATTTCTTTGTTCCATCTGGAAAGATTACTCGAATCCCATGTACTCGCTTGCTAATGACTTCTACCGGTAATTCAAGGTCAAGATTAGAAACTGCTACATCAGAAATACATTCACCACAATGAACTGGTGTTCCAATCTCATTGTGATCTTCGATAACCATGACGTCTAATCCTAACCTAGATGCATGTAATGCTGCAGAGCCCCCCCCTGGGCCCGCGCCTACTACAAGTACGTCGCAAGCTGTGGCCATGAATTAGCGAAAGAAAACCAGTGCATCAACTAGTCGCTTGAAAGATAAGATATTCATGTGTCGACGGGGTCGGAGGTCTATGGCGTGGAAGACCTTGAAGCGTTATCTCCGTTCTCTCGAAAAAGATGGAGATGTAATCAGGATAGAACGTCCAGTTCGTGTTGAGCTAGAAGCAGGATGTATTGCTGACCTACTTGTGAAAACTGGAGGACCAGCGGTTATCTTCGAAAAACCTGAATTGCCTGATGGAACAATTTCTGAAATTCCTCTGGTAATGAATCTCTTCGGAACGAAAGAACGAACTTTACGGGCTTTACAAGTAAATTCAGACACAGAAATAGGAGATAGATTAGTTACTCTAATGAAACCTGATATTGGGAATATTGTCAAAAAGCCATGGACGGGATTCCCTTTAGCAAGAGATGCCTTGTCACTACCGCCAAAAAAAGTCCGTCGTGCACGTTCTCAAGAAGTTGCTATGGATGGAGTTGATTTAACACGACTCCCCATTCCAAAAACATGGCCGATGGATGGAGGGCATTACATTACATTGCCATTAGTTGTAACAAAAAATCAAGAAACTGGAGAGCATAATCTTGGGATGTATCGGGCACAAGTTCACAGCAAGAAAGAGTTAGGTTTACATTGGCAAATCCACAAACACGGAGCTGACCATGCCTCATCATATCATGAAGAAAGAATGCCTGTGGCTGTGTGTATAGGGGGGCCTCCTGAACTCATTTTCTCTGCAATTTCTCCACTACCAGATAATTTAGATGAATACATGTTTGCAGGGTTATTAGGACGTAGGCGCTTACGAATCGTTAAAGCTCTAACACAGGATATTTGGGTTCCTGCTGATGCAGACATAATTATCGAAGGATATGTAGAACCTGGAGAAACAAAATCTGAAGGTCCTTTTGGAGATCACTTTGGATTCTATTCACAAACCGATCAATATCCTGTTCTGAAAGTAACAGCGGTCACTCATAGAAAAGATGCAATGATGCCCGCTACCATAGTAGGTTTACCTCCAATGGAAGATGGTTTTCTTGGAGAAGCAATTGGAAAACAATTCAGCCCAATACTACGATTTCAACATCGGGATGTAATGGGGATCCACTTGCCAATGGAAACTGGTTTCCATAATTTGGCTATTGTTTCTTCAAAACAACGTTATCCCAGACAAGCGAGGAAAACAGCATTGGGATTATTCGGGGCCGGGCAAATGATGTTCCTCAAAACCATTGTTACAGTGGATTCTGAACAAGAACCAGATAATCTAGAATCATTTTTGGATGCTCTAAATGACAAAGTCGACCCAAGAGAAGACATAATTGTAATCGAGGGGATGGTCGGTGATTCATTAGACCCCGCAACACCTTATGAAAATGTACAATCAAAGATTCTGATAGATGCTACAACAATACCAAATGCCGACCCTCGAAGTGATTCAGAAGGCCCCGAAGGATCACCTAAACGTAGTGCTCCTGGTTGGAGAAAAGGAAATGTCAAAGCTCCAGGAGTTCCTGAAGGATTTCTGCAATCAGTACTTGATTTAGATGCAGTGACAGATGCCAGACTTCTACGTCCAAGTATGCTTGTGGTTACTACTTCAATCGAAGGTCGGCCTGAACCTGAAACAGGGATGTTCGGATTGAATGAAGAGCTCGCAAAGGAAAAGAATGAGGCAATTTCTCAATTGATAAATTCAATTTGGCAATTGCAAAATTCGAAAACCTTACGATGGCTTTTCATCACAGATAATGATTTAGATTTACATGGTCCAAAAGCAAGAAGGCGTTTACTCTGGCAATTGTTTGCAAGGTTTGATGTTGATCGTGGCCTTCGATTTGATGTTGGGAAAAGTAGGGTCGCTTGGGATGCCACTACACCGATTCCTTCGATGGATGGCCCTCACCCTATCAGAAGATGGCCTGCAGTCACACTTCATAATCAAGAAACGATTGAACGAGTTAGGTCACATGCAGATGGCGATGGATTAGGAAGTCGAAATTGGCCGCCTCATCTAATAAAATAGGAATGAGTTTAGATGGCGATGAAGGAAATTTTTGAATTCGTAAAAATCGAACATACATTATTTTCGCTACCTTTCATCCTCATCGGCTATATTCTTGCATTCAACCAATTCATAGACGACTTACCTCCCTCAGAATATGGTTGGATTAGAATTGATCTTGTCTGGATCCTCGTGGCTGCAATTGGAGCTAGAGGCCTTGCAATGTCATTGAACCGGATTGTGGACAAAGACATCGATGCCGCCAATCCCCGAACACAAGGGAGACATCTGGCAACAGGGACGATGTCTATTCAAACTGCATCAATTCTCGCAGGTTGTTTTCTTTTGATGCTCATGGTTGGAGCAGGTCTTCTCAATAAAGTTGCATTGATGATGTCGTGGCTCCCAGTTCTTGCCTTTGTAATCTACCCATATACAAAGCGTTACACCTGGCTTTGCCATCTATGGCTTGGCCTCTGCTTAGGACTCGCTCCTGCTGGAGCCTGGGTTGCTATTGCAGCGGATGTCCATGGTTGGGCAGCAATTACTGGAATATTTGAAAATGGAACTGAATTCCTATGGATGCCCACAATATTTCCTATTTGTTTAGGAGTCGCCCTATGGATTACAGCATTTGACATCAATTATGCTCGAATGGATATTGAAAATGATCGGAATAACGGAGTATTTTCCTTCCCTGCTCGATTTGGTGAAGATGCAACAACTAGAACTTCTGTTCAACTAACTCTTCTTTGGTTCGCCTGCTTCGCGATCTCTAACCCAATGGATGAAATATGGTTCTTGGGTGCTACTGCTATAATGGCATTAACCAACATTGCAGTAATCCTGACAAAAGAGAAATTCTCTGATTTTCAAACAGTTTTGTTCCGTGCTTCAATGCTAACAGGTTGGATTCTTCTCATACCTATTATTTTGATTCAACCAGAAAGTGGACTATTACAAAATTAGGGTGAAATAATGAAGATTGCAATTATTACTGGAGGTGGACGAGGAATTGGTGCCGCAATTTCTAGACGTCTTGGTGCAGATGGTTATAGGATTTTGATGACATATAACAACGATTCTCAATCTGCAGAGACCATCGTTTCTGAACTTCGAAAAGATGGTGTGGATTGTGTTGCAGTAAAGGTTGATTGTGGGAATACTGATGAAGTATTCATTCTAGCAGATCATCCATGGATGCAAGATGGCGTAGATACGCTAATTCTGAACCATGGGATGTATGAACGTAATTCTGCAAAAGATCTTTCTTTGCAAGAATTGGAACGAACAATGTCTGTAAATTTCAGAGGTTCAGTTGCAGTCTACACGGCACTTTCTAGGCATCTAAATGATGATGCTACAATAATTGCTATTGGGAGTCAATTGGGAATCAAGGGGAGCCCACATGGGGCAGATTATGCCGCATCGAAAGGTGCACTTCACGCTTGGGCTAGGAGTCTTGCCATCAATCTAGCAAATTCTGGTCAGAGAGTAAACGTAATTGCACCGGGTTCAATTGATACTGATATCATCGGAAAGGACACGCCCTCTAAACGAAAAGAACGAGAAAATCAGATACCTATGGGGAGAGTTGGAAAACCAGAAGAAATTGCATCTGTGGTTTCCTTCTTATGTAGCGATGATTCATCATACATCACCGGAGCGGTTCTCCATGTAAATGGTGGATTGTTCTTACCATGAGGATGAGAAAATGCAGCCCCCTGCCGACCCTTACGATCTCACCAAATTAATGGGTGAACGGGCTGGTTTAGAACAAATCCCATTTCGAATTGAAGCAGAATTCGAGCCTGCAGGGGACCAAGAAAATGCAATTGAAAAAATCATTTCTCAATTGGAAAATTCACAGGAACGATGTGTGCTACTAGGTGTCACAGGGTCAGGGAAAACCTTTGCAATGGCCCATATCATCGAACAGTTGCAAATTCCAACCCTAATACTCAGCCACAACAAAACACTAGCTAGACAATTATGGCAAGAAATGTCCTCTCTTTTCCCAAAAAATGCTGTAGAATATTTTGTTAGCCATTATGATTACTACCAACCTGAAGCATACGTCCCTACTCGAGACTTATACATCGATAAAGAACTCCAAATGAATGAACGAATTGAACAAGAACGGTTCTCCACAGTTGCTTCACTAGTTAGCCGTTCAGACGTAGTAGTAGTCGGGAGTGTATCTACTATCTACGGATTAAATCCACCTGAGACTTTTCTCCAGCATCATCTCAGAATATATGTGGGACAAAATGTACAACCAATGGAAATTGTCAGGGGGCTTGTTGGATTACACTATGGCAGAGTGAGTGGAACAGAATTTCAACGAGGAGACATTCGGCTTCGTGGTGAAGTACTAGATGTATGGATGCCCAGTAGAGATGATCCAATTAGAGTCAAGTTTGGATTCGATGGTATCGAACAAATTCAAATTTGTGAATCCATTAGTTTTGAGCCTCTAGATGAAATCGAAGAAGCTTGGATTCACCCCAAGGAATTCTACATTACATCTGAAGATTCATTTGAACGTGCACTTGAAAAAATAGAAGAAGAGACTAATGAACGTGAAAATTGGTTCAAAACCCAAGGAAAGGAACTCGAAGCACATAGAATAGTCACACGAACTAATTTTGATATGGAATTATTACGTGAACTTGGTACATGTAAAGGAATTGAAAATTACAGTAGACACTTTGATGACAGAAATAGTGGAGAAAGGCCATACTGCCTGTTTGATTTCATGTCTGCATGTGCCCATACTTTTCATGGAGATCCTGAAAAATATCTCGTTATCATGGATGAAAGTCATGTTACTCTACCTCAAGTAGGAGGGATGTATGCTGGTGATCGCTCAAGAAAAGGGAATCTGATTGAGCATGGCTTCCGACTTCCATCAGCATTTGACAATAGACCATTAAGAATAGATGAATTTCAATCACTAATTCCCAGAATGATGTATGTTTCTGCAACTCCGGGTGAACGTGAACTCAGACATCTAGCTGAAGTAACCGGGCAACAAGTACCAGAAGGATTGCTCCATGCACCTGGAGGTGGTGGAGCAATTGAATCGAATGAACCCAAAATACGTAGGAGTATGCTAGATATCATGGCTGAAATTGAGGGAGTTGTACAAATGGAAATACGACCTACTGGCCTACTAGATCCAGTAATTGAAGTTCGTCAGACTAAGGGGCAGGTTCAAGATTTGCTCGATGAAATAAATGAATGTGTCCAAAAAGATGAACGGATTCTGGTTACGGTTCTGACCATTAAATTCGCAGAAGAAGTAGCAGATTACCTTCAACGAATGGGGATTAAGGCACACTACTTACATAGTGAAATTGGAACGATTGAAAGATCAGAGATAATCAAAGCATTGAGAATTGGCCATATTGATGTAATTGTAGGAATTAACTTACTACGAGAGGGGTTAGACCTGCCTGAAGTTAGCCTAGTAGCTATATTTGATGCAGATAGAGAGGGATTCTTACGAAATGAAAGAAGCCTGCTTCAAACCATCGGAAGGGCTGCAAGAAACGAAAATGGGAGAGTGATTCTGTATGCAGATTCTGTTAGTTCTGCTATGCAAGCTGCTATTGAACAAACTGCGGAAAGGAGGCAAAGGCAAAAGAAATACAATCAAGAAAATGGAATCACACCTGCAACCATCAAAAAAGCACTACCAATAATGGGGGAAGAAGTAGAAGAGTTACTGGCAGGTACAGCTGGAAAAGGATCTTCGGGTGGAAAGAGATTTGTTGGTAGTTTTACAAAATCTCAACAAAAACGCGATTCTGATTTAGTCAAAAAATTTGGATTAGGCGCAGGGGCATGGAGCGAACACACCAATGAAGATGATTCTGTTTTATTCAATGTCAGTCAACCATCTTGGGTCAAGGTTGCTTCAGATACATTGCAAGAGGAAACAAATGGGGAAAGAGATGAAACTCTTACAAATAAAATCAAATTAATTGAACGATTAAGGAAAGAAATGAATGCTGCTGCATCTCGATTAGAATTTGAAAGAGCGGCAAAAATACGAGACCGAATTATTCAATTGGAAAATGAATTTATCAATTGAAAAATTTGATAATATTCTTCCATAGAAACGATAGGTGATTGCTCTTTCGCGCATACATGGCATACAAGAGAGAGGACTTCGATCAACCAGTATCGGATTACGACCTTTCTCAAACAAACACCGTAGGTGACCTGTTTGAACAAATGAAAGTTGCAGGAGGATTTACGGCAACAAAATTAGTCAAAGCAAGAGATATACTGAGAAATGCTATTGACGAAACGGTGAAAGCAACGAATTCAGAAAAATCAGTACTCAATTGGCTATCCTTTCCAGCCTGCCTCATGGCAACAGGAACTCGGGGTTTCTTCATTGAAGCAATCAAAAGTGGTTCATACAATGTAATCAGCACTACATGCGGTACTCTAGATCATGATATTGCAAGAACGTTCAGACACTACTATCATGGTTCATTTGACTTAGACGATACTTTGCTAGGAGATGTTGGATTAAATCGACTTGGAAATGTGATTGTTCCGAACGAATGTTATGGTGAAATTCTAGAACCAATTGTTCTCCCATGGTTGAAAGAAATAGAAGAGGAACGAAGAAAGATTAATCCTGAAAATCCTTGGCTTGGATTCGGTTCAGTGGAATTATGTTGGGCATTTGGCGACAGAATAAATGACGAATCTTCTTTCCTTCATCACGCGGCTAAACATCGAATACCCATTGTAATACCAGGGCTTTCTGATGGAAGTATCGGTGCGCAACTATTCATGCATAGACAAAAATCACCTGATTTTATGATAGATTTTCTAGCAGATGAACAAATTCTATCAGATCTAACTTGGACAGCAGACAAATCTCATGCATTAATGGTAGGAGGAGGGATTTCCAAACATCATGTAATCTGGTGGAATCAATATAGAGAGGGATTAGATTCTGCCGTGGGAATCACTACTGCACCAGAACATGATGGCTCCCTATCAGGAGCTAGGACAAGAGAGGCAGTATCATGGGGAAAAATTCGACCAGATGCACCACATGTTACTGTTGAAGGAGAAGCGTCAGTACTGTTGCCTCTACTTGGTTCAGATTTATTTTGAATTTGCATCTAATTCCACTGCAATACATTCCATCAAACCAACTCGCATTGCTATCAACGGTCTCCACCCATCTGTACCGCAACCCATCAAAGCATCATGAAGAGGCCCCAAATCAGGTCTCGTATTATCTCCTTCTACCTGAAAGGCGGCAGGAGAGGGGGGTTCTTCCAATGATTTTGCCGTATGTGTCCCATGTACAGCATTCTGAAATCTTGTCCAAAGCCTTACAATCTCATCTAATACCATATTTTGATTCCATGCTCGACGGCCTGAAAGTGAGAATTTTCCCGATATATTATTCAATTTGAGTGTTTCAATCGCTCTTTCAGCATCACGAATATGAACCCAATAATGTACCTCATTGTCTATCTCTGGAATTCGATCTTGAATTATGTCTTGTATCCAATGATTAATTGGGCCATTACCATGAGGAGAATAAACGTCTACCTGTTCAATATGAAGTGACGAAGCCATTCAACAACCTCATTCTTTGTGAGAAATGAGTGCCTCACGAACTAAACTAATCACAAGGTCGATTTCTTCTGAAGTAATCTCGAAGTGAGGTGTGAATCGTAGAGCGTTTTTCCCACCATGGATAATTCCCAATCCTATTTCTCGACATCTTTCTTCAATCTGTCCAAACCCTACAACCATATGCGTCTCTGGATTTAATTCAGCACAGCAAAGAAGACCTGTTCCTTGCACTTTCACTACAATATCTGGCATTTCATCGGATAATCTTTGCAAACCAGAAACAAGTTCCAATCCCCTCATACGTATATTTTCACGGAGTTCTGGAGTGATACTATCCAAAACAGATACTGCTGTTTCTAATGCCCTAGGATTAGTAGTCATAGTGTTGCCATAAATCCCTACAACATACAATTCAGCAGCACGTTCATTCATTCCTAAAACAGATAACGGGTATTGCCCTGCATTCAAGGCTTTAGACCAAGTTTCAAAATCTGGAGCCTGACAGTCCTCAAATCCAGGATAATCAATAACGGAAAGGCAACCTTGGCCCCGAAGACCTGCTTGGATGGAATCGACCAGAAGCATACTTCCATGTTCTAGGGTTAATCGACGTGCTTCATCATAGAACTCTCGAGTAACACACTGTCCTGGATTCCCTTCACCTTGTACGGGTTCTATAGCCATTAATTCAATGAAAACGCCTTCATTTTCAGCCTGAGTAAATGCATCACGTAAAGCGACTACATCATTCGCTGGGACCAGGATTAAGTTATTACGATCTCGAAATGTTGCTAGTTGTTCGTCATATTTCCCTTTACATGAATGGGATAGTTGTGCAGGACGATCGGTTC
>Ga0066862_10000031_pt1 | contig 48102 bp, 49 predicted proteins | sample ETN02SmetaG_FD_66431 | JGI IMG/M metagenome (GOLD analysis project Ga0066862, IMG submission 66431) | Marine microbial and viral communities from oxygen minimum zone, Eastern Pacific Ocean - ETNP2014F10-02SV255 | ecosystem: Environmental > Aquatic > Marine > Oceanic ... | reverse complement strand
CTTTCCCCGCCTGAGCTTGCAGCAGATATTGCTGAAAGAGGGATTGTGCTCACTGGAGGAGGAGCATTAATGAGAGATTTGGATAAGCTAATTTCTTCTTCTACCGGAATCCCAGTGATTTGCGCTGAAGATCCTTTGACATGTGTTGCAAGAGGCGGAGGCAAGGCCCTTGAAATTATTGACAAGTATAATATTGATTTACTTTCTACAGAATAAATAACTAAATATGGCGAGATCTACGCCTAAACATACTCCCGTAAGAAGTTACGCAATTGGCTTTTTTCTCTCAGCATTTTTATTATTTAGCGATATTAGCTATGGAACTTTTGCCCCTTTGAGAAGTTTTTTTCATGCTTCTGCTTTATATGGACAGATGGTTTCCATTAGCTTTTTCCAAAAAATTACCAATACATTTTCTTCTATTCAAAATAACTCAAGTCTCCTACAAGAAAATAAAAATTTAAAGGAAGAAATGCTAAAAATCAGGACGCATGATTTTATCAACAGTCTTCACAATGAAGCATTAATTCAAACTAATAATTTTCAAGAAGATTTAATAGCCAGTGTTGATAGTCAAAATATCAATTTACTTGAGTTAGCCTCAATAGATTTAAGAAACTATTTATGTTGCTCTACTCACAGGGTTTTTTTAAAGACCACTAATTCAGCACAAGTAGGAAAAAATATTCCTGTTTTCGCAGGAAAATCTTATATTGGCCAAACTAAAGATACCTCTATGAATTTTATTGAAGTAATCCTTCTTTCTGATTCTAAGCACGTATTACCCATAAAATCTAAATTATTTTATTGTGATGCCAGAGGTGCAGGTAAGCCAATGTTAATTTCTTGTAAATTAAATAACAATGATAATGATTCTAAAAATCAGATTGGTGATCTTATCTTCACATCTGGTTTAGGCGGCGTTTTTTTAAAAGATATTGAGATAGGGTTTATCTCAGCCATCAAACCATTTTTATTTGATGAGATTGAGATTGTAATTACCTTAAAAACAAATCCTTTAGAAGAAACTATTTATGGAATCGTGAGAAAAGAACAAGATGAAAGTTAGCAATCATTTAATTATCCTTGCAACTATTATTTTAGGTTTTTGCATAGATGAACTTCTTAACCCTCTGAGCATTAAATTATTTCTTGACCTAAATTTTGGTTTTTTAATTTTTGCATATTGGATTTTTGCATTTCCAGAAAGACTCAAAAGCTCAGCTTCTTTATTTTATGGACTAGTAATAGATTTATTTTTCTCGAATGTAGTAGGGTTTAATATGCTTTTTTTTGTGGCCACCTCATATGTCATTCACTTATATGTTTTTCGTTTGAGAATTTTTTCATATTTGCAATTATCTCTCTTTTTTTCAGGCTCATCCACCTTCTATATAGCATGCAAATATCTTTTACTATCTCCAAATAATTATTCTTATTTAGTTTTGATAGTTAGCTTTATCATTACTGCAATCTTATGGATAGGAGTTTATTTTTCTTTGAGAGCTTTCAGAAGAAGTGTTTTTGTTAAGTTGTAGGGTATGAAAAGATTTTTTTTTATTTCCACTATAGGCGCAGGAATCTTAAGCTGGATATTCTTCTTCTTTATATTCTTAACTTTTTTATTCCCTTCCACTGTAATTAGAGCTATTGATGAGTATGCAATGCCTTCATACTCGATAGAATTTTCTGGCCTGGATGCGTCTGGGAATGCTCTGAATCAAAATTTTAAATTTTCAAATATACATATCACTTACAATGATATGTCATTGCTTAAGATTAAAGAATTATCATTAGGATTTTCTTTTAAGCCACACTATATTTTTCAACCAATAAATTTGAATTCTATAGCTATTGATGATGGATACTTTTTTCAGCCATTTTCTCCGAATTCAAATTCTTCTCAAAATCTTCTTTTTAATTTCGATGATGAAATTTCAATGTCATTTAAAAATTTTTTGTACAAAACAAATAATTCAGCAATTGAGGTAAATGGAGATCTATTTGGCCAAGTATCAAGGTCGCTATCTGGACAACTCAGTTTCCTCCACGAAAATAAATTAAGCACCATTGCATTAGATTTCTTTGAAGATTCTTATCGAATTTCATTGAATCTTCATTCCTTTAATTGGCTTAGTTTAATTCCTGCTTACAGCGCTTCGCCTTTTAAGGATTTAGTTTTTCAGATGAATGCGCTAGGCCAACTTGAGAAAGATCAGTCAAACATTAAGGGTTCTTTTGAATCTAAGAAAATGTTTTTAAAATCATTTTCAATTAATGCTAACAAAGGATCTTTTTATTTTCAATCTGAAAAAGATATTGGTATGTTGAAACTAACTGAATTTCTTCATCCATTTGTAGATGAAAATTATCCAATTCAAGTTAATTTTAGAAATAGATCTGTGGGCATTCCAAGACTTTTTCTTTCAGATGAAATTGCTGAATCAGAGTCATTGAGATTAACAAACTTAATCGTTGACAATCTTTTTATATCATTTGGCAGCCTTTCTCCAAAATACTCTGGATATATTGCAGATCTAGATTTAAAAGATTTATATTTTGAAGAGATTCTTAATCTGGGCGGTAGCTTTTCTGGATATGGAGACAGTATTAATTTTTATTTAAATTCTGAGTCTGCTGTGCTTAGAAATTATAAAAAAAAAATTATTCCAGTATCAATCGCTGGTATGGCAAGTTTAACTGGCTCAGAGCTTGATTTTATTGCACGTATTAAAAATCAAATTGCTAAGATTGATTTTTCCTTAAAATACAATCCGAAGTCTACTAACCCCGTTTCTCTTAGTTTTAAGGGAAATGATGTTTCCAAGGAATTAATAGCCTTTTCTCTGCCTGAAGCAATGAAAGGGGCTAGTTCTTTTGTGGGAACAAATATTATCCTTGGAAGACAAAATTCAGTTTATTTTGATTACTTTGGCCCTGGTTCAGAATCATTAGGTAAATTGAAAGCAAAAATTTTAACTAATGAATCAGAGGTAATTCTTGAAGAAGGCTCAACTATAGAACTCTTTCAGCCAATAATTGAGGCTGATCTTGAGAATGTATATATTTTTTCACCTTCTGGAGAATTAAAAAATTTTACCTATGAGGAAGCTTATGGCTTATTGAATCTCGAAACTAAAAATCTTAATCTTTATTCTCAGCATGACATTAAATCAGTTGATTTAAAGAGATTATTGAGTTTTAGAGAGATAAACTTTGATTTGCCTGACATATTAGCAGAGCAGAAAAGTGAAATTAATTTATTAAATTTTGAATTGAATAATGCTGTTTCGATGAAAACTAATAAATTTAATTTACCTATTATGAATTCTAAAAAAATTAATATTAATGAAGCAAATGTCTTCATTGTTGATTTGCATGAAATATATGGATTATTCCCATCAATATTTATGAAAGAAGAATTTTCAATTCTTTTTTCTGGCATTAACTTAATTAAAAAATTTGATTTAATTTTTTCAACCAATATTAATTTGGCACCTAGAGACTTTATTTCAGACTCAGACTATCTTCATATTTCTGGGAATGACCTTTTTAAATTCGATCTTCTAATTCAGCAAAACTTTTCTCCGGTATTAAAGATCAATTCTGATCTTAAAAATATCGAATTAAATTCTCCATTAAATCCTCTATCCAAAAATAAGCTTGAAAGGCTGCCAACAGAAATTACGATTAGTAATTTTTCAAATCCATCTCTTAAGTTGAGAAACCGACAACTTGATGTGCATATAAGAAATTTCATTAATTATGATGGATATATCTCTATTGGGAATGAGCTTCCAGAGAGGTTAAAGAATTTCCGTCAAGAGCCAGGATTAAACATATATCTTTACTCAAAATTTCTTAACGAGAGTATATTAAGCTATATATTTTCTAAAAACCCAGAATCAGAAACTTCACAATTAAATAAATTAGCATTTAATATCGATAGTTTTAAATTTTTTAATAATTCTTTTTCTAATCTTAGCGGCTTGATTAAATTAAATCACTCAGAAATTTCAGGTAATTTATTTGCAGATAAGCTTAATTTAAAATTCATAAAGGATCCGACAGGTTTTATGAGAATAGAAATAAAGGACTCAACTATTCCTGAGATTGAATTTATCAATTCCGCAAAATCAAGCCCTGATAAAGCCTTGAATTCGAGGTTGATCGTAAGAAACTCCTCTTTTGGTAAAGTAAAAATTAACGAACTTGATATCTATTTATTAAACAATGAGAAGAAGTTTACAGCTAATAATTTAAAATTATCATCTAATTTAATATCTATCAAACCTCTTACAGAATCATCAGTTGCATATTTTTCAATGGATAAGAATAAGCCTCTATACAGAATTCGAGGAGATTTTTTAGTAAAGGACTCAAATAAAATTCCATATTTAAGAGACTTTGCAGATTTCTCTTATTTCAATGGGTCCTTAAATTTACAATGGAGAGAACTTTCTACTTTAAGCCATATAGAAGGAGATAGTAAGTTTATTTTAAAAGACTTAGTGGTCAAGGACTCTATTTCTGATTCGATAGCTTTTAATTTACTTGGCGTATTGAATTTAAAAAATATCCTCGGCAAGCTAGCAAACCTTGATCTTTCAATTGATGAGTTTACTTCAATGCAATTAGGCAGAGTTGAGGGAGACTTGCTATTTAGCAAATCAAAGATGAGACTTTTATCACCGCTCTATATTGAGACAAATTCAGCTAAAATGAAGTGGGTTGGCCAAATTAATAAAAATTCTAGAAATATTCTGGATGATTTAGATTTAAATTTAGATTTGAGAATTACGATTGGAGAAAGCCTTCCATGGTACGCAGCAATCCTTGGTGGGCTCCCGGCTATAGCTGGTTCAGCAGTAGTTAATGAGATATTTGAAGAAGATATAAATAATTTTACTAATTATCAATATGAAATTCTTGGCACTATCTCTCAACCAAAATTGGAAAGAATTAAACAAGAAATAAAGTAGCGAGACCAAGGAAGGAGAAGAAACCTATTACATCAGTAACAGTTGTAACAATAACACTGCCGGCAATGGCTGGATCTTGATTAAATTTTCTTAAAATAATTGGTATAAAAATACCTGCAATAGCTGAGCATATTAAATTCACAACCATTGCTACGCAAATAAGAGTTGCAATGATCATATCACCAAACCAGAATAAGGTTATCCCCCCAACCAAAATAGACAACAATATCCCGTTTACAATTGATACAGCTACTTCACGTTTATATAGCCACTTTAGATTTGATTGATTAATTTGTTGAAGGGTTAATCCTCGAATCATAATAGTAAGTGTTTGAGTTCCAGCAACCCCACCCATGCTTGCAACAATAGGCATCAGAATTGCTAAGAATACTATTTGATCAATAGTTGCCTGAAAGAGGCTGATTGTCATAGATGCTATGAAAGCAGTAAGAAGATTTATTGATAGCCACAAAATTCTACTCCTTGCAGCTCTAGCTGGTGCTGCAAATGTATCTTCAGCAACTCCAGCCATGCCGAGAAAATTTTGGTCAGCTTCCTCCATGATGGCATCAACAACATCATCAATGGTTACTCTTCCTATTAATTTTGACTCTTCATTTACTACTGGTGCAGATACCCAATCATTTTGTTCAAATAATCGTGATACATCTTTATTATTTAAATTAACTGCAAGTGGCTGAACTTCAGTTTCCATTAATTCTCTTACATTGAGATTAGGATCTGAGACAATAATTGAAGAGATAGGTAAAGAGCCTAAGTATTTATTTTCTCTTGATACAACAAAAATCTGATCAGTATTTTCTGGTAGCTTTCTTTGAGCGCGAAGATACCTCATAACAACCTCTAGATTATGTTTTGGCCTTACACTAATAATATCAGTATTCATCATCCCACCGGCTGAATCTTCTGGATATTCTAATGCCTCCTGAATTCTCTGCCTGTCTCTTTGCGACATACCAGATAGGATATTAGCTGTCTTTTGATTAGGAAGAATTTGAAGAATATCAACAATCTCATCGAGCTCAAGGTCACTAATAATAGTAATAAGCTCTTTAGTGGAAATCTCTGACATTAATTCTTGCTGAATTTCATCATGTAACTCAGCAATGATCTCGCCTTCGTTTTCAGTCTCAATCATTGACCATAAAAATCTTCTTTCCTTGGGCGGCAAAGACTCAATGCTATGAGCCACTTCAGAGGGATGCATGCTAGAAAGAATTCTCTTAATCTGATTAACTGAGGGCTCGAACTCCTGTCCCTGAATTCTTTTAAGAAGATCTTCAGATGAGAAATGGTGAGGGTTTATCTCATTCATAATCTTCATTCTAACTCACTAGATTGTGAATTATCTATTTCTTGAACTAGGAAGGTTTACTTTCTTTCGATATTTTGAGATTGTCCTTCGTGCTAAATTAAACCCGCGTTTATTGAGTAAATCTGAAATCTTTTGATCGCTTAATTTTTTTTTCTCACCCTCAATTATTTTTTGGATCTCTTCCATTAATTGCATAGGCGTAACTTTTCTAGTTTTTGATACAGAGCTAGCTAAAAGGGATTTCATGGAAATAGCTCCTTTGGGTGTTTGTATATATTTCGATCTTAAAATTCTTGAAACAGTTGAAGGGCTAATCTTTAGTTTTTTTGCAAGCTCAATATTAGATAGGGGTTTTAATTCAGCGGATTTATTTGACAAGAAATCAGCTTGTATTTTACAAATCAATGTTCCTACGTTTTGTACAGTTTCATTTCTTTTGTGAATGGCTCTAATCAACCATTTTGCTTCACCTATTTTTTCCTTTAATTCTTTACTCGCTTTATTTTTTCTATCTTTTGCTAACTCTTCTAAATCTTGATCAAGACTAAACAAAGGAAAGTTATTTTTTTTGAACTGGACCTCAAAACTTTGATTATTGTTTGGAATTACCTCTAAGTCTGGTTGGATAAAATTTGTTGATTTAAATCCTAAACCTGGAGAAAGATCGCATTGTTTAATTTTATTTAGCACAGCCTCAATAGACTGTTCAGAGTAGTATGTTTCCATATCAGCTTTAGCATCTTGAAAGTTTGAAAATCTAGGATTAAATAAAATTTTCTTTGCAATTTCTAATTTATTGGTTGAAATTTGTTGTTTTTTTAATTGTATGTAGATTGTTTCTTTGAAGCTTTGCGCGCCAACTCCAGCAGGCTCTAGTTCATGTATTATGTTTTGTAAAACGCTTTTAATTTCTTTAATAGAGAAAGCATACTCCATCAATCCTTCAAGCTCATTAAGAGCTATTTGCAGTAACCCATTTTCTTCTAGGGATTGAATAATTACCAATGCAATTTTTTTCTCTGCATGACTCAGTTTGAAGTCTTTTAGCTGACTCTCAAGATGATCCTGTAAAGTGAATTCACTTGGCAAGTTCTCTAAAAGGTCGAAATCAATGGAATTTGAAACCCATTCATCCTCAAAATCTTTTTTAAGGAAGGGGTTTTTATCTATTTCATTATTAATTTTATTAATAATTTCCAGTCTTGATAGTTGAAGAAGATCTATTGATTTTTTTAATTGAGGGGTTATTGATACCTGCTGATTTTGTGTGAATTCTCTAACAAGCTTAATTGCCATATTTTAAGAAAACATTTTGCCAAAATATTTTTGCCTTACATGACTGTTCTCTTTTAAGCTCGCTTCATTACCTTCCGCAATAACACTTCCTTCGCTAAGGATTATAGCTCTATCACACAGACTTAGAGTTTCTCTAACATTATGATCAGTTATTAAAATTGCGATATTATTTTTGCAGATTTCTTGAAGTAGTTCTTTTATTTCTTCAACAGCTATTGGATCAATTCCTGCAAAGGGTTCATCTAAAAGTATAATGTCTGGCTCACATATCAACGTTCGAGCTAATTCAACTTTTCTTCTTTGGCCGCCTGATAAGATTCTTCCCTTGATTTGAAGCATATGTTTTAAACCGAACTCATCAACAATTTTTGTTAGTTTTTCAATTTTCTTATCCTTGTCTCCAGAAGATAATTCTGCGATCCCCAAAAGATTGCTCTCTACACTAAGATCTGGAAATATTGACGCTTCTTGAGGTAAATAGCCCAATCCTAAGTTTGCTCTAGCATGCATGGGTTTATGTGTCACATCCTCATTATTGATGAGTATTTGGCCTTGACTGGGAAAGATTATACCGGCGGCTATATAAAAAGCTGTTGTTTTGCCTGCTCCATTAGGACCAAGCAAACCTACAATTTCATTTGCTCCAATTGAGAAATTAATATCATAAAGAATTTTTTTTGAGCCAAGACTCTTTTCAATATTATTGAGTTCTAGACGGTTACTATTCATTTGAGGTGATTTGATAGGTAATAAGATTGGATGTAATTGTATTTCCTTTATTTGAAAGCTTTGCATTTCCAATTAAATTCATAGATTTATTTGGATATATTTCAAATACTTCTGCTTCGCCATCTATCGTACTAGATGAAATAGTTGCTGGATTTCCATATATTTGTAATTTTTCATTCTCATGACTGAGTAAAGCCTCAGAGCCTTTTATAAAATAGTTATTTATTTTTATTTGTATATTATTTTTGAAGGTTAGTTGCTTGTTTGCTCCATCAATGGTCACTTGGTCTGATTCGATTGAAATATTTTCAAAGTTCGAATTCTCCTCTGAAAGGGAAACAGGAAAATACAAACATCCAAATAGAATTGATGATATTTTGAAATTTTGAAGCATTCCCTTAACTTTAAATGATTCCTGATTCAAGAAGTTGATGCATAGTAATGATCCCTATATTATTTTTTTTATTAGCTGGTGAATTGACGACTAGGCTAAAAACTTTGTTTTTTTCCATAATCTCAGCAGCTTCAATAGCAAGAGCATTAATTTCAATACTTAAAAAGTTAGCAGTCATGACATCTTTAATTACAGTCTTATTTATGTCGACTTCATTATTAAGGCATCTTCTCAGATCGCCGTCAGTAAACACCCCAATCACCTTTCTATCTTTTGCAATTATAGCTACACCAAGTTTTTTTTCAGTTATTGTCATCAATGCATCTTTTAGAGATGTGGCATGATTAACGATAGGCGCGTTTTCATTCATTACTGCTAAATCTTGAACAAGCGTTGTAAGTTTTTTTCCTAGTTGTCCAGCTGGGTGAGATTTTGCAAAATCATCTTTACCAAAACCTCTAGCTTCCAACAAAGCTATTGCTAAGGCGTCTCCAAAGACCAATGCGATCGTAGTTGAAGAGGTTGGGGCCAGATTCAATGGACAAGCTTCTTCCTGAACATCTATTACTATATTAATATTGCCAGCTTTTGCAATAGTCGATTGGTCATTATTAGTAAGGGTAAAAATACTTGCAGCAGAACGCTTTAATGCAGGTAAAATATCAATTATTTCTTTTGTCTCTCCTGAATTAGATAAAATTAAGACTCCATCTTGCTTGCTGATCATCCCTAAATCACCATGGGCTGCTTCAGTTGGATGTATAAACAATGATGAGGTACCAGTGCTGGACAATGTGGCTGAAATTTTTTGAGCTATATGACCAGATTTACCGATACCCATAAGAATTAGCTTTCCTTTAGTCTTAAGAATCTCTTTGCAAAGATTCTCAAAATCAGGTTGTATCTGATTACTTAAATCCATTACAGCCTTTGATTCTATTTCAATTACCTTCAAAGCAGATTTAATAAAATTCTTATCTTTCATATTACATTCATAGTTTTTTACTAGTGTTATAATACCTTCATGAATGCTACATTGAAATCTATTGCTTTTTTTATAAGTTTATTTTCATTTCTAGGAAATCTCGAAGCTGAATCTAACCCACACATATTCATTGATTCTCAAGCACAATCAATGGTTTCAATTATTACGAGAAATCAGGATTTGTACAAAAAAAATCCTGAATTATTTAAAGAAAAAATTAATGAAGTTTTTGAACCAATGGTAGATTTTAGAAGAGTAGGGGCAAGCGTTATGGGAAAAAAGTACTATCGCGCGTCTTCAAAGGCACAAAAACTTAGCTTCATCCAATCTTTTAAAGCTTCTTTGCTAGATACATACTCCTCAACTTTAGCTCAATGGGGCGACCAAAAAATTGTTACCGTTTTTCCTGATATTTCTGAGCATAGAAAAATTGAAGATGTTCAACAGAACTTGATAACATCAAGTAATACTTATCCAATAACCTATAAAGTTAGACAAGATAAAAATGGAAAGTGGCTAATTATCAACATTATTGTAAACGGAGTAAATCTTGGCTTAACTTTTAGAAACCAATTTCAAGCTCTTGCAAAAGAGCATGATGAGAATATTGATGAGATTATTAAGCATTGGACATCTGATGCTAATTTTGATTAATACTTAAGCGTTAATTATTCAATGGATATATTTGAGCATCTTCAATCTAAATTTCCTGAAGCTGAGATATCTTTAAATGGTGAGGATTGTAATTCACAAGTGTTAATTGTAAGCAAGCAATTTAATGGGTTAACCACTTTAAAAAGACACAAATTAGTATTAGGGGCATTAAAAGATCATTTTAAAACAGGTGAATTGCACGCATTAAGCATAATTACCAAATCTCCCTCAGAAATGAGTTAATTATGGAAAAATTAAAGATCACAGGAGGAAAAAAACTTTCAGGCTCTATTTCCTGTTCAGGAGCTAAAAATGCAGCATTACCAATGCTTGCCGCAACGATATTGACTGACAAACCTGTTACTTTTAAAAATTTACCATACCTCCAAGACATAACTACTATGTTTGAAATCTTGGGCTCAATGGGAGCTGATATTACTCTAAATGAGAACATGGAATTTACTATTTCAACATCCAATCTTCATGACTTTGAAGCGCGTTATGAGCTTGTTAAAACAATGCGAGCTTCTATTCTTGTGCTTGGATCTCTTGTTGCTCGTCATGGGTTTGCAAGAATTGCTTTGCCTGGAGGATGTGCAATTGGTACTAGACCGGTTGATTTTCACCTATATGCATTAGAAAAGTTAGGAGCAAAAATTGAGCTAAAAAATGGATACATTGAAGCAAGTTCAAAGAAATTAAAAGGTTGTGAAATCACTTTTCCAGGAGTCTCTGTCACTGGTACAGAAAATATCATGATGGCAGCCGTTCTAGCAGAAGGCCAAACAATATTGAGGAATGTTGCTAAGGAACCGGAAGTAGGGGATTTAGCAGATTTTTTAATATCAATGGGAGCAAAAATTACAGGCGCTGGCACTGATGAAATTATAATCGATGGGGTTACTGACCTTAATGGGTCTATTTTTAAAATTCCTGCAGATAGAATAGAAGCTGGTACTTATTTAATTGCAGCAGCAATAACAGAGGGTGATATAACGATATCGGATATCGAGCCGATTCGTATGAGCAATATTCTTGATAAGTTAAAGATTAGTGGAGCAACTATCAATGTTGGAGACAGCTATATTCACCTAAGTATGAATAAAGATTCAATCAACCCGGTAGATATTTCAACAGCTCCATTTCCAGGCTTTCCAACTGATATGCAAGCACAATTCACTGTTTTAAATTCGCTATCAAATGGGTCTGCGGTTGTGACAGAAAATGTATTTGAAAACAGGTTTATGCATGTACAGGAGTTAAATAGGATGGGATGTGATATCACTGTTAAGGGAAGTAATGCATTTATAAAAGGTGTTTCTTCGCTTACTGGTGCGCCAGTCATGGCAACTGACTTGCGTGCATCTGCAAGCTTAATTCTGGCAGGATTATGTGCTCAAGGAGAAACTATTGTTGATCGTATTTATCATATAGACAGAGGTTATGAAAGAATTGAAGAGAAGCTATCATATTTGGGAGCTAATATAACTAGATTGCCAAATTAGCCTGGATAGGCTTCTGTGATAATTTCAAAATCTTCTTCATTAGAGCCCTGTAATATTTTGAAATTTATTTTGTCTCCTGGAAAAGAATTATTTAGAGCGCTGATTAAATTATCCCAAGAAGCAACTTGATTATTTATAGAAATAATTATTGATCCAGGCTTTATTTTGCCTTGATCAAAAATAGGCCCATGTTCTCTCAGCTCAAGAATTTCTAGTCCAATCATTATTTTGTTGTCAAAGGCAAATCTTTTAAGTTTGACTCTGAAATCCCCAATCCAAGATCTTTTTACTGATCCATATTGAATAATTTCTGATGCAATATCTATTAATTTATTGGCAGGAAGAGCAAATCCTATCCCTGCATAAGATCCAGTTTTAGAATAAATCTTTGTATTCATTCCAATAAGATTACCCTTATGATTGATTAAAGCTCCACCAGAATTTCCTGGATTGAGAGCAGCATCTGTTTGAATAAGTTCAAGATATGGGTTCCCATAATCTCTTCCAGTAGCACTGATAATTCCGCTTGTAAAAGTTTTCCCTAAGCCAAATGCATTTCCAATCGCAATGACTTGATCACCTATTTGAACTGATGAGCTATTTGATGGCTTAATAGGCCGCAAAGCATCCATTGGCTGAATTTTAATTACCGCAAGATCAGATCGTTCATCAAAACCGATTAAGGAAGCTGGATAAACCTGACCATCACCTAACTCTACTTTAATAATCTTGGCTCCCTCGATAACATGCAGGTTAGTAACAATATAACCGTCGTTAGAAATAATGATTCCTGAGCCAATAAGCTCATTTAAAGATTCTCCATTCAACGATCTTGATTTAATATTTTTTTTAGAACTGATGTTGATGACTGATGGGGATGCTTTTGAAATTGCCTCTACATAACCATCAACATTCGACATATTTGTATAAAGATATGCAAGAATACCAATCAAGATTAAAAAATTTATTCTTGAAAGTTTGTTATTAAAAAATTTCATATGATCATTAAATCAATAATATGAGTGATATAAAAGTTGTAATAGAGAATTTATCTACTCAAGGCATAGCTATTGATAATGCGCAAACTTTATTTCTGAAAGAATTTATTAAGCTAGATTCAATCTATAAACCTCCATCATTTTTTTTTAGTAACAACTCTATTGGCAATTTATATCTATGGGGTCCAGTTGGAAGGGGGAAAACAATGCTGCTCCAAGCTCTACAGGATTCATATTTTTCTGATGCAGGACAATTTCACTTCATTGAATTTATGCAACTTGTGCATAAAAAGTTATCTGATTTTTCAGGAAACAGTGATCCCTTAATGAGGGTAGTTAAGGATTTATCAAATATCTATAAAATTATTTTTATAGATGAGTTTCAGATTGAGGATATAGCTGATGCAATGATTATAGGAACTTTAATTGAGGCATTATCTAAAAAGGGTTTAAGGCTATTTGTCTCATCTAACTCCCACCCAGATAACCTTTATAAGGATGGGCTACAGAGAGATAAATTCTTAAAAACAATTGATTTTATCAATGAACACTTTTTAGTTCATAATCTCTTGGGTAATGAAGACTATAGACTTAAGGAAATTTCTAGGTTTGATAGTTCTTCTGAAGATAGAAATAGCGATGAATACATTAAGAATTTTTTGCAAATTGCATTTAACGAAAATATTACAAACTCAACTGAATTTTCAGTAAATAATAGAAAATTTAGATGTTTAGGTTGCTCTGAAAAATTTCTTTGGGTTTCATTCGATGACTTTTTTTCTTCGCCCTGTGCAAGCAAGGATTTTATTGAAATTATAGAAAGCTTTGAGTGGGTTTTCATTAATAATTTTCATGCTTGCAATGATGAATATATTGATAAATTAAGAAGATTTATTAGTTTTATTGATATCGCTTATCAAGAAAGGCAAAAATTAAAATTATTCTATAACCCAAATTTAATTAGTAATTTGTATGCCGGGGATCTGTTGAATCATTTATGGGTCAGGACCGAAAGCAGGTTGAATCAAATTGCCTCAACAAAATATCTTCAAAATTTAGAGAAAAATTAAACTAAATGAATTAAAATATTGATTAAATAGCGCGTAAACATTAACATTCGCATCTAATTTTTTTCTTTAAAACAAAAAAGTAATGAAAACTCTTTCACTCAGAAAAGAAGACGCTAAGCATGATTGGTATATTGTAGATGCTTCTGACAAAATTCTAGGGCGTCTTGCCACAAAAATAGCTGATCGTATCAGAGGCAAAGATAAACCAACCTTCACTCCCCACACTGATGGTGGAGATTATGTAGTAGTCATTAATGCAGAGAAAATCCAAGTTACTGGGAAAAAGTTTGATGATAAAAAATATTACACTCACTCTCTTTATCCTGGTGGGCTTAAGACTAAAGCGTTTAAAAATGTTCTTGAAGATAAGCCTGAATACGTCTTAGAGCAAGCGGTCAAAGGCATGCTACCAAAAAATAAACTTGGAAAGCAGATGTTCAAAAAACTTAAGGTATATCAAGGTGATAATCACCCTCATGAATCACAAGAACCACAAATTTGGGAACCAAAATTATGAGCACAGCAATTCATTACGCAACCGGCAGAAGGAAGACTTCATCTGCAAGAGTCTATCTTTCTAAAGGTAAAGGAAAAATTCTAGTGAATAATAAAGAATTGTCCCATTACTTCGGAAGGCAGGTTGCACAAATGTTAGTGATGCAACCTTTGAGATTGACCGAGCTGGATGAGCAGGTGGATATTAAGGCTATGGTTAAAGGCGGGGGTAGTTTTGGTCAAGCTGGAGCTATTCGGCATGGTATTTCTAGAGCTTTGCTTGAATTTGATGAGTCACTAAGATCACAATTGAAATCTGCAGGATTTCTAACAAGAGATGATAGAAAAGTTGAAAGAAAGAAACCGGGATTAAAGAAAGCAAGAAAAAGCTCTCAATTTTCTAAACGTTAATTTCTTATTATTTAAATATTACCGTTCATCCCAATATAGGTATTAATGGAAGAAAAAATTACCACGCGAAGAAAAGTACTTATAGGTATGACCTCAGCCGTAGGAGCAGTTGGCGCATCATTTGCAGTTGTTCCCTTTATTGCTTCATGGAACCCAAGCGCTAAGGCAAAAGCAGTTGGCGGTCCTGTTAAAGTTGATGTTTCAAAAATGCAGATTGGGCAAAAAATTCAGGTTGCATGGAGGAAACAACCTGTTTTTGTTATTAGGCATAGTAAAGAAGCATTGGAAAGCCTCTCAAAAGTTGAATCTAAATTAGATGATCCAAGTTCACTGAAAATAGATGAGCCCTATAGAGATATCAATCCAACTAGATCTACCTCTCAAGAATATACAGTTATTGCTGGAGTTTGCACTCATCTAGGCTGCGCTCCTAAATATTACCCTGAAATAGAATCTCAGCCCTGGGATGAATCATGGGTTGGCGGATTTTTTTGTCCTTGCCATGGATCGATGTTTGATATTGTAGGAAGAGTATTCAAAGGAGTCCCAGCACCTACCAATTTAAAGGTTCCGCCTCATTACTTTGACGGAAATATATTAACAATAGGGGAAGAAAGAGGCACAGCATAATGACCCAAAAATCATCAGGATTTTTTAATTGGATAAACGCCCGTTTACCTATCGTAAATACATATGAGCGTCATCTATCAAAGCATCCAGTTCCCAAGAAAGTAAATTTCTGGTACATGTTTGGAGCTTTAGCATCCGTTGTTTTAATTATTCAAATTGTTTCAGGTATTTGGCTGATGTTTGGATATGAGAACACTGAAGAGGGCGCATTTGCTTCTATTGAATACATTATGCGAGATATTGAATATGGTTGGATTATTAGATACATGCATACCACCGGAGCTTCAATGTTCTTTGCTGTTGTATATCTTCATATGTTTCGAGGATTGTTATATGGTTCTTATCATAAGCCGAGAGAGTTGGTTTGGGTTTTTGGTATGACCATTTACTTTGTTATGATGGCTGAGGGCTTCTTGGGATATGTATTACCTTACGGCCAAATGTCTTATTGGGGTGCGCAAGTTATTATCTCTCTTTTTGGAGCCATTCCTTATATTGGCGAATCATTAGAAATTTGGGTTAGAGGTGATTACTATATTTCTGGCGCAACAATTTCAAGATTTTTTGCATTACATGTAGTAGCTTTGCCTCTTATCTTGATTGCATTAGTTTTTATGCATTTAGTTGCTTTGCATGAAGTAGGAGCAGGCAATCCAGAAGGCGTTGATATTGAAAAGCATATAGATGAGAATGGAGTTCCACTAGATAGCGTCCCATTTTTTCCATACAAAGTTTTGAATGCATTAGTTGCCATAGGAATCTTTGGTATTGTATTTTCAATTATCATGTTTTTCTTCCCTGAAGGTGGTGGATATATGCTTGAGTTAGCAAATTTTGAAGAAGCTAATCCATTAAGTACTCCTGAACACATAGCACCTGTCTGGTATTACTCACCATATTATGCAATGTTAAGAGCTGTCCCAGACAAGCTTGGTGGTTTAGTAGTTATGGGTGCAGCTATAGCTATATTATTTGTGGTGCCATGGCTCGATAGGAGCAAAGCAGCTTCTATCAGGTATAAAGGAATACTTAGCAAGATCGCTATGACAATATTTATTATTAGCTGGCTAATGCTTGCTTGGCTTGGAACAGTTCCCGTGACAGCTTTAAGAACAACACTCAGCATAATTGGTACCGTGATCTATTTTGCATTTTTCTTATTAATGCCAATATATACTTCAATTGAAAAAACTAAGCCGGTACCAGAAAGATTATGAAGAAAACCTTGTTATTAGCTTTCTTATTTTTTGGTTCCATGGAATCTATGGCAGCAGTAGGTGCTCCATGCGGAGATTATGGAGAATGCGATACTTTTAAACCTGAGCTTAATAATATGGAGTCACTGCAATTAGGCGCACTTACTTTTATTAATCATTGTTATGGCTGTCATTCGCTTAAATATTCTCGTTGGGGAAGGGTTTCAGAGGATTTAGATATTCCTGAAGACATTTTCATTGATAACTTGGTATTCGGCACAAACGTAAAGCTGGGAGATAGAATGATGGGATCAATGAAACCAGCCGTTTCTGAAACTTGGTTCGGCATAGCTCCCCCTGATCTTACGCTTGTTACTAGATTGCATGGATCAGATTGGGTATATTCATATCTTAGAACGTTCTATGAAGACTCCTCAAAACCCTATGGGGTAAATAACATGGTCTATCCTGGTGCAGCAATGCCAAACGCTTTGGCCTCGTTGCAGGGTCAACAAATTTTATCGTGTAAGGATATACCAATTATTGCAAGTAATGGCGGAGTTAGAAGGGATGAGTTTGGTAATGATATAACTGAGAAGAAATGTGGCTACCTTAAAACTATTGAGGGATCTGGTTCATTGTCCGTGCAAGAATTTGATGAAGTAATATTTAACTTGGTCAATTTCATGACATACATTGGGGAACCAAGTAGATCAGACAGAGAAAGAATGGGTTGGTATGCAATATTATTTTTTGTGGTATTTACATCGTTTGCGTATCTTCTTTTTAGAGAATATCAAAAAGATTATCACTAGATTTTAACAACAAAAAAGAGGCACTATGATTTTATATTCTAATAACGACGACCACTATAGCCATAGGGTGCGAATTGTCCTTGCTGAAAAGGATATTACATGTGAAATAAGGGAAACTTCAAATGAAGAGGCGCCTGAAGAAGTTTTAGCTTTAAATCCCTATCACACCTTACCTATTTTAGCCGATAGAGATCTCGGCTTATATGACACAGGAGTGATGTTGGAATATCTTGATGAGCGGTTCCCTCATCCTCCACTTCTTCCAGTATATCCAGTCTCAAGAGCTAATAGTAGAATCCTGATGCTAAGGATAAATAAAGAATGGTGCCCATTAGTTGATATATTAATTACTAAAGAGCTTTCTGAAAAAGAACTATTGATTGTAAGAGAAGAATTATTAAATGAAATAAGCACTGTAGCACCAACTTTTAAAGAATTTAATTTCTTTATGAGCGAAGACTTTTCTATAATTGATTGCTACTTAGCTCCAATTCTGTGGAGACTGCCTTCTCTTGGAATAAACCTTCCCTTGAATAGGCACCTCAAACCTTTATTGGATTATCAAGCAAAAATATTTGCTAGACCTAGCTTTCAAGACAGCCTATCTTTAATAGAAAGAGATCTTCGGGACTAAGATGAAAATAAATCTGAGCTAATTTTCTGCAAAGGAATTATTCTTTTTGAGCATGAATTTGGTTGAAAAATAATACTGCCAGTAACGCCATTTATATTTGCAGATTGAACTCCGGCTTGCTTTAGAAACTCCACTAATAACCATTCATGCAGAGCCCCTAATTCTAAGAATTTTTCTAGAGCTGTTAGCTTATCTTTTTGAATTTTTCTTGTTACATATCTTGAAATAGGGGTCCAAGAATCTTCATAGTCTAATAATTGCAGGGGATTGGTAATATTTTCCAAAGAAGAGATAAAGTTAAAATATTCAAAATGGTTGTCTCCATGATATCTTAGAGCTGGAATCATTGATTTGTATTCTTGAGGCCTTAAAAGGATTATTACTTGATTTAAATCAGATCTAGATCGAGGGATAAAATTTAAGTTTTGATTTGGGTTTAGGTTTGAAATCTTTTTAAATCTTTTTTCGCTAAAATTAATTCCAAACACCTTAGCAGAAAATTCCTGGAAGTTAGTTGAATCATATTCTACTGTCATGAAGTTTGAATTATTTGATTTTAAATCTTTAATAATGAATTCATATTCTTTAGAGTAGATCACTAATATTGAATTTGATTTTTTGTTTATTGCCTTATTTATTGAATCAATAGCATCATCATAAATGCTTGAGCAGAAACCATTAATTTTATCTGTAAGTAAATTTTCAGGGAGCGAGCTTTGTTTTTTTTCACTCCACAGAATCTTAACCGGAAGATTCAGTTTATAGATTAATTCTATAATCTCTTTAGAGTATTGCTGATCAAGCTTGAGCTCAAGAGAGTATTTTTTCTTGGATAGAATTTTTTGATAATTATTTTTTAATAATTTTGCATCTCTTAGCTGTTTTTCATCCAAAATATCAATTTCAATGATCCTCTGGATTGTTTCTAAGTCATAAAGAGAGTAACTTTGATAGTCCATGATTTCTTTGAAATCTTTTGAGTCACGCGTTTCAGGTTCTGGTGAATTAATTTCTAAATTTTTCGATGTTGTTGAGCATGATGCTAATATAATAAATGTTATAAAAAGAGCTAAATATTTATTTTTTTTTAAAATCATCAAGTTAATTTCATGCTTTATATAATTTGTACCCCCATTGGTAATTTAAATGATTTCTCATTGAGGTCAATTAAAACTTTAAATGAAGTAGATAAAATTTTTGCAGAAGACACTAGAGTTGCTGCAAAACTAATGCAACATTTTGATATTCAGAAGAAAACAAAACCATTTCATGAACATAATGAGGATCAAGCTAGCGATGAAATTATTAATCTAATTAAAGGCGGAGAAAAAATAGCACTTATATCTGATGCAGGGGCACCGCTTATATCTGATCCAGGCTATCCATTAATTAAAAGGTGCATCAATGAAGATATTTCTTTTACCGTCCTCCCTGGAGCATCGGCAGTGATAAATGCTGTTATTCTTTCAGGTTTGCCATCAGATAAATTCTTATTTAATGGTTTTTTACCTAAACAACATGAAGCAAAAAGAAAAATTGCCAGAAAGTTACAAAACTCTGACGCGACAAATATTTATTTTGAATCTGCAAAGAGGATTAGCAATACCATTTCAATTTTTTCTGAAGTCCTTAGACCAGGTACTCAGGTAGCAATTTGTCGTGAGATGACCAAGGAATATGAGTCTGTTTATAGAGGAACGATTAAAGAAATAGCAATTCTTATTAAAAATGATGAAATTAAATTATTGGGAGAGTTCGTAATTCTTATCTATCCTGGCTCATATCTCAGCACAGCTATCAATTTAGATGAAAATTTTTGTCGTCCATTTCTTGATTATTTATCTCCAACAGACGCATCAAAGCTTTTAGCTAAAATTACATCTTTTTCCAAGCAAGAAGTTTATAAATTCCTTTTAGAGATTTCTAAATCATAGCAAAAGGTATTAAAATGCATGCGAGTTGATCGGATGGCTGCTAACAATTTGTTAGAGGAAAGTCCGGACTTCATAGAGTAGAGTGCCAGGTAATTCCTGGGGAGCGTGAGCTCACGGCAAGTGCAACAGAAATTATACCGCCAAGAAATTGGTAAGGGTGAAATGGCAGGGTAAGAGCCTACCGCGTATTTGGTAACAAATACGGCAGTGTAAACCCCACTTTGAAGCAAAACCAAATAGGGATCCATTTAGGCTACTCGTCTAGGATTCGGGTAGGTTGCTTGAGCAATATGGCGACATATTGCCTAGATAGATGGCCATTTAATACAGAATCCGGCTTATAGATCAACTCAACTCATTTTTTTTAAAAAAAGTGTGTAAAAGTGTGATAAATGTAGTATAAAGTGTGTAGATATTAATTTTTACTATACTTTATGTTTGGTTTTACAACAATTTCGATAGATGCAAAGGGAAGGTTAGCTGTCCCAGCTAAATATCGAAATCAACTTTATGCTCAAAATGAAGAAAGCATTGTTGTTACAAGAGACCCTCAGTATCCAGCATTAAAAGTCTATCCAGGCTCAATTTGGAAAAGTATATCCACTGAACTTCAATCATTACAAGGCCTTGATCCAATTGTAAGAAACTTACAATGGACAATTTTGGGAAATGCTAGCGAGAGTTCATTTGATCCAAAAAGCAGAATGTTAATACTATTGCCTTCAGAGCTTAGAGAGTATGCAGAAATTCAAAAGGAACAAAAAGTATCATTCATTGGCATGGGAAATAAATTTGAAGTCTGGAATGACAAAAATTGGGAAATGAGGCAAACAGGCGGTGCTTTATCAACCGAAATTCTTGAGGTTGTATTACCAGAAAGTTTAAAAACAATATCTTTTTAAAGGGGTAGAAAATGAATTGGGAAATAATTGAAGAAAATGCTGGACTAGCCAAGATTAAAGTTATCGGTGTGGGTGGTGCTGGAGGGAATGCAGTTATCCATATGATAAATCATGAGATCCAGGGAGCAGATTTTATCTGTGCAAACACTGATTCTCAAGCATTAGACAGAGCCAAAGGATCTACTATTTTAAAGCTTGGTGATAATGTTACTAGGGGTTTGGGAGCTGGAGCAGATCCAAAGGTAGGAAGGGCTGCAGCTGAAAGAGATAGAGCTGCAATTGAAGAATTATTATCTGGAGCAGATATGATCTTTATCACTGCAGGAATGGGAGGAGGAACTGGAACCGGTGCCGCCCCAATTATTGCAGAAATTGCCAAGGAGCTTGGAGCTTTAACAGTAGCTGTAGTTACCAAGCCATTTAACTTTGAAGGTCATAAAAGAAAAGCTGCAGCTGAACAAGGTATAGCCGAACTAGTTGAAGAAGTTGACAGTCTAATTACAATACCGAATCAAAAATTGATGGATATTCTTGGAAGAAAAACTTCCATGGAAGAGGCTTTCGCAAAAGCAGATGACATTTTAAAAGGGGCGGTTCAAGGCATATCTGACATCATCATGAAACCCGGCTACATAAATGTTGACTTTGCTGATGTAAAAACAGTTATGTCAGAAAAAGGTATAGCTATGATGGGCACAGGTCAATCAAGCGCTGATGAAAGAGGGATTGATGCTGCTAGCCAAGCTGTCAGCTCAGAGCTGCTCGAAGACATTGAGCTAAAAGACGCAAGGGGCATACTAGTAAACATAACTGCAAAATCTCCAACAATGGCTGATTTCGATGAGGTTGATTCAGTTATTAGAGAATTTACAGCTGATGACGCAACTATTATTTATGGAACTGTCATGGAAGACTCAATGGATGAAGAGGAATTACTTGTTACGGTTGTTGCGACAGGTGTAAATCAAAAAACAGCAACTTTAGCAGTTGATAATTCAAGAAAAGCAACAGTGCAACTAAATCCAGTGGGTCTAGATGCACCACAGCTAGAAAAATTGGTCGAGTCAGGTGGCACATCGTCTGCAGAGGATATAGATTTCCTTGATGTGCCAACCTTCATGAGAAAGCAAGTAGATTAAATCAATGCTCCATGTTCCAGTTCTGCTGGAAGAATCATTAGATTTCTTGCTCCATGATTTGTCTGGAACTTATCTAGATTTAACTTTTGGACGAGGTAGCCACTCTCAGGAAATCTTAAACAGAATCTCTCCTAAAGGGTCACTGCATGCTGTTGACAGGGATCAAGAGGCATTCTCATATGGGAAAGACAACATCACAGATTCACGTTTTAGTATTTACCACTCGAATTATTCTGCAATTGATTCACTATTTCCTCAGCAGCAATTTGATGGAATTTTGTTAGATCTTGGTACTTGTTCAACTCATTTAGATAATCCAATGAGAGGTTTTAGCTTCCAAAGTGATGGGCCTTTAGATATGAGAATGGATACATCTTCAGGTTTTAGTGCTGCTGAGTGGTTAAATAGTGCACCTGAGAAAGAGATAAGTGATATTTTATACGAATATGGAGATGAAAAAGCATCAAGAAAAATTGCAAAGGCTATAGTTCAGTTTAGAGCCACTAGGTTAATGGAAACTACAATTGAACTCACAAAAACGATCGAAACAGTTCTCAAAAGAACTGGCAAAACCCATCCGGCAACAAAGTCATTTCAAGCCATAAGAATCCATGTAAACAATGAGTTACATCATTTAAAAATAGTGCTCTCAAAGCTACATGATGTTCTTGAAGTTGGCGGAGTGGTAGTTATTATTTCATTCCACTCTTTAGAGGACAGAATTGTAAAAAATTTCTTTAAACCTGAAATTGAAGAGTTACCTAAAGATATACCAATTAATACCTCAGTAAAGGAAACTTATAGGTGTATCAAGAAGAAAATAAAACCATCCCTCAATGATATCAAAATGAATCCTCGCTCAAGAAGCGCAGTAATGAGGGTATTTTCAAAGCTATGAAAAAAGATATTTTTATTTATATTTTATTTATAAATATTTTTATTTTATTTTGTGTATGTCTGGAGACTATAAAAATTAGATGGCAATTTAGCCAAGAGCATGAGAACAATGCTTATCTCCAAGTTGCAAATAATAAATTGACCAAAATAAATTTTAATTTAAAAACTGAATACTATCATCTTAGCTCTCCAGCTAAAGTTGAACGCCATGCAAAAGAAATTTTACAGATGGTGGAGATTACGAAAGCAATTAATATAACTTATGAAAAATAACTTTGGTTATAGTTGGCGGGCGTATCTAATATATATATTTTTATCATTCAGTTTACTAATCTTAGTTTTTAGAATCGTTAGCCTTCAATATATTGAAGGAGATTTCTTAAAATCTAAAGGCGAGAGCATGCTCGAGACCTCCAGGTCAATACCTGCTAACCGAGGGAGCATAATGGATAGAAATGATGTTCCTCTTGCGGTATCAATCAATCAATATGATTTATATGCTCTAAAAAATTTTTCAGAAGGCGATTTCAATAAATTAAAAGATTTTCTTATTTTACAAAAAGATTTTTCTGCTATTAAACAAATTAATAAAAAAACTTTAATTTTTTCTAATTTAAATTTTTCTCAATATGAGAATATTAAAAACCTGAAACTTTCTGGTATTGAGATTGAATCATTTCAAAAACGCTATTATCCATTGGGTGAACAAATATCTACCTTGATCGGATTTGCTGGGAAAGATGGATTTGGCTTGGAGGGACTTGAGAATATTTTAGACGTTGAATTGTCTGGTGTGCCTGGGCAAGAAACTATTTATAGAAATGCAAGCAGGAGACCTAAAGTAACTCAAGAAGTAATCGAGGGTTTTGATAAAAAGTTAACTATTGATAGCAGGGTTCAATTTTATGCATATAAACACCTTTCAAGCTTTGTTGAAGCGAATAATGCAAAAGGTGGCAGCGCGATAGTGTTGGATAATATTTCCGGAGAAATTTTAGCAATAGCTAGTTATCCTTCATACAATCCTAATAGCCCCAAAAGAAAGATAAAGAGAAATAGAGCTTTGGTTGATGCATTTGAACCCGGCTCAATTATTAAACCATTAGCTTTAGCCAAGGGTATTGATATGGGAATAGTCTCTAAAAATCAGGTAATAGATACAAGCCCAGGATTTATAAATTTGAGTGGTAGGACGATATCTGATCCTAAAAACTATCATAACCTTACTACGAGTGAAATTATTGCAAAATCAAGCCAAGTTGGAGCTTCAAAGCTAGCTTTGCAAGTTGGAATAGAGGGATTGATTTCAGGTTACAAAGGGTTTGGTCTTTCAAAGCCTCCCAATATTTTTTTTCCTAGCATTGCATATGGCGTTATTAACTCTAGGGAGAATATCTCTGATCATGAAATCGCAAGTATCGGATTTGGGTACAGCATGACCGCTTCCTCATTGCAATTAGCTCAAGCATATTCAGTATTTGCTAATGAGGGATATCTTAAAGATTTTAAAATTTTTTTAGATGATGTTGAAGTTTATAAGCAGAGAGTAATAGGTAAAGATGCTGCTGCTGATGTATTAGAGTCATTAAAATTAGCTGTATCAGATGGAACTGGAAGCCTTGCAAGAATATCAAATTATGATGTTGCAGGAAAAACAGGAACATCTCATAAAGCCAGCTCAAAAGGTGGATATGATCAAAGCAAATATATATCGTCTTTTGCAGGAATTGCGCCATTAACATCTAAAAGGCTTACAATTTTTGTCAGCATTGATGAGCCAGGGCTAAATAATTATTCCGGTGGTGCTTTAGCTGCTCCATTGTTTGCAGCTATTTCTAGCGATGTCTTAAGTTATCTGAATGAATAAATTATCTATCATTAAACCTTTCATTAATACAAATGAGTTTGATGATCTTTTTATCTCATCCATTACAGATGATTCCAGAGACGTTCAAGAGAATTCTTTATTTTTCGCAAGGCAGGGGGTGGATTCACACGGAAATGAATTTATTAGAGATGCTGTTCAAAAGGGAGCATCCTGCATTATTACCGACCAAAAATTAAATGAAGAGATCGATATACCAATTTATTGCTTAGATAATTTGGAAGAAAAGATCTTGGAAATCCTTTTTAGCTTTTATGGTTTATCTGAAGATGATTTTATCTTTCATGGCGTAACAGGAACTAATGGGAAAACAACAACAGCATTTATGGCTCATAATATAATCAGAACCCTTAAAAAACCCTCAGTTTATATTGGTACTTTAGGAGCTATAATCAATGACGATCTTTTCGAGACAAAAGGTAACACGACACCTGGGATATTTGAGATATTTCAAATTTTGCAGACTTGTAAATTTCAGCAAAAAACATATATCTTCATTGAGATTTCCTCTCATGCATTAGCACAAAAACGGTTGGGCAATCTACCTTTTTCACAAACAGCACTTCTGAATATTCAATCTGATCATTTGGATTATCACAAAACAGCATCAAATTACATTAATGCAAAATTATCAATCATCGATCTTAATAATAAAAATCCTACAATTATCTTGATAGACAAAATTCAAGACTTGCTTAAAAATTTTTCTGATGATCAAAAAAAACAACTTTCAAAATCACAATTCTTAAGTTCAACTGATGCTTCAGCTGCATTAAAGTATTCTCTTGAATACAATCCAAACGGAAGTTCAAATATAAAATTAAGTTTTCCTAATTTATGCTTAGATGCTCAGGTTTCATTATTTCTTAAATTTAATGTAGAAAACTATATTTCAGCTATTGCCTTAATTTCAGACCAAATCTCTTTGAATGAATTTAAGAGTATTAGAAATAATACAATCAAACTCCCGCAAGGAAGAGGCGAGATTTTAAGATTAAGAGAGGGGAATATCTTGATTGATTTTGCTCATGACCATCAATCCATTCAAAACATTCTTTCTGAATTAGTCAATTATCATGAAGAAATAATTTTAGTTTTTGGATGTGGCGGAGATCGAGATAGATCTAAAAGGTCCAAGATGATGAAGGTGGCTCAAGATTTTGCCAGCAAAGTATTTTTCACATCTGATAACAATCGCTATGAGCCTTTTTCTTCTATTGCTAAAGATGCAATGGTCGGAAATTCTCATACAAGTATTGAAATTTTAGAGGATAGGCAGGAAGCTATTAGCTTAGCACTTGGATGCTTAAATAAAGAAAATATATTGGTAATATTGGGTAAAGGTCATGAGACCTATATGGACGTATTTTCAAAAAAAGTACCGTTTAATGACAAAGATTGTGTTCTAGAAATTTTAGGCAATGAAACTAATTAACAATACAAAAGATTTATTAACCCTCCTTCAACTTGACGGTGAATCAAATTTACCAATTAGCAATTTTCAAATAGATTCAAGGAAAGTAAAAAAGAATTCAGTTTTTTTTGGTCTGACTGGCTCAAAAGAGGATGGCAGCTTTTACGGGGAAGATGCAATCAACAAAGGAGCATCTTTAGCAATTATAAGAAAGAGCAAAATTTCAAATTCTATGGCTTATTCACCAAAAATTATTTCAGTTAAAAGCCCTGAAGGATGTTTGATTAGTGCTGCCGAGATGGCAATTGAAAGGTATAAAGGGATAGTCATTGGGGTTACTGGAAGCAATGGAAAAACAACAACTAAAACCATTTTAAATACTTGCATAAAAAATAGTTATGGCACTTACCAGAACTACAATAATGAAATTGGTTTACCACTGTGTGCTTTGGAACTGGACTCACAAAATAGCACGGCAATTTTTGAGATGGGTGCAGCAAAACCAGGTGATATAGATCTACTATCAAAAATAATTAAGCCAAATATTGGTATTATTACCCATATAGGCCATTCTCATTTAGAGGGATTAAACTCAGTTAAGGGAGTCCTTCGGGTAAAGTCTGAGCTTATAAAAAACATCAAAACAAATGGCTCAGCCATTGTTCCAAAAGGTCAATATGTTGATTACTGGAAAAAAATGAGGAATGACATTACCTTTTATACATTTGGCCAAGAGCCTTCAGCATCTTTTTTCCCATCTCAAATTAAGATGACAAAAGAAGGCCTATCCTTTTTTATTAAATCAACCCACTTAAAGAAAAAAGTGCAAATAAAAACAAGACTTTTAGGAATGCATAATATATTAAATATTCTTGCTTCTTTTGCAGCAATTTATGCTGCTAGGTTAAACACAAAGGACTTTACAGATGGCCTGAGAGGACTTAAGAATTCACCTCAGCGTTTAGATTTAAAATTATGGGTTAAGCAATCAACGGTTATCGATGATTCATATAATGCTAATCCTGATTCTATGAAAGCTGCATTAGATGTTTTGTGTCAATTTCAAGGAAGAAAGGTTGCAATCCTTGGAGACATGGGAGAGTTGGGGAGATATAGAAAAAAACTACACATTGACTTGGGAGACTATGCCAAAATACATGGGGTAGATTGTTTGATTGGATATGGAGATTTAATCCGTCATACAGTATTTGCATTTGGCAATAATGGTTTTTTCTTTAAAAATAAGCTGGAGTTAGTAAATTTCTTGAAAAAAAATCTTAAAGGAAAAGAGAAAATACTATTAAAAGGCTCAAGATCAATGCGAATGGAAGAAATTCTAAACTTATGGAAATAATATGATCGAATTATTTGGTACTTGGTTAATGACATATGATTCTGGCTTCGATGTCCTGCGTTATTTAACTGTAAGAACTATTGGGGGGACCCTTACAGCGCTAATGCTGTCAATTTTTCTTGGTCCGGCCTTAATTAGATTTTTAACAAATATTCAGTTCTCACAATCCATTAGGGGGGATGGGCCTGAGTCACATCTTGCAAAGACTGGAACACCCACTATGGGAGGTTTAATTATTATCTTCTCATTAATTATTTCAACATTGTTTTGGTCAGATTTTAAAAATCCATACGTATGGATTCTTATGTTTATTACCGTCTCATTTAGCTCTATAGGATTTTTAGATGACTGGTTGAAAATAAAGGAAAAAAACTCAAAAGGCTTAAAAGGAAGATATAAGCTCATCTTGCAATTTCTTTTTGCTTTGCTCTCAATGTTATTTATGTTGCAGGTTTCCCCTAATGGAAATGAACAAATTTTTATTTTGCCTTTTAATAAAGAATATATATTTGTAATTTCGCCTTTTATTTTTCTGTTGATTGGCATTTTTGTAATCATTGGATCGTCTAATGCAGTTAATCTAACCGACGGTCTTGATGGGCTTGCAATTCTGCCATCAGTCTTGATAGCTGGCGGTCTTGGTCTCATTGCTTATGCATCTGGAAACTTAATCATCTCTGATTATTTATTCATCCCATTTAACCCGCTTAGTGGAGAGTTAATTGTGTTTTGTGGAGCCTTTATAGGAGCTGGTATAGGTTTTCTTTGGTACAACACATATCCTGCTCAGATATTTATGGGAGATTTAGGATCTTTAACACTTGGAGGAATTTTAGGCACCCTGGCAGTTTTAATAAGACATGAGATAGTATTTGCAATTATGGCAGGAGTTTTTTTGATGGAAACTTTGAGCGTTATTATCCAAGTGGGCTCATATAAATTAAGAGGTAAGAGAGTTTTTTTGATGGCGCCAATTCATCACCATTTTGAATTAAAAGGCTGGGCCGAACCAAAAGTTATTGTTCGATTTTGGATTATAACTTTTGTACTTGTCTTATTTGCACTTGCAACCTTAAAGCTCAGATAACCCTTAATGAAAGTCCTTATTTTTGGTTATGGAGTTACAGGCCAATCCATAGAAAGGTATTTGAAAAATAAAGGTAAATCTTTCGAAATCTATGACAAAAATGTGAAAGGGCCTAATATCTTTAATAAATTGCCCAATGAAAAAAAATTAAATTCCTATGAGATGGTTTATTTGAGCCCTGGAATCAATATAAAGAAGATTTATGCAAATGGAGAATTTGACAAAATTACATATTTAACTGACATAGATATTTTTTTTAAAGAGGATAAGTCTTACAAAATTGGAATTACTGGCACTAATGGAAAAAGTACTTGCTGTTATCACTTGCATCAGCTTTTAGAAGAATCTCAATTAGTTGGTAATATTGGCGCACCAGTATTGGATAATATTAATTCTTGTCGATATTCAATAATTGAGCTTTCTAGCTTTCAGCTTGAGAAGATGAAAGAGATTCAGCTAGATTTAGGAGTTCTCTTAAATATTTCTCCTGATCATATTGATCATCATGTAAATTTTGAAGAGTATAAGAAAGTTAAAATTAGGATTAATGAATCAAAAAAAACAACGGAAGAGTCTGATCCAAGAAAATTATGGTCGATGATTACTGGTAGACCTCAAAGATTAGTGCAAGATATTGAGTTAAAAGATTTGCCTCACAGGCATCAGTACATAGTAAGGCATGATCAAATGGTATTTATCAATGATTCTAAGGCAACTAATTTGACAGCACTAAAATTTGCATTAAATAAAATGTCTAACCCTTATGTATTGATCCTTTGCGGAAATCCAGATAAAGAGCAATATGAAAGCTATGAAATTGTAGGCCCAACAAAGATTTACATTTTCGGCAATCATGCAGAAGAGATATCAAGCAAAATATTTCACCCAGAAAAAATATTGCTCCATAATCAAGGCCTTTTATCTGTGATGAGATCCATATTTAAGGAAAAATATGATTCTCAAACTCATATACTTTTTTCTCCCGGTCATCCAAGCGGTCAAGATTATAAAAACTTTGAAGAACGAGGAGATCATTTTATAAAGCTTGCAATGAGTTCAAATGATTGATCGCGACAACATATTAATTGTTCTTCCATATCTCTCTTTGTTGTTTATAGGTCTGGTGATGGTTGCATCTTCAAGCATTTATGTATCTGAGGATATTTATGGGACTCCTTTTCATTTTGCTTCAAGGCAAATAATTTTTTTTATTATTGGTGTCTTTGCAACAATTATTGCTTTAAGCATCCCATCAAATTTATTTATAACATTAGATTGGGTAATTTTAATTGGTTCTTTTTTGTTACTTATTGCTCTTTTTTTTCCTGGGGTGGGCACAGAAGTCAATGGAAGTCTTAGATGGATTAGAATTGGCCCAATAAATATTCAACCCTCAGAAGTAAGCAAGATAGCTTTAGTAATATATATTTCAGGTTATTGCGTTAGAAGACTAAGAGAAATTAATACTTCATTGGGTTTTTTAAGACCTTTGGCTGTTTTGGCTCTTTTCGGGTTATTAATTATGTCCCAACCTGATCTTGGATCAACACTTGTAATTGGAGCTTTGGTGATTGCAATATTGTTTTTTGCAGGAATTTCATTTTTGCAATTCTCACTATTAATCTTGCTTATGGCGGCATTGGCTGCTGTTGCCGTATACCTAGAGCCTTATAGGTACATAAGATTTATTTCATTTACTGAGCCGTTTGAGAATTTTTATGGGCCAGGATGGCAGTTATCAAATGCGCTACTAGGCATCGGGAGGGGCGAGTGGTTCGGTCTAGGTTTAGGTAATAGTCTGCAAAAAAATTTATATCTACCCGAGCCACATACTGATTTTATTTTTGCTGTAATTGTTGAAGAGTTTGGATTAGTTGGAGGGTTAATGGTAATTTTTTTATTTGCTTTATTAATTCTAGGCATCATTAAGACATCAATAAAAGCACTAGAGCTAGGTAAGTTATTTCAAGGGTTGCTTTCTTTTGGAGCAGGTATTTTGATTGCAATTCAAGTATTGTTTAATATAGGAGTGAATCTTGGAATCTTGCCAACAAAGGGCTTAACTCTTCCTTTTATAAGTTATGGGGGCACAAGCTTAATTTTATTTATGTTTTTAATGGGCCTAGTTTTAAGAATTAATTTTGAAAATAAGACGATAAAGTAATGAAATTTTTAATTTCTGCAGCAGGAACCGGGGGTCATGTTTTTCCTGCACTAGAGTTTGGCAGAGAATGTATCAAAAATGATCATGAGGTTCTTTGGATTGGAACAAAAACTGGTATAGAAAATAGAGTCCTCCCTCAGAAAATAGAACTTTTAACTATTCCTATGAAAGGGTTTAGAGGAAAAAATTTGATTTTTAAAATCACTTCCTTGATAGGTCTAATAGCTTCAATTTTTAAAAGTATTTTTTATATACAAAGTAACAATATTGATTATATAGTTTGCTTCGGAGGATATATCTCTTTACCAGTCGGGTTATCGGCATGGATTTGCAGAAAACCTCTTTTCTTGCATGAGCAAAATGCAATCATGGGAACATCCAATAAGATGTTAAAAAAATTTTCAGAAATAATTTTTTTAGGGTTTTCAATTAATGAACCGATTTCAAAAAAAATGATGCTCGTAGGAAATCCTATTCAACAGTTGAAATCATCCTCTTTCATAAACCTAAATCATGAGCCTATAAGGATTTATATAACAGGCGGAAGTCAAGGCTCTGAATTTATAAATAAAAATATACCTATTGCTTTAAATCAACTGAACATCCCATTAGAAGTGAAGCATCAATCTGGAAATGGAAAATCATTAGGGATAAAAGAGTTATACTCAAGCAATATCTCTATAGAGGTAGAAGAGTTTTATGATTTACCTCATGAGGTAATTTTGTGGTCAGATTTCATTATTTCTAGAGCAGGCGCGCTTTCTTTATCAGAAGCCATTAGTTTAAGAAGAGGGTCTCTTATGATTCCTTTGCCATCTGCAATTGATAATCATCAGCTCTTCAATGCTAAATATATCTCAGATTTAGATATGGGGTTGATTCATACTGAGCTTGAATCTGTTGAATCCCTCTCGAAAAAACTTAATCATATTATTGAACAAAAGCTTTATTTGAAATGGTCAGAGACAGAGAGTAATTTAGACCATTTTCAAGCAGCAGTAACAATGCTAAGTTCAATTTTAAAATTTAAAAATATATGACCGCTTTAGGATTTCAAAAGTTTAAAAAAATTCACATGATCGGTATTGGAGGATCCGGCATGATTGGTATTGCTACGATTTTACAAAAAAGAGGTTTTAAAGTTACGGGTTCAGATCTTGTTATTACAGATGAGTTAAAGGAATTAAAAAAACTTGGTGCTAAAGTTCAAATTGGTCACGAGCCTAGGCTTATTAAGAATGCTGATTTGGTTGTAGCTTCATCTGCAATATCTAAGAGAAATCATGAACTTTCATATGCCAAGAAATCTGGATTAACTATTATTCCTAGGGCTGAGATGCTCGGAACTCTGATGAAACCGTATCGAAGTATTGCGATTGCTGGCAGTCACGGCAAGACTACTACAACTAGTATAATTGCAAGTATTTTTAACGCAGCAAATTTAAGTCCCACTTATGTTATTGGAGGCCAAGTATTAAGCGTTGGGAGAAGCTCCAATCTTGGGGAGGGCGACTATATCATTGTTGAGGCTGATGAAAGCGACGGATCATTTCTTCATCTTCAACCTGATATTGCTGTAATTACAAATATAGACAACGATCATTTAGATTTTTATGAATCAAATCAAGAAAAATTAAATCAATCTTTTGTAAGTTTTGCCGAAAACTTACCTTTTTATGGTTATATTTTACTCAATTTAGATGACTCAAATATTCGTGAGATTTCTAGAGATATTCATAGAAGGCACATAACATTTGGCTTTAGTGCAAAAAATAGATTTCAAATAACTGATATAAAGCTAAGAAAAGGTGTTCAAAAATTTCAAATAACAGACCACAGCAATAAAAAACATTATAAATTTTCTACCCATTTAAGTGGCAAACATAATCTATACAATGTTACTGCTGCTATTTGTGTAGCCATTGAAGAAAATATTTCTATCAAGAATATTTCAAAAGGATTAAACGATTTTCAAGGTGTAGGTAGAAGGTTTGAGATTTCAAATCTTAATTTCTATGATCAGCCCAGAATTTTAATAGATGATTATGGCCACCATCCTGTTGAAATTTCAGCAACCATTCAAGCAATACGCCAAAAATTTCCTCGTAAGAAAATATGCATGATTTTTGAGCCACATAGATTTACTAGGACTCAACAACTTCTCAATGATTTTGTTCAAGTGCTCTCCCAAGTAGATAGCTTGTTGCTTTTAGACATATATCCCGCCAGTGAAAAACCAATCAAAGGAATTTCTTCAAAAAAATTAATTTCTGAGATAGCTAAAAATCATAAAAATGCTGAATACATTGGAAAGTCTGACCCTTTGGTTTGGTTGCAATCAAATTATAAAAATTTCTCAATTTTAATTACACAAGGTGCTGGAATTATATCAAAATTGAATAAAAAGATTAAAAATAAGTGGCAATAGAAAAAATTACAGTTTTGTATGGCGGAGAGTCCTCCGAGCGAAGTGTATCCTTGGAAAGTGGCAAATATGTATTTCAATCAGTTAAGGATTTGGGCTATGAGACTGAATTAATTGATTATCCAAGTGAGTTTTCACCTGAAAAATTTTTGCAAGGTGATTTTGTTTTTATTGCTCTTCACGGGCAGGATGGAGAGTCAGGAGAGCTGCAAAGCTTCTTACAACAAAATAACATTCCATATACCGGAAGCGGTTATGAAGCTTGTAAAATTACTTGGAATAAAGATACCTTTAAAAAAATCTTAAGAGAAAATAGAATTCCTACTCCAAATTGGATTTCTGTTCCCTCTTTGCATGAATTTAAGGGCAATTTAGACGATTCAATTTTTGATCAATTCAGACCATTCAATGAAATTTTTTTAAAGCCTACAGAGGATGGATCAAGTATAGATGTTTTTAAATTATCAACTAATAATGATTTAAAAAAAGCCATTAGCGATAGCTTAGATTCAAAAAGACAATTTATATTTGAAGAAAGTATAGATTTCAAAGAACTCACCGTTCCTATTCTTAACGGAAAATGTTTACCCCCAGTAGAGATAATAACCAAAGAATCTTTCTATAATTTTAATGCCAAGTATGTAAATGACGACACTGAGCTTAATGAATTTATAATTACTGACAAAAAGAAAATTGAGCTTGAGCAGATTTGTTTAAAAACACTTGATATCGTCAAAGCTAGGGGCTGGTTAAGAGTTGACCTTATGCAAGACAGTAATCAAAACTTTTATGTTCTTGAGGTAAATACAGTTCCTGGGATGACATCTCACAGTTTATTTCCTAAATCAGCAGAATCAATTGGCTTATCATATGATGAGCTTGTAAATGAAATCATCAATGCTAAAAGCTAGATTTCTATTACTCATTCTCATAGCCAATATCTTTCTTGGATGTTCAGACATCTCAAGCCAAAAAGCAATCGTATTTTTTGAAAACCCTCAATTTTTGGAACAAGAGGAGGGCCTGCTGATAGCCTTGGAGGATATAAATTCATACAAAAACCTTTCTGATTTTTTACAAAATCAAAACTGGATCAATTCTTTCTTGATTAAGAAAAATCTCTTCAAACCTTTAGAAATATTTATTGAATCAAAAGAGCCCAAATATATTTGGCAAGAAAAGTTTTATTTAGATGAAAATTTAAATAAATTTTTATATTTTGAAGAGCATCCGGATTTATTGCATCTAAATATACCAATTGAATTGGTTGCTGAATGGTTAAAAGTTGAAAAGCAGTTTTATGGAGTAACTGAAGCTTTTAATTTAAGAATTTCTTCCGTTACTTACACTGAAGCAGAGGGTTGGTATTTTAAAACCAGAAATAATTTACGAATCAATATGGGTTCTGATCTCTCCTATACGATATTTGAAAAACTTTCCTTAACTTTAAAATATATTTTCGAAAAAAACTTAACTCCGAGTATTATTGATTTAAGATACAAGGATGGAGCAGCTTTAAATTATGGCAAATGACGGAACAAAAGATTCTGACTATGTTGTTGGATTAGACATTGGGACCTCAAAGGTTGTATGTATTATTGGCAAGTATGTTGATCAATATTCATTAGAAGTAGTCTCGATGGGGTCTTATCCTTCGAGCGGGCTTAAAAAAGGGGTTGTAGTAAATATTGATGCAACTACAGATGCAATTCAAAAATCTATTGATCAGGCGCAGGCATCATTTGAAGGAAAAATTAAGAATGTATATGTTGGAATTGCAGGCAACCATATTCGTAGTTTAAATTCTCATGGAATAGTAGGCATAAAAGATAAAGAAGTTGAAGCAAGCGATATAGATAGAGTTATTGAAGCAGCACAGGCAGTCGCAATTCCATCAGATCAAAGAGTGCTGCATGTCCTTCCTCAAGAATATGTCATTGATAATCAAGACTCTATTAGAGAGCCACTTGGAATGTCTGGTGTCAGGCTAGAGTCCCACGTACATCTAGTGACCTGTGCTAATAATGCTATTCAAAATATAGAAAAATGTGTTAAAAGATGTGGAATTGGTGTAGATGGTTTTGTTTTGGAGCAGTTAGCGAGCTCATATTCAGTATTATCAGAGGATGAAAAAGAGCTTGGGGTGTGTTTAGTGGATATAGGCGGAGGTACCACAGATATTGCAGTATTTAACTCTGGCTCAATATCATTTACTGGAGTTATTCCAATTGCAGGCGATCAAGTAACCAGTGATATTGCTGTTGCATTAAGAACTCCTACCGCTCAAGCAGAAGATATTAAGCAAAAACATGGTTGTGCAGCAGCAGAACTCACTCAAGATGGAGAAACTCTAGAAGTAATGAGGGTTGGAGGAAGGCCTCCGGAAGATTTATCCAGGAGATCATTGGCTGAAATCATTGAGCCAAGATATGTCGAGCTTTTTGATTTAGTAAAAGCAGAAATCAAACGTAATGGTTTTGAAAATAAAATTCCTGCAGGGATTGTTCTCACAGGCGGCACTTCAAAAATGGAAGGAGCTGTTGCTTTAGCTGAATCTATCTTTCAAACAAGTGTAAGACTTGGTATTCCTGAAAAATTTAATGGCATGGAGGCTGTATTAAAAAATCCAATATACGCTACTGCTTTGGGTTTGGTTGGCTTTGGTTTCGATCAAATTAAGCAAGGCTATACATTAGAAAATAATAAAAGTTTTTTTGATAAAGCTTTTGGCTTCTTAAAAAATAATTATTGATTGCTGGATGTATTTGACATAGAATTCACGCTCCTTGGTTTTTTGATATTCAAAAAATCTATTAACTCATAAGGAAAAATATGAATAATTACGAATTAACTCTAATACTCAATCCTGACTTATCTACTAAGTTCGATGATTTTCACGCTAAGTTTGAGAAGACCTTAACTGATATTAATTTTAAAATTCATAAGCTTGAGAATATTGGTCGAAGACAGCTAGCCTACAGCATCCTTAATCACAACAAAGGTCATTATGCTATTTTCCAGATAGAAGGCCCCTCAGAGTCTGCTTTGGAGCTCGAATCTAAATTAAAATATGATACTTCTGTGATACGTCACCTTTTATTAAAAGTTGACTCTCCATCATTAGAGGATTCATTGTTACTTGTAGAATCAAGGGAGGCAAAAAAAGCTCCTCAAGAAGAAGATCAGAGTCAAGAGAAACCAAAAGTTACACCAGCAGAAAAAAATAATGCTGATGAGTCAGTTGAGAAAGAAGAATCAAAGGATGGTGAATAATGACAGAATCTAATAGCAAAAATTTTAATTACAAGAATGTTGACCTCTTAAAAAGGTACATTACTGAGACAGGAAAAATCATACCTGCAAGAGTTTCTAATATCAGCGCTTCAGAGCAGAGAAAACTAACAAAAGCAATTAAGATTGCTAGATTTTTAGCTTTACTACCATACACAGACTCTCATAGATAAATTATGAAAATTATACTTTTAGATAAAATCCAAAAATTAGGTGAAATTGGAGACGTTGTTGAGGTTAGTTCAGGATATGCAAGAAATTTCCTTATTCCCAAAAAGAAAGCAATGTTTGCCTCTGATGAAAACCTTAAGTATGTTGAGAGCAAAAAATCAGAACTGGCAGCAGCCTCAGCTGATGAGTTAGCAAATGCTCAAGGTAAGGCCGATGCAGTTTCCGGAGCTAAGGTTGAGATTAAAGTCCAAGTAACTGAGGAGGACGCATTGTATGGCTCAGTTGGAACTAGAGAAATTTCAGATGCATTTAATGAGATTGATCATACTGTTGACAAAAGCGTCATTCAATTGCCTGATGGACCTCTGAAAGAGCTTGGAGATTACTCAATTACTTTGCTATTCCACCCTGAAGTTTCGTGTGTTGTTGAGGTATTTGTTAAACCTGAATAGTTGTTATCTTAATAATATGATGTAAGAATCATATTTATGTCCACCAAATCCATAGAAAATACACAGCAAGTGAGAGAGCTCGAAAGAGCTATCTTAGGTGGACTTATGCTTGAGACAGAAAGATATGATGCTGTTAGCGAGATCATTGAATTCACTGATTTTGAGGGTCAAGATCATCAAAATATTTTTCAGTCAATGGGGGAGCTTGTTAATTCTAATAAACCCCTAGACCCTCTCACAGTTTCAGATCGACTTGATAGCAAGAATCTCCTTACAAGAGCAGGCGGCAAGAATTATTTAATTGATTTAGCCTCTACCAGTCCCTCCGCAGCAAATTTAGAAGCTTACGCCGGGATGATTAGGCAAAAATCTATTTCAAGAAGGCTCATGAAGATTAACTCAGAAATTTCTGAGCTTATTATTAACCCTCAGGGTAAAGATGCAGACGAATTGCTCGATGAAGCTGAAACAAAAATTTTTTCATTAAATGATGAAGCTAGCAGAACATCAAATAATATCCAGAAATTAGACGAGTTAATCCCTCAATCAATTGAGAGAATGAATGAAATTGCAAAAAATGGATCATCTCTACTTGGTGCTTCTACAGGTTATAAGGATCTTGATAGTAAGTTACAAGGGCTGCAAAAGGGAGACTTGATAATTGTTGCTGCTAGACCAAGTATGGGTAAAACAGCATTAAGCATGAATATTGTTGAGAACCTTGTTCTTAATAACGATATTTCTGGTGGCGTTTTAGTGTTCAGCCTTGAAATGCCAGCTGAGTCATTGACTACTAGATTATTAGCAAGTAACGCTAAAATTGACCAACAAAAAGTTAGATCAGCCTCAATGAATCAAGCTGACCTCAAAAAGTTTATGGAGTCATCTTCTAAATTAAAAGATTTACCTCTTTATATTGATGATAGTTCAATGCTCTCACCCATGGAGTTGCGAGCAAGAGCTCGTCGAATTGCTAGACAAGAACCCAACGGATTGTCTTTGATAGTCGTCGATTATCTTCAATTAATGCAATTACCTGCGTCACAAGAAAATAGAGTAAATCAAATTTCTGAAATTTCTAGATCTTTAAAAATGCTTGCAAAAGAACTTAATGTTCCCGTAATGGCATTATCTCAGTTAAATCGAGCTGTAGAGCAAAGACCCAATAAGCGACCTATTATGGCAGATTTAAGAGATTCAGGTGCAATTGAGCAAGACGCAGATGTAATCTTATTTATTTACAGAGATGAGGTTTATAACGAAGATTCTGAAGAGGGAAACAAGGCCGAAATTATTATCGGTAAACAAAGAAATGGACCGATCGGGAAAGTGAATCTTACTTTCCTTAAAGAATTTACAAGGTTTGAAGACTTTGCTGTTGATAGCTATTACGACTCAATTCAATGATTGAACCAAATTCAGAGCTTGTAATTGATTATGAGCTTGTAAGAAATAATATCCAAGTAATTAAAAGCAACTTATCTGCAAATTGCAAAATTATGGGCGTTATTAAAAGTAATGCATATGGGCATGATCTTGAGATAGCCGCTAAGGCATTAGACGATGCAATTGATGGATATGGTGTGGTTAGATTAGGAGAGGCTCTTAAGATAAGAGAAACATCCTCAAAGCCAATCTTGGTTATGCAAGGTGTATATTCATCAGATGCTTATGATGCTTTAAAACAAAATAATATATGGTCTGTCATTCATTCAATATCTCAATTGCCACTAGCAAAGCAATACCGAGATGATTTGCAGTTTTGGATTAAAGTAAATACTGGCATGAATAGGCTGGGTATTGGACTAGATGAGCTTGATCAATTTGAATCACTTCTAAAGAATTCAAATGTTTTGATGACGCATTTAGCTTGTGCAGATAAACCAGAAGATGAGTTAAATGATGCTCAATTTAAGAATTTTGATCATGCCTGGAATCAGACTGAAATAGAAATGCAAAGAAGCTTATTGAATTCTGCTGGAGTATTTAATTTTCCTGATAGAGCATATGATTGGGTTAGACCAGGCATTGCCATGTATGGAGGAATCGACTTTTTAGGTTTAAAAACTGCTATGACATTTAGAAGTCAAATTATCTCCATTCAATCCTTAGATAAAAATGAAAGAATTGGATATGGTGGAAGGGTAAAGACAGAAAAATCTTCTAAGATTGCTATTGTATATTGTGGTTATGCTGATGGTTTCCCTCAAACAGTTATAGATGGAACATCTGTATTAGTGAATGGCCATCGATCTCAAATTCTTGGAAGAGTCAGCATGGATCTAATTTCAATTGATATTACAGAAATCCCCGATTGTAAAATTGGAGACTGGTGTGAATTATGGTCTCCTGAATTATCTATCTTAGAGAATACGGAAAAGAATGGTTTGCTTTCTTATGAACTTATGACCAAAATAAATCAAAGAGTAAAACGACACTATTTAAATATATGAAAATTGATTATTTAAAAAACAACCCTAGAGAAATTCAATTGGAGGAAGGTCTTCCCCCATACATGACTGAAGGCGTGGCTACTGACATTGCAGAAATCTTTAATACTCCTTTATCTGGAGCATATAACTGGGATTACACTGTTCAAGATAATAGGCTCAAAAAGCTTTATGAGCTCGGCAAGGAGCTAAATTGGAATGTTGAGGTTGATATTGATTGGTCTAGACCATTTGAGCCTATGACTGAGCCAACTCCAATATTTTGGGATGATTATGCTCCGTATCAAAAATTTTCTGATGATAAAAAAATAGAATTTTTAAACCATCGAATTGCTTGGAGTCAAAGTCAATTTCTTCATGGGGAGCAAGGAGCTCTCCTGGTTGCCTCTCAACTTACTTCATGTGCTCCAACTTATAATGCAAAGCTCTATGCAGCATCTCAGACATTTGATGAGGCTAGACATGTGGAGGCTTTTAATAAGTATATTCAAACAAGAATAAAACTTATGTACCCAATCGGAAATGCTTTGAAATCAATTTTAGATAAAATTCTTACTGATCCAAGATGGGATCTTAAGTTTATTGGCATGCAAACTATTATTGAGGGTTTAGCGCTGGCTGCATTTCAAACCTCCAGAGAGCTAACCAAGGACCCAGTATTGAGAGATATGCTTGGCTTGATTATTCGTGATGAGGCTAGGCATGTCACATTTGGAATAAACTATCTTGAAGAATTTGTTGAAACCTTGACAGAAGATGAGAAAGAAGACCGTGCACAATTTGCCTATGAGGCATGCTGGTTAAGCAGGGAGAGGCTTGTTTCAATGGATGTTTTTGATCATTTTGGCTGGGATGCTGAGGATGCAAGACAATTTCAATTAGGTTCTGATATTACTAAGCATTTTCAAAAACTGCTTTTTCAAAGAGTTATGCCAAACTTAAGAAGAATCGGCCTACTAAGAGATTCTGTAAAAGGTAAATTTGAAGATTTGGGTATCTTAGAATATGCGGAAGCCAAAAGTGATGCTGATATAGATTGGGCTGATTTATCAAGACCATTATTTGAAGAATCTGCCTAACTTAGTTTTTATTAGGACTAGAATCTGATATTCTGTATTCCCATCATAACTTAAAAATTGATGGCTCAAACAAAGTACATTTTTATCACTGGTGGTGTTGTCTCTTCTCTTGGCAAAGGCATTGCAGCCGCATCTATTGGAGCTCTTTTTGAGGCACGAGGTCTAAAAGTTTCCTTAAACAAGCTCGATCCATATATCAATGTTGACCCTGGAACTATGAGTCCCTTTCAGCATGGCGAAGTTTTTGTTACCAATGATGGAACAGAAACTGATTTAGATCTTGGGCACTATGAAAGATTTGTCCGTTTTCAGGCAAGTAAGAAAAATAATTTTACTGCTGGAAAAGTTTACGAAGAAGTCATACAGAATGAAAGAAGAGGTGATTATCTCGGAGGAACTGTTCAGGTTATTCCTCATATCACAGATGAAATTAAAAGAAGGATTAAAGAGGGCGCCAAGGGCGCTGATATAGCAATTGTAGAAATAGGCGGGACAGTAGGTGATATTGAAAGCCAACCTTTTATCGAAGCAATTAGACAAATGATGCTCGAACTCCCGTCATCTAATACTGCATTAGCACACCTTACTTTGGTTCCATACATAAAGGTATCTGAGGAACTAAAAACTAAGCCTACTCAACATTCCGTAAAGGAGCTGCGATCTCTTGGTTTGCAACCAGATTGTTTAATATGTAGATTAGAAAAAGAGCTGCCAAATGATGAAAAGAAAAAGATAGCCTTATTTTGTTCAGTAAATCCTAATAGTGTCATCTCAATGCATGATGCAGAAACAGTATATTCAATACCTTTGCTTTTATATGCTCAGGGAGTAGACAAAATTCTTCTTAAAAAATTAAATTTATTAAAAGTAAAATCTCCTAAATTGAATGATTGGAAGCGAGTGGTTGATGCGAAATTAAATCCCAAGAAGAAAGTCTCTATTGCAGTTGTTGGTAAATACGTTGATCTAAAAGATTCCTATAAATCATTAAACGAAGCTCTTGATCATGCTGGAATTGTAAATCTTGCTAAAGTTGAGATTCATATGATAGATGCAGCAAAAATAACCAAACGAAATGTAGCAAAAATTTTAAAACCTTACCAAGCAGTTCTTGTACCAGGTGGATTTGGAAGTAGGGGCATTGAAGGAATGATTTTTGCGTGTCAATTTGCAAGGGAAAATAAGCTTCCATATTTTGGAATCTGTTTGGGTATGCAAATAGCTATTATTGAATTCTCTAGAAATGTATTGAAGCTAAGAAATGCCGATAGTACTGAATTTAACATCAAGACCAAATATCCGGTTATTGGATTGGTCACGGAATGGAAGGACGCATCAGGCAAAATCGAACATAGAGATGAAAACTCTAATTTAGGAGGCACTATGCGTTTAGGTGGTCAGAAGTGCTTGATTAAAAAAAATTCGTTGTCTCATAAGCTCTATAAAAAATTGACTATCACTGAAAGACATCGCCATAGATACGAGGTTAATCCAGAGTACAAAAATGGATTAATTTTAGGGGGAATGGATATTGTTGGCACATCGTTAGATGGAAACTTAGCCGAAATGATTGAAATTAAAAAACATCCTTGGTTTTTAGGCTGTCAGTTTCATCCAGAATTTACCTCCAATCCTAGAGATGGCCACCCAATTTTTAACGATTTTATTGCAAAAGCTATTAAGATAAGAAGATGAGCGTCCTAAAAATTAAAAACTTTTCAATTGGAAACCAAGAGCCTATGACACTTATGGGCGGAGTGAATGTTTTAGAGTCAGAGTCAGTTGTAATGTCTGTTGCAGAAAAATTTGCAGAAACAACAGCAAGTTTAAAAATTAATTGGATTTTTAAAGGTTCTTTTGATAAAGCAAACCGGAGTTCAATTTCTTCCTTTAGAGGTCCAGGGCTTGATGAAGGTCTAAAAATGCTTGAAAGGGTAAAATTAGAATTTGATACTCCTGTTATTACTGATATTCATGAGTCATCTCAAGCAGATCTAGTTTCAGAAATCTGTGATGTAATTCAGATTCCGGCATTTTTATGCAGACAAACTGATTTAGTGGTGGCCGCTGCTAAAACAAAGAAAATCATTCAATTTAAAAAACCTCAATTTCTTTCTGCTCCCGAGATGAAGAATGTCATCGAGAAATGTAATGAGGCTGGGAATAATAATGTGATTCTGTGTGAGAGAGGCAACTCTTTTGGATATAACAATTTAGTAGTTGATATGCTGAATTTCCAAATTATGAAAAATCTAGATGTCCCTCTAATATTCGACGCCACTCACTCCTTGCAACTTCCAGGAGGCCTGGGCAATGCTGCTGGAGGCAGAAGAGAGTATCTACTTCCACTAGCTAAAGCTGGTCTTAGTCAAGGTATAGCAGGATTATTCATAGAAGCCCACCCTGATCCTGATTCAGCAAAGTGTGATGGTCCTTGTGCAATTTCAACTGATGAGATTCCAGTTGTTTTGTCTCAATTATCAGCGCTGGATGAATTTATTAAAAATCAGGAAAGAAATATTTAATGCCAATCATTAACTCTATCCAAGCAATTCAAATCATTGATTCTAGAGGAACTCCAACAGTTTCCTGTAAGGTAATTTTAGATAATGGTATTTATGCAACTTCAATGGTTCCAAGTGGAGCATCTACAGGGTCTAAAGAGGCTTTAGAGCTTAGAGATGATAATTCAGCTTTTATGGGTAAGGGTGTTAGTAAAGCTGTGGCAAATATCAAAGAAGTAATTGCTCCAGCATTAATTGGTATGGATGTTACAAATCAGCAAGACATTGATGAAAAAATGCTTGCTTTAGATGGCACCTCATCTAAATCTAAGCTTGGTGCAAATGCTATTTTGGGCGTATCTTTGGCTGTCTTGCATGCAGGCTCTAAAGCATTGAAGCTACCCCTATATAAATATATAAATCAGGTTTTTTCTAATATAAATGTTGATAAACCAAAGATGCGAATGCCAACCCCAATGTTAAATATTATTAACGGTGGGGAGCATGCTAACAATAATATTGATATTCAAGAATTTATGATCATGCCTGTTGGAGCTGATAATTTCTCCCAAGCCATGCAATGGGCAACAGAGATATATTCTGATCTGAAGAATATTTTAAATTCAAAAGGTTTAAGTACGAGTGTTGGCGATGAGGGTGGTTTCGCTCCAAACCTTCAGTCTAATCAAGAAGCTATAGAGCTTATCATTCAAGCTATTCGAAATAATGGGCTTACCGAGGGTAGGGATGTGGGAATTGCTTTGGACTGCGCTGCTTCAGAATTTTATAACAATGGCATTTACAACCTTGCAGGAGAATCTATACAGTTAAATCCCAATGAGTTCACTCACTATCTAGAAGACCTTACTAATAAGTACCCTATCTTTTCAATAGAAGATGGGATGGATGAAAGTGATTTTGAGGGGTGGAAAAATCTTACAAAGGTATTGGGAGATAGATGTCAACTAGTGGGAGACGATCTATTCGTAACCAATTCAACAGAACTTCAAAAAGGGATTGATCATTCTTTGGCAAATTCAATTTTGATTAAATTTAATCAAATTGGAACTATCACTGAAACCATGAAAACCATTCATCTGGGTAATAAGAATGGATTTAAATCAATTATTTCTCATAGATCAGGAGAAACGGAAGATAGTACTATTGCAGATCTTTGTGTTGGTTTAGGGACTGGCCAAATTAAAACAGGCGCTCCTTGCAGATCTGACAGAGTGGCAAAATACAATAGATTACTGTGGATTGAGGCTGAGCAATCTGATCTAACTTTTGCCAAAAATGTCATTAGTTAAATTTTTAAATTTGTTTATTCTCTTATTAATTTTTATTGCTTTATATAATCTTTTTTTTGGTATTGATAGTAAAAGAAATTTCGCTGCTGTACAAAATGAAAATCAAGAACTTCTTATGCAAAATCAAGTTATTGCTGAAGAAAATAATCAATTAGAGAGCGAGATTCAGAGCAAACAAAAGAATGATGCTCATGCAGAAAAGTTTGCTAGGGAAGAATTAAATTTAATCTATGAAGATGAGGATTTTCTTAGATTTAGGGAGAGAAAGCCTAATGAGCCTCAGGGATAACATTGCAGTTATCATTCCTGCTGCAGGAAGTGGTAGTCGTTTTGGTTGCTCAATTCCTAAGCAATTTTTAAATCTTGGAGATGAGACGGTTTTAGAGAAGTCTGTTAATTTATTTTTAGAAATTTCTAGCATCAAAGAAGTAATTGTTGCTATAAATGAAGATGAAGATGAAGATTTAATTAAATCCCAATCTTTTTATAAGAACACGAAAGCTAGAATTATTACAGGAGGCTCTTCAAGGAGTGAATCAGTATTTAATGCCTTAGCAGCAGTTGATGAAAGTGTAGAAATTGTAGTAGTTCATGATGCCGCAAGACCTTGGGTACAAAAGAACCATTTTGAGGATTTATTGACCCAATTTGTCAACGCTCAATCTGCTCAGGGAGTGTTTCCAGTAATTTCAGTAACTGATTCTCTGCGTATGAAAAAAGGTGACGAGACAATTCCTGTTGAAAGAGAAAATTTTTTGCATGTTCAAACTCCTCAAATTTTCTATCGTAAATCTCTAAAAGTAGCACTTGATAAGCTCAAAAAAGAAAATCTACATATGAGTGATGAGTCTCAAGCAATGGAGTATGCGGGATTTAAAGTTTTAGCAGCGCCTGGAGAAGTATCAAATATAAAAATAACTTATGTTGAAGATATAGCTAACCACATAGGAAAAGATTTTAGGATTGGGAGAGGCGTGGACTTTCATAGATTTCAGCCAGGAGATGGTTTAACTCTAGGTAATGTCTTTATAAAATGCAAACTATCCACGGTGGCACATTCAGATGGAGACATTGTTTTGCATGCTATCTCCGATGCCCTACTTGGTGCTGCGGGATTGAGGGATATTGGCTACTATTTTCCTGATACTGAAGAAGAAAATAAAAATCTTAGTAGCTTAAAAATTATTGAAAAGGCATTAGATTTATTAAAAGAGAGAGGTCTTCAACCAAGGAATATTGATTTTGTAATTGTGTGCGAGCAACCAAAAATTGAACCTTATGTAGATCAACTCAAAAAATCTCTCGCAGCAATCTTAAGTATTGAGGAAAGTCTGATTGGGGTAAAAGCTACTACCACAGAGAAAATGGGGGTTATTGGTGATGGAAATGGTATTGCTGTATATGCAATCGCTTCTTTAAAATTTTTTTAATGAATATTTTGTTAACTAATGATGACGGTTATAAAGCATCTGGAATAACTGAATTATTTAAATCTTTAAGTTCTGAGCATAAAGTTTTTTTAATTGCACCAAAAGAAAATTGCAGCGGAATGAGTGCAGCAATAAGTCTTCGAAAAGAGATAGAGGTTGAAGAAATTAACCCAAATATTTTTTCAGTTTCAGGCACTCCTGCAGATTGCTCTTATCTCGGATTGCTATCAGTAATTCCTGAGCCAATTGAAATGATTGTTTCAGGAATTAATTTGGGAGCAAACTTAGGAGAAGATATTTTCTATTCTGGAACTGTTGGCGCAGCCATTGCAGGCAGAAGATTGGACTATGTTCCGGTTGCTTTCTCTGTAGCTGCCTTCAACCCAAAAAATTTATCATTTATTGCAGAGCAATCACTACTAATTACCAACCAAGTTTCCAAGCTTCCATCAAAGAAAAACTTGCTTGTTAATGTAAACTTTCCAGATTTACCTTCCTCAGAAATTAAAGGGACACGAATAACAACACTAGGAAAAAGAGGTATTCCTGATACTCCAGACCTTATCAGAATAAAAGACTCTTTTAAATTTTATAGTTTTGGACCTTCAGGCTCGCTTTTGCCTGACCAATTAGGAACAGATATTCAAGCAATTGATAAAAATTATATTTCTATTTCAATTCTTGATTACAATTTAAGTGCAGATTTTGTTAGTTGGGATCTTTATAGAGGGGTTTTTGGTTGTGAATAGTTCTGGCTTTACATTTACAAGAGTTAAGGACCAAATGATTCAGCAACTACTTGATATGGGAATTAAAGACTTTCGCGTTCTTGATGCTTTAAGCCAAGTCCCAAGACATATTTTCTTAGATCAAGCTTTGTGGAGTAGAGCTTATGAAAACAGAGCATTAACCATTGGGTATAGACAAACAATTTCTCAGCCCTACATTGTTGCACGAATGACAGAGCATTTGATCTCTCACACCTCAAAAAGAGGCAGAGTTCTCAATCAAGTCCTCGAAATAGGTTCTGGCTGTGGGTATCAATCTGCAGTATTGTCACACTTTGCAAATGATGTCTTTGCAGTTGAGAGAATTAAACCTTTGGTTGCGAAATCACGTGAAAATTTAAGTGAGCTAAAAATTAGAAATGTTATTGTTAAGCATGCAGATGGGTTTAATGGTTGGGAGGAAGACTTAAAATTTGATGGAATAATTTGTGCAGCAGCCCCTAGACAATATCCAGAAGAGTTGCTTGATCTCTTGAGGGTTGGAGGAAAGCTTGTTATCCCTGTAGGACTTGAGGGACAGCAAAAGCTTTATGTTGTAACCAAAAAAAGTAAAACTGAAAATGAAGAAATAATCCATGAAGAGGTTGCATTCGTACCAATGCTGCCAGGTGTTTCTAATGGGGAAGTTTAAGTATGAATAATCAAATTAAATACTCTTTGGCTGGATTTTGCATGGGAGTTGCAGAGCTTATTCCCGGTATTTCTGGGGCAACTGTTGCAGTAATTTTTAAGATTTATCCAAACTTAATGACAATTTTAAGCAAATTAAGAGTGAAAAACTTAACATTAAACTTTCGATCTCTTTCAGAAACATTTCAATTTAATGTTTCCTTACCTTTGATATTTTCTATGATGATTGCTGTCATTTTTTGCTCTAAAGGAATTAACTACCTATTAACTAATTATGAGGAATTATTTCTCTCATCCTTGGGCTTATTGATGATTGTATTATCTATTTATGTTATTAATTTTTTAAAAGATCTTATTGAGGATAAGAAATTAGTAATATTTTTATCTTTGGGGATTATTATTGGATTCACATTGCAAGAATTAAATATTGGCTCAGGAAATATATCTATTCCTTATTTATTTGTAAGTGGAATATTTGCCTTTTCATTTTTCTTAATTCCCGGTATTTCTGGAAGTGCTATGTTAGTAGTTTTAGGAGTATATGCTCCAATCATTCAGGCAGTTGCAATCTTTGACTTTGCGTTATTGGGACCTTTTGCATTAGGTTGTCTAATTTCTCTTTTCCTTTTACCTAAAGCCATTTTATCAATATATTCTTCTCATGAG